>Ga0070668_100004570_pt1 | contig 10260 bp, 6 predicted proteins | sample KBSS43metaG_FD_64661 | JGI IMG/M metagenome (GOLD analysis project Ga0070668, IMG submission 64661) | Switchgrass rhizosphere microbial communities from Kellogg Biological Station, Michigan, USA - KBS S4-3 metaG | ecosystem: Host-associated > Plants > Roots > Rhizosphere > Soil ... | reverse complement strand
TATTGTAACCCCGCACCGACCGACGAGCCAGCTACACACTGCTATGATTGATGGTCTTATCCACATGGTTGCCAGACCAGAGTCGCGCTGGAGATATCTCTATGAAGCACTTCTCTATCCTGTTGACGGTTTTCGTATTTATGGCGATTAACGCGGTTGCACAAACTGAACGCCCCAGCCTTCCAGACCAGGCGCAACTGGAGAAAATGATTGCGCGTTTTGCGCCGACTCCGCTCAAAGTGGACACTTCAAAACTATCGCCTGGAGACCGCGCGGCTCTAGGGAAGATGATCCAGGCTGCCCGACTGCTCAACGATGTTTTTCTCAAGCAACTCTGGAGGGGCAATACGGCTTTATACGCGGAGCTGCAGAAAGATACGAGCCCGTTGGGCAAGGCCCGGCTCCACTATTTCTGGATGAACAAGGGTCCATGGTCAGACATCGATGAGTTTGGCGCATTCATCCCGGGCGTACCACCGCGCAAGCCGGAGGGCGCCAACTTTTATCCGGAAGACATGACCAAGGCAGACTTCGAGAAATGGGTTGCTACTCTCCCTGCCGCCGAGCAAGAACAGGCGAAGGGATTCTTCTCAGTCTTGCGCTGGCAAGATGCCAAAGCAAAAACTCTGAAAGCGATACCGTACAGCGAGGAATATAAGGCGGAACTGACTCGGTCTGCCGCATTGTTGCAGGACGCTGCCGGACTAACTACCAACGAGAGCCTTAAGAAATTTTTGTCGCTGCGCGCCGCCGCATTTCTTTCAAACAACTACTACGAGAGCGACATGGCGTGGATGGATCTTGATGCACCGCTGGACATCACCATCGGTCCGTATGAAACGTACAACGATGAATTATTCGGCTACAAAGCTGGATTCGAAGCGTACGTGAATCTGCGGGACGACGCCGAGTCTGCAAAGCTCGAGGCGTTCGCGAAACACCTGCAGGAAGTTGAGACAAATCTGCCGATCGATCCGAAGTATCGCAACCCGAAGCTGGGCGCTGCTGCTCCCATTCGAGTGGTCGACGAAATTCTGAGTACTGGTGATGCGGCGCATGGCGTTCAGACCGCCGCCTACAACCTTCCGAATGATGATCGAGTGGTGCAAAAAAAAGGCAGTAAACGCGTAATGCTGAAAAACGTGCAAGAAGCAAAATTTGAGAGCGTTTTGATTCCGATCGCGAAGCATACGCTTGCGAAGTCTCAACTCGCTGACGTGAAGTTCGAACCGTTCTTCACGCATATTCTTGCCCATGAGTTGATGCATGGACTCGGCCCACACGAGATTAAGGTAGCCGGACGCAGTACAACCCCGCGCGAGGAAATCAAGGGCTTATATGGGGCAATCGAAGAGGCAAAAGCAGACGTGACGGGCCTATTCGCATTGCAATACATGATGGATCACGCCAAGGAAATGAACCTAAGTGGGGTGCTAGCAACGGGAGATCAGGCAGAACGGCAGCTCTATACCACCTTCTTGGCCTCCGCATTTCGCAGTTTGCGGTTCGGACTAAATGACGCGCACGGCAAGGGGATGGCTGTCCAATTCAATTATTTGAGCGACCACGGTGCATTTGTGCAGCAGGCAGATGGAACCTTTGTCGTCGACCTGACCAAGATTAAGCAGGCCGTCAAGGATCTTGATCACGACTTGTTAACGATTGAAGCCGAGGGCAACTACGAAGGCGCCAAGAAGTTGTTGGACGAGATGGGAATCATTCGTCCAGCATTGAAGAAAGTTCTCGACGGGATGCAGGACATTCCGACCGACGTCGAGCCGATCTTCGTAACCGCAAATGAAATATCACCACAATAAGTAAGGGCTGCTTTCCCTCAAGGGAAAAGCAGCCCACGTTAAATGCCGGAGTTAGTTCTCCGGAGGTTTTTGCTGGTCCTTCTTGTCTTGCTCGTCTTTTTGCTGTTGCTGCTGTTGCTGTTGCCGCTTTTGCTCTTGGTCCCGTTTCCTTTCCTCAGGAGTTTGTGGCTTCTCGTGCTGAGGCGGTACTGGCGGGTTCTTCTTATGAGGCTGCGGCATTTCGTCTGGTGTAGGAGTCTGCGGCTCCTGTGGCTTTCGGTTTGGCTCCTGACGTTGGTTCTGTTCTGGCCGCTGGTCCGGTGCAGGTTGGGCCGATGGCGGACGATCCTTTCGGGCAGGTGGTTCACCAGGTCGATCGGTGTCGGGCCGGTTCGGTTGCGGTCTGTCCGGCGCAGGGCGATTTGCGTCTGGCCGGTTCGGTTGCGATCTGTCTGGCGCATTGCGGTTCACATCCGGACGGTTTGGTTCCGGTTGATCGGGCGCAGGCCGGTTGGCATCAGGCCGATTCGGCTGGGGACGGTCTGGTGACGGACGATTGGGTTGCGGTTTGTCCGGTGAATTGCGGTTCGCATCCGGTCGGTTTGGTTCGGGTTGATCCGGCGCAGGCCGGTTAGCGTCGGGCCGATTCGGCTGCGGACGGTCTGGCGCGGGACGGTTTGCATCTGGACGGTTTGGTTGCGGTTGGTCCGGCGAATTGCGATTCGCATCCGGTCGGTTTGGTTCTGGTTGATCCGGCGCAGGCCGGTTGGCATCGGGCCGATTGGGCTGCGGGCGGTCTGGTGCCGGTCGATTGTCGTCCGGACGGTTCGCGGGCCGATCAGGAGAAGAATCGGTGGAAGGGTTCGGGCGCGCGGCATTGCGCTCAGCATTACGGTCGGCCGGGCGCTCCGGAGGTGTGGCAGCTGCCGCCGGTCGCGGTGGTTGTGAATTTGCCGGTTGATTGCCCGGGCGGTTGGGTTGGTTGGCCGCATTCCCCTTGTTCGGTTGGGCCGGCTTTCCCGGAGGTGCCATCTTCACAAGAGGACGCGCCTCGGCAACTGCTGGCCGGAGCGTTTGCGCTTCTTGTCGAGCCAACGGTTGACCAGGGTGCTGTGCAAGCGCTTGCTGCTGCTTCGCGAACGGAACCGGCACTGGAGCCGGTTTTGCCTTCGCTACTACCGTGCGTTTCGCAACGGCTGCGGGTGGAGCCGTGACGCGATTCGCGGTGTTGGCGCGACCTCCGAGTACACTCTGCCGCGTCGGCGCAACCGCCACTCTGGCGCTAACTGGTTGTGCCGCGATCTGCTGAGCATTTACGCGCACCACTGCTTTAGCTACCGGCTGCGCGCTTACGAAGGTGCGTTGCGGGACCGCCGTGACCGCATTCTGCACGTTTCGGTTCACGTAGGTCACGTTCGTGATGTTCGTGGTGTTTTTGACGATGGTTGTGTTGTAGACGTTCGTGATGGTCGTGGTATTGACCGTCGTATTGCTGACGTTCACACGATCCACGTATCCGCGACTCACGCGGTACGACGGTACGTAGACTTCACGGGGACCAAGCGGAAACCATCCGACATTCCCGTCAAACCCGTTGCCACCCTGTCCAATGAAAACGACCAGAGCTGGAGCGTAAACGGGTCGCACGGCGCGCGGGCCGGCAATCCAGCCCCATCGGTTTCCAACCGTTACCCAGCGTCCGTAGTGAAACGGCGCATAGCCCCATGGCGCTTCATCCACCCAGGTCCATCCCCAAGGGGCAATCCAATCCCAGTGGCCATCCCGATAGGGAGCCCAATTGGAGGACACCTGGTTTGGATACCAGACGTGTCCGTAGTTAGGATCGTCGCGCCAATCGCCGTACTGGTCGAGGTCATCGTAGCCGACCAGATCAGGCGAGACATACTGCGCAGACCGCGAATCGTCGTACCGTCGTTCGCGCGAGTAGGCCCAATTGTCGAAGTCGTCCTGTCCCCCGATCTGTTCCACGTCCGCGGTCAAAGTGTCGATGCCGCTGAAAGTCCATCGCTGGCCCGCGTGCATGGAGTAGTTTTGGCCGTTGCCGGTTGACTCACCCTCTCCCTGGCGCAGGCTGATGGTTGTGTAGTTTCCGTCTTCGCTAACTTCGACCCGATATCGTCCGGGCTGATATACGACGAATGCTTGGTTGGGAGTGTCGATCTCAAAGACGTCGTCGCGATCTAGCCGTCGCACGCTGATGTTAAGTTCACCGGCGGTCAACTGGATCTGCGTGGTCCGATCGTCCAGGTTGAGAAATGAAAATCCTGTGTTGGCGCCCATGCGGATGACAGCGGAGCCCAGCTCAACTTCGGCCCGCGAACCCTGATCGGCCCACAGCGCGTCGCCGATCGTCAACGGACGGTTCGTGACGGCTCCCACCCACTCGGATTCGCCGGCGGGTTGCAATGAAACAGAGCCTTCCATGTATCCAAGGCGCGCCACACGATCAGGCGGATCTTGATATTGGTCCTGATAGTCCTGAGCCTGCAGTGACTGGGGTCGTGTCATAATCGCGACCGCTGCCAGCATCACTGCCATCAGCCAGATCCACGTCTTGTTTTGTGTTATCGCCATAAGAGTTTCCCTCATTTATTTTTTCTACTCGCGAGACGAGGTCTTCCTCTCAATACTCACGCGTAGGTTGGATGCCGGAGCAGTAAAACGGAGCATCCTTTTTTAAGCCGTCTAAGAGCGATTTACAGCGAGAGAAACTCGGGTAAATACCCGAGTGTAAATCGCTGTTGCATGCGCAAACTCATGCACCAGACGAAGTGGCGGGCCTTTCGGTGTGAACACCTGGAGCGGAGTTAAGTTGCGTGACGAACAACGGCAAGCGCAGTCACGTCATTGTGGGAGGGTGGAACGCAGGTGAAATTCTGAATGCTTGCCATCATGCGCGTGACGAGCGTTTTTGCGTCAGCGGGCATTGCCATCTTGAGACTTCCTTCTACACCTTCGAGTCCGAATTCATTGCCACCACATTCGGCTTCTACAACGCCTCGGGAGACCAGGAGAAGCGCTGCGCCGGGAGTGAGAGCAACGGTGGGAGCATCGATGGTGGCCAATGAAAAGAGGCCAAGCGGCAGGCCGGTGGCTTTCAGTTCATTAATCTGTTGTCCATCGATTAGTAAGCCTGGCGTATGTCCAGAATTTACGTAACAGATGGTACCGAGATCCTCGTTGTAACAACCCGCGAACGCGGGGCAGCTATGCACGCCCCCGGCGGCTCGCATGATCTCGCGATTCAAATCGAGACACAGGCGAGTCATCGCCTCAGACTCATTAATTTCTGTCGAAGAGAATAGCTCGCGGCCGCGCGCTTCAAACATTGATTTCGAGGCTTGCAGAACGGGCTGATTTTGTTCTCGATTGCCGGACACGTCGAGCATTCCGAAGAGGACGCGGCTCTGGCCTACGCGAAGGAAGTCGTAAAAGTCTCCACCATCCCGCTGTGCGAAGTACACGGCGGCAATACCGGCTCCTCGCAGTTCTGGAGTTTCCGACCGCAACGAGTCCATCGGCTGCGGAACATACTTCGGATTTTGGCGGGAAAAGACCGGCATTGGATGTTCGACGCTAGCACAAGGAACGCGGAACGGCAACGGAACGGTTGGGCCATTCCGGCGTCCCATACAATGTGTTTGTAAACGCCGGCTCCATGGACGACACCCAACCATCACCGACCACGCTCGATGCCGTCTTGAGAACCCGTCCGCACTACACGGTCCGACAAAGGATCCTGCTGCATCTCATTACTTGGTGTTGTTATCTGGCGATCCGGATCATTGGGCCGACAATTCGTTTTGCGGTCTCGTTTGAGGAGGGAGCTCCAACCACGCCGGGCATGAAGGCCAGCGTTTTCTCTTTCTGGCATCGTTGCGTCTTTCCTTGCGCTTGGCTCTTCCGCGGATGGGGCTTTCGGGTAATGACCAGCCAGAGTTTTGATGGCGAATACATCGCCCGGATCATTGAGAAATTCGGGTTTGTGGCAGTTCGAGGCTCGAGCAGTCGCGGGGGCGTGCGAGCGTTGCTCGAGATGCGTCGCGAGGTGGACGAGGGACATACGGTGGCGTTTACCATCGATGGGCCGCGCGGACCAAGGTATGTTGCCAAACCAGGACCAGTCCTTCTAGCAAAGGCGACTGGCGCACCCATGGGAGCTTTCCATATTGCGCTTGCGAACGCATGGGTTCTCAAAACGTGGGATGCCATGATGATCCCGAAACCTTTTACGGCTGCGCTGGTGCGAGTAGCGAGTCCGATGTATGTGGCGGCGAACGCGACAGACGACGATATGAAGCGCGCGCACGAAAACCTGCAAGCCGCGCTGGATCGGACACGCGAATTCGCGGAAGCCAACGTCGGCCGCGCTGGATCGGCGGAATTTCCCTGGTACGATTACATCGAACCCCCTGAAGATCAAGATCCGCGGAAACGCAAACCAAGAGCGTCTTGACATCCCGGTTTGACTTCCCAGGCTGCGGCCAGTAAATTTTCCAAACGGATTTTTCAAGGATCTTTGCAAAATTCATGGTTGACGCGAGTTTCGTCCGCATGGCGAAACTCAGGGAAGCGGGTGCAAATCCCGCGCTGCCGCGCAACTGTAAGCGAGGACATGGCACACAGCCACTGGGGAAACCTGGGAAGGCTGTCGCCGAAGTCGGATCGAATCCTTACTCGCAAGCCAGGAGACCGGCGCTGACCATCCACAGAAACCCCTTTCGCGTGTGAAGGAGGATGGAATGAGTCGATTTTCTGTTGTTCTTTCCTGGTTTGTTCTTTGCGCTGTGTGTCTCGCAGCCGATCTCAAAATCAAAGTGGTTGATCCGAATTCCGCCGTGGTGGCAGGCGCGGAAGTTACGGTACTACGGGATGGCGATCAGACTCCGCTGCACGTTCAAACGACGGGCGGGGACGGCGTGGTTGTTGTGCGCGTACCCGAAGAAAATACCCGCTACCTGGTCGAGGTACTCGCGCCGGGATTCGCCCCCGCATCCACAACGGTGGAAGGAACGAAAGCAGACGGGCTGACGGTCCAGCTTCAAGTCTCAGCGGTTACAGAAAATGTTGTCGTGACTGCCACGCGCAATCCCGTGACTCTCGAAGATGCGGGGGCAAGTGTTGACACGCTTCTCCGAGGCCAGTTGGAGACGATGCAACCGGTAGCCGCGTCTGACGCGGTTCGCTTTTTGCCGGGAGCCGTTGTGAACACAGCAGGGCAGCGGGGCGGGATTGCGTCGCTGTTTGTACGAGGAGGGGACTCCCGCTACAACAAAGTAATTATTGACGACGTACCTGTGAACGAGCCGGGCGGGACATTCGATTTCGGCGTGGTGCCGCTTGACGAGGCCGACCGCATGGAATTCGTTCGCGGCGCAGAAAGCACCTTGTACGGTTCTGACGCGATGACGAGTGTCGTTCAAGTCTTCACAACAACTGGAACTTCGGCCACGCCGGAGTTGCGTTTTGGAGCTGACGGGGGAACGTTTGGTACGGCCCACGGATACGCCGCGCTGGCGGGTGCGCGAGGGCGGTTTGACTACAACTTGTTTGCGGATCAGTTCAATACGAACGGTCAGGGGCCGAACGCCGACTACAGCAACTCGCTTCAGGGTGCCAACATCGGCGCACAATTGAGCCAGAGGGTTTTGTTCAGATTCCGCACGCGACATGCGAATAGCCGCACAGGAATTCCCGGCGAATGGGATTTCAACGGGGACCGTATTCTGGCTCCAGATATCGAACAACGCGCACGATCTAACAATTTTCTCGCGAGCGCCGAGCTCTCTATTTCGGGGCCCTCGCGATGGCAGCATCGACTGAGAGGATACGAGTACAACACCCACCGATTGAACGAAAATGACCTGGCGGACCGCGGTTGCGACAACTCGATTTTCGTTTATATCGATTGTCCCTTCTACACAACTGCCCACATTAATCGCGCCGGCTTCATGTATCAGGGTGACTTCACGCCCCGGTCATGGGCTCGTTCAACATTTGGATATGAGTTCGAAGACGAGAACGGCCGCTTCTTCACCAATTCGGTAACACTCGATTCCACGGCTCCGCCCCAAATCTTTACCCAGTCGATTTCAGGGTTGAGATTGAATCATGCAGCGTTTTTTGAACAGAGCCTCACTCGCGGCCCGTTATCGTTGATTGTCGGGGCTCGCTACGTTCACAATGAAAGTTTCGGCAACAAGGGCGTTCCCCGCGCTGCCCTGACGTGGCAGGTCTTCAAGGGGTCGGAGCGCTTCTCCGGTACTCGATTACGAGCGTCGTATGCGACGGGAATCAAAGAGGCGCGATTCGAAGAACAATTTGTGAATGGTGCGGGGATCATTTCGAATCCCAACCTGAAAGCTGAGGAAAACCGCGCGCTCGAGGCAGGTGTTCAGCAATCATTTTTCGCGGGCAAATACTCCGTTTCGGCGACCTATTACAACAATCTCTTCCGCAACCAAATTGATTTCGCCATCATCGATTTCACGACATTTGTTGGGCAATACCAGAACATCAACAAATCAATCGCCCACGGGGCGGAACTGGAATTCAAAGGGCGGGTCTCACCGAGAGTCTCTTTCAACGCAGCGTATGTGTACACGTCGACCCAAATTCTTGAACAGCCTTCAGCCTTCGACGACCTCCATCAGCCGGGTCAGCCTTTGCTGCGACGCCCAAAACATTCCGGAAGTTTGCTGGTGAGTTATTTAGGCCATAAGTGGGGTGGGAATCTAGGAGGAAGTTTCATTGGCCGTCGGTTGGATTCCGACTTTCTTGGCTTTGGAATCGATCATGCCGCAGGATATGCATTAGTAAACGCCGGGGGTTGGTATGTGGTTCATCCGAGGGTGACGGCTTACGTGAATGTTGAGAACGTGCTGAACCAACACTACAACGAAGTCGTAGGCTATCCCGCATTGAGCGTAAATGTTCGAGCGGGGTTGAGATTTCGGATCGGTGGAGATTAGTTGCGGGATTTGACGGGCTCGAAAACCGGCCCGATACGGGAACCGCTGTTACCGCGAGTGGAATGGACCGGCATGGGAGCCGCCGTCCTAGTGCCTGCGTACTTGCTACGCGCCACGATGAGTTTCTGAACATCTTCATCGTTGAGGGGCTGCTCGCGGCCGATCATCCTGGAGACCAAGGCGATCTTTGCGAAATGTTCGACGGTCTCCATCTTCATGTACGCGTGTTCAAGGTCTTCGCCGTAGGTCACGACGCCGTGATTCGACATGAGCAGGGCATCGTACTGAGGAACGAGGGGTTCCAGCGCGTCGGTAAGTTCGGAGGTGCCGGGAGTGCCGTAACGAGCCAGAGGGATACATCCCAGGCCAATGACTACCTCGCACACTAAAGGCTGGGTAAGCGCGATTCCGCAGGCAGCGAATCCGGTGGCGGTTGGTGGATGAGCGTGCACGATGGCGTTGATATCGGCGCGCATGCGGTAAATGAGTAGATGCATGCCGATTTCGCTGGAGACGTTCCGCTTCCCGGATAAGCGTTTGCCTTCCGGGTTCACAATCACCATGTCGGAGGGACGCATGGCGCCCTTGCTCATACCCGTGGGCGTTACGAGCAGGCGTTCGTCGTCAAGGCGAACGGAGAGATTGCCGTCCGTCGCTGCAACCAGCCCGCTCTGGTGCAGTAATCGTCCTAGCCGGACGATTTCTTTCCGGTAATAACGCTCGCTCGCCATGGAGGACACTACCAGACACGCGAAAGCACGCCCAGTTCGCTCATGGTACCCCAGTCACCAAGGTCGAGACAATCGGAAATGGCAGCAGAAACGATATTTCTGCAGCCTATAATCAATTCAACGTGCGGGTTTCCGAGTTCAAATATCACCTTCCAGAAGGACAGATCGCGCAAGAACCGCTCGCAGATCGGGCCGCGGCGCGAATGTTACACCTGTTGCGCAGTGGAGAATTAGAGGACGGCGTATTTCGACAGTTTCCGGACCTTTTGCGTCCGGACGACCTGCTGGTACTGAATAACACTCGGGTATTTCCAGCCCGGGTATTCGGCCGAAGGGAGGGGGCGATTTCCCAGCCTGTAAGTCAGTACAACCCCGCCGCCCGAAAATTCTTGCAAGGGCAAGTCGAAGTCCTACTTACCAAACAAGTTTCCCAAGACCCAAATGAGTGGGAATGCTTGGTGCGACCGGGTAAGAAGATAGGCATCGGAGAACGCCTGTTTCTTGGTGGGGATTGCGACCTTGAGGCCGAAGTCATCGGGCGGGGCGAATTTGGGGAGAGGCGTATTCGTTTTGGGGCAGTCCGGGACTTTTTCAGCGTGCTCGAACGCGTGGGGCATGTACCGCTTCCCCCCTATATCGGACGAGAAGATTCGACCGCGGACCGGGAACGATACCAAACGGTGTACGCCAATGAGCGAGGCTCGGTGGCGGCGCCGACGGCCGGGTTGCATTTCACCCCTG
>Ga0070668_100004568_pt1 | contig 10263 bp, 10 predicted proteins | sample KBSS43metaG_FD_64661 | JGI IMG/M metagenome (GOLD analysis project Ga0070668, IMG submission 64661) | Switchgrass rhizosphere microbial communities from Kellogg Biological Station, Michigan, USA - KBS S4-3 metaG | ecosystem: Host-associated > Plants > Roots > Rhizosphere > Soil ... | reverse complement strand
GAGAAGGGGCTCTGGCAGGGGAGCACCGACCGGACGTCCGCCGACGAGGTGGCCGGGTTCGTACGGGCCGGGGAGATCGCCGTCGCCCGGGTCGACGGTGACCTCGCCGGATCGGTGCGTCTGCAGCGGCTCGACGCGACCACCGGCGAGTTCGGCATGCTCGCCGCCGATCCGGCGCGGCGCGGGGTCGGCATCGGGCGCGAACTGGTGCGGTTCGCCGAGCGGGCGAGCCTTGACGCCGGGTGCCGCGAGATGCAACTGGAACTGCTCGTGCCGCGGGAGTGGACGCATCCGTCGAAGCAGTTCCTGGCCGAGTGGTACGGCCGGCTCGGCTACCGCGTGACGCACCGCGCCGATCTCGCCGAGGACTACCCGCACCTCGCGCCGTCGCTGGCCACGCCGTGCGACTTCCTCGTCTACCGCAAGGAACTGGCGTGACGCTGCTCGCCGGAGCCCGCGTCTTCGATCCCGAGACCGGCGAGCACCTTCGCGCGGACGTGCGGCTCGACGGCGACCGGATCGCCGAGGTCGGCCTGGGCCTGGACGGCGCCGAGCGCGTCGACTGCGCGGGCGGCCTGCTGATCCCCGGGCTCATCGACTGCCACGTGCACGTCGCGTTCCCGCGGCCCGAGCCGCTGCCGCGCAGCGCCCGGATCCTCGAAGCCGTGCCGGTGCTGCGCGGGTTGCTGGCTCGCGGCATCACCACCGTCCGGGACGCCTGGGGCGCCGACGCCGGGGTCAAGCACGCGCTGCGCGAAGGCTGGATCACCGGGCCCGATCTGCTGGTCAGCCTGCGTCAGCTGGGGCCGACCGGCGGGCTCGGTGACAGCTGGGAGCCACCCGCGGGCGCCGTCGACCACTACGGTGATCCGTCGCTGCCGGACCCGCTGTTCGACGGGCCGGACGCCGCCCGCGCGGCGGTCCGCCGGATGGTGCGCGCGGGCGCCGACTGGATCAAGGTCGGCGCGAGCGGGGCCATGCGGGCGGTCCGCGAGGGCGTGGACGTCCGCCCGACCGACGACGAGCTCGTGGCCCTGGTCGACGAGGCCCGCCGCTGCGGCCGGGACGTCCTGGCCCACGCGCACACGTCGGCGGCCGTCGTCTCGGCGACCCGCGCCGGGGTGCGCAGCATCGAGCACGGCACCTTCCTCGACGACGACGCCGTGGCCGCGCTGGGAAACGCTTGGTACGTCCCGACGTTGTCGCCGATCAGCGACAGCGAGTTCGCGGCCGATCATCGCCGGTCGGTGCGCCTCGCCGCCGAGGCCGGGGTGCGGATCGCCGCGGGCTCGGACCTCGCACCGCGTCCCCATGTCGACTTGACGACCGAACTGCGGTTGCTGGCTTCGGTGCTCGGCGACGCGGCGGCCCTGAAGGCGGCCACCTCCGAAGCGGCCCGGCTGCTCCGGCTCGACGACGACCGCGGCCGCGTCGAGCCGGGCTTGCGCGCGGACCTGGTGCTCCTCGACGGCACCGACCTGGACGTGACGGACCTGCCCGCCCGGGTCCGGGCGGTCTGGCACGACGGCCGCGAGGTCAGCGCAGGGAGCTGAGCAGCGCGGTCCAGGCGGTGTGGGGGACGGTGAGGTGCCCGGCGGCGGGTGCTTTGGAGTCGCGAACCGCGGTGGTCTCGGTGTCGAGGGCGACTTCGACACAGGTGCTGTGTTCCTGTCCGTCGCTGTGGCTGCTCTTGAACCAGGTCCGCTCGCGGGCCGTCATGGGTCACTCCCTCGGGCACTCGTACTCGTCCGCCAGCCGGATGAGCATCTCCCTCGATTCTCCCTCGGAAAGGGCGGCCTGTTCCAGCCGTGTGACGACGATGTAGAACGCTTCGACCGCCACCCGGTCGTCGACGAACAGCCCGGCGGTGTAGGTCTCCTCGTAAACCACGGACGGATGGTCGGGGAACTCCATCATGGTGAACGTGCTGGGGAAGATCCGGAAGACCGGCGCCGACTCGGGCACGACCCGGATCACGCACCGGGGCAGATTCGTGGTCAGCACGAGGTTCTGCAGCTGTTCGTGCATGAGCTGCGAGCCGCCGACGACCGAACGCAGGGCCCGCTCGTGGACGAAGAAGGTGCAGGTGGGCGGCTCCCGGCGCTGCAATAGCTTCTGCCGGTCCACCCGTGCCTGGGTCAGCATCTCCAGCCGGTCGCTGGTGTAGCGGCCCGTGAGGTCGAAGCAGGTGCGGACGTATTCCTCGATCTGGAGCATCCCCGGGATGTGCAGCGGGCTGTAGTAGGTGATCGACGCCGCGAGGTACTCCTGGATGATGAGCGACTTCATCGGGTCGACGAGCCGGTCGAAGTAGGGCCGCACCCAGTACAGGTCGCTCGGTGGCTTCGTCAGTTCGAGCAGCCGCGCGCGCTCGGGGGCCTTCGTGCCGCAGTGGGCGAGGTAGATCGCCGCGTCGACCGGCGAGATGCGGCGGCCGTTCTCCCAGGCGGACACTTTCGCCGCCGACCAGTCCGCGCGCCGGGCCACCTCGCGCAGGGTCATCCGTTGCAGCTCGCGTTGGCTCTTCAGCTCCACAGCCATTTCCCGCGTGCGCACCGTGCTCTTTTCGGTCATGCCCCGCACGGTAGAGGGGGACCCCGACAAAACTGCCGAAGCCGCGCGCGGATTCACCGCAAGGAGGTCGGTGTTCCGCCTGTGTGACAACGGATTCCGCCCGCGAAGCGCTGCGAAGCAGCTTCGCAATTGAAGCGCGCTTCGCGCGTTAGTGACGCTTCGCCGGTGTCAGAGAATTCGTTTGTCCGCCGGGTCGAAAAGCGAGTTGATCGGCGTCGCCGATCAACCGAGCGCACGACCGCCGTCGACGAGCAGCCGCTGGCCGGTGACGAAGCCCGCCTCCTGGGAGGCGAAGAAGCTCACCGCCGCCGCCACGTCTTCGGGCGTTCCCAGCCGGCCCACCGGCACCCCCGCCCGGTAGGCCTCGCGCTCGGCTTCCGGGACCTCCGCGTGGCGCTCCACCGGGACGAAGCCCGGCGCCACCGTGTTGACCGTGATGCCGTCCGGGGCCAGCTCGCGCGCCCACGCGCGGACCAGGCCGACCTGGGCCGCCTTGGCCGTCGCGTACGCCGAACGGCCGGGCGGCGGGCGGTCCGCCACCTCCGAGTCGACGTGGACGATCCGGCCGTAGCCGCGAGCGCGCATCCCCGGCAGCACCGCGTGCCCCAGCAGGACCGGTGACCGCACGAAGAAGTCCAGCTGCGCCAGGTGCTCCGGCCAGTCCACTTCGGACACGAAGGCGTCCGGCTGCGGGCCCGTCGCGTTGACGACCAGGACGCTGACCGGGCCCAAGAGCGCGGTGACCGCGTCGACCAGGTCGCCGACCTGACGCCGGTCGGTGACGTCGGCGGCGAAGGCGGCGCCCCGGCCACCCTCGGCGAGGACCTCCTCGGCCGCGGTCTTGAGATCGGGATCGTCGTGCAGCGCGTTCACCGCCACGGCGAACCCGTCGCGGGCCAGCCGCCGGGCGATGGTCCGGCCCAGCCCTCGTGAACTCCCGGTCACCAGTGCGACACCCATGCGCCCGACGCTAGGGGAGTCCCCGGAACAGGACAAGGCCCCCGGGACGAATCCCGGGGGCCTCGAACGGGTGACTCAGGCGGAGGCCGCCACGACCTCCTCGGCCGCGGTGGGCGGCCCCGCCACGACCTTCTTGCTGCGCCGGTTGCGGCGCTCCAGGTACGTCGCCAGCGCCGTCAGCAGCAGGCACATCACGACGTAGATGGCGGTCGCCACGATCGTCGACGGCACGATCGGCCGCCCGAACGTGCCCTGCGAACCGATGTAGCGGGCGTAGTACAGCAGCTCCTGGAACGTGATGATGAAGCCGAGCGCGGTGTCCTTGAGCAGCACGACGAGCTGGCTGATGATCGTCGGCAGCATCGCCCGGATCGCCTGCGGCAGCAGGACCAGGAACATCACCTGCGTCTTGCGCATGCCCAGGGCGTACGCGGCTTCGCTCTGGCCCTTCGGCAGCGACTGGATGCCCGCCCGGAAGATCTCGGCGAGCACCGAGCCGTTGTACAGCGTCAGGCCGAACACCACGCCGAGGAACGGCGTCATCGGCACGCCGACCGTCGGCAGGCCGAAGTAGAACAGGAACATCAGGATCAGGGCGGGGATGGCGCGGAAGAACTCCACGACGAAGCCGGCGATCCCGCGGATCCACGCGTGGTCGGACAGCCGCCCGGCCGCGAAGATCGCGCCGAAGATCAGGGCCAGCACGGCCGCCGCGGCGAACGCCTGGAGGGTCTGGAGCACCGCGTTGGCGAGATCCTCCTGGACCTGCGTGTACTGCAGCCACTCCCACTTGCGCGCGGTGAACTGGCCGCTGTCGTAGAAGCGCCACCCGATGTAGCCGATGAAGGCCAGGACCGCGAGGGTGCCGACGACCGCGTACGTCCGGTACCGCAGCCGGGCCTTCGGGCCGGGGACGTCGAACAGGACGTTGCTCATCGGGCCACGCTCCAGCGCTTCTCCAGGCTGCGTTGGACGAACGACAGCACGGCGACCAGGATGATGAAGCCGAGGGCGACCCACAGGAGGCCGATCAGCTGGTTCTCACCGCGTTCGGACAGGTAGGAGCGGATCGCGCCGGCCTCGGCGACGGAGAAACCGGCGGCGATCGTGGTGTTCTTCAGCAGCGCGATCAGGGTGCTGATCAGCGGCGGGACGACCGACCGCAGGGCCTGCGGCAGCACGACCTGGCCGAGGATCTGGGCGAACGTCAGCCCCAGCGCCCGGCCCGCCTCGGCCTGGCCGACCGGCACGGTGTTGATGCCCGAGCGCACGACCTCGCAGATGAACGCCGAGGTGTACACGGTCAGGGCGGTCACGGCGGCCGGGAAGTAGTCGAGCTTCACGATGTCGAGCAGCGGGTACGCGAACACGAAGAACGCGAACACCAGGGTGAGCGGGGTGTTCCGGGCGATCGTCACGTACGCCGTGCCGACGGCGCGGAAGACGGGGACCGGGCTCACCCGCAGCATGGCCAGGATCGTGCCCCAGACCAGGGCGCCGACGGCCGAGAGCAGGAACAGTTCGATCGTGGTGAGGAAGAACGGACCGAACAGGTCCAGATTGTCGAGCAGGACGTCCATCGAGCCTTCCCCGCGTCCGTGTTTGAGTGGTTGGTCAGATGATGGATGTGGGAAGGCCGGTGGATCGGGAAACCCGATCCACCGGCCTCAGTGTCGCGTCAGTACTTCTCGAGGGTCGGGAGCTTGGCGTCCGAGCCCGACTTGCCGAGGGTGGCGTCGTAGATCTTCTTCCAGGTGCCGTCGTCGATCGCCTTCTGCAGGATCTCGTTGACCTTGTCGCGCAGCACCTTGTCGTCCTTGTTGAGGCCGATGCCGTACTTCTCGGTCGAGAACGTCTTGCCGATGACCTTCAGGTTGTCCGGGTCCTGCGCCGCGAAGCCCTTCAGGATCGCGTCGTCGGTCGTGACCGCGTCGACGTCCTTCGACAGCAGCTTCTCGACGCACTGCGAGTACTTCTGGAACTCGACGATGTTGCCGGGCTCGGTCAGGTTCTCCGAGCGGACCTTCTGGATCGGGGTCGAGCCGGTGACCGAGCAGACCTTCTTGCCCTTGAGGGTTTCCTTGCCGGTGATCGACGTGTCGTCCTTGCGCACCAGGAGGTCCTGGCCGGCGACGAAGTACGGTCCGGCGAAGGAGACCAGCGCCTTGCGCTTGTCGGTGATCGAGTAGGTGCCGACGTAGTAGTTCACGTCGCCGTTCGCGATCGTCTGCTCACGGGCGCCGGAGTCGACCGTGCGGAAGGTGATCTTCTCCGGGTCGAAGCCGAGGCCGGCCGAGACGAGCTTCGCGATCTCGACGTCGAAGCCGCCGAACTTGCCGGTCGTCGGGTCCTTCTGGCCCAGGCCGGGCTGGTCGTCCTTGGCGCCGACGGTCAGCGCGCCCGCCGCCTTCATCTTGGCGAACACCGGGGAGCCGGCCAGATCGACGCCGGTCGCGACCGGGTACGTCGGCAGCGCGGCGGCGTTCGTGCCGCTCTGGCCGCCCGTGCCCGGCGTGGCCGGCGTGCCTTCCTTGCCGCAGGCGGTCAGCGTGGTCAGCGCCAGGCCACCGGCGAGCAGTCCCACCGCGAGGGTGCGGATCCTCATGTGAATCTCTCCTGTGTGTCGTCACCCGAGACGCGAACGGCGCCGCGGAACGTTTCTCAGTGGGTAAGGATCTTGCCGAGGAAGTCCTTCGCGCGCTCGCTCTTCGGCGCGGTGAAGAACGCTTCGGGTGTCGTGTCCTCGACGATCTCGCCATCGGCCATGAAGATCACCCGATCGGCTGCCCGGCGGGCGAAGCCCATCTCGTGGGTGACGACCAGCATCGTCATGCCGTCCTTGGCCAGGCCCGTCATCACGTCCAGGACCTCCTGGACCATCTCCGGGTCCAGCGCCGAGGTCGGCTCGTCGAACAGCATGACCTTGGGCCGCATCGCCAGCGCCCGCGCGATGGCGACGCGCTGCTGCTGGCCGCCCGAGAGCTGGGCCGGGTACTTGTCGGCCTGGTTGGCGATACCGACGCGTTCCAGCAGTTCCATCGCCGTCTTGCGGGCTTCGGCCTGGCCGACCTTCCGGACCTTGGTCGGCGCGAGCATGACGTTCTCGACGATCGTCTTGTGCGCGAACAGGTTGAAGGACTGGAACACCATGCCGACGTCGGCCCGGAGCGCCGCCAGGGCCTTGCCCTCGGCCGGCAGCGGGACGCCGTCGACGGCGATTTCGCCCGAGTTGATCGGCTCGAGGCGGTTGATGGCCCGGCACAGGGTCGACTTGCCCGAACCCGACGGACCCAGCACCACGACGACCTGGCCGCGAGGCACCTCGAGCGTGATCTCCCTCAGTACGTGCAGGTCGCCGAAGTACTTGTTCACGGCGGACGCCTTGATCATCGGCGCCGCCACCTCCGCGGTCATCTGGCCTCCAGGGTCGTTCGTACCGGCAAACAGGGCATGGGTCACCACGCGATGGCGAGAACCTACCGTTGCTCCACCGGCTCGCAAGGCCGCTTGAGCAATACTTAGGGTTTCAACTGCGTATCGATGTCCATTTCGGGCAGTATCGGCCCCCGGTGCCGCTCACGTCGAGTTCGACTCACGGAGAGTGACCGTCCGGGTGGCCGGTGCGGGTCTCGCCCGGACGTCCTAGAGTTCGCGCTACCGGCCGGTGAAGCAGGTCACCATGGGAGGCGGACGGGTGCGGGTGCTGCTGGTGGAGGACGACGACCGGGTCGCGGGTGCCCTCATCCCGGCGCTGGTCCGCCGCGGCCTGGCGATCGCCCGGCTGGCCACCGGCGCCGGGGTGCTCGACCGGGTGCACGAGGTCGACGTCATCCTGCTGGACCTCGGCCTGCCGGACGTCGACGGCGTGACGCTGTGCCGCCAGATCCGCGCGGTCAGCGACGTCGCGATCATCGTCGTGTCGGCGCGCGCCGAGGTCGACGACCGGATCCAGGGCCTGCGCGCGGGCGCCGACGACTACCTCGTCAAGCCCTACGACGTCGAGGAGCTGCTCGCCCGGGTCGAGGCGGTGCGCCGCCGCCGCGGGGAGCACCCGGCCGCCGAGCCGGTGGTGATCCGGGTCGGCGACGTCAGCGTCGACCTGTCCCGGCACGAGGTGCTGGTCGACGGGCGGGCGGTCGCGTTGTCCCGCAAGGAGTTCCAGGTGCTCGCGCTGGTGGCGGGCGCGCGCGGCGCGGTGTGCTCGCGCGAGCACGTGCTCACCGAGGTGTGGGGCCACCGCGGCCCGGCGGAGAGCCGCTCGCTGGACGTCCACGTCGCGACGCTGCGGACGAAGCTGGGCCGCCCGGCGCTGATCGAGACCGTCCGCGGGGTCGGGTACCGGCTCGGCGGCCAGGTCACCCGGAGCTGAGGAGGATGCGCGTCCGGCTGCAGGGCATCGTGCTGACGCTGGTCGCGTTGCTGGTGTTCGGCCTGGGCATCCCGCTGGCGACCTCGATCGCCGCCGGCGCGCAGCAGGACCTGTTCCTCGACCGGCTGACCGACACCGCCCGCTTCGCGTCGCTGGCGCAGCGTCCGCTGCTGGACAACAAACCGACGCTGCTCGAGCCCGACCTGGTCCGCTACACCGAGGTGTACGGCGTCCAGGTGGTGGTCTTCAACCAGGACGGCAAGGCGGTCGTCACCTCGCCCGGCCCGAACGGCGCGCGCATCGACCTGCGCGCCGAGCGGATCATCGGGCCGGCCCACGAGGCGCTCGCCGGCCGCCGGTCCCAGCTCGCCGGCCGGCTGATGCCGTGGGACCCGGCGCCGCTGGTGCTCGCCGAACCCGTGCTCGCCGACGGCGAGGTGCGCGGCGCGGTGGTGACCGTGTCCGACACCGGCGCCGAGCGGGCCGACGTGCTGTGGTGGTGGCTGCTGCTCGCGGCGGGCGGCATCCTCGCGTTCACACTGGCGCTGGCCGTGGCGATCCCGGTGGTCCGCTGGATCCTGCGGCCGGTGCACCGGCTCGACGACGCGACCGGCGCGCTCGTGGCGTCGGTGGTCAGCGGGCGGGAGGCCGAGCCGGTGGGGGAGAGCGGCGGCCCGCCGGAGCTGCGGCAGCTCGGCCGCTCCTTCGACCGGATGGCCGCCAGCGTGTCCGGCGCGCTGGCCGCGCAGCGCGCGTTCGTCGCGGACGCCTCGCACCAGCTGCGCAACCCGCTGACCGCGCTGAAGATCCGGCTCGGCAACCTCGAAGGGCACGTCGACGACGAGCCGGCCGCCGCCGACCTGGAGGCCGCGCGGGTCGACGCGGGACGGCTGCACCAGATCCTCGACGGCCTGCTTTCGATGGCCCGCGCCGAGGCGTCCGGCGGCGAGCTGGACCCGGTGGTGCTCGACGAGGTCGTCGCCGAGCGGGTCGCCGACTGGACGGTGGTCGGCGAGGCGCGTGACGTCCGCCTGGTCGTCGAGGCGGCGGGGGAGAGCGCGCGCGTGCGCATGCCGCCGCGCGGCGCCGAGACGATCCTGGACGCGCTGCTCGACAACGCGCTGAAGTTCACCGCCGCCGGCACCGAGATCCGGATCGCCGTCGAACGCGATGGCGACCGCGTGCGCTTGTCCGTGCGCGACCACGGGCCGGGACTGCGGCCCGACGAGCTCGACCGCGCGCGGGACCGGTTCTGGCGCAGCCCGGCCCACCAGAACGTGCCCGGCTCGGGCCTGGGCCTGGCGATCGTCAGCGAGCTCGTCGCGCACTCGGACGGCGAGCTGGAGCTCGCCCTGCCCGAGGGTGGCGGCCTGCGGATCACGATGACGTTCCCGGCCGCCTAGGTTTTCTGCGCCCGGTAGTAGCGGAGCGCGCCCGGGTGCAGCGGGATCGGCTGCGTCTCGATGCCCGGGTGCACGTCGATCGACAGCGCCGCCGGGTTGGCCAAGGCGAGCTGCGGCCGGGCGTCGAACAGGCCGCGGACCAGCGCCTCGGCGATGTCGTCGCTCATCTCCCGGCGCACCACCAGGAAGTTCGGCACCACCAGCGTCGTGACCGGCGCGAGCTGGTCGTAGGTGCTCGCCGGGATGGTCGCGGTGCCGTAGACCTGGCTGATCGCCTGCATCTTCGGCATCAGCTCGGCGATGTCGAGCAGCCGCAGCGAGTGCTCGCGGTTGTGGTCCGCGATCAACGGCGTCGGCAGGCCACCGGACCAGAAGAACGCGTCGACGTCGCCGTGCAGCAGCGCGACGATGGAGTTGTCGAGGCCGCGCGTGCTCGTACTGACCGAGTCTTTCAGGCCGGCCACGCGCAGCAGCTGGTCGGCGATGAACTCGACACCGGAGGACGGCGACCCGATGGCGATCCGGTGGCCGCGCAGCTGCGCCACCGAATGGATGTCGGAGCCGGCGCGGACCACGATGTGCAGGTAGTCGTCGTGGATCCGGGCGAGCGCGGCGAGGCCGTGGTTGGCCTGATACTTCTCGGCGGCGACATCGGCGGCGACGAAGGCGACGTCGGCCTGCCCGGCGAGCACCCTGGTGACGTTGTCGGGCGAGCCCTGGGTCTGCAGCACCTGCGGCCGCTCGATGTCCAGGCCCGCCTGCCAGGCGGTGGCGAGGGTCTGCGCGAGCTTGTCGTAGACCCCACCGGGATTGCCGGCGGCGATCCGCAGCGTCAGGGGGCCGAACCCGGCGGTGCAGGCGGTGAGCGCCACCAGCAAGGCGGTCGCCACCGCGAGTCCACGCATCCGCCGGGTCCCGGTCACGGGCCCGATCGTGCCAGATCCCGCGGCTCGGCGG
>Ga0070668_100004567_pt1 | contig 10269 bp, 8 predicted proteins | sample KBSS43metaG_FD_64661 | JGI IMG/M metagenome (GOLD analysis project Ga0070668, IMG submission 64661) | Switchgrass rhizosphere microbial communities from Kellogg Biological Station, Michigan, USA - KBS S4-3 metaG | ecosystem: Host-associated > Plants > Roots > Rhizosphere > Soil ... | reverse complement strand
TGCTGCACGTAGTCCGATCCGATGAGCTCCCGTACCACGTCGGTCTTGTTCTGGTTGAACGCCTCTGAGTACAGGCGCAGGACGAGCGCCTTGTTCTGCGCCTCGGACGCTGACGACGAGCCGGCCGCGGCGGCAGGGCCGGTGCCGGACGCGCCGCTGCACGCGGTCGTGAGGCAGGCCAGGGCAACGAGCCAGGGCAGGGTCTTCCGGTATCTCACTTGGGTCTCCTGTGCACGGTCGGAAAGGGCCACCGGCCTTCTCGGCCGACTTCACCATTTGTTTTCACATCGCTGTTCTCCGATCTCGCCCGCCGCCCCCGCTCGTCAGGCCAGGCCGAACCGCTCGGAGTGCACTTGCCGGTCGGGCACTTTCAGCCTGCGCAGGGTGCTGAGGACAGCCGAGGTCATCGAGGGAGGGCCACAGACGTACACGTCGCGTTCGGCTGTGTCGGGTACCAGGGCACGGAGACTGTCCGGCTCGAACGGCGACGTTCCCTCTCCCGTGCGACCGGTGAGCAGGTGCAGTTGCCCGCCGCGGTCCGCGACCAAGGCTCGAACCTCGTCGACCAGCACGGCGTCGTTCTCGTCGCGCACACGGTAGAGCACGACGACGTCGCCGGCCGTTTCCTCCTCCAGCAGGGCTCGGATCGGCGTGATCCCCACTCCTCCGGCGATCAGCAGTGCGCCGGGCTGCGATCGGTGCAACGCGGTGAACGCCCCGTACGGTCCTTCGACGAACGCGCGGCTCCCGACCGGGACGTGCCGCAGGCCGGCGCTGGTGGTGCCGGCCGCCTTGGCGGTCAGGCGCAACGTGCGGCCGTCGGGTGCCGCCGACAGCGAGAACGGGTTCGCCTGCCACCAGTGGTTGTGCCCGGGGAACCGCCAGATGCAGAACTGGCCGGCCCGGGCGGGCAGCCTGTCGAGGTGGCGGCCGGTGACGTGCACCGATACGACGTCGTCCGACTCCGGCACGACCTCCACGACCTCGAAGCGGTGATAGGCGTTGCGCCACAGAGGCATCACGATCCGCCCCGCGACCAGGGCACCGAACGCGAACAGCCACAGGGCCCACCAGTACACCTTCGCCGGCACGGAAGAGCTGAAGGTCGTGGTCTCCAGCAGCTGGTGGACGAACGCCAGCCCCAGCGCCAGGTACAGCAGCAGGTGCACGCCGTGCCAGGTCTCGTACCGCAGCCGCCGTCTCACATACCGGGCGGAGACCGCGGCGACCACGACGACGATCGTCGCGGCGGACATCCCGAGCAGGGAAGCCGGCACGCCGGCCAGCGCGAGGAACGTCTTCGTCATCGGCGCGTCATCGAGCCTCGCGTAGCCCAGCACCACCAGCACGGCGTGGGTGAGGATGGTCCACAGCAGGGTGAAGCCGACCCACCGGTGCCACACCGTCAGCCGGTCCATGCCGATCCGGCGGTCGAGCCACGGCAGCCGGGCCACCAGCAGCAGCTGGAACAGCAGCAGCACGGCGGCGTGCAGCCCGAAGAACTTGGCGACCGTGAGCACCCCGTTCTTGCCGGTCCCCGCGGTGAGGAAGAGGACCTCGACGATCACCAGGTTGACGACGACAAACGTCCACAGCGCGCACCGCGCCGCGATGACCGGAGCTACGGTGCGGTGCCGCACCTGGGAAATCCTCGTCCCCACCGATTCCCTCTTGTCCATGTGACCACTCCAGACTTGACGTGACACGGCCCGGCCGCTGTCGCCGGTAGGTTGAGTGATTAACGTCTTAACCACAAGCAGGCACGGGGCTGTCGAGATGAACATGAAGAGCACTCGTGTCTGGCGGCGTCCCACGCTCGGGGCCGTGGCCGCACGGGCCGGGGTGTCCACGGCCACGGTGTCGAACGCGCTCAACGGCACCGGACGGCTGTCCGAGGCGACCAGGCAGCGCGTGATCGCCGCGGCACGCGAACTCGGTTACGCCCCTGCCAGCACGGCCCAGGCCGTGGCCTGCGGCAACACGGGAGTGCTCGGCCTGACGATGACGACGTACGGCGACCTTCCCGTCCCGTACACCGAGATCCCGTACTACGCACAACTGGCGCTGGGCGCGATGGCGGCGGCGCACGAGCGCGGCTACCTGCTCACGGTGCTGCCGAGCTCATTGTCACCGTGGATGTGGCTCAACGCGCCGATGGACGGCGTCATCCACGTCGCACCGCGTGCCGACGATCCGGTGTGTTCCCTCCTGCGGGAGCGTGGCATCCCGATTGTCAGCGACGGCCAGCCGCCCCAGCCGCGCTGGGGCGACGCGTGGGTGGCCACCGACTACGACGCGGGCCTGCGCCTTCTGCTCAACCACCTCACGAAGGCCGGTGCCCGGCGGATCGGGCTGACCCTGCCCCTCCACGACGACGAGTATCCACACCTGATCGGACGCGCCTACGCGTCCTGGTGCGCCGAACGTGACGTGCCCGCCCTCGTCGAGGAGTACGCCTCGCTGCCCGACTACTTCACGGCCGAACGGGACGCGGCCGGCCGGCTGCTCAACCGCGATCCACGACCGGACGCCGTCATCGGCATCTACTCCGACTCCGGTCACAACATCCTCGCCGCCGCCCGGCACCACGGGCTTCGGGTACCGCGGGATCTGCTGGTGGCGTGCATCAGTGAGGATCCGGATTACGCGACGACGACCCCGCCGGTCACCACAGTCAGCCTCCGTCCGGACCGGGTGGGCCACGAAGCGGTCGACCTGCTGATCGCTCTCATCAACGCCCGCACCGGTCTGGACCGACGTCGACTCGTGCAGCCGGTGCTGGTCACTCGCCAGTCCACACGGCGCCCGGGGCGGGAGAGCAGTCCAGCCGACTGAACAGCGGAGCGCCGGGCCGCCGCGGTCGCGGGCCGCGGTGCGACCGCGGCAGCCACACTCGTGGATCAGCCGGATGCGAGCCGGTGCCGTAGCGAGCCGACCAGGGCTTCCAGACCCAGGTCGAAAGCTTCGTCCGCCCGCTGACGCCCCGCCGGCGCCGCTCTGATCGCTTCGGCGAGCACGGGCAGGTCGTCGCGTTCGAAACGCCAGACATCGTCCGGTGCCACGAGGTCGAGCGCCGATCCCAGCGCGTAGGCGTCGAGCACGCTGATCCAGAGCACCACCTCGCCGACCGGCACACCCGCGAGCCGCAGCAGTGTCGCGACCCGCTCGTAGCCCAGGAGCACCGAGCCGCCGGTCATCGTCTGCTCGTTCAGCAGCGGGATCAGGTTGGGGTGCTCGGCCAGCGCTCGCCGGTAGTCCCGCATCCACCGGGTGATCTGCGCACCCCAGTCACTTCCGTCCAGCGGGGGTGGCTCGATCACCGCGACCAACCGTTCGCGCAGTGCTTCGATGATCGCCGTCCGGCCACTCAGGTGGTGGTAGATCGAGGACGCGCTCACACCGAGCCGCTCGGCCAGCTCGGCCATCGTGAGCCGGCCGGTGGCGTCGATGGACGCCAGAGAGGCATCGAGGATCGCCTCGGTCGAGAGCAACCGCTTCCGTCGTTGAGCCACCAGGTCCTCCACTATATCGGTCGCCACAGAGCGTAAGCATCGACGAAATCCTTGACGTCCCCGACGGGCCGCCGCATGCTTAAGCGAATGACGTTCGGTTAAGCATTCCAGGCCTGAGAGGACCCCGCCATGGCCGGATCTCCCCCCGTTCCCGAACCGAGTGGCTCGCTCAAACGTGGTGTCCTCGGCACCGGCAGCCTCGTCTTCATGGTGGTGGCCGCGGCCGCGCCACTGACCGTCATGGCGGGCGTCGCGCCGCTGGCGATCATGGTCGGCGGAATCGGGGCACCGGTCGGCTACCTCGCCGCGGGCCTCATCCTGACCATCTTCGCGGTCGCCTTCACCCGGATGACCCGGCACGTCGGCAGCGCCGGCGCGTTCTACGCCTACATCGCGAAAGGCCTGGGCCGGGCGTGGGGCCTGGCCGCGGCGCTGCTGGCGCTGGTGTCCTACAACGCGCTGCAGATCGGGGTCTACGGACTGTTCGCCGCGCAGGCGAAAGCGACCCTGGCCGACGTCTTCGGGCTGGACGTGCCGTGGCCGGTGATCGCGCTGGTGGCCGTCGCGCTGGTCCTCGTGGTGGCCTGGCTGGGGATCGACGTCGGCGCGAAGGTGCTCGGGGTCCTGCTCGTCCTCGAGTCGGGAATCCTGCTGCTGATGGCCATCGGCGTCCTGACGCACGGCGGCGCGGCCGGTCTCGACGCGAAGTCGTTCACGCCCGGCGCCGTGTTCGGCCCCGGCATGGGTGGCGTGCTGGCCTTCAGTTTCGCCGCGTTCATGGGCTTCGAGTCCACTGTGCTCTATCGCCGCGAGGCACGGAACCCGGAGCGCACGATTCCCCGCGCCACCTACCTCGCGGTCGGGTTCATGGCGGTCTTCTACTGCTTCATCCTGTGGTCGGTCGTCCAGGCCTTCGGCAGTGACCAGGTGGTCGCCGCGGCCGGCGGCGACATCGCCGGCCTGTTCTTCACCGCGATCGGCACCTACGTCGGCCCCTGGGCGGCCACGCTCATGCACCTGCTGGTGATCAGCAGCGTCTACGCCTCACAACTCGCCTTCCACAACGCGATCACCCGCTACACCCACGCCCTCGCCCAGGACGGCGTCCTGCCCGCCTGGCTCGGCAAGGTCCATCCCCGCTTCGGCTCGCCCCACCGCGCGAGCATCGTGCAGACCGTCCTCGCGATCGTCGTGATCTCGGTGTTCGCCGTCGCCGGCGCAGACCCGTACACCAGGCTGCTGCTGTGGGTGAACACCCCTGGCGTGATCGGAGTCCTCGTGCTGCAGACGCTGACCGCCATCGCGACCGTCGTGTACTTCCTGCGCCGCAACCGATCCGTCAGCACGCCGCTCGCGGTCGCGGCCGGGATCGCGTCCTCGCTGTTCCTGACCGTCGCCACCTACATCCTCGTCGACAGCGTCGGCCTGCTCACCAACGCTTCGACCACGGTCAACGCGGTGCTGGTCGGCATCGTCCCCGCCACGCTGCTCGCCGGCGGCCTGCTCGCCCTCTGGTTGCGCAGCAGGCGGCCCACGACGTACGCCCGCATCGGCGAAGGCGACAGCGAAACCCACACCGTTGCCGAAGGGATCCCCGCGTGAACCCGGACCTCGTCGTCTGTGCCGGCACCGTCCACACCCTCACCGGGGACGACCGCCCGGTCCAGGCGATCGCGATCACCGACGGCGTCATCACCGCGACCGGCACCCGCCGCGACGTCCGTGACTGGCGCGGTCCGCGGACCGAAGTCGTCGATCTCGGCGACGCCACCGTCACCCCCGGCCTGATCGACGGGCACACCCACCCGGTGATGGGACTGCAGCTCACCGCCGACGTCGACCTGTCCGCCGCCCGTTCCCTCGACGAGGTGCGGCACCTGCTGGCCACCGCGGCCGCGGACCGAGCGCCGGGCGAATGGCTCCAGGCGTGGGGCCTGGACCCCAACCTCTTCGGCGACCGGCCGATCACCAGCGCCCCGATCGCGGCCGCGGCCGGTGGCCGCCCGGCCTTCGTGCGGCTGTTCGACGCGCATTCCGCGCTGGCCACCCCCGCCGCGCTGCGGATCGCCGGCGTCGACGGCCCGCGGCGATTCGCCCAGCGATCGACCGTGGTCTGCGACGAAAACGGCCACCCGACCGGCCTGCTGCTGGAGTCCGCCGCCATGGACCTGGTCGCCGCGCACGTCCCGAGGGAACCGGTCGCCGTCCGGGCGGCCCGGCTGCGCGCGCTGCTCGGCGAAATGGCCGCCACCGGGCTCACCGGCGGCCACGTCATGGACCTGCTCGGCGACAGCGCCGAAGTCGTCGCCGCCGCGGAAGAACTCGGCGAACTCCCGCTGCGGCTGCGGTTCGCGCCCTGGTGCGATCCCGGTGTCGACGCCGACGGCCTGGCCGAGCTGATCGACGTCCAGGGACACGGCGGACGCCGGTGGGAGATCGGTGGCGTGAAGTTCTTCATCGACGGCACCATCGACAACGGGACCGCGTGGCTGGAGGAGCCCGACTCGCACGGCGAATCGACCGACAGCTTCTGGACCGACCCCGCCGCCTTCTCCAAAGCCGTGCGCACCCTGGCCGCGGCCGGCGTCCCGACGGCGACCCATGCCATCGGCGACGCCGCTGTCCGGTACGCCCTGGAAGCCCTCGACGGACTCGGCCGCCCCGCGGCGGCGCCGCACCGCATCGAGCACATCGAGACACTGCCGACCGCACTGATCGACCGGTTCCGGAGGCAGGGTGTCGTCGCGAGCATGCAGCCGATCCACTGCCACTTCACCAGGGCCGACCACACCGACAACTGGTCGTCCCGCCTCGGCCGCGAACGCGCCGACCGAGCCTGGCGCTGCCGCGACCTGCGCGACGCCGGAGTCCCCGTCGTCCTGGGCTCCGACTGGCCGGTCGCCCCGTTCGACCCGCGCCGGGTCCTCGCCGCGGCCCAGCTGCGCCGTCCGCCGGGCGAGCCCGGCGTCCCACCCGTGCAACCGCGGCAGGGACTCACCCCGCTGATGGCGCTCGAGGGCTACACCCGGCTCGCCGCCGCGGCTGCCGGCCGCACCGGCACGATCACCGCCGGAGCGGCGGCCGACCTCACGGCCTTCACGCTCGACCCCTTGCGCGCCGATCCCGACGAACTGGCCGGCACCCCCATCTCCCTCACCGTGGTGGCCGGTGCGGTGGTGCACCGCGATCCGGTGCTCGCCGGGTGAGCGCTCACCCGGCTTCGGCTCTCGCCCGGATCTGGTCGATGACCAACTGGATGGCCGTCACGAAGTTCTGCGGGTCGTCGAGCTCGACGAACCGCGGGGCGAGCCGCGCGATGTTGGGGTAGCGGTCGGGGGGCAGGGTCAGGTAGTCCGTCTTCCAGGCGAGCAGGTCCGCCTCCCGGACTTCCGGGGCCAGCGAGGCCAGGCTGGCGTCCATGGCGCTGTAGGACAGCACGACGTCGGCGAAGACCCGGTGGTACCGGACCGCGTCGGCGTCGTTGAGCCCGGCCCGGCGCAGGCAGTCGAGTTTGCGCTCGACGGTACGGAATTCGTTCTCCCGGCGGGCGGTGCGTGCCGCCGAGAGGGCTCCGACGCGGGGGTGGCGGAGAAACGCGTCGTGCGTGTGGATCGCTATCTGCATGAGATCGTGCGCCCAGTCGTCGGTGGGCGGCGGGGTGTTCGCCAGCGCCTCTTCGTGCAGGGCGTCGAGGAGGGCGAGCAGCAGCTCGTCCTTGTTCCGGAAGTGCCGGTAGATGGCCGTCGGGTGCGCGGAGAGTTCGCGGCCGAGCGCCTGGAACGTCAGCTTGTCCATCCCGGCGGAATCCGCGACCCGGAACGCCGCTTTGACGATCAGTTCCTGGCTCAGCGTGCCCCGCGGCAACCGGCCTCGACGGGCATTCGTCCCGGCGCTGCTCTTGCTCATTCGCCCTTCTTCGGTCGGCCGTGGCATGACGGCGTGGGTTATCAGCCGGCGACGGCCGAGCCGTCCGCGCGCGGATCCGTGGCCGCGGCCAGCTCGAGCAGTGCGTCGCCCGGTAGCCGGCGGACCAGCTGACCATGTCCCACACCGTCGTCGTGCGCTTCGATCTCCTCGACAGTGAACCCTGCCCGTTCGATCGACCGTACGCCGGGAGCGGGCACGTCACGCTCAGCTTTGACCACACCGGCACCCGACGTCACCCCCGCCTCCATCGCCCCGAGCACCCAGCGCGGCGCCGACGTGGCAGCGCCGAGAGACGCGCCGGCGGCCAGCTGGAGGGCCAGGTGGGTGTGCACCTGCGGCTGGGCGCGGCCGCCCATCGCTCCGTGCGCGCCGACGAGCTCACCGGCCTCGCGGACCAGCACCGGCATCAGGGTGTGCAGCGGCCGCTTGCCACCGGCGAGCCGGTTCGGCGAGGCCGGGTCGAGCGAGAAGGACGCGCCCCGGTTGTGCAGGACGACACCGGTCGAGGGATCGAGCAACGCGGCACCGAAGCAGTGGAAGACGCTCTGGATCAGCGAGATCCAGGTGCCGTCGGCGTCCGCGGCGACGATCGCGACGGTGTCACCGGACGCCCTCACCTGGTCCACCGGCGGGCTCGGCGCGTCCGACATCGCGTGCTCGGCGATGCGGCGGACGTAGGCGTCGGACAGCACCAGCTCCACCGGGGCGGCGGACCACGCCGGATCGGCGCAGTAGCGGTCGCGGTCGGCGGCGGCCCGGTTGAGCACGGACGCGACCACTCCGGCGTCACGACCCAGCGGGTCCACCGGCCCGCGGGCCGCCCGCACCAGCTCGAGGGCCTTGAGCCCCTGGAGGAAATACAGACCCTGGGAGTTGCCGCCGCTGGACAGGTACTCAATTCCGTCGTACACAGCGCTGTGGGCTCGCGAGAGCTCCACGGTGTGCTCGGCGAAATCCTCCTCCGTCATCGCGGAGCCGTGACTGGCCAACAGTTTCACCAGGCTCGTCCCCACTTCGCCACCGTACATCGCGGCCGGGCCCTGGCCGGCGATCAGTGCGAGCGTCCTGGCGAGTTGTGGTTGCCGCAGGGTCCGGCCGGCGGACAGGACCGTCCCGTCCGGGGCGAACACCGCACGCAGCCCCGGGTCCCGGGTCAGGCGGTGACGTTCGCGCCACAGGTCCCGGGCGAGACCGGGCGAGACCGCTACTCCGTCGCGTGCGGCGGCTTCGGCCGGGGCGAGCGCCGCCGCGAGCGGGCGGGTCCCCCAGTTTTCGGCGAGCGCGGCCCAGCCGGCGACCACGCCGGGGACCGTCACCGGCAGCGCGCCGTCGACCGGCATGACGTCGTGGCCGGCGGACAACGACCGCACGTCGGCCGCCTGCGGCGCCCGCCCGCTGGAGTTGACGAAACGGACATCCCCGCCCGCGGTGCCCACCAGCGCGAGCAGATCGCCGCCGACCGAGCACTGGTTGGGGTACACCACGGTCAGCACGGCCGCGGCGGCGAGCGCGGCATCGACCGCGTTGCCACCGGTCCGCAGCACTTCCGCCGCGGCGTCACTCGCCGCCGTGTGGGGCGTGGCGACGGCCCACCGGGTACCGCTCGCGGCCGGTTGAAGATCGCTGCGCTCCGACATCTTTCCCCTTACTTCTCGGGCACCTCGGCAGACAGGACCGGTGCCCTGGCCTGCCGGAGTCCCGTTAACAGCCCCGTTACGGTGGATTCCTTGACTCCCGGAGAGCGCCGTTCTAGCGTCCCTGGTCATAGTCAACGTCGTCGACTATGACATGGACTAAACCCTCCCCGCAACGGCGTGAACTCGTGAAGGAGTTCGGTATGGCCAGGTCGCACTCCCCTTCCCGCCGACAGGCACCGCTACTGGCCGGCTGCCTGGTCGCCGCCGCCGTGAGCCTCGCCGGATGCGGCAGTGCCCCCGCCGCCGACGCTCCCCCGCCACCCGGCGCGGTCAAGGTCCCGGCGGGCGCACTCGCGCAGGACGGCCAGATCACCTACTGCTCGGACATCAGTTCGCCGCCGCTGACCTTCTACGACGCCACGCAGAAGCCGGTGGGTGTGGAGGTCGAGCTCGGCGACGCGATCGCCGCCCAGTTCGGGGCCAGGACGCGGTGGGCCAACACGAGCTTCAACGGCATCATCCCGGCGCTGCAGGCCAAGCAGTGCGACGCGATCATCAGCCAGCTCTACATCAAGCCCGAACGCGAGAAGGTCGTGGACTTCGTCCCGTACATGTACGCGTCCAACACCCTGATGGTGACGAACGGCAACACCGGAATCGCGACCGCCGACGACCTGTGCGGCAAGAAGGCGGCCGCGCAGACGGGCTCGACCATCGTCGGGTACTTCACCGAGCAGTCCACGAAGTGCGCGGCGGCCGGGAAGCCGAACCTCGACATCCGGCAGTTCACCAAGGACAGCGACGCGCTGCAGCAACTCCGGCTCGGGCTGGTGGACGCCTACGGCACGACGCTGGAGACCGCCGCCTACGTGATGACTCAGCAGCAGGGCGCCTTCAAGGCCGTCGGCGAGCCGTTCAACCACATCAAAGTGGGCATCGCAACCCGCAAGGACAGCCCCGCCCTGCACGACGCGCTGACCCAGGCGCTCGCCGCGATCCAGAAGAACGGTACCTACACCGCCGTGCTCACGAAGTGGAAGCTGACCGACGATGACATCACCCGGTAGCGCCACCGATTTCGACTGGGCGTTCTTCTGGCACTACCTGTTCTCCCCGTCGAGCACGTTCCTCGACGGGCTGTGGCGCACGGTCTACATCTCCGTCGTCGCGCAGCTGCTCGGTGTGCTGCTGGG
>Ga0070668_100004565_pt1 | contig 10270 bp, 7 predicted proteins | sample KBSS43metaG_FD_64661 | JGI IMG/M metagenome (GOLD analysis project Ga0070668, IMG submission 64661) | Switchgrass rhizosphere microbial communities from Kellogg Biological Station, Michigan, USA - KBS S4-3 metaG | ecosystem: Host-associated > Plants > Roots > Rhizosphere > Soil ... | reverse complement strand
ACCACCGGCTGGCCTCGCCATTGCGCCAGCTGCTGTCCCAGGTGGCCGCCCGCGGTGCCACCCCAGGTCGCCGCGGACACAGTGCCCGCCCCGACGACCAGCGCCACCACCGCGGCGGCGACCAGGCTGGAGGCGCGCTCGTGGCGCAGCAGATCACGCGGGGTGGTCACGGCCAGCCGATGGCCCCGCGCGACCCAGTAGCTGTGCAGGCCCACGACGAACCCGATGACCAGTCCCACCCCGGCCACGACGCCGACCAGCGCGCCGAGCTCGGTGGTCTGCTCGCTGTCGGCGTCGATGGCCAGCCCGGCGGCCACCGCCAGCGCCGCGCCGATGGCCACGACCACCCCGTGGCTCACGGCGAGCATGCGGACGAATCGTTTGCGCGCCACTCCCGGCTCCGGCACGGAGGAGACGGCGAAGCGCGCAGTTACGGCGCATGCGCCCAGCAGCACGAAAAACCCGCCCACACCGACCACCCATGGCAGGGACAAGCTCTGCAGGAAGCCTTCGGTCACGCCGGTGACAGCCGGTGCCGGGACAGCCACCGCGGTGCCCATGGCCAGGATCGCGGCCGCGAGCAGGACCACGGCGAACTGCGCCAACAGCCCGGACCGGTCGGCCAGCCGCCACCAGGACAGGTTGGGCGTGCCGGCCGAGTGCAGCTGCTCGGCGAGGTAGGTCAGCCACTGGCGGCTCTGGCCCGGCTTGGTTTCGTCCAGGCTGTCGACGAGCACGTCGACCAACCGGTCCTCCACCGCCAGCCGGTTGTCCAGCTCGGGATCGCTCAACAGCGGTGCCGGATCGGCCGTCCGGAAGCCGGCGGTGAACAGCGACAGCATCAACGGCGTGGACAGCGCGGTGGTCAGCGGGCTACCCCCGTCGGACTCGACGTGGTCGATCACCGCTTCCCAGGAGTCCGGGCAGTGCTCGGCAGAGCGCAGGTGATCGGCGATGCTCCGGGGTGACAAGGACTCCACCTGCACGACCGGCGCCCGCAACACCACCGGGGCACCGGCGGCCAGCACGTCGGCGTAGTCGGCGGAGCGGCAGGTCAGCACGACCGGGCGGGGACCGCGCAGGGTGTCGTTGATCCGGCTGACCGCGCGGCGGCGCACGTGGTCGGGCAGCTCGTCGAGGCCGTCCAGCACCGGCAGCACGAGCCCGGCGGCCAGCAGCGCGGCCGGGACGGTGGTACTGCCCGCGTAGTTCTCCTCGGCGAGGCTGCGGATCATCCAGGTGTCCAGGCTCTGCGCCACCGGGTCCCACGACGCCAGCGACAGCAGCACCGGCACCCGCTTGCCCGCCACCCGGGTCCGCAGGAGCCCGACGGTCAGCGCCAGCGCCAGGAACGACTTGCCCGCACCCGGCTCGCCCAGCAGCACCAGCCGATGGTTGGGCACGTCGTCGAACCCGGTGGCGAGATCGGCCGCGGCCTGGTCGAGATTGCCGCTCAGCGCGCCGTTCAGGCGCATGGTCACCCGCAGTTCGCGGTGGCCGCCCACCACCGCGGCGGCGGGCGCGGCCACCGCATCCTCGCGCTGCCGCCAGCGCAGCGGGATCGTCCGCCCGTCGCCACGGCCCGCCCGGTGTTCCAGCTCCGGCTTCCACCGGCGCAGCAGCGCGCCGGCGAGCAGCGCGGCCTCCTGATCGTGGTCGATCGGCTTCGTGCCCTCGCCCAGCCACCTCATCACCGCCGTGAACACCCCGAGCAGGGCGATCACGCCCGCCAGCACGCTGCTGAGCGAGTCGTTGGTCTCCAGCGAGGCGTTGGCCAGCGAGAACACGATGGCACCGAAGACGACGGCGGCGGCCAGGGACAACGGGACGCGCCAGGCACGGCGACGCGGAACACGCCTAACCACCGAACGCACCAGCCCGGACCACTGCGGCACGGGGCAGTTCAGTGTGCACGATCGCGACTCCTCGACAGGACAGCTGGGACTCTCCAAACCGGTCGCGCCGACCGACACCAGCGTTACGCACGACCGGTCTCGGTTCAGCCGCGCAGTCCGCTCATCTCCGTGCTCTTGCTGAGGTCTTCCCAGCGGGCGAAGTCGCGCCGCAGGGCGTCGAGCTTGCCGCGGGCGACGTCGAGGGCGGCCGTGCCGAGCAGCAGCCGCAACGACGGCTCTTCGGCTTCGAGCACGGTGACGATGGCCTCGGCGGCGCGAGCCGGGTCGCCGGGCTGGCTGCCGTACGTGGCCAGGGTCGCCGCACGGCGTTGGCCGGCGGTCGCGGCGTAGTCGTCGATGCGGATCGGGGACTGCTGCATCGACGGGCCGGACCAGTTGGTGCGGAACGCGCCCGGCTCCACAATGGTCACGCCGATGCCCAGCGGCGCCACCTCGGCGGCCAGGGACTCCGACAAGCCCTCCACCGCGAACTTCGTCGCGTGGTAGTAGCCGGTGGCCCCGAATCCGGCCAGCCCGCCCAGCGAGGAGACGTTGACGACGTGCCCGGACCGCCGGGCGCGCATGCCGGGGAGCACGGCCTTGGTCACCTCGACGAGACCGAAGACGTTCGCGTCGAACAGCGCGCGGACTTCGGCGTCCTCCCCTTCTTCGATGGCGGCCAGGTAGCCGTAACCGGCGTTGTTGACCAGGACGTCGATCCGGCCGAAGGCCGCTTCGGCTTGTTCGACCGCGTCGGCGACCTGCTCGGGCTTCGTCACGTCGAGGGCCGGTGCCACCGCCCGGTCGCCGTGGCGGCCGACGAGGTCGGCGACCGTCTCCGGGTCGCGGGCGGTGACCGCCGCCCGCCAGCCGCGCTCCAGGACGTGGGTGGCCAGTGCGCGGCCGAGGCCGGTGGAACACCCGGTGATGAACCAGACCGGGGATGCGGTGAGTGTCATGGGAACTCCAGTCGCCGATGTCCTTCTTCGTCCTGGCACCAGGTTCGGCCGGGCCGGCGCCGACAGCCAGTCGTCCGGTCTTCCTGGGACTGGTGGTACCAGGAAGATCCGGCGCGGGCGGCGCACACTGGCGGACATGGCGAACACCGAATTCGGGCAGGCGATCCGGCGCTGGCGAGACCGGGTCCAGCCGGCCACCGTCGGCCTGCCCGCCGGCGGGCACCGGCGCGCGGCCGGCCTGCGTCGCGAGGAACTGGCCATGCTGGCCGGGATTTCCGCCGACTACGTCACCCGCCTCGAACAGGGGCGCGCCGCCAACCCCTCGGCCCAGGTCGTCGAAACCCTCGCCAGGGCACTACGGCTGTCCCGGATCGAGCGCGCGCACCTGTTCCACCTGGCCGAGCTGACCCGGCCCGGCCCGGACACGGTGCCCGCCCACCTCACCCCGAGCGTCCAGCGCCTGCTGGACCGGCTCACCGGAACCCCGGTCGCGGTGTTCGACGCGTGCTGGACGCTGCTGATCGCCAACCCGCCGTACGCGGCACTGATGGGCGACCCGTCCGGGTGGCACGCGCACGAACGCAACGCCGTGTGGCGCAACCTGCTCGGCCCGGGCACCCGGGTCCGGCACACGCCGGAGTCGAGGCGGGCCATGGAACACAGCCTGGTCGCCGATCTTCGCGCCGCCGCGGGCCGCTACCCCGCCGACCGGCAGCTGCGGCGGCTGATCGCCGAACTGCGCGCGAACAGCGACCGGTTCGGGGAGCTCTGGAACTCCGGGGCGGTCGACCACTACGAGACCGCGCGGAAGACGGTCGACCACCCCCAGGTGGGACCGCTGACGCTGGACTGCGACATGCTCACCGTCGCGGGCAGCGACCAGCGCATCATGCTCTACACCGCCGAACCCGGCTCCGACGACGCCGAACGCCTGGCGCTGCTCGGCGTGCTCGGTACCCAGGACCTCACCGGATAGCCGGACGTCATCGCTCGAGCGGAACCGCGACGCGGCCGCCGTAGCGCCGTTCCTCGGCCTCGTCGAGCATCGCCGCCGCGACGGTGGCGCGGCTGACGCGCGCGGGGAAGAACCGGCGCGGCGCGGAGTCGAGTGGCACCGTGCGCCGGGCGGGGCTGAGTTCCCCATGGGACAGCGGCCCGGCGTGGAAGACCGTGCCGCCGCCGCGGCGTACGACGACGTCCGCGGTGGTGCGGTCGTCCAGCTCCTTCTTCATGAAGGTTTTCAGCAGTCCACGGGTGAACGCGCCGGCGTACGGCGCCGAGGCGCCGGTGCCGAAGGCGGCCAGCCAGACGACGAAGTCCGGGTCGGCCTCGACCGCCGCCCTGGCGCCCGCGGTGAGCACGCCGGGAGCCTCCTTGCCGCTGATCCCGAGTCCGGAAAGGACGATCCGCGCGCCCTTGAGCGCCCGCCCGGCGGACTCCGGGTCGAGGACGTCGCCGGCCACGCGCGTCAGACGGCCGGACGCCGGCAGCGTGATCCGGTCCGGGTTGCGGGCGACGGCGGTGACGCGGTGCCCCCGCTCCAGGGCTTGGCGGACGAGTTCGGTGCCGGTGGCGCCGGTGGCGCCCAGAACGGTGATTTCCATGATGCTCTCCCCGGTCAATTCAGTCCACAGTGGACAAGACGTCGAGCGCGCCGGCGTGCAGCGCGGGCGCACTGGCGATGATGTCCGCACTGCCGGGCCGCCACGGCGCGCCGGCCAGATCGGTCACCAGCCCGCCCGCCTCCGCGACGAGCAGCGCACCGGCGGCGACCCCGGGCAGCGTGGGCCGGTACTGCCAGAACAGATCCGCGTGCCCGGCGGCGACGAGCAGCATCGGGAACGTCGACGGCACGGTCGCGCGGACCAGCAGCGTGCGGCCGAGCATCGCGGTGATCGCCTCGCCGATGCGCCGGTAGGTCTCGTGCTGGCCCGCCTCGGCCTGGCCGGTGGTGGCGATGGCGACGCCGAGGTCGGACTTCGCGGAGACGCGCAGGCGGCGGCCGTCGGCGAACGCGCCACCGCCGCGGATCGCGCTGTGCACGACGTCGGCGACCGGCTGGTACACCGCCGTCAGCACCGGGACGTTGTCGCGGAGCAGGGTCGCGCTGACGCACCACTCCGGCAGCCCGTGCACGTGGTTGACGTTGCCCTCGACCGCGTCCACCGCCCACCACTCCCCCGGCGGCAGCTCGGCGGTTTCCGTCTCCTCGGTCACCCAGCCCGCTGCGGGCCGGGCCGCGGCGAGAGCGACGCGCAGCTCGTCGGCCGAGGTTCTTTCGTTCTCCTCGATCGCGGCGAGCAGACCGGCCCGGTCGAGCGGGCGCGCGTCGGCGGAATAACCGCCGAGCAGGCGACGACCGGCGTCGCGGACGGCGCCCACGACCGCCGTCAGCACGGCGGTGTCCCCCGGCGTGGTCTGCGAAAAAGGCATGGTGGCACTCATAGGGGTTCCTGTTCGGGCGAAGGAATCGGTGATGTCTTCGACCGTATTCAGGAACACCGGTCAATTCAAATGAATGCTGTGCATTCGTCGGTTTACCCGGACGCAATCAGCTCGCGGTGTCCGCGCACACCTCCCGCAAGGCCGCGGTCACCTGCTGCCGCAACCAGGCGTGGGCCTTGTCGTTCTCGTAGCGCTGGTGCCACGCGGAAACGACCGGGACCGGCGGGAACTCCACCGGCAGCGGGGCGGTGCGCAGGCCCAGGGCGCGGATCATCGAGGCGCAGACGTACCGGGGCACCGCGACGACGAACGGACCCCGGCTCGCCAGGCTCAACCCGGCGACGCTCGTCGGCGCCGCGGCGACCACCCGCCGCTCGAGCCCGTACCCGGCGATCACGTCGTCGAGCGGGTCGCGGACCCGGCCGCGGCGCGACACCGTCACGTGCAGGGCGTTCACGTAGTCCTCCAGCGTGAACGGCCCCTTCGCCAGCGGGTGGTCCGGGGAGAAGGCGACCACCAGCCGGTCTTCGACCGCGAGCTCGTGGCTGATCTCCGGCCGGGTGGGCACCGAGGCGCCGATTTCCAGGTCGATGTGGCCGCGGCGCAGGTCGTCGGTGTCGGTGCTCGCCTCCGCGAGCAGCCGCAGCTTGACCCCGGGCGCCTGGCTCTGCACCGACGTCAGCAGGGCCGGCCCGATCGCCGTGGTGATCGCGTCGTGGCACTGGAGCGTGAAAACCCGGTCGAGGGTGGCGAGATCGAGCTCCCGCTCCGGGGCGAGCACGGACTCGGCCTGCCGCACCAGCTCGCGCACCTGTTCCCGCACCGCCAGCGCGTACGGCGTCTTGGTCATCGTGCGCCCGGTCCGGACGAGGATCTGGTCGCCGGTCGTCTTGCGGATGCGCCCCAGCGCCCGGCTCATCGCCGGTGCCGACAGATGCAGCCGGCTCGCCGCCGCCGTGACGCTCGTTTCCTCGAGCAGCGCGTCCAACGCGGTCAACAGGTTGAGATCCAGGTGCATCGGTCAAACGGTAGTACTCACGCGGACCAACCCGGATAACCCCGTTCAGAGCAACCGCGTTACGCCGTTCCGGTGCTTTTCGCCGCGAATCGCCGACTTGCTGTCTCAGCGCGCGTCACCTCCTACTCTCTGTGGTGTGGACGGCATCGACAGTCTCCGGCACGCCATCGAAACGATCCCCATCCCCGGCGCCCCGCCCCGGCTGTCCCGGGAGGGCGCGGCCGTCGGCCTGGCGCTCCTGGACACCTCCTTGCGGCTCAACCACGTGCGCCGGCTGACCGAACGGCTGACCGTGGTCGAGCACGGGACGGCGCGGCGGAGCACCGAGGTCGACGTCAGCCTCAAGCTGCTCGACGAGGGGCAGCGGCAGGCCACCGCCCAGCTGCAGGACCTCATCGGCCAGGAACACGGCGAGCGGGCCGCCTCGAGGCCGGCGCGGCAACGCTCGCTGTGGGTACCGCTGGCCCGCCTGCCGCGCCGTGACGTCTCCCCCATCGACGTCTTCGACAGCGCCGGCCAGAAACTGCCGCGGCTCACCCAGCACGAGGCGTCCCGGCTGGTCGCCGCCGGGCTCTACCGGCTGCTGCGCGGGATCCTCGCCGGCGACGAGAACGCGCACACCGCCAAGCACGAGCTGAACACGTTCCTCTTCCAGGTGCACGAACCACGCTGGCTCATCCAGCAGGCACTGCTGACGCTGCTCACCGAGCGGAACCACCCGGAGGCGGAGTTCGCGCTGGCCCCCACCGGCGGCACGGTTCCCGGCTACGGCCGGCAGTGCCGGGAAATGGCGCTGGACGTCCTCACCGGCTGTTCCGAGCTGCTGGTCGAATACGCGTACCTGCTCAACGTCGCGGTCCGCGATTACATGCTGGTGGTGGCGCTGGACGATTCGGTCGAGGAACACCGGCTCAGCTACGAAACCCCGCTGCACGTCGACGCGCGGCAACCCGTCGCGAAGGAGCAGTGGCGGCGGCTGGCTTCCAGCCGCCGCGGCTACGTCGTGAGCTACGAGACCATGATCCCGGCCACGCTGAAGTCCTACCACCTGGTGGCCGGGACCGCGCCGGAGGCCGAGATCTCCCGGATGTACCTGTCGACCGACGCCGACCAGTACCAGGTGGACGGCCTGGCCGAAGACCTGGTCTCGCTGGCCGAACGGCAGGACGCCGCCCCGCTGCAGGAAGCCGACGGCGCCCGGCACAAGATCCTGGAACTGCAGGCGCAGAGCGTGCTGCGCCGGCTGGCGGACCTGGTGCGCCGCCGCAAGTGGGAGGCGGGCCAGTCCGGGGTGGAGCTGTCCCCGCGCAGCCTGCCCGCCTGTCACCGGCTCGCCGCCGCGGCCACGACGGGCGAGGCGGTGCGGACCGACTCGGGCGAGCTGGACAACTCGCTGCGGCGGCACCCGGAGTTCACCGCCGCGAACCTCCGCGAGGCCGCGCGCGAGCTGACCGAGCGGGAGTTCGGGCAGGACCTCGTCCTGGTCAACGGCATCGCCGACAACGAGGCGCGGGCGTACTGGCGCCGGTCCGGCCGCGACTCGCGCGGCGACCACGTCCGGGTGCGGGCGACGCTCGTGCTCAAGGACTCCACGAAGTCCGGTCCGCTCAACGTGACGTTCTACGCGCTGGCCGTCGCGACGGTCTCGTTCGTGCTCGGCTGGCTGCTGGTGGGCAGCCCGTGGCCGTACGGCCGGGCCGCCACCGAAGCGCTCGGCCACATCGGTGACGGCCAGTCCGTGATCACCATGCTGCTGCTGTTGCCGGGCTTCCTCTACAGCCGCCTGTCGCTGCCGCCGCGCCGCACCGTGCTCGGCTACCTCGGCACGCTGCCGCAGGCGCTCGTCCAGCTGAGCATCGCGGCCATCGCCGCGTTCGCCGCGACCGTCGCCACGCAGAGCCGGGGCGAGGTCGTGCAGGCCGCGCTCACGGTCGCCGTCGGGCTGCCGGTGCTCGCCGCGCTGGTGCTGTTCGGCCAGGCGTCGTGGCGCGAATCGGCGATCCCGCTGTCCCGCATCGGGGCGCCGCGGTGGGCGGGCGCCGGTGCCTGGGACCGGCGCAAACCACTCGACGCCGACGTGCGGTTCGACTCGTCCGGGGGATGGTGAGGATGCGCAACCAGCGGGTCTCCGTGCGGAACGTGGCCGACCTGGCCAGGGCCGGCTTCGAGATCGCCCGGCAGCCGGTGACCAAAGTGGACTTCGAGGTGCACCACGCGATGGCCCGCCACGGCTACCTGCGTGAGCTCGTGTCCGCGGACGCCGACAGCGCGGTCTTCCTGGAGACGCTGTGCTCGGCCACGAACGGCGCCGGCGTGGTGATCGGCACCCGCACCCGCAAGCCCTTGGACGGCACCGAAGTGGTCGAGCGGGTCGACGGCCAGCAGCCCGCGGAACGCCCGCAGCAGCGCGCGGACGGCTGGGTCTTCCACCAGACGACCTCGCCCAACCCGACGTTCATCTACGAGTCCGCGCAGACCTTCGAGGGCCTGATCGCGATCGACCCGGCGGCGCGCGAGGTGTACGAGTGGCACGGGCTGGCCATCCGCGACCTGGTGCGGGAGATCTCCGACGCCGCGGCCGCCCTCATCGACGCGCCGCTGCTGTCGCTGCAGTGCCCGGCCCAGCTGCCGACGATCGTGAAGACCCGCAACCACGATCTCCGCACCCGCAAGGAGGTCGCGCCGCCGTGCGCGTCGCTGGCGGTCCGGTTCGCGATCGCGCTGCGGGACGTGTCCGTGGCCGCGCGGTTCGAGCTGGCCGACCGGTTCCGGGAGCTGTGCGAGAAGCACGGGTACAGCTTCTGGCTCGCCGACACGCGCCCGGGGCACCGGCAGGGGAACTGGTTCGAGGTCTACCACGCCGACGGCGAGTTCTCACCGCTGTACAAGGGCGACCTCCGGTCCCGGCAGCGGATCGGCACGTGCCTGCCGCTGACCTTCGTCGGCCCGGCGCGGATCGGCTCCACGCACGCGATCGCCACCTTCCTGCAGCGCTACCCCCAGGTGGGCGTGGTCGGCTGCGCCGGCACGACGCTGTCGGACGTCGCGTTCGTCCACCTGCAGCTGTCGATCCACGGTGTGGCCGCCGACCGGCTGAACCGCATCCTGACCAAGCTGCTCGGCGAGTCCTCCACCGCCGCCCGGCCGCAGAAGCTGCTGCGCGAGCTGTTCAAACGGCTCGGCCTGCCGCCCGACCCCGACGGGCCGAATGCGTCCGGGCCGGATCCGACGAGCGACTACCAGACCTTCGCCGGCCCCGCGTTCGCCTACCGGCCGTACCAGATGCCCGACTGCATGGCCGTGTGGGTGTCGTGGGAGATCGCCCGCCAGCACCAGGGCCTCGCCGCTCCCCTGGACTGCCTCTACCGCGCGCTGGCACAGGTGGCACCCGCCGTGGCGATGCCGGACGCCACGGCCTCGGCGGGCGACCTGGCCACCGTCGAGTACCTCATCTGCCGCGCCACCGAGCAGTCGGTGGTCCGGGGCAAGGCGAAGCTGGCCGTCCCCAAGCAGGTCCTGCGCCAGTTCTCCTCGGGCGGTGTCGAGCTGCCCGCGTCCAAGCTGTGCGCGTCGCTGGAGGAGGCGTGGAAGGCCCACGTGGACCAGTCCGGTGTGGACGGAGTGAGCGAGCTGACGGTGGCGTGGCGCGAATCCTGGCTCGGCCACTGGACCTACACGTGACCCTCGCCGCAGTCGAAGGTGGTCATGGTTTCCCTCATCGGTCGAGCATGCGCGGCTGCGCTTCTTCGTGGTGGTCGCCCGACGCGGGCGCGTCCAGCTTGGCGAGTCGCCCTTGGCCAGGAGCTCGCCCGGACGTCATGAACGAGTCGTTCATGACGTCGCGGTTCAGGGCTCCGGCAAAGTCGCGAGTCGGCTGGGCGGCTCCCGGTGGGCGAGTCCGATCCGCCCCTTCCGAGCGCGGGTCGAGTGTCGCGAATGACTCATTCGGGACC
>Ga0070668_100004563_pt1 | contig 10272 bp, 13 predicted proteins | sample KBSS43metaG_FD_64661 | JGI IMG/M metagenome (GOLD analysis project Ga0070668, IMG submission 64661) | Switchgrass rhizosphere microbial communities from Kellogg Biological Station, Michigan, USA - KBS S4-3 metaG | ecosystem: Host-associated > Plants > Roots > Rhizosphere > Soil ... | reverse complement strand
TGCGGCCCGAACTTGTCCCAGCGCCCGGTCTCCTGCCAAAGCTCGGCGGGAATGACGTGCGGCAGATAGCACTCGAGCGCACCGGCGCGGTTCATCTCTTCGCGCACGATCTGCTCGACCTTGCGCAACGTGATCAGCCCGAGCGGCAGCCAGCTGTAGATGCCGGAACTGACCTTCTTGATCATTCCCGACCGCAGCATCAGCTTCTGGCTGGTGATGTCGGCTTCGGCGGGCGCTTCCTTCAGCGTGGACAGATAGAATTTGGAAACGCGCATGTGCGAGTCGACCCGCCGCTTTGTTTTGCAAAGCGTTGATTATACACGGATTGCCAAGCCGCCTCGCGGGGCACGGTGGCGTCACGGGATCGGGCCGTTTCGATCCCGTGCACCCGCGACGAGTCTGGCCGGCGGCGTCGGTTCGCGGCGAGCTTCCGCGCGTGTCAGGTCTGTGCGTCGCCCCGGGCCGAGTCGCCGCCAACGCCCCCGCAAGGGTCCCCGGGCCGCGAGCGAAGGGAGCCGGAGCAGCGGATGGGCGGTTAGCGGACGACGAGCACCGGCAACTTGGAGTGCGTCAGCACCTTCTGCGTCTCGCTGCCGAGCAGCACGGCGGAAATGCCCGTGCGGCCGTGCGACGCCATGACGATCGCATCGCACTTCACCTTCTTTGCCGCATTCAGGATCCCCATCCACGGTGCGCCGCCGATCACGTGCTGCGTCCCGCACTCGATGCCGGCCTCCTTCGCCTTGGCGAGCGCGGGTGCGAAGACTTTCGCGGCCTCCTTGGCGGCAATCGTCGCGTATTCCTTTTTCGAAAGTGGCTCGTACACGATGCCTTCGGCCGCAATCGGTACCGGGTAATCGCGTGACGCATAGAACGCCGTGAGCCGCGCCCCGAGGCTCTTGGCAAGCGCTACGGCCTGGACGACGGCCTTGTTCGAAAGCTTCGAGCCGTCGGTGGCGACCAGCAGGTGCTTGTACATGGGCACTCCTCGTTGTGGCGAACGCCTTGAACCTACGGCCGCATCCGCGGGAATGCAACGCCCATCGGAGCGATCCTTGTGCGCAATCAACGTCCGACGTCGTGGGATTGACCCTGTTCCTCGAACGCTGGCTGGCCGGGCGGCCAACCCAGACGGAGCCGGAGTAGTCCGACACTACCCCACGCTACTGACCGCGTGGGGCGAGTTCGCGCAAGGCGTTCCGATCGATGAGCTTCACCGCGCGGCCCTGCACTTGGATCAAACCCTCGCTCTGGAAGCGCGAGAACAGCCGGCTCACCGTCTCCAGCGTGAGGCCAAGAAAGCTGCCGATTTCCTCGCGCGTCATGCGCAGCACGAACTCGGAGGCGGAATAACCGCGCTGCCGGTAGCGCTCGGACAGATTCAGCAGGAACGTGGCGACCCGCTCTTCGGCGCGCATGTTGCCGAGCAGGAGCAGGAGGCGTTGATCGCGGCTGATTTCGGAGCCGAGCACGCGATGCAGGTTGTGCTGCAGCGGCGGCACAGTGCGCGCGAGCGCTTCGAGACGATCGAAAGGCAGCGTGCAGACCTCGGTATCCTCGAGCGCTATCGCTTCGCAACCATGGCGGCCCGTCCCGACGCCGTCAAGGCCGATGATGTCACCGGTCATGTGATATCCGGCGACGTGCACGCGGCCGTCTTCGGCTGCCACCGTAGTCTTCATCGAGCCGATTCGCACCGCGTATAGCGCGGAAAAGGGGGTGCCGGCGCGGTACAACGACGCGCCCTTGCGCAGCCGCGCGCGCGTGGTGACCGCCGCGTCGAGCGCTTGCAGTTCGTCCGGCTTGAATCCCACGGGCAGGCACAACTCCCGCAGCGAGCAGTTCATGCAGTGCGTACGCAGCGCGTGGATCGAGACCACGGCCGCGGGGGTGGTAGGGGCGGGGAGCGTAGAGGACATGGAACGGGACGTATCATCACGGACAAGCCCGCTCAATGCAATTCGGGGGGCCGGGCGGCCAATCATCGACCATGCGACCATGCCGCGGGTTGCTCGGGCTGGCTGGCGATGGTCTGCATGGCTGCACCTTATGTAACCACTGGCCTTTAGTTCCGTTTCCTGCCATGTCCGTCCCCGATCCCCGTACGTTTCCATCGTCCTCGGACGCGGCGCCGCTCGCAGCCCGCCTGCATACGCTCGCCGAGGCCAGCCTGGCGGCGACGACCGGACAGGTGTCGGCGGCGCGGGATGCCGAGATCGCGGCGGCCATTCGCGCACTGCTGCTCGCGGGTGACGGCGAGGCGCTGGCCGCGCTGTTCACCTCGGCACCGTCGGTCAGTGTCTATCGCCAACTGTGGCGATCGCTGGCGGAACGCGAGCGCGCCTTGATCGCCGAACGTTCCGCCCTGGCCACGACGCCATTCGCGATTCCGGTGATCGTCGTTGCGGCGCGCGACACCGGCGGCGACGGTCGCGTGGCGCTGCCCGGTGCGCTCGACGATCCCGCCGCGCTCGCGGCAATCCTGCGCGAGCACGGCGCGCTTCGCGGAAACCAGACGTTCGCGCTGGCCGGAACACTGGTCGGAGCCGACGCCTTCGACGTCGAGCGGCTGCCGAACTGGTTGGCGGCGACGACGCTCCGCGACATCGGCGACGTGTTGCCGATGGCCGTACAACCGGTGCCGATCGACGTGAGCGAATCGATCGAGACGGTCCACCTGCGCTTTGTCGCGGGTACGGCGCTCGCCGCACCCGGTGTCGATCTGCTTTCCGACGGCACGGTCGGCGGCTGGGGAATGCCGATGGCGACTGCGCTCGCGCGACAGCTCACTCGGCCGGGGGTTACGGTGCTGGCGCTTCCGCGTGCGCCACAGTCGCTGGTGACCGCTGTTCATCACGGCCGCGCGGCACAGCGCGAAGTGACGGCACAACTGTTCGCAGCCAACGCGATCCGCAAGCTCCGCGCATCGGTCGGCGAGCCGATCGCCGTCATCAGCGCCCACCGCAACGCTGCTGCACCGGGAGGCGGTGAGCTCCGGCTCTCGCTGTCCTCACCCTTCGACCCGCGGGAAGCGGAAGGCTTCCGCTGTCCGCTTTACGCGGCCGATCGCGTCGGCGACGTGGTGACGATGCTGGTCGATCTGTTGCGCGACTGCCGGGTGACCGACATTCGCACGCTCGCCGGCGTGCACGCCGATCGCGATCCCGAAACCGGCCTCACGCTGCTGTTCAAGCCCGAGACCATCCCTGCGGCAGCGCGGGTGACCACGCACTGAACGCCGCGCGCGAGTAGGCGGCGACGTGGAACGTCCGTCGAGGCGCATCGGTCGCGGCGTCGCGGCGGCGAACCTTGCCGACACCGCTGACCGACTGCTTGACCTGTGGATCGCCGACATATTCGACGAGGCCTGCGCCGGACAGGTTGATCGTCAGCGTCTTCCGGGCGTTGACGATGACCTTGCCGGCACCGCTGACCGCGACGCGCGCATCGTCGCTTTCGAGCATCGGGGCGTCGTATTTGCCCGCACCGGAAATCGAGACCGCCTGCTCGGCCGCGCGCCCGGCCAGGTCGGCCTTGACGGCCCCGGCGCCGGACAACTTGAGGGTTTGCACCTGCAGGTTCTCGAGGCGGAGCGCCACGGTTCCGGAGGCCGAGATGCGAAGCGCGGGTATCTTGAGCGGCGCCGGCGCGGCGATCTTCACTGCGCCGGAGGCCTCGATCGCGTCGAGATTGCGGAACGTCACGGTGATTCGCGACGAGCGGGTGGTGCGGCCGAACATGGCGAAGACGGTGCTGCGCTCGTCCGCGGCGTGGATGACCAGCGTTTCGTTGCGCACGCTGGCCTGGATCTGGCGCTGGGCTCGCGGTGACGCTTCGATGACGATGAGGTCGGTGTCGCCCTGGACCAGCGTGATGTCGGCGATCCCCGATACGTCGATCGCGTGGAACGGGGGCAGCGTGCGCGTCTCGGTGACCGCGTCGGCGCCGGGCCCGCCGCCGACGCCACCCCAGCGTCCGCCGGACAGCGTCCACCAGGCGAGACCGGCGGCGGTGGCGATTGCCGCTAGGACCAGCAGCGGAAGTATGGCGCGGCGCATGGCGTGTTCCGGGGAGGCGGATACCGGTTGGATGCGGCGACCTGCGCCGCCGGATTCAGCTCCGTCGATCCGGAATCAGGCCGCCGGCGTAGCGGCCGATCTTCTTCACGTAGATGTCGGCCGCCGCCTTGAGGCCGGCGAGATCGGCATCGGTCAGCGTCCGGACGACGCGTCCCGGGGTGCCGACGATCAGCGAGCGGTCCGGGTAGACCTTGCCCTCGGGGATCAGCGTCGCCGCGCCGACCAGGGACTCGCGGCCGATCACCGCGTGGTTGAGCACGATCGCCTGGATTCCCACCAGCGAGCCATCACCGATCGTGCAGCCGTGCAGCATCGCCTGGTGGCCCACCGTCACGCCGGCGCCCAGCGTCAGCTGGATACCGGGGTCCGTATGCAGCACCGCGCATTCCTGGATGTTGGTGCGCGGTCCGATGGTGATGAGGTCGTTGTCGCCGCGCACGACCGCGTTGAACCAGATCGAGACGTCTTCCTCGAGGATGACCGAGCCGACGACCACGGCGCCGGGCGCGATGTAGTGGCGACTGCCGCGCAGTTCGACGCGGCGTTCGCCGAGCGAATACAACATGGACGAGCTCCCGTCGGGCGACCTCGCGCCCCGCGGCACGCATTGTGACAGGAGTGCGGTTGATCCCGGCCGGGCACGAGATCCCGCTGTTTGGGCGGCGGCATTACAGCGCGAGCGATCAAAGGCTCGCGGCCCAACGAATGGCTATTTCTGTGCTGGCACGAACTGGATGTCGCCGTACCACGCCTCGACGGTCGCGTTGGTGTTGTCGGTGTCGGTCAGCACGCCGATTTCGGTCAGCTTGCCCGGCTCCTCGCCGAACGCCTTCTTGAAGTCATCGACGACATTGCGCGAGAGCGTCATCCACTTGCCGACGCCGGTCCCTCCGCTCGCGGCGACGACCATCTCGACGCGCTTCGTGTGCGGGTTCTCGATGACCGTGCCGACCGGTTTGGCGTTCGACCAGATGTAGATGAGCTGCGCGTAGGGAAGCTCGCGTCCGGACCCAGTCTTTGCGAGCGTCGACGCAGTCCGGTCGCGGAACCCCAGCTTCGATTTGTCGCCATCGAAGCCCAGCACGATGCGTACCGGCGAGTCTTCCTTGCCGGCGACGCTGTTGTCCGCGCCCTCGATCAGGTTGCTGATCTTCCAGCGCCATTCCATGACCGGCGCGGTACGGATGTCGAAGCTCGCCAGGTGCAGCACACCGCTGGCCGCGGCTTCGGCCCGCGCGTTCAGGACGACGATGCCCTGGTCCTCGACAAGCTTGTATTCGGTCGAGCGCTTGAGCGACGACAGCTTCAGCAACGTCCAGCCGGTGGGGAGCGCGGTGCCGGGCTTCCCGGTCGAGAACGGCGCCGCCGGCTGCGCGATGGCCGGCGCCTGAGCGTCCGCGACGGCGAATGTGGCTGCAGCGAGGATGGCGCCGAGTGCGGTCGCGAGATGCACGATAGGGGGCGCGGAGCGCGTCGGGTTTAGGGGGCACCCCGTCCGGCCGGACGGCGGCGATTCGCTATCATAAGGCAATTCCCCGCCTCGTACGAAAGTAGACATGAGCCTCGACCGCGTACCCGCCGGCCGCGACATCCCGAACGACTGCAATGTCGTCGTCGAGATTCCGATGCGCGCCGACCCCATCAAGTATGAGGTCGACAAGGATACCGGCGCGGTGTTCGTCGACCGCTTCATGTCGACGGCGATGCACTACCCGTGCAACTACGGCTACATCCCGCAGACACTGTCCGACGACGGCGACCCCTGCGACGTGCTGGTGCTGTCGCCGATGCCGCTGATCACCGGCGTCGTCGTCCGTTGCCGGCCGATCGGCATGCTGGTCATGCACGACGAGGCCGGCGGCGACTCGAAGATCCTCGCCGTTCCGATCGACAAGCTGTCGTCGCTGTACCGGAACATCAAGTCGCCGAGCGACCTGCCGGAGATCACCACCCGCCAGATCGCGCATTTCTTCGAGCACTACAAGGATCTCGAGCCCGGCAAGTGGGTGCGCGTGGCCAGCTGGGTCGATGCCGAGGAAGCGAAGAAGGAAATCCGCGACGGCGCGGCTCGCTATCGCGGGCCCGTGCGCAAGAAGAAGAAGAAGTCCTGACCGTGCTCGACGGGCCGTTTGCCGCGCGGCGGGGCAGCTGCGACGTCTCGACGGCGCGCGAGCGTCTCGACATCGACCTGATCCACGGATACTTGTCGCAGAGCTACTGGGCAGCCGGGATTCCGCGCGCGGTCGTCGAGCGCGCGCTCGCGCATTCGCTCAATTTCGGGCTCTACGACAACGGCGCGCAGATCGGATTCGCGCGCGTCGTCACCGACGGCGCGACGTTCGCATATCTCGCCGACGTGTTCATCGTGCCGGACCGCCGCGGCGAGGGACTCGGCCGCTGGCTGATCGAAACCGTTCTGACTCATCCGGCGCTGTCGGGTCTGCGCCGATTTCTGCTGGCGACGCGGGACGCACACGGGCTCTACGCGCCGCTCGGCTTCATGCCGCTGGCGAGGCCCGAGCGTTTCATGGAAATTCATCGGCCCGACGTGTACGGCGGTGGCTGACGTGCGGCGCGGCGCCGCACCCGGCGCGCTCTTCCCGCCGTTGTTCGTCCTGTTGTGGAGCACCGGCTTCATCGCCGCCAAGTACGGCTTGCCGTATGCGCCGCCGCTGACGTTCCTGCTGTACCGGTTTGCGCTGGTTGCGGCGCTGATGGTGTTCGTCGCGCTGGCGACGCGCGCTGCGTGGCCGACGCGGTCCGAAGCGCTGCATTCCGCCGTCGCGGGCGTGCTCGTCCACGGGCTCTACCTCGGCGGCGTGTTCGTCGCGCTCGCCGGCGGAACGGCAGCCGGGACGAGCGCGATGCTGGTCGGCCTGCAGCCGCTGCTGACGGTGCTGCTGGCGTGGCTGTGGCTCGGCGAGCGCGTCGTCGCCCGGCAGTGGTCGGGGCTCGCGCTGGGTCTCGTCGGCGTGTTTCTGGTCGTGCGTCACAAGCTGGGATTCGCCGGCGGCGGCACCGGCCTGCTGCCGCTCGCCGTGGCGCTGGTGGCGATCAGCGTCGGCACGCTCTACCAGAAGCGTTATTGCGCCCGCGTCGACATGCGAAGCGGCGCCGTCATCCAGTTCGCCACGTGCGCAGCGCTGTACGTTCCGTTCGCGCTGCTGCTCGAGTCGCAACCCGTGAACTGGACGCCGCAGTTCGTGTTCGCCATCGGTTGGTCGGTGCTGGTGCTGTCGGTCGGCGCGATCAGCCTGCTGTACTGGCTGCTGCGGCATGGCGCCGCAGCCGGTGTCGCGAGGCTGTTCTTCCTCGTGCCGGCGGTGACGGCGATCATGGCCTACGTCATTTTCGGCGAGACGCTCGACGCGCTCGCCATCGGCGGCATGGTCCTGATCGCGGCCGGCGTCATGCTCGCGCGACCGCCGGCGCCTCAGGCGGTCGAGTCCTGACGGACGGGCACGACCAGCCGCGTGCCGGCAATCCGGTCATGCAGGAACAATCGGTCGCGATCGATCAACGCCCAAAGGAAGTTGAACGCGACCAGCCACAGCGCGTAGGCGCCGAGACCGACCGGCCGCAACGCGACATACGCGGCGAGCGCGAGCGCCGGCCCGGTCCATGCGGCGAAGTAACGCGCAAGCGCGCGCCGCGGCGTCGGCGTTGCTCCCTGCGCGGTGACGAGCGTCAACCGCCACGTCTTCATGGGCAGCGTCCGCCGGCCGTCGGACCAGCACCACACGCAATACGCGGCAGCAATGGAAAACAGCGCGCAGAACAGCATTACTCGCACTGCGAGCTCGGGGATGACCAGCGAGGTCGCCGCTCCGGCGTGCCCCGGCGTGAGCAACGGCAGCAGCGCAAAACTGGCGACGAACAGCAGGGCGACGAGAAGCAGTGCTTCGTAGACCGCGGCCCCCAAGCGACGCGCCAGGCCGGCCGGCGCGGGCGCGGTCATCGACGAACGGTCAGGGGCGGTTAGCGCGGGGTCGCCGGCGCCGGCTTGGTGGCGTTGCCCGGCGGCGAATTGGTCGGCGCCGGCCTGGTGGCGTTGCCCGGCGGCGAATTGGTCGGCGCCGGGATGCGACCGGACGCGGCGGCCGGGGGTGGACGACTGGCGAGCTCCTGCCGCTTTTCCGGGGGCAGGCTTTGGTATTCCTCCCACCGCTGCCGGACTTCGGCCTTCTGCTCCGGCGGGAGCGTCTTCAGCGTCTTGTACTGCTCGCGCGCGACGCGCCGCTGGTCGGGCGACAGTTGCGACCACGTCTGCATCTGTTCGCGCATGCGCGCCTGCTGATCCGGGCTCATCGTCGGATAGCGCTGGGCAATGCCGCGCCACTTTTGCTTGCGCTGGGCGTCGAGCTTGTCCCAGTCGGACGCCAGCGGGGCCAGCGTCTGCTTCTCCTGGGGCGAGAGCTCAGACCAGGCGGGGGACTTGAGCGGCAACTGCGCCGCGGCGGGCGCAACCGGGCCCACGGCCAGGATAATTGCGGCCGCGACGGCCGCGACTACTCGCCGAAGCCCGTCTTGATCCAATTCTGGAATCCCCGGTCCAGATAGGCATCGATCGGCAGGTCGGAGGACAGGATCTGCGCGTCCAGTTCCTCGAATTCCTTGACTTGCTGGTATGCCTGCCATTGTTGGTAGCCATAGGCGCCGGCAGCGATCATCAAGATCCCCAGCCAGAACCGCAACTGTGCGTAAAAGGGCCGATCTCCGCCGAACGTCCGGCTTCCGCCAGAAGCGCTCGCCGTGGCCGTCCGCAGGTGGGTTACCCGGCTCGGATCGGCCAGGCGCGCCATGACGTCGGCCCGGATCTGCTGCAGCCGATATGCGGTACCGGCCTTCAGGTCCGAGGCGCCGCGGTCGAGGTAAGTGGTTAGTTTCTTGGCGAATTCGTCATCTTGGGTCGTCATGGTCTGACCCCTTTCGCAGCGAGCATTCCGGCGAGCGCATGCACAGCGCGAGAGCAATGCGTTTTCACGCTGCCCTCCGAACAGCCCATGGCCGCCGCCGTTTCCGCCACATCGAGTTCTTCCCAGTAACGCAACAAGAACGCTTCGCGTTGACGCGCGGGGAGACGTTCCAGCGCCTGCTCAATCAACGCTACGATCTGTCCCTGTTCGAGCTGCGCCGCGGGATCAGCCGCGGCGTTCGAGTCCGATTTCGCGCGCAAAGTTTCCAGCGGGTCGAAATCATCCTCTTTTTCGTCGCCACGCCCCAGCGCGGACAGGACGGTAGTCCACGTCGAACGGACTTTCTGGCGGCGGAAATGATCATGGATCGTGTTCTGCAGGATCCGCTGGAACAGCATCGGCAGCTCGCCGGCCGGCTTTTCCGAATATTTCTCGGTGAGCTTCAGCATCGCATCCTGCACGATGTCGAACGCCGAGTGTTCGTCGCGGACCGCGTACATCGCCTGCTTGAAGGCGCGTCGCTCGACGTCTGCGAGGAACGCCGCAATGTCCTGATGGGATGCCAGTTTGTCCGCTTTCGGGGGGCTGGCGCAACTGCCCGTGCACCGCCGCGCGGATTATAGGCGCAAAGGAGACAGCGGCCATTGTTCACTGCAGCAAACTGCTTGACCGCGCGCGCAGGCTTCCGCTACCGTACGGGTTCCGGTCCGCGAGGTCCGGATGCTGTACTGCAAAAACGGCCGTTGGCGTCCCCTCCCCCTGCGTCACGAGCGCGGCGGGAGCAACCGAAGGGATGCGGCGCTCCGCGAAGAACTCTCTACTCGAGCCTCACCCCAAGCGCCCACCCGGCGCGATGCGCGGTTTGCAGTCCTGGCACGCGGCTTTTTTGGTCGCGGCCGGACCGGTCGATTTTCAATGCGCGATCTTCACCGCGAGGCGACATCATGCAATTGACGGGCGCGGAAATAGTCATTCGCTGTCTGCAGGACGAAGGCGTCGAGTATGTCTTCGGGTACCCGGGCGGCGCGGTTCTCAACATCTACGACGAGCTGTTCAAGCAGGAACGCGTCAAGCACGTGCTGGTGCGCCACGAGCAGGGCGCCGTGCACGCAGCCGACGGCTACTCCCGCTCGTCGCACAAGGTCGGCGTCGCGCTGGTCACGTCGGGACCCGGCGTCACCAACGCCGTCACCGGCATCGCGACCGCATATATGGACTCGATTCCCTTGGTCGTGCTGACCGGCCAGGTGCCGACGCACGCGATCGGCCAGGACGCG
>Ga0070668_100004562_pt1 | contig 10273 bp, 9 predicted proteins | sample KBSS43metaG_FD_64661 | JGI IMG/M metagenome (GOLD analysis project Ga0070668, IMG submission 64661) | Switchgrass rhizosphere microbial communities from Kellogg Biological Station, Michigan, USA - KBS S4-3 metaG | ecosystem: Host-associated > Plants > Roots > Rhizosphere > Soil ... | reverse complement strand
GGGTGTGGTGCAGGACACAGATCGGGAGCGGGGCAGTGACCGTGCAGGAGTCGCCGGCGAGTGAGATCGCCGCTGGTTATGCGAGTGAGGGCGCCGCGCTGGAGCTGGGTGCGGTGGTGATCGACGGGCAGGTGGAGCCGGCTGCCGCGGTGCGGCTGCCGTTGGCGACGCTGAACCGGCACGGTCTGGTCGCGGGGGCGACCGGGACGGGCAAGACGAAGACGTTGCAGCTGATCACGGAGCAGCTGTCCGCCGCCGGGGTGCCGGTCGTGCTCGCGGACGTCAAGGGTGATCTGTCGGGGCTCGCGGCGGCCGGGGAGGCGAACGACAAGGTCGCGAAGCGTTCGCAGGAGCTCGGCGACGACTGGGCGGGCAGCGCTTTCCCGGTGCAGTTCCTCTCGCTGGGCACCGGTGGGAAGGGCTCGCCGATCCGCGCGACGATCACGAGCTTCGGGCCGGTGCTGTTGTCGAAGGTGCTGGGGCTGAACGAGACGCAGGAGTCGACGCTCGGGCTGATCTTCCACTGGGCGGACCAGCGCGGTCTGGCGTTGCTGGACACGAAGGACCTCCGGTCGGTGATCACGCACCTGACCGGAGACGAGGGCAAGGAGGACCTCAAGGGCATCGGCGGGGTCTCGGCGGCGACGGCCGGGGTGATCCTGCGGGCGTTGTCCAATCTCGAGGCGCAGGGTGGCGAGGACTTCTTCGGCGAGCCCGAGCTGGATGTGCACGACCTGATGCGCCAGACCGGCGGCAAGGGTGTCGTGACGCTGCTGGAGCTGGACAACCTGCAGGCGAAGCCCGCGTTGTTCTCGACGTTCCTGATGTGGCTGCTGGCCGAGCTGTTCGAGGAGCTGCCGGAGGAGGGTGACCTCGACCAGCCGAAGCTCGTGTTCTTCTTCGACGAGGCGCACCTGCTCTTCGACGACGCGTCGAAGGCGTTCCTGGAGCGGATCGAGCAGACCGTGAAGCTGATCCGGTCGAAGGGCGTCGGCGTGTTCTTCTGCACGCAGCTGCCCACGGACATCCCGAACGCCGTGCTTTCGCAGCTCGGCGCCCGGATCCAGCACGCGTTGCGCGCGTTCACCCCGGACGACCAGGCGGCGCTGGCCAAGACGGTCAAGACCTACCCGAAGACGAAGTTCTACGAGCTCGACACGGCGTTGACGACGCTCGGCATCGGCGAGGCGATCGTCACGGTGCTGTCGGAACGCGGTGCGCCGACGCCGGTGGCGTGGACGCGGCTGCGCGCGCCGCGGTCGAAGATGGGCTCGATCGGCCAGGAAGCCGTCGCCGTCGCGGTCGCTTCGTCGGACCTGCACGCGAAGTACGCCGAGACGATCGACCGGGAGTCGGCCTACGAGAAGCTGGCCGCGAAGGTCGCCGCCGCGCCCGCTCCGGCCCCGGACGCGCCGGCCGCTCCCCCGCCGGCACCGGCACCGTCGCCGGAGAAGGATGAGCCGGGGTTCATCGAGTCGGCGATGAAGAACCCGGCCGTGAAGTCGTTCATGCGGTCCGCGGCGAGCGCGCTGGGCCGGGAGATCACGCGCGGGCTGTTCGGCAACCGGAGGCGGTGAGAAATACCTGACGCAAGCTGTCAGGTTTGGCTGCCAAGCTGGTGTGGACGGTCCTTCGAAGACAGGGGAAACCAGCCATGACCAGCACCGCCACCGCGTCGTTCGTCCTCGACGAGTGGGCGCCGCAGGCGACCGACGAGGCCGCGGGCACCGAGTTCGCCCGGGTGGCGATCACCAAGACGTTCACCGGGGCGGTCGAGGGAACCAGCACCGTCGAGATGCTGACGGCGTCCAACGCGACATCGCGGGCGTACGTCGCCTTCGAACGCCTCGACGTCTCGGTCGACGGGCGCAAGGGCGCCTTCGTCCTGCACCACTCCGCCGACGAAACGGGCCTGACGCTGAAGATCCTCACCGGCTCCGGCTCCGGTGAGCTGACCGGGATCTCCGGCACGGCGAGCATCGAAATCGACGAGGAGAAGAACCACACCTTGACCCTCGCGTACGACCTGTAGACGACACGAAGGCCGTTTCGAGAGCTCCCGATTGACTCTCGAAACGGCCTTCGCGGTGTTCCCCGCTCCCGGAAGCGGGTGGCTGGACGGACCGCCCCGACCACGGCCCGTCCGCGTCCTAGTTGTTCACGATCTGGTCGACGATCTTCTTGGCGTCGTTGATCGGGATGGCGAAGCCGATCCCGACGCTGCCCGCCGAGCCGTTGGCCGACGCGCTCGGGCTGTAGAGCGCCGAGTTGATGCCGATCACGTTGCCCTGCGCGTCGACCAGCGCGCCGCCGGAGTTGCCCTGGTTGATCGAGGCGTCCGTCTGGATCGCGGTGTAGCTGGGCGAGTCGCTGCTCTCGTTCGAGGTACGGCTGAAGGGCGACTGCGGTCGCTGCTGGCCCCCGCCGATGTCGGACAGGTTCCGGTTCAGCGCGCTGACGATGCCGGTGGTGACGGTGTTCTGCAGCCCGCCCGGCGAGCCGATCGCGACGACCTCCTGGCCGACAGCCAGCTTGCTCGAGTCGCCCAGCGTCGCTGCCTTCAGGCCGCTGGCGTTCTTCGCCTGCACCACCGCGATGTCCGCCTTGGTGTCCGCGCCGACCACGCTGGCCTGGTACTTCGTGCCGTCGGACGTGGTGATCACGACGTTCTGGGCGCCGTCCACGACGTGTGCGTTCGTCAGGATCCGGCCGTCCGAAGTGAGGATGACGCCGGAGCCGATGGCCTCACCCTGATCGGTGGTGACGTTGATCTGGACGACGCTCGGCGTCACCTTCGCCGCGACGGCGCTGACGTCACCCGAGTTCGAGTTCGAGACCGCCTGCCCGTTCGCGGCCGGCGTGCTCACCGACGTCGTCGTGCCGTCCGCCGAGGTCGCGGTGAGCCCGACGATCGCGGCGCCGCCGACGCCGCCGACCAGCGCGGCCCCGAGTGCCGTCGCACTGACGATCAGCGCGACGCGGCCGCCCTTGCGCGGCTTGGTCTTCAGCGCCGTGGGGGGCTGGGGACTGGGGGCCTGGGGTGGCGTGAAGAGCGGATTCGGCGCGGCCTGGTGCTGGTAGCCGTACTGCGCGTACGGCCCGTACTGCTGGGTGCTCTGGTGCGGCTGGTGCCCACCGGGTGAGGCGGGGCCGGGCCGACTCTCGTTCTCGGTCATGAAACAAGATTCGCGCCCCTGCTTGTGAACAGCCTGTGGAAATACCTCAGGCTTTGCTGAGAAGAATCTCCTGAGAAATCTCAGGAGTTCCTCAGGCATCAGGCGAAGAAGGAGGGGACGTCCAGCGCACCTCCCGCCGCTTCGAACTCGTCGTGCACCGCCTGCCGCAGTTCGGCGTCGCCGAGGTAGTCCGCGGCGGTCAGGGCCAGACCCAGTGCGCCGTCGCGGACCGCCGCGTCCCCCGTGGACGATCCGGCCGCGGCCGCGAACTCCTTGGTGTGCAACGCGACCGTCGGGCCCGAGACGGCCAGCATCGGGTGCAGCGCGGGAATTCGGTACGACAGATTGCCGAGGTCGGTCGACCCGGTGAGCGACTCCGGCACGATGCCCGGCGGGAGCGGCTTGCGGCCGGTGCCCGCCTGGTTGACCGACCAGCGCCCGGCGAGCGCGGTGTTGAACCGGATCGGCAGATACGCGGCCTGGGCGTCCCAGATCAGCTCGACGCCGCAGCCGGTCATCGCCGCCGCGCCCTCCGCGATCGACGTCATCCGGGCGGCGAGGTCGCGCAGGGTTTCGGGGTTCTGGGACCGGAGGTAGAACAGCAGCGCCGCGCGGGCCGGGATGACGTTCGGCCGGGCGCCGCCGTCGGTGAACACGCCGTGGACGCGGTCGCTCTGCGGGAGTTGCTGGCGCAGCGCCGAGACGCCCTGGTAAGCGGCGACGGCGGCGTCGAGCGCGTTGCGGCCCATGAACGGCTGGGCCGACGCGTGCGCGCCGACGCCGTGGAAGACCATCTCCAGCTGACGGCGGCCGAGAAACGGGTGCAGCGCGATGTCGTGGCTGAACGGGTGCAGCATGATCACCGCGTCGACGTCGTCGAACACGCCGGCGCGGGCGAGGATCTCCTTGCCGCCCCCGCCTTCCTCGGCCGGCGTGCCGATGAGGCTGACCCGGCCGCCGAGCCGCCCGGCGACCTTCGCGGCGCCGAGGAAACCGCCCGCGGCGGTGGTGCAGATGATGTTGTGGCCGCAGGCGTGGCCGAGGCCGGGCAGCGCGTCGTACTCGGCGAGGACGGCGATGTGCGGGCCCTCCGCGCCGGGGGTGCTCACGCGCAGCGCGGTGTCGAGCCCACCGACGCCGACGGTCGCTTCGTGGCCGTGGCGCTTCAGAAGGTCCGCCAGGGCACGGACCGAACGGTGCTCGGTGAACCCCTCTTCCGGGTGGGCGTGCAGATCTTGGCTCAACGCCACCAGATCGGGTGAGGCGCGCTCGACCGCGGCGGTCACTTCGGCCCGGGTCGCCTCGTCCGCGCCGGGGTGCGGGGAGGACAGCGGTTCGGCGGCCGCGACGGCGTCGGCGGTGGCCTCGACCAGGGAACGCAGGTAGCTGTCGTCGGGCGGAACGGGATCGGCGGTGGTCATGGGGGCGATGCTAACCGCCACCCCCGACAATCCGCGTCGCTCAGGCCAGCCGGCCCGCCACGATCTGCGTGACCCCGGCGTACCGTTCGGTGATCCCCGTGAAGCCGCGGGCGCGCAGGCTCGCCGCGATCTCGCCGCGGTCGAACATCCGCTGCCCGCTCACGATCCCGCCGGCCGTCTCGAGCAGCCGCACGGGCTGACGGCCGCGCCGGGCGCTGGTCAGCAGCACGATCCGGCCGCCGGGTTTCAGGACGCGCGCGAAGGAGTCCAGCGCCGTTTCCGGTTCGGCGAACATGTGCAGCGCGGCGAAGCAGCAGACGCCGTCCACAGTGGATTCTTTGAAGGGCAGGCGCACCGCGTCCGCGCGCAGGTAGGCGACGTTGTCCGGGCCGCCCTCGGCGACGGCCTTGGCCAGCATCGTGCGCGCGCCGTCGAGGCCGATCGCGAGCCCGTCCGGGCCGACGGCCGCGCCGAACGCGCGGGTGAACCGGCCGGTGCCGCAGGCGACGTCGAGCACCGTGTCTCCGGGGCCGAGCCGCAGGAGCTTCGCCGCGAGCCGGACCTCGCCCGCCATGCTCGGGCCGAGCGGGCCCTTGAGTGCGCGGCCGAGGGCGGGGCGCCAGTACCGCTCGTAGACCTGCGGCAGCAGGGTGGTGCGCATCAGGCGCTGGGTGAGCCCGGTCGGCGGGCCGGCCTGGTTCGCGGCGCCCAGCAGGTCGAGGAAGCCGTTGCCGGTCTCCGCGGGCGTCTCGAGCAGGGCGTCGACGCGGGTGAGGGCGGTGGTTCGGCTGGTCGGCACGGGCGCTCCCAGGGTTCGGATACCGACAGTATGTCAAATCCGTGCCGGCTCGGCACGGCCACTCGATCGAGTGAACAAGTCCGGGCTCAGGCGTTCGAGCCCCGAAATTGTCGGTGCCCCTTCCTAACGTCGCAGCCAAGGTTCCCGATCCGAGGAGGACGAGATGACGATGGCCATGGTGGGCAGTGAAATCGCGGTGCGCGGCGAGTTCGACCTGGCCGCGGCGGCCCGGTTCCTGACCGGCTTCGCCCCCGCCGGGCAGCCGGAAGCGGAGCCCGGCGCGCTGCGGGTGGCGTTCCCGCTCGACGGCGAGTGGACACCGGTGGGAGCGGTGCTGAGGCAGAGATCGCCCGGCGAGGTGACGGTCGAGGTCCATGGTCCGGCCGAGCACGCCGACACGGTGGTGGCGCAGGTGCGGCGGATGTGTTCCCTGGACGTCGACGGCACCGCCTTCCCGGACGTCGGCGACCGGGATCCGGTCGTTTCGCTGCTGCGGGATCTGCATCCGGGGCTGCGGCCGGTCCTGTTCGCGTCGCCGTACGAGGCGGCGTGCTGGGCGGTGCTGAGCCACCGGATCTGGATGACGCAGGCGGTCCGGCTGCGCCGCCGCCTGACGGAGCGCCACGGCACGGAGGTCGACGTCGGCGGGAGCAAGCTGGCGTCGTTCCCGCCACCCGCGGTGCTGGCGAAGCTGGAATACCTGCCGGGGCTGCCGGGGCCGAAGATGCCGCGCCTGCGGGCGATCGGCGAGGCGGCGGCCGCGGGCATGCTGGACGCGGCCGCGTTGCGGGCGATGCCGGCGGAGGAGGCGCTGAAACAGCTGCAGCTGCTCCCGGGAATCGGGCGGTTCAGCGCGGAGCTGATCCTGATCCGCGGCGCCGGCCACCCGGACGTCTTCCCCCGCGGCGAAAGCCGCCTCCACGAGATCATGCGCGACGCCTACCACCTCCCGGACGCGGGAGTCGCGGAGCTGGCGGAGATCGCGGAGACGTGGGCGCCGTTCCGGAGCTGGGTGTCGTTCCTGTTCCGTGTGGAAGGCGAGGCACGGATGCGGGAGTCGCGATGAACTGACACCGGCCGGGCGGCGGCTCTCTGTGGTTACTGCGGCGAGGTCGGCAGGGACCTCCACAACGGGCGCCGCGTCGTTCGGGGCGAGGTGCGGCGGCCCGATCTCGCTGCTGTGAACCGTGGTCGATGCAGCTGCAGCTCCATCGACCGTGCGCCCGCCGTTGTCCGGTGGATCGCTCACGCGGGGTTCGGTCGCGGCGCACCTGTCGCGAGCCCGTGGCGTCCGGCCGATCGAGCCCGCTCGAACCCCGTTCCGGTCACCGTTGACCCGCGCGAACCGTTGGCGCCGACCTCCACACCAGGAAAGGAGTACGCGACGACCCATTACCGGAAGCCGCGAAGCGGCGAGCGGTGGGGACTCACCGTAGCCAGATGTCGCCTGTGGTGAGGTGTCCGGGTGAGCTCGCCCGTTCAACTCGCGTTCGGTGGCCCGTCCGGTGACGCCCTGTCGGCTTTCCGTGCGGCCGCCGCCGACACCTCGCCGGCCGGTTCGCTGCTCGAACAGGCCCAGACCCCCGCGGTGATCACGCTGGTCGCCGGCGGTGTGGCCCTGCTGGTCGTGCTCGTCGGCGGCACGCCGTGGCGGCGGGCGCGGAACGTCGTCACGATCGTGCACGAGGCCGGGCACGCGCTGGCCGCGGTGCTGGTCGGCCGGCGTCTGCAGGGCATCAAGCTGCACTCGGACACCTCGGGCGTCACCGTCTCGCGCGGCAAGCCCGAGGGGCCGGGGATGGCGTTCACCGCGATGGCCGGGTACCTGGCGCCGTCGGTGCTGGGCCTGCTGTTCGCCAGTCTGCTGGGCGCCGACCTGGTCGGCACGGTCCTCGTCCTGATCGCCTTGCTGCTGCTCGGCGTGCTGGTGATGGTGCGCAACGCCTATGGGGTGTTCACCGTCGTCGCCAGTGCCGTGGTGCTCGCGCTGGTCGCGTTCGTCGCGCCGGTGGAGGTCCAGGCTCCGTTCAGCTACCTCGTGGCGTGGTTCCTGCTGTTCGGCGGCGTGCGGCCGGTGGTCGAGCTGCAGGTCAAGCGGCGTCGCGGGCAGGCCCGCGACTCCGACGCCGACCAGCTGGGCCGGCTCACCGCGGTGCCGCCGGTGCTGTGGGTGCTGGTGTTCGCCGTGGCGACGGTCAGCTGCCTGATCGCCGGTGGGCTGTGGCTGCTGGAGCCCGCCGCCGCGTGAGGACGGCCGGCGCCGGCGCCGGTGGAGCCCGTGGCCAGCCGGCCGCGCGCATGCGGCAAACTGGTCTCTCGCTGGTCCGCGCGGAGGGAGCCGAACGATGGACGAGGTCGCCAAGGCCGTCGAGGAGTGCGCACGGGCGGCGAAGCTGGCCGCGCCGTCGCTCGCCGCCGCGAGCGCGGAGGCTGTCGACGCCGCCCTGAACGGGATGGCGGAGCGGCTGCTCGCGCACCGCGACGAGATCCTGGAGGCGAACCAGGCCGACGTCGAGCGCGCGAAGGCCGAGGGGATGAGTGCCGGCCTGCTCGACCGGCTCACCATCACCCCCGAACGTCTCGCCGGCATGGCCGAGCAGCTGCGGCTGCTCGCCGGCGCCCCGCACCAGGAGCGCTCGGTCGAGGTGTCCACCCTGGACGGCGGGCTGCGGCTGGTCGAGCGGCGACGTCCGGTCGGCGTGATCGGCGCGAACTACGAGGCACGGCCGAACGTGACCGTCGACGTGGCGTCGCAGCTGGTCAAGTCGCGCAACGGCGGGGTGCTGCGCACGGGTTCGGCCGCGCTCGGCTCGGCCCAGCGGCTGCGGGAGGTCGTCATCGCCCCGGCGCTGGCGGACGCGGGCATCGACGCGGACTGCGTCCAGCTCGTGCCGCGGGTGGAGCGCGAGGCCGCGTCCGCGCTGGTGCGGCTGCCGGACCTGGTGCCGCTGGTGATCCTGCGCGGCAGCGGCGACAGCACCCGGGCCCTCGCGACCGAGGCGGCGGTGCACGGCGTGCGCACGCTGGCGCACGCCGACGGTGGCGGCGTCCTGTACGTCGACCGCGGGGCGGACGTCACGAAGGCGCGTGACCTGGTCTACGCCAGTCTCGACCGGCTGGGCGTCTGCAACCGGCTGAACCTGCTGCTCATCCACGAGGACATCCACGACGAGGCCTGGCCCGCGATCGCGGACGCGCTCGCCGAGCGGGGGGTCACGCCTTCGCTGGCGCCGCACGAGCACCCCATCGGCTACGAGTGGGCGCTGGACTCCGACCGGGAAGCGACCGTCACGGTCGCCAAGGTCGGCGCGCTCGCCGACGCCGTCGAGATCGCCAACGAGCGGACGTCGGGCCTGGCGGCGGGCATCGCCACCGAGGACGAGTCGGCCGCCGACGCCTTCTTCGACGGCTACACCGGCACGGGCGTCTTCTGGAACGCCCCGACCCGCCTCCTCGACGGCTTCAAGCTCCTCGCGGTGCCGGAAACCGGCATCAACCTGGACAAGGTCCCCGGGCCCCGTGGTCCGGTGACGTACACGGACCTCTACGTCCGCCAGTACGCGGTCCTGCCGGCCTGAGCCGAAGAGCGCCGGCCGGCTATCGGGGTGGGACGCCCGCGAGCCGCCGGAGCTCCTTCACGGTGTCCGTGACGTTGGTGACCAGCTCGGTCCGGTCTTCGGCGTCGCCGGAGTGGCGGTAGATCGCGGTCGGCCCGTCGCTGATCGCGATCGCCGCGACCAGGCGGCCCTCCGGGTCGCGGGTGAGGCCGGTCGTCACCGACACCTCGCGGCCGACGGTGTCGACCGTGGTGAGCGTCCGTTCCTTGTACCAGCCTCGCGTGGTCATGTTCCGCAGCTCCGGGGGTGAGGACTCGAACAGGGATACGTCGTAGGACGCCGGGATCGTCGACGGCGTTACGGCATACTGGGCCGCGTGATCTTCCGGCCGCACGTTCTGCTCTCCGCCGCGCAGTCGCTGGACGGCTACCTCGACGACACCTCGCCCGAGCGGCTCGTGCTGTCCACTGAGGACGACTTCGCCGTCGTCGACCGGTTGCGGGCCGAGGCGGACGCCATCCTCGTCGGGGCCGGGACCGTGCGGGCCGACAACCCGCGGCTGCTCGTCCGGTCGCCGGAGCTGCGGCGGCAGCGGCTCGACCAGGGGAAGCCCGAACAACCCGTCAAGGTCACCGTGACCACCCGCGGCCTCGATCCGGACGCGCAGTTCTTCACCGTCGGGGACACCGAAAAGATCGTCTACGCGCCGCCGGGAGCGGCTGACGCGCTCAAGAGCGTCGCCACCGTCGTCGACGCCGGCGATCCGCCCGACTTCGGGCACGTCCTCGACGATCTCGGTACGCGCGGCATCAAGCACCTCCTGGTCGAGGGCGGCGGCGGGATCCACACGCGGTTCCTCACCGAGGGCCTCGCCGATGAGCTGCGGCTCGCGATCGCGCCGTTCTTCGTCGGGCAGCCGGACGCGCCGCGGTTCGTCGGGCCGGGGCTCTACCCGCGGGCGCTGGTGCTCACCAGCGCCCGCGAACTGCAGGGAATGGCGATCCTCGAGTACCGCGCCGCCGACGAGCCGACCGGCCGCGACGTCCAGCGGCTCAAGGAAGCCACCGCGCTCGCCGCCGCATGCCCGCCCAGTCACACCTTCCGGGTCGGGGCCGTGATCACCGACGCCGACGGCGAGGTCATCGCCACCGGCCATTCCGGCGAGGGTGACCCGGCGAACCACGCCGAAGAAGCCGCGCTCGCCAAGTGTGCCGGCGACCCGCGCCTGGCCGGCGCGACCGTCTACAGCTCGCTGGAACCGTGCAGCCACCGGCGTTCCCACCCGCGCTCCTGCACCCAGCTCATCCTCGACGCCGGGAT
>Ga0070668_100004557_pt1 | contig 10277 bp, 12 predicted proteins | sample KBSS43metaG_FD_64661 | JGI IMG/M metagenome (GOLD analysis project Ga0070668, IMG submission 64661) | Switchgrass rhizosphere microbial communities from Kellogg Biological Station, Michigan, USA - KBS S4-3 metaG | ecosystem: Host-associated > Plants > Roots > Rhizosphere > Soil ... | reverse complement strand
CGGCCGCAACGGCCGCCTACGCCCGGTGCCGCGGAACAACCCCGGCCGCTGAGGGCATCCCGAGCCTCCTGGTGGATCGGCCGGCGCCTCCTGGTGGATCGGCCGGGCGCTGTGCGATGGTGGCCGGGTGACGCTGGATGACCTCGTTCGGCTGCGCCGGGCCCGCGACATGATGGATCGCGACTACGCGGAGCCGCTCGACGTGCCGGCGCTGGCGCGCACGGCGCTCATGTCCGCGGGCCATTTCTCCCGCAGCTTCCGCGCCGCGTACGGGGAAACTCCGTACAGCTACCTGATGACCCGCCGGATCGAGCGGGCCAAGGCGTTGCTGCGGCGCGGCGACCTGACGGTCACGGAGGTGTGCTTCGCCGTCGGCTGTACGTCGCTGGGGTCGTTCAGCTCCCGGTTCACCGAGCTGGTCGGCGAGAGCCCGAGCGCGTACCGGGCCCGCAGCCATGACGAGAGCGCCGCGATCCCGGCCTGCATCGCGAAGATCCACACCCGGCCGGTCAGGAACGGAGAAGCGAAAGCGAGTACCCCGCCCGTAGCGTGACCTGCATGGACATCAAGCTTGGACAGTGTTTCATCGCCGTCGACGACCACGACAAGGCAATCGCCTTCTACCGCGACGCGCTCGGCCTCGAGGTGCGCAACGACGTCGGCTGGGAGGGCATGCGCTGGGTGACGGTCGGCTCGCCGCTGCAGCCCGACGTGGACATCGTCCTGGAGCCGCCGCTGGCCGACCCGAACGCTTCCGCCGCCGACCGGCAGGCCGTCGCGGAACTGCTGGCGAAGGGCCTGCTGCGCGGCGTCATCTTCCGGACCGAGGACTGCGACGCCACGTTCGAAAGCATCCGGGCGGCCGGTGCCGAGGTGTTGCAGGAGCCGACCGATCAGCCGTACGGGGTGCGCGACTGCGCCTTCCGCGACCCCGCCGGCAACATGCTGCGCTTCACCCAGCCGCGCAAGGGTTAGGCGCTAGGCGCGGTCGCGGAGGCGGGGCAGGATCTGGTCGGCGTACAGGCTCAGGAATCGCTCCTGGTCCGGGCCCGGGGCGTGGAAGACCAGGTGGCGGAAGCCCATGTCGAGATACTCGGCGACCCGGGCGGCGTGCTCCTCGGGGTCGGACGACACGATCCACCGGGTCGCCGTGCGGTCCACCGGCAGCGCGTCGGCCCGGCGCTGCATCTCGATCGGGTCCTCGACGCCGGTCTTTTCCTCGGGGGTCAGGGCCAGCGCACCCCAGTAGTGGGTGTCCTGCCGGGCCCGCTCCAGATCGTCGTCGAAGGAGACCTTTACCTCGATCATCAGGTCCAGGTCGTCGTCGACCTTGCGGCCGGCCTTTTCCGCGCCCTCGCGGACGGCCGGCAGCAGCGTCTCGGTGTAGAGATCGTGACCCTTGCCGCTGGTGGTGATGAAGCCGTCGGCGATCCGGCCGGCGAGCCGGGTGGCGGCCGGGCCGGACGCCCCGATGTAGATCGGCACCGGCCGCTCGGGCTTGTCGTAGATCGTCGCGTGCTCGGTGCGGTAGAACTGCCCCTCGAAGGTGACCCGGTCCTCGGTCCAGAGCCGCTGGATCAGCTGGACCGCCTCCTTGAGCCGGGCGAACCGCTCCTTGCCGTCCGGCCAGGCGGCGCCGAGCGGCACCTCGTTGAGCGACTCGCCGGAGCCGACGCCGAGCACCACCCGGCCCGGCGCCAGGCAGCCGAGGGTCGCGAACGCCTGGGCGACGACCGCCGGGTGGTAACGGAAGCTCGGGGTCAGCACGCTGGTGCCGATCAGGACCCGCTCGGTACGGGCGGCGAGCGCGCCGAGCCAGGGCAGCGCGGCCGGCGCGTGGCCGCCGTCGTGGCGCCACGGCTGGAGGTGGTCGCTGATGAACACGGAGTCGAAGCCGAGTTGCTCTGCCCGCACGCCATACCCGAGCAGCTCCGCCGGGGCGAACTGTTCCGCCGATGCCTTGTACCCGAACCGAATCATGCCCCGACCCTAACGCCTGCGGGTACGGGCATGCCGGGCTCCGACCCCCGCCGCCCGGTACGCCTTGCCGGCCTCGGTGGGGCTGTCGCCGTCCCGGTAGAGCCCGTACGCGGCGCTGTCCCCGACCGCGGGCAGCCCGAACCAGGCGTACCGCTCGACGAACGACCGTTTCTCCAGTTCCCCGGTGCTGGCCTTGATGAAGGCGGCCGCCTGGTCCGGGGTCGGGTATCTCGGCGTGCCGGCGAACCGCATCAGGCCGTACTCGGTGATCCAGATCGGCTTGCCGTACCGCTGGTGGACGGCGTCGACGTACCGCAGCAGGTGGCCGACCGCCGCGTCGCCGAAGTCCGTCCCGTACCAGTGCAGGCAGACGAAGTCGACCCGGTAGCCCTTCCGCCTCGCCTCGGTCATGAACCGGTCGAGCCAGCCGCCCTCGGTGTCGCCGCCGAAGGCGACCGCCGGGCTGCCCAGCCGCATCCCGGTCGCCTCCAGCCGGGGCCAGGCGGCGAGGGCCGCGTCGACCGTCATGTTCGCCTGGCCGCGCATGTCGGGCTCGTTGAAGCCGAGCAGTTCGTCGCCCTCCGCCCGGGCCCGCCGCAGGGTGGCTTCGGTCGCCGTGGCCCGGTCCCGGATCATCGGTACGAACTCGACCCCGCCCGGGCCGGGCAGGTCGTCGTTGTCCGGCCGCCAGTTGTAGTACCAGCCGGCGCCGACGTCGGCCAGCGCCGCCTTCGCACCGTCGAACTTCCAGACCCCGACGCCCTTCTTCCGGCTCGCGGTGATCACCACCGGCGGTTTCTTGCCGGCCGGGCTCGGCGGGGCCGCGGCCGACGCCGGCGCCTGCGTCGGAGTCGGCGTCGGGGTGACCGACGGGCCGGCCGCCGGGGTGGACGACTGGGCGGCGGCCACGACGGACGTGACCGGCGGCGCATCGGTGTGCTGGTAGGTCACCACGGCCGCGACCCCGCCGGCCACTGCGGTGGAGAGCGCCGCGGTGAGCACCTTGCGGGACAGGGACATGCCGCATCTGGCCGGGCCGGCCAGGTGTGCGCCGCCCGGCAGGACGGCTGCCCCGGCCGGCTCCGGCGGCACCGGCACCAGGCCCATCCCGGCCAGCAGCCGCTCCGCCGAGACCAGGCCGGTCCAGACCGGCGCGCAGTGCGAGCACTCCCGGGTGTGCCGGGCGAGCCGCTTGCGCCACAGCGGGCCCGGCCGGCCGTCCCACTGCGTGGTGAGCAGGGCCAGGCTGGGGCAGGGCGGCCGGGCGGCGAGCGCTCGCACCACCACCCGGGCGGTCTCCAGCTGGGCCTTCATCCGCTGGATCCGGACCGCGGCGTGCTGGGGGGTCACCCCGACGGCGGTGACGATCTCGTCGCGGGTCAGTTCGCCGGAGGCCTCCAGCCACCACAGCGCGAGCAGTTCGCGGTTGTCGTCGTCGAGCCAGCGGGTCGCCTCGGCGGTCTCCCGGCGCTGGCCGGACAGCTCGAGCCGGGTGATCGCCAGGTCGGTGAAGTCGGCGCCGGGGTCGCGTACGTCCTCGTTGACCAGCGCCTCCGGGGCGCCCCGCCGGGCCCGGAAGCGTTCCCGCACCTGCCGTACGGTGATCGCGACCAGCCAGGACCGGAACGCCTCCGGGTCGCGTAGGTCGCCGAGGTTGCGCAGCACCCGCAGCATCACGTCCTGCACGATGTCGTCGACGTCCGCGTGCCCCTCCATGGCCCGGCCGACGATCGTGTAGACCAGCGGCAGATAGCCCGAGACCAGCCGATCGACCGCGGTCGAGTCGCCGGCGCGGGCCGCGACGACCGTCGCGGTGTCCGGTTGGTCCGCCATGTTCCGCCTCTCGCCGGGCCGCGCGGCCACGGGTCAGCTGATGCGTCAGCCACCTCGGAATAACACGTAATCTCGCGGCCACCGGATGACCATCGGGGCGATCACCACAACGAAACGGTTAACTGCCGGGGTCGCTGGGCACTGAAGAGTGCATGCGTATGTCAGTCCGGCTCGACCTGCCGCGCGAGGCGGGCAGTGTCCCGGCCGTGCGCCGGCTGCTGCGCAGCACCCTCTCCGTCCTGCGCGTCAACCGGGCCGCCGGTGACGACCTGGAAATCGCGATCACCGAGGCGTGCGCCAACGTGGTCCGGCACGCGAGCGGCGCGGAGACCTTCGAGGTGAGCCTCGACGTCGCCGAGGACCACTGCTCGATCGACGTACGCGACGAAGGGCCCGGCTTCGACCCCGGCACCGTCGGCGCCGCGGACCCCGGCAGCGAGCACGGCCGCGGCCTTTACCTCATCCGCGCGCTCAGTGAGAACGTGCGCATGCAGTCGACGCCTCGCGACGGCAGCTTGATCCACTTCGAGAAAACGTTCGCCTGAGAACTTCGATTAACGCGGTCGTGGGGTGAGCACCTATGATGCTTGCTCCTCAGCAATAATTGCCTATCAGGAAGGAAGCCAGTGTCCGACCGCCCGGCGTCCCTCGGCATTCTCCTGCGCGCGACGCCACCCGACCGGCTCCCCGAGGCCGTCATCGCCCACCTGCGCGAGCACTACGACGCCGGCCGCGTGGAGATCCTGCTCGGCGACCTCGCCATGACCACGCTCTGGCCGGTGGTCGACCCCGACGCGCCGATCGGCGGCCCGGTGGAACAGCGTTGCTTCGGCAGCCAGCAGCCGGTCGTCGACGCCACCCCGGCCGGGCCGACCCAGGTCGTGCTGCCGCTGACCGTCTGGGGCGACCGGCTCGGCGTGCTGCGGGTGGAGACGTCGCGGCCGGGCAGCCGGGAACTGACCGGCGAACTGGCCGTCGTCGCCGAGGAGCTGGCGCTGTCGCTCTACTCGGCCGATCGGGCCACCGACCGCTACCGCCGGGTCCGCCGCCGGGAACGGCTCACCATGGCCGCCGAGCTCCAATGGGACCTGCTGCCCGGGCACTCGCTCAGCGGCGACCGGTTCCGGCTCGCCGGGGCGCTGGAGCCGGCGTACGCGATGTACGGCGACCACTACGACTGGTCGGTGACCGGCGACCGGCTCACCCTGACCGTGCTCAACGGGCACGGCGACGGGATGGAGGCGGCGCTGCTCACCACGATCGCGGTGAACGCCATGCGCAACGCCCGCCGGTCCGGCGCCAACATCGTCGAGCAGGCGGAACTGGCCTCCGACGCGGTCTACTCGCGGTACGGCGGCGAGCAGTACGTGGCCACCCTCCTGCTGGAGATCGACCTGGCCGGCGGGGCGGTGGAGGCGGTCGACGCGGGCTCGCCCCGGGCGATGGTCGCCCAGAACGGTGACATTCGGACGGTGGCGCTGGAGCAGCAACTGCCGCTCGGCATGTTCGGCGACGGCCGCTACGAGACGCAGAAGTTCCAGCTCACCCCGGGCGACCGGGTGCTCGTGGTGAGCGACGGGGTGCACGCGGCCGCCCCGGCGGGCCGCCCGCCGTACGGAACCTCGGCTCTGCTCAGCGGAATCCGCCGGACACGATTGCAGCCGCCGACCGAGGCGGTCGGTACGGTGGTACGAGCGCTGCGCGAGTATCACATCGGCGCCGACCTCGATGACGACGCGGTCATCGTCTGCCTGGACTGGCTGCGTTGAAATCCGCGGAGCCGGCATGAATCCGGCCCCCGCCGGGTAGATGCTGTGCGGCACCTGGTCGAGCCCGCCCGCAGAACAGGAAAATCCGGTATGGAACGGATCACCGACGTCGCCGCGGCCGTGGAGTCGACGGTCGAGTCGCTGGTGGCCGTCCTCGACACGGCCCGGCTCGCGCAGTCCCCCGCCATCCCGCCCGCGCAACTGCGGGTGCTGACCATCATCGCCGGCAACCGGCAGACCAACATGAGCCGTCTGGCCGAGGCACTCGAGGTGGTGCCCTCGTCGGCGAGCCGGCTCTGCGACCGGCTGGAGGCGACCGGGCTGGTGCGCCGGGTGGCCGATCCGCGCGACCGCCGCGAGGTCCGGCTGCTGCTCACCCCGTCCGCCCGGCGGCTGCTCGACGATCTTCGGGAGCGGCGCCGCCAGGCACTCGGCGAGGTGCTCGACCGGATGGCCCCGGGTCAGCGGCAAGACCTCGTCCAGGCGCTGCGGGCGTTCGCGGCCGCGGCCGGCGACGGTCACCAGCACTTAGCGGACGGAGCCGACGGCAGCCTTCGTACGGCGTGAGATAGCGTCGCCGGGTGCGAATCGGCATCGTGATCCTTCCCGACCAGCGCTGGTCCGTGGCCGGGCGCCGCTGGCAACGCGCCGAGGCGTACGGCTTCGACCACGCCTGGACGTACGACCATCTGGGCTGGCGTGACCTGGTCGACGGGCCGTGGTTCGACTCGGTGCCGACGTTGACCGCGGCCGCCATGGTCACCCGGCGTATCCGGCTCGGCACGTTCGTGGCCACGCCGAACTTCCGCCACCCGGTGCACTTCACCCGCGAGGTGACCGCGCTGGACGACATCTCCGAGGGCCGGCTGCTGCTCGGCCTCGGCGCCGGCGGCACCGGCTTCGACTCCGCGGTCCTCGGCGCGCCCGAGTTGACCCCACGCCGGCGGGTCGACCGGTTCGCCGAGTTCCTCGAACTGCTCGGCACGATCCTCGGCAGCACGTCGACCACCTGGCGCGGCGACTTCTACGCGGCGGTGGACGCGCGCAGCACGCCGGGGCCGGTGCAAGGGCCTCGGCCGCCGTTCCTGGTGGCGGCCAACGGGCCACGCACCATGCGCCTGGCCGCGCGGCACGGCGACGGCTGGGTGACCACCGGAGCGGCCACCGACGACGCGGCGGCGTGGTGGCGATCGGTGGCCGAGGCGTCCGCACGCTTCGACGAAACCCTGGAGCGGGCCGGCCGGCCGCGCGACGCGGTTGATCGCTACCTCAGCCTCGACGCGTCGCCGGTCTATTCGTTGAGCAGCGTGGATGCCTTCGCCGACGCGGTCGGCCGGGCCGCGGCCCTGGGCTTCACCGATGCGATCACCCATTGGCCACGAGCCTCGAGTTGGTACGCCGGCGACGAAAAGGTCCTGGAATCGGTGGCCACGCAGCTGCCCCGGCTCCGCCTTTCCTGAGCCCTTTTCGCCGGCCCGGCGACCCGGTCAGCGTCCGTTCGCCGCCCGGTAGGCGTCGGTCACACCCTGCGGAATGCGGCCGCGCTCGGAAATCTGATGGCCGTTGGCCACCGCCCACTCACGGATCAGGCGGTTTTCGTCCCGCGAGGTGGCGGTGCGACCCGCCGCGCCACGCCGGGCCGGGATCCGGCCGGCGGACGCCCGGCCGAGCCGGGTCCCCGCGGTGATGTAGGGATCCAGGGCCTTGCGCAGCTTTCCCGCATTGGCCTCGGAAAGGTCGATGGTGTAGTTGTTGCCGTCGAGGCTGAACTCGACCGTGCGGTCAGCCTTCTTTCCATCCAGATCGTCGATCAGAGTGGTGATTACCCGCCGCGCCATAACGACTCCCAAGTCAATCCGATCAACCGCGCCCAAGTGTTGCTCGTCACCGGGTTCCGGCGCAACTAGCCGGGCCGAATTCGCAATTCTTCGTCCGCGGGCGGCGCGGCCGCTATTCAAATGACGCCGATGACATTCACAGGAATCACGAAGAAAGTCGGGTGGCCGCCGTCCCCGCGCATCACTTAGGGTCACTGACATGGACGACGCGCGGGCTCAGTGGACCGAACAGCGCCGGCAGGCGATCGCCGGCCACGCCGCGGCGCTGGAGGCCGGCCGGGCGGCCGAGGCCCGCGAGGCCGCGGCCCTGCTCGACGACTTCGTCCGCCGGGCGGCCGAGCGCGGGCTCAAACCCCATCCGCTGGCCGCCCGCACGTTCGACGGCCGCGCCACGTACAAGACGCACGTGCGCGGGTGGTATCTGAAGTCCAACCGTTCGGTGGCCGTCGGCGAGGACGGGGAGTATTACGTGCTGACCGTGCCGGCCTCGCTGCGGGCCCGGTTCACCGGCGCCGACCTGTCGCCCAGCACGCCCCGGCTGATCGTCGGCGCGGGCGGCGGCGACGGCGAGACCGTGCCGCTGGCCCAGTTGCTCGGTCGCCGGCTCGACGCGGGAGCGGTCTGGCCTTGATCTGTGCCACCCGGCGCCGCGTGGCCGCCGTGCTCGCCGCCATGACGTCGCTCGTTCTCCCGATCGCCCCGGCCGAGGCGGCCGCCCCAACCCACACCGGAGCCCCAGCCCGGGCGGGCGTCGCCGCGGCGGACATCCCCTGCCCCAAGCCCAACGTCGCCAAGCCCACCGGCATCCCGCCCCGGCCGGTGCCGCCGCCGGACAACCCGGTGCACAGCGCGGTCGGCGGTGACGCGCTCGCCACCCACGGCCTGATCATCCCGGCCGGCGCGCCGCAGCCGCCCGCGGTGACGGCCACCACCTGGCTGGTCTCCGACCTGGACACCGGGGAGGTGCTCGGCGGCTGCGGCCCGCACGTCTACCAGACCCCGGCCAGCGTGCTGAAGACCCTGCTGGCCGCCACGGTGATCGACAAGCTGAACCCGAAGCAGCAGATCACCGTCGTCCGCGACGACCTCGACATCGAGCCGGGCAGCTCGGCCGTGGGCCTGGTCGAGGGTGGCCGCTACCAGATCGCCACGCTGTGGCTGGGCCTGCTGCTCAACTCCGGCAACGACGCGGCGAACACGCTGGCCCGGCTGGCCGGCGGCGGCGGTCCGGACGGCAAGGCCCGGACGGTCACCGCGATGAACGCCACGGCGCAGCGGCTCGGCGCCTTCCAGACCCACGCGGTCACCCCCTCGGGGCTGGACGGCAAGGGCCAGTTCACCAGCGCGTACGACCTGGCGCTCATCGCCCGGGTCTGCTTCGCCAACGCCGACTTCCGCCGGTGGGTGCTCACCCGGTCGGCGCAGATGCCCGCCCAGCCGAAGTTGAAGAAGGGCGGCTTCCAGTTCCAGAACGAGAACAAGCTGATCTTCAACTATCCGGGTGCGCTCGGCGGGAAGACCGGCTTCACCACGGTGGCCCGGCACAGCTATGTCGGCGGGGCGCAGCGCAACGGCCGGCGGCTCGTGGTCACGCTGCTGGGAGCCGAGGCGCGACCGCTGCGCGGCTGGCAGCAGGGGGCCGCGCTGCTCGACTGGGGGTTCGCGCTGCCCCGGGACGCCTCGGTCGGCAAGCTGGTCAGCCCGGCGGAGGCGGTGGCGGCCCAGCCCAGCGCCCCGGCGGGCGCCGGCACGCCGGCCGCCGCGCCCGCGCCCGGGCCCGCCGGGGCCAAGCCCGCGCCGTCGCGGGCGCTCTCGGTCGCCGCCGCTTTGTCGGTCGCCCTGCTGCTCGCCGGCGCTCCGCTGCTGCTCCTGCTCACCCAGCGCCGGCGGGCCCGCGGCCGGCGCTGAGCAGCCGCCCGACACCCGACCAACGCCGGCGAGGTGACTAGCCGAGGAGTAGGCCGAAGACCCAGACCACGGCGACGGCCAGGGCCGTGGTGAACTCGATGAGCATGGCCATGCCGGCGGCGGCCAGCGCCTGCTTTGTCGAGGGCCAGGCCTGGCCGGGGCCCAGGCGGGCGCGCTCGACCAGGTAGATACCGAGCACGAAGCCGAGGATCAGGCCCACCACCGGCACCACGAAGAAGCCGATCAGGCCGAGCACCGCGCCGGCCAGCAGCGCCGAGTTGGGGACGCCCGCGCTCTTCAGGCGGCGGCCGGGCACCAGGTATTTGATCCCGGCACCGAGCACGGCGACCAGGGTGGCCACCACGACCACCACCCACTTGACGCCGCTGCCGGCGTCGCCCAGGAAGGCCCAGAACACCACGCCCAGCCAGCTGAGCAGCAGGCCGGGCACGACCGGCACCACCACGCCGATCACCCCGAGGGCGATCGCCAGCCCCGCGACGAGGTTGATCGTGGTGCCGGAGTCGGTCAGATCCATGGGTCAACGGTGCCAGCCGTCGGCAACAACCCTCAACCCGCCTCTCCCACCGCCGATGGACAACCAAGCACCAGGCCTTTTTGGCTACAACCGGGGTGCACCCGTTCGTGACCGGAACGTGTACCCGTGGTCACCCAAAGTCTTCTCCAGCAAGCCGGGACCCGCCACCAACGGGCCGCCGACACAAACCGGGGGATGACATGACCAGCACCGTGACGACCGTTGCCGACCTCGCCGCCGACACCGCGCCCGCCGCGACTGTGCTCTCCACAGCCGAGCAGGAGGAGCTGATCCGCACCCACATGCCGCTCGTCGGCCACCTGGTGCGCGACATGCTCAGCCGGATCCCCAACCACATCCACCGCGACGACCTCACCAGCGCCGGCCTGCACGCGCTGGTCACCGCGGCCC
>Ga0070668_100004556_pt1 | contig 10278 bp, 10 predicted proteins | sample KBSS43metaG_FD_64661 | JGI IMG/M metagenome (GOLD analysis project Ga0070668, IMG submission 64661) | Switchgrass rhizosphere microbial communities from Kellogg Biological Station, Michigan, USA - KBS S4-3 metaG | ecosystem: Host-associated > Plants > Roots > Rhizosphere > Soil ... | reverse complement strand
CCGTCCCATAACGCAAAGGACCGCCAATTGGCCAAACCCAACTACGAATTCGCAAAGCGCCAGAGAGACCTCGCCAAGAAGCAGAAGAAGGAAGAAAAGAAGCTGAAGAAGGCGCTCGCGAACGAAGTGCCGGCCAGTGAAGATCCGCCTCCCGCGCCCAGCGACGAGAAGACCACGGGCTAGTGGGAAGCAAGGGCGAGTTTGACCTTTCGCCGGCCGAGCATCCAGTCTCGGCTGCGCCACCCAGCGAGGCTCCGGCCATCGCGCTGCGCCTGGCCCAAGCGCGCGACATACCTGCCATAGCGGCGCTCATCGGGACCTCGGTCCGGGCATTGCAGGCTCAGCATTATTCCGGCGCGCAAATGGATGCCGCGCTGGGACCGATATTCGGCGTCGACCGCGAACTGATTCGCGACGGCACGTACTTCGTCGCCGAACACAATGGGGAAATCCTCGGTTGCGGTGGCTGGAGCCGGCGTCAATCTCTTTTCGGGAGCGACGCGGGGCGTACGGCGGACCAGAGCGCATTGCTCGATCCCATGCACGATCCTGCGCGGATCCGGGCTTTCTTCGTTCATCCGCAATGGGCGCGGCAAGGCGTCGGTCGTCTGATCCTGCGTGCGTGCGAACTCGCGATGGCGCAGGCTCAGTTCAAGTCCGCGGAACTCGTCGCGACGCTGACCGGCGAGCCGCTCTATGCGGCCGCGTCATACACGGCGGTGCAACGCTACGACATTCCGCTCGAAGGAGGACTGGGACTCGCCGTGGTGCGCATGGTCAAGACGCTGTAGGGGACGTCCACGCCCGGGCAGTCAGCGTCGCTGGCTTTCGCCGCCGACCGGGTCCATGATTCCAGTTTCGGTCAACGCGTTTCCGGAGTGCATTCCATGGTCATTTGTCCCGTAGCGATCGCCGTCGGCTGCAAGAAATGTCCCGTGTTCGGCATATGCCCGGTGAAGTCCATCATCGGGGATTACAAGCCGGGCGAAAAGGACGACAAAAGCGCCGCAAGCCCGAAGAAGCGCGCCGCCAAGAAGTAGCCTCCCTGCGGCGCAGCGACGTCCGGGCGAAACCCCGCGGGCTGCTAGAATTCCTTGCAAACGGTTGTCCGGCGGGGCCGCATTTGCCCAGCACGGCGCAGCCCACGCAAGGGCCACGGGAGGGCTTTCATGACGTATGCCGCCATCACCGGCTGGGGCAAGTGCATGCCGCCCGCCGTGTTGTCCAACGCCGACCTCGCGACGTTCGTCGACACCACCGACGAATGGATCATGCAGCGCACCGGCATTCACGAGCGTCGCGTCTCCCACGTCTCCGGGCTCCAGCTGTCCCACATCGCCGCGTCGCGCGCGCTTGCCTGTGCCGGGATCAGAAGTACCGATGTCGACCTCATCATCTACGGCAGCTGCTCCAACGACGAACAGATTCCGAACACGGCATCGGGCCTGTCCTTGAAACTGGGAGCGGGTCACGCCGCGGCGATGGACATCAACACCGCCTGCACGAGCTTTCTCTACGGCCTGTCGACCGCGACGGCGATGATCCGCACCGGCGTCGTCAAGACCGCACTGGTGGTCGGCGTAGAAGTGATCAGCCCGTTCCTCGACTGGCGCAACCGCAATGTCGCGGTGTTGTTCGGCGACGGTGCGGCGGCCGTCGTCCTGCAGGCGACCGACGAGCCCGTCGGCGTCCTGGCTGAGAAACTGGGCTGCTATTCCGACGCGCGAGCGATCCTGCGCGTTCGCGGCGCGGGATTCATGTACGCGATGCAAGGCGACGTGACGTTCGGCGACACCATATGGGATTTCGATGGCCAGGAAATTTTCAAGCGCGCGGTCGGCGGCATGTGCGATTCGTCCGCCGAAGCGTTGCAGCGGTGCGGCAAGACCGCGGAGGACGTCGACGTCGTGATTCCGCACCAGGCCAACCTGCGCATCATCGAGTTCGTCGCCAAGCGCACGGGCGTGTCGATGGACCGGGTGTTCGTCACCGTGCAGAAATACGGGAACATGTCATCGGCGACGGTGCCGGTGGCGCTGGTCGAGGCGCTGGAGGAGGGCCGCGTGCAGCCGGGCAATCTGCTGCTCACGCCCGCGTTCGGCGGCGGCCTCACGTATTGCTCGCACGTGATCCGCTGGGGCGAACGAGTGACGCCGCTCGCGCAGAGCGACGCGCAGTTGCCGCCCTGCGAGCGCTCGGCGCTCGACATGGCGCGCGACTACATGGGCCGCCGCGATCCTACCGGTCGCTCAGCACGGGGCCTCGCGCTGCCCGCGGACAGCGCAGCGGCGTGAAGCGAAAGCCGCGCGGTCAGGTTGTGATGAGCTTACGGTGCGCCTGCACGCTCATCAGGATGCCGAGACCGATGAATAGCGATACCAGCGCCGTCCCGCCATACGAAATCAGCGGCAGCGGCACGCCGACGACGGGAAGCAGGCCGCTGACCATGCCCATGTTCACGAACGCGTAGGTGAAGAACATCAGCGTGACCGCGCCCGCCATCAAGCGCGCGAACAGCGTTGAAGCGTTCGCGGTTATCATCATCGCGCGGCCGATCAGCAGCAGGTAGAGAACCAACAGCAACCCGTTGCCGATCAGTCCGAACTCCTCGCCGAAGACAGCGAAGATGAAATCGGTGTGGCGTTCGGGAAGGAAATCCAGGTGCGTCTGCGTGCCGTTGAGCCAGCCCTTGCCGATGACGCCGCCGGACCCGATGGCGATCGACGCCTGGGTCGAGTGATAGCCGGCCCCGAGCGGGTCGCGCGTGGGATCGATGAACGTAAGGATGCGTTCCCGCTGGTAGTCGTGCAGGTGCGCCCAGACGTAAGGGCCCGCGGCGCCGGCGGCCACGACCAGGCCGACCATGACCTTCCATGACAGGCCGGCCAAGTACAGCACATAACAACCCGACGCCGCGATCAATAGTGCCGTGCCGAGATCGGGCTGACGCTTGATGAGATAGACGGGCACCACGATCAGCACCGCGGCGACGGCGAAGTCCTTCCAGTTGATCCGGCCCTCGAATTTCTGGAAATACCAGGCGAGCATCAGCGGCAACGCGATCTTCATGAGCTCCGAGGGCTGGATGCGCGCGACACCGATGTTGAGCCACCGCCGCGAACCGTTGACCACGACGCCGAACAATGCGACGCCGACCAGCAGCAACACGCCGAGCACGTACAGCGGCACGGCGGCGCGGGCGAGCGTCTGCGGCGGGATGTTGGCGACGACCCACATCAGCACCAGCGCAAATCCGAACGAGAACAACTGGGTGGTCACGCGCGCGACACTCTGGTCCGACGCGGAAAACAGCGTCACCAGCCCCACGCCGACCAGCGCAAGCGCGCAGCCGAAGAGAAAATTGTCGATGCGACGCGTGAGCGCTTCCCACGCGCGTGTCAGGAATTCGACCATCAATCGCTCTCGTCTTCCGGTTCCTTAGCCGCTGGGATCGGCGCCGGTCCCGCTTCGGCTGCGCCCAGCAGGAAGTAATCGAAGACCTTGCGCGCCACCGGCGCTGCGGCCTGCGCGCCGAAGCCGCCATTCTCGACGAGCACGGACAGGGCGATGCGCGGATGATCGGCCGGAGCATAGGCGACAAACCACGCATGGTCGCGCAGCCGCTCGTCGACCTTCGACGCGCTGTATTTTTCGCCCTTCAGCGAATACACCTGCGCAGTGCCGGTCTTGCCCGCGGAAACGTATTTGGAGCCGGCGAAGGCTGTCGCTCCCGTGCCTTCCTTGTTGACGCCGACCAGCGCATTGCGGATGACGGCGATGCTTTCCGGCTTGGCGGAAATCGTATGCGACGGCTGCGCGGCGATTGCGCGCTCCTCGCCAGTCTTCAGGTTGATGACGCTCTTCACCAGGTGCGGCACGAACGCGACGCCGTTGTTGGCGATGGTCGCGATGGCCTGCGCCTGCTGCATCGGCGTGAACGCGTTGTACCCCTGCCCGATGCCGGCGGAGATCGAGTCGCCCAGATACCACTTGCGATGTTCGTCGCGATAGTTCTTGCCGGCAAATCGCGTCCGCTTCCACTCCCGTGACGGCAACGTTCCGGTCAATTCACCTTCGATATCCACGCCGGTCTCGTGGCCGAATCCCAACTGCGCCAGGAATCGCGCCGTGTCGTCGATGTCCGTCTCGCCGGCCAGCGTGTAGTAGTAGGTATCACACGACACGACGATCGACTTGTACATGTCGACCGAGCCGTGCCCGCCGGGCTTGTCATCGCGGAACCGGTACGAACTCCCGGGAAGCTGGTAGAAACCCGGGTCGGAGATCGACTGCTGCGGCGTGCGCTTGCCGGAGGTCAGCGCGGCCAGCGCCAGGAACGGTTTGATGGTCGAGCCGGGGGGATACGCGCCGCGCAACGGGCGGTTCAGCATCGGCTTGTCGGGCGATTCATTCAAAGCTGCCCAATTGGCGGAATCGATGCCGTCGACGAAGAGATTCGGATCGAACGCCGGCCGCGAGACGAAGGCGAGAATATCGCCACTGGCGGGATCGATGGCGACCAGCGCGCCGCGGCGATCGCCGAACGCGGCCTCGGCGATTCCCTGCAGCTTGATGTCGATCGACAGCCGCAGGTTGTTGCCGGATGAAGGCGGCGTACGCGACAGCGTGCGCACAGCGCGGCCACCGGCATCGACCTCGACCTGCTCCCAGCCCGTGGTGCCGTGCAGCTCACGTTCATAGGACAACTCGACGCCGACCTTGCCCATGTAGTCGGAGCCCTTGTAGTTGGCGGCATCGTCCCACTTGGCGATGCGTTCGACGTCATGGTCGTTGATGCGGCCGATGTAGCCGACGACATGCGCCGCAACTTCGCCGTACGGATATTGGCGGAAGAGCCGCGCCTTGATTTCCACGCCGGGAAAACGGTAACGGTTGACGGCGAAACGCGCCACTTCCTCGTCGGAGAGGCGCGTGCGCAACGGCAGCGTCTCGAAGTTCTTCGACTCATCCATCAGCTTGCGAAAGCGCTTGCGATCGCGCGGCTGCACGTCGACGATCTCGGCCAACGCCTCGATCGTCGCGTCGAGGTTGGCGATCTTGGCGGGGGTGAGCTCCAGCGTATACGCGGAGTAACTCTGCGCGAGCACGATGCCGTTGCGGTCCGTGATCACGCCCCGATTGGGGACGATGGGCACGATCGCAATGCGGTTCGACTCGGCCAGCGTGGCGTAATGCCCGTGCTGGAATACCTGCAGGTAGCAAAAGCGTGCAAACAGTCCAGCGAACGCGAGCAGCGCCAGGACGGCGACGAAGGCGAGACGCCGCCGGAACAGGAAGAGCTCGCGTTCCGGATTGCGCATTTCCGCCGAACCGAAGCCGCGGCCTCCGTCGTAGACGCTGCTGCGTGTGAAAAGTCGTCGCCGGGACACGTCGGAAGCCGTCCTAGAGCTCGGCCGGCGAGCGCGCCGGTCGCTGCGACCATTGCAGCAGGACGGACAGCAACGGCCACAAAAGAGCTCCGACGATCGGTGGTACCGCATAAGTCCATCGGGGCAGCGGCGCGCCGCCGACGACGCGCACCAGCAGCACGAGCAGCGCGCAGACCATGAGCAGTACGGCTACCTGCGGTGCCTGCTGCCACAGCGGAAAGCGCAGCACGCGGCGCCGGAAATACTCGGCCGAGTACGCGAGCACCGCGTAGGCCAGCGCGTGTTGCCCGAACAGCGTGGCGTCGCCTACGTCCATCAGCAATCCCAGCATCCATGCCACGCCCACGCCCACATAGCGCGGCTCCTGGATGCACCAGTACAGGATGACGAGCGCCAGGAAATCCGGCTTGAGCGCCAGGACAACGCCCGACGCCGGCGCGATGTTGAAGAGAAACCCGAGCAGGAACGTGAATGCGATGACCCATGGGTTTACGGGCCGCAGAATTTCCTCCGGCGCCGCAGGCGTGAATGCAGCGGGCTTGCCCAGCACCCTCATCCGCCGCGCCTTCCCTTGACCCGCCCGCCCTTTTTCCCGGCGTCGGCATCGCTGGGTTCTTCCGGGCGTGGAGCCTGCGCGGCGCCCTGCCCCAGCACCAGCAGGAACTGGCTGCGGTCCACGCCCGACAACGGCCTGCAGGTGATGTGCGCGAACATCTGGCCGGTATCGCGGTCAACCGCTTCCACCTCGGCGACGGCCAGCCCCGCCGGATAGGTACCGTCCATGCCCGACGTATACAGCTTGTCACCGACGCGGATGTCGGCCGTCGGCGCCATGAAGCGCAGTTCCGGTGCCCTGCCTGCGCCAGCGCCGAAGAAAACGCTGCGCACGCCGCTGCGCTCGACCCGCACGGGAACCGCGTGGTCCTTGTCCGTGACCAGCGTCACTTCTGCCATGTTCGGGAATACGCGGGTCACCTGGCCCACGACGCCGATTTCGTCGATGACCGCTTCCCCCGGCTTGATCCCGGCCGCCGTTCCGCGATTGACGAACAACTTCTGAGTGAACGGGTCGCGGCCGGTGTAGAGCACTTCGACTGCGGTGGCCACGCCGGTAAAGCGGGCCTCGATGCCCATCAGCGCCTTCAGCCGGGAATTCTCATCCTGAAGTTGCGCGAAGCCCTGCGTCGCCGGCGCGCGCGCGAGCATGTCCTGCTTCAGCGCCACATTCTCGTCGCTCAATGCCTGCTTGGCGGCGAAGTAGCCGCCGACCCAAGTGACGACTTCGCCGGGAATCAACACGGCGCGATGCAGCGGATACAGCACGACAGCTGCGACCGAGCGAATGCCTTCCAGGTAGCGAAAGCGTGTGTCGGCGAACAGCAGGGCGAGCGAGAGGACGCCGAAGAACGCAAGCCGCGTCAGCGGCGAAGGCCCGCGATGAAAGAACGGCGGCGGATCAACGGAAACGTGGCGCATTTATTCGGGCCTACGCCTTGGCGGCCACCGGTACGTACCTCGCGGTACTTGGAATGACACCGTGGACTTGGGCCGAGGTCAGTCAGACGTGAAGATCGTGGAGAGCTTGTCCATGTTCTCCAGGGCCTTGCCGCAGCCGCGCACGACGCAGGTCAGCGGATCGTCGGCGACGATCACCGGCAGGCCCGTTTCCTCCATCAGCAGGCGGTCGACGTCGCGCAGCAGCGCGCCGCCACCCGTCAGCACCATGCCGCGTTCGGCGATGTCCGCCCCCAGTTCCGGCGGCGTGCGCTCGAGCGCGCTCTTCACTGCCGACACGATGCTGTTCAGCGGATCGGTCAGCGCCTCGAGGATTTCATTGGACGATACCGTGAAGCTGCGCGGGATGCCCTCGGCGAGGTTGCGTCCCTTAACTTCCATTTCCTTGACTTCGGAACCCGGAAATGCGGAACCGATCGTCTTCTTGATCGTCTCGGCGGTCGTCTCGCCGATCAGCATGCCGTAATTGCGCCGGATGTAGTTGACGATGGCCTCGTCAAACTTGTCGCCGCCGACGCGCACGCTGCCCGCGTACACCATGCCTCCCAGCGAGATCACGCCGACCTCCGTCGTGCCGCCGCCGATGTCGACCACCATCGAGCCGGTGGCCTCGCCGACCGGAAGATCGGCACCGATCGCGGCGGCCATCGGCTCCTCGATCAGGTACACCTTGGACGCTCCCGCTCCCAACGCCGATTCGCGGATGGCGCGGCGCTCGACCTGCGTGGATCCGCAAGGCACGCAGATGATGATGCGAGGGCTGGGCGAGAACAGGCGCGAATCGAGCACCTTCTTGATGAACTGCTTCAGCATCTGCTCCGTCACCGTGAAGTCGGCGATGACGCCGTCTTTCATCGGGCGGATGGCAGTGATGTTGCCAGGCGTGCGCCCGAGCATCTGCTTGGCCGCGAGTCCGACCTCCTGGATCACCTTCTTGCCGTTGGGCCCGCCTTCCTGGCGAATGGCGACGACCGACGGCTCGTTCAGCACGATGCCTTTGCCACGCACGTAGATCAGCGTGTTGGCCGTGCCGAGGTCGATTGCCAGGTCGCTGCCGAAATAACCTTTGAAAAAATCGAACATTTACGCGAAGCCTGTGAAACCGGCAGCAAGGCAGTGCTCCCCGCGGATCGGAGAGGCCTTGGACTGCACCAAAGAATGTCTATTATGATAGCATCCCAAGCTTGTCTTCTGCGCCGATTTGGCAAGCAAAGTGTCGCTTGAGTGTCAACTGCGTTGCCCCTCGACGGACGCAGGATCCACGTCGCGAACCCCGGTCCTGGTCCGGGGAACGTAGACTCCGGGAATTCCGTAACGTTCATCTCGATTCGCTGCAGCTTCCGCCGGACCTAGCGGCGCACCTCACCATGGCCCTGACTCTCGACGACGTTCACCGCATCGCCCACCTCGCGCGCATCGAGATCGACACCGCCGCCGCGCGCGAGGTGCACGCCAAGCTCGAAGCGATCTTCGCGATGATCAACACACTCCAGGCCGTCGACACGACCGGCATCGTGCCCATGTCGCACGCGCAGGACGTGATGCTGCCGCTCCGCGACGACATCGTCACGGCGACGGACCAGCGTGCGTTGTTCCAGTCCGTCGCGCCGGCCGTCGAGGACGGGCTCTACCTCGTGCCGAGGGTAGTCGAATGAGCGCGGCGGCTGGCCTGAGGCCCGAAGGGCGCGTCCGCGCTCGTTCGACGCGGTCGACACTTCGACGCGTGGAGTCCGCGCAGGTCTGCAAAGAGGACGCCGAATGAGCGATGTCGTTGCCGGCACGCTGGCGCAGGTCGCCACGGCGCTGCGGGCGAAGCATCTGTCGAGCGTCGAACTGACCCGCGCAGTACTGGCGCGCGTGGATGCCGCGCAAGGCGTGCTCAATGCGTTCGTCACCGTGGATGCCGAGGGCGCGCTGGCGCAGGCGCGCGCGGCCGACGCGGCGTTGGCCAAGGGTGACGCGCCGCCGCTCACCGGCGTGCCGATCGCGCACAAGGACGTGATCATGACCGCGGGCCTGCGCACCACTTGCGGCTCGCGCATGCTGGCCAACTTCACCGCGCCTTATGACGCATTCGTCGTCGAAGGTCTGAGGAACGCCGGCACCGTCCTGATCGGCAAGACCAACATGGACGAGTTCGCGATGGGCTCGTCCAACGAAACCTCGTACTTCGGTACCGTCAAGAATCCCTGGAACATCGAATACGTTCCCGGCGGCAGCTCAGGTGGATCGGCGGCCGCGGTCGCGGCGCGCCTGGTGCCGGGAACGACGGGCACCGACACGGGCGGCTCGATTCGCCAACCCGCGTCGCTGTCCGGCATCTGCGGCCTCAAGCCCACGTATGGCGTGTGCTCGCGCTACGGCCTCATCGCGTTCGCGTCGAGCCTCGATACGCCGGGGATGTTCGCCCGGACCGCGGAGGACTGCGGACTCATGCTGAACGCGATGGCCGGCCACGATGCGCGCGATTCGACGTCGCTCGAGCGGCCACGCGAGGATTACACGCGGGACTTGAAGCTTCCGTTGCAGGGATTGCGCATCGGACTTCCGGCGGAGTACTTCGGCAGCGGCATCGACCCGGACGTCGCCGCGGCTGTCGATTCCGCGCTGACCGAATTCCGGAAGCTGGGCGCCACCACGGCCGACATCGCCCTGCCCAACGTGAACCTCTCCGTGCCTGTCTATTACGTGATCGCGCCGGCGGAAGCGTCGTCGAACCTGTCGCGCTTCGACGGCGTCCGCTATGGACATCGGGCCGAGAATTACACGGACCTGATGGACATGTACAAGAAGTCGCGCGCGGAGGGCTTCGGTGCCGAAGTGAAGCGGCGCATCCTCGTCGGGACCTATGTGCTGTCGCACGGTTACTACGACGCGTATTACCTCAAGGCGCAGCAGGTGCGTCGCCTGATCGCCGACGACTTCGCGCGCGCCTACGAAAAATGCGACGTGATCATGGGACCGACGGCGCCGTCACCGGCGTTCAAATTCGGCGCCAAAACCGACGACCCGGTCCAGATGTACTTGAACGACATTTTCACCATCGCGGGAAACCTGACGGGCGCGCCTGCAATCTCGATTCCCTGCGGATTCGACCGGCGCGGGCTGCCGATCGGGCTGCAGATCCAGGGCAACTACTTCACCGAGGCGCATTTGCTGCGCGTCGCGCACCAGTTTCAGCTGGCGAGCGACTGGCACGACCGCGCGCCGAAAGGAGTGGTGTGATGGCCCCTTGGGAAGTCGTCATCGGTCTGGAAACGCACACGCAGCTGTCGACGGCGTCGAAGATTTTCTCGGGCGCGTCCACGGCCTTCGGCGCCGCGCCCAACACCCACGTCGCGGCCGTCGACATCGCGTTGCCGGGTGTCCTGCC
>Ga0070668_100004555_pt1 | contig 10278 bp, 10 predicted proteins | sample KBSS43metaG_FD_64661 | JGI IMG/M metagenome (GOLD analysis project Ga0070668, IMG submission 64661) | Switchgrass rhizosphere microbial communities from Kellogg Biological Station, Michigan, USA - KBS S4-3 metaG | ecosystem: Host-associated > Plants > Roots > Rhizosphere > Soil ... | reverse complement strand
AGGCCGAAGAGCGACGCAGCGAACATGACCCACAGGTTGTAGGGGTCGAAGACCAACTGGAACGCAACGCCGATTTCGTGCATGCGTCAGCGCCGAAAAAGAGAACAGGCCCGGTCGGAGGACCGAATGAGCCTGTCGTGGCGCATAGGGGCGCGCGTCAAAACGCGAAGCGCGTGAGAACGCCCCAGGGCAGCGGCACGCGTAGGAGCTTGTAGAACGCGTACCAGATGACGAGCGTGCCAATGATCGCGACAACGACCGACGTGACGGGCCGTACCCCGAAAGCGATGAACATCGCGAACAACGCGAGCGGCGCGACGATCACGAACCCGATGCGCTCCGCCAGGACGATGTAGGCGATCGTCGAGCCGATCACGGCCACGAACGCCCACGCATGCCCCGGTGAGCGCGCCCACGGCAGCGCCTCGAACCATGCGGTCTCCGGGCGCGAGCGAAGACCGCTCAGAATCAACATCACCGCGCAGATGACGAGGGCCACGGCGACCAGCCCAGGAAAGAGCGCCGGTCCCACGTTCTGCCCTGGAATCTTTGGAAACGATTGCACGTGCACGAGCACCGCCAGCCCCAGAACGAGCAGGAGTGCGCCGAAGACCGCATCGTTGAACTTCACTTCGCGATGCCGACCGCCTTCATCACCTTGCCCATGTCGGCGTCGCCCTTCGCCATGTACTTGGCGAAATCGTCACCCTTCGCCCACTGGGCACCGAAGCCCCGCTGCGTGAGGAAATCCTTGTATTCCTTGCTCTCGTAGGCCTTCTGGATGGCGTTGGTCAGCTTGTCGACGACTTCCTTGGGCGCACCCTTCGGCATCGCGAAACCGCGCCACGCCGCGGTCTGCCAGTTGCTGCCCGTTGCCTGCTTGATCGTCGGCAGGTTCGGATAGAGCGCGGGAGCCTTGTCGGCGAAGATCGCGAGCGACTTGACCTTGCCCGCGTCGATCAGCGAACGCGCTTCGGGGATCGAGCAGGGAACGATGTCGACGCCGCCGGCGACCAGATCCTGCAGGCCCGGCGCGGCGCCATTCGACGGCACCCAGGGCACAGCGTTCGGATCGATCTTGAGGTCGCTCAGCAGACCGGCGATAGCCAGTTGCCAGATACCGCCCTGCCCGGTGCCCGACGCCTTGAGCTTGCCCGGGTTCGACTTGATCGCGTCGATCACGTCCTTCACGGACTTGTAAGGGGAATCAGCGCGCACCTGGAAGCCGGCGGGATCGGCGTTGACGAGCGCGAGCGGCTGATACGACGCCGGCGCCAGATCCGTCAGTCCCTGCCAGTGCATCATCGATATCTCGACGGTGATGAGCCCGAACGTGTAACCGTCGGGTGCGGCCTGCGCGATCGCGCTGTGCCCGACGACGCCATTGCCGCCGGTGCGGTTCACGACATTGACCGGCTGCCCCAGCTCTTTCTCGAGATACGCACCGAAGAAGCGCGCGACGGCGTCGGTGCCGCCCCCCGCACCCCACGGGACGATCAGCGTGATCGGGCGGTCGGGGTAAGCCGCAAAGGCGGCGCCGGCGACAAGTGCGAGCATGGCCGCGGCGAACGTGCGAATCAATCTGGACATCTTTTCTCCTTCTGGCACCTTATCAAAGGGATCTGCATGCGCGGGACGCGCCAGATTTGACGCGCCTCGTCAAACAGCGGAAAGAATATCAGTAACGCTCGGCGAGCCAGCATGCGCTCGTTCGTCCGGCCGCCAATGCAAAGAGCGGCGGTGAGCTTTCGCGGCAACGCGGCATCACCGCGGGGCATCGCGGATGGAAGTGGCACCCGGTTGGCGGATCGAGTGGCGAAGGAATTTCCCCCTTGATCGGCACGTACGTGCGCTTCTTCGGCTCGACGCGCCCGACTTCGGCGAGGAGCGCCTTGGTGTACGGATGGCTGGGCGCATCGAAGAGCTCGCCTGTGGGCGCAGTCTCGACGACGCGTCCGAGATACATGACGACGACGCGGTCGGACAGGAAGCGGACGACGCCGAGGTCGTGACTGATGAACAGGTAGGTGAGATTCAGCGCCTGCCGCAATTGCATGAACAGGTTCAGCACCTGTGCCTGGATGGACACGTCGAGCGCAGCCACCGATTCGTCGCAGACGAGGAACTCGGGCTTCACGGCGAGCGCCCGCGCGATCCCGATGCGCGCGCGTTGCCCGCCCGAAAACTGATGCGGATAGCGGCGCATCAGCGTCGGATCCATGCCGACGCGATTCAGCATCACCCCGACATACTCGCGCTGCTGGCGCGCACTGATCAGTTGATGCGCGACGGGCGCCTCGCCGATGATGTCGAGAACACGCATGCGTGGATTGAGCGATGCGTACGGATCCTGAAAGATCATTTGCAGCTTGAGCTGCTGGCGCCGCGACTCGGCGGGCGACATGTCGCGGAGCGGCTGCCCCCGCCAGTAGCGTTCACCTTCGCTCAGCGGGAGCAATCCCGCGGCGAGGCGCCCGAGCGTCGACTTGCCGCAGCCGGACTCTCCTACCAGTCCCACCACTTCGCCGGGGAACACCGCCAGGTCGACCTTGTCGACGGCGCGGACGACCTCCTCGCGCAGATTCGCGCCCAGTCGCCTGCCGATCTTCGCGGCGAGATCGAGCGACTTGACGAAGCGTTTCGACGCCCCGCGCAATTCGATCAGCGGCGATGTGTCGGGCGCGGTGGGGACGGTGCTCATCTACGCCGCCGACGCGTCGAGACAACGCACCTTTTCGAGTGCGGTGGTGCTCATCTACGCCGCCAACGGGTGATGACAGCGCACGCTCCGCGCGCCGCCGTTCAGCACCGACACCGCGGGCGACGCCAGGCAGTCGGGGGCGGCACGCGCGCAACGTTCCCGGAACGGGCATCCGGGTGGAAGCTCCAGAAGCGACGGCGTCATGCCGGGGATTTGCGCGAGTCGACCACCGCGCGTGTTGTTCGACGGGACCGAGTCGAGAAGGCCGCGCGTGTAGGGATGCCGCGGCGCACCGAGCACCGCCTGCGCACTCCCCTGCTCCACGATGCGGCCCGCATACATGACGCAGACGCGATCGGCGAGCCCCGCGATGACCGACAGGTCGTGGGTGATCCAGATGAGCGCGGTTCCCGTCTCCTGGGTCAGCTTCTGCATCTCGTACAGGATCTGGCCCTGAATCGTCACGTCGAGCGCCGTCGTCGGTTCGTCGGCGATGACGAGATCGGGGCGATTCAGCAAGGCGATGGCGATGGCGACACGCTGGCGCATGCCGCCGGAGAATTGGTGCGGATACGCGGCGAGCCGCGCATCGGGCGAGGGAATGCCGACGCGCGCGAGCGCATCACGTGCCCGTGCGCGCGCGGCCGCCGTGCTGGTCTTCTCGTGCGCGAGGATCGCCTCGATCATCTGCACGTCGATCCGCAACACCGGATTCAACGTCATCATCGGGTCCTGGAAGATCATCGCCACGCGATCGCCGCGAATGCGGCGCAGCGACTCGGCGGACAGCGTGCGCAAGTCGACGCCGTTCAGCATGATCCTGCCATCGACGATGCGGCCGGGCGGATCGATCAGACCCATGATCGAATAGCCGGTCATCGACTTGCCCGACCCGGATTCGCCGACGAGGCCCAGAACTTCGCCGCGGCCGACGCTGAACGACACGTCGTCGACGGCTTTGACGACGCCCTGCTTGGTGAAGAAGTGCGTGCGCAAGCGCTCGACGAGCAGGACCGGCTCAGCCACGCCCGGCGTCTCCGAAAACCGCTCGTTGTCGAAAAGCCTTTGCCCTGCCAGCGGCGCGAGCGGGACTGCGCGCGGTCATCGCTGCAGCCGCGGATTCAGCACGTCGCGCAGCTGGTCGGCGACGAGGTTGATGCTCACGATGGTCACGAGCAGCGCAACGCCGGGGAAGAAGCTGATCCAGTACTTGCCCGACAGCAGGTACTGGTAGCCGTTGGCGATGAGGAGGCCGAGCGAAGGCTCGGTGATCGGCAGGCCGAGGCCGAGGAACGAGAGCGTGGCTTCGAGCGCGATCGCGGCGGCGACCTGCACGGTGGCCACGACGATCATCGGCGGCAGGCAATTGGGCAGCAGGTGCCGGAACACGATGCGCGCGGGCGACAACGCGAGGCAGCGCGCGGCTTCCATGTACTCCTTGCGCTTCTCGACCATCGCCGCGCTGCGCACCGTGCGCGCGTAGTAGGCCCACTGGATCGTGACCAGCGCCGTGATGACCTTGCCCGTTCCCTGCCCCAGCACGGCGATCAGGATGAGCGCGATGAGGATTGCCGGGAACGAGAGCTGGATGTCGACGACGCGCATGATGAGCGTCTCGATGCGCCCCCCGAAGTACGCCGCGGTGAGTCCCATCGTGAGCCCGATGACCAGCGCGAGCACCGTGCTCGCGGCGCCGACCATGAGCGAGATGCGCAGGCCGTAGAAGATCGCGGAGAGCATGTCGCGGCCCTGGTCGTCGGTGCCAAGCCAGAACGTCCCGCCGGTGGGCGCCTTCGACCCGGGCGGCAGCTTGCTGTCCATCACGTCGAGCTGCGCGAGGTCGTAGGGATTCTGCGGCGAGATGAGCGGCGCGAAGATCGCCGCCGCGATCACGAGCAGCAGCAGGCCGAGGCCGAACACGGCCACCGGATTCTCGAGGAAGTCGCTCGCGACGCGGCGCAGCGGGGTTTGCGGCGCGCGTGGAACGGGCTTCACCGCCGGAGCGGGCAAGACGGTGCTCATCCCTTCGCCTCGCTCAACCGCACCCGCGGGTCGAGCGCCGAGTACAGCACGTCCACGGCCAGGTTGATCACGATGAACAGCGCGACGATCACGAGGAGGTAGCTCACGATGACCGGGCGGTCGAGCAGGTTGATCGAGTCGATCAGGAGCTTGCCCATGCCGGGCCACGCGAACACGCTCTCGGTCACGATCGCGAACGCGATGACGCTTCCGAACTCGAGTCCGATCACCGTGACGATCGGGATGAGGATGTTACGCAGCACGTGGACGCCGATCACGCGGCCGTTGGTCAGGCCCTTCGCGCGCGCGAACTTGACGTAGTCCTGCATGAGCGACTCGCGCGTGCCGGCGCGTGTCAGTCGAATCAGCAGCGCGAGCTTGAAGAGCGCGAGATTGACGGCCGGCATGATGAGATGCGACAGGCCATCCCACGACAGGAACGACACGGGGATGATGCCGAGCAGCATCGTCGTGGGCCCGCGCCCGTTCGACGGCAGCCAGCCGAGCATCACCGAGAAGACCATGATGAGCATCAAGCCGACCCAGAACGTCGGCAGCGAGAACCCCAGGATGGACCCCGCCATGATCGAGCGGCCGGCGATTCCGTTCGGCTTCAATCCGGCCCACAGGCCGAGCGGTATGCCGAGCGCGACGGCGATCACCATGGCGGCGATTGCGAGCTCCATCGTCGCAGGCATGCGCTCGAGGATGAGGCCGAGCGCGGGCGTCGCATGCACGAACGACTTGCCGAGGTTCCCCGTCAGCGCGCCCTTGAGAAAGACTGCGTATTGCTCCCAGAGCGGCTTGTCGAGCCCGAGCGCCGCGATGGCGCGCTCGCGATCGATCTGGTCTGCCTGCGGGTTGATCAATATGTCGATCGGGTTGCCGATCGCATAGACGCCGATGAAGACGAGGAGCGACATCGCGAACAGCACGACGACGCTCTGCATGCTCCGGCGAATCACATAGACCAGCATGCCGCAGGCCCCGCGCCGCGCGAGGTCAGCCCTTCACCGGCTTGAACTGGAACGCGAGCGTGTACTCGTCCGTGCGCGGCGTGTACTGGACGTTCTTCTTGGTCGCCCACATCGTGAACTGGAAGTGGATCGGCATGATGCCGAGATCGGCCATTGCAAGATCGGTCGCGCGCTGGAGCATGATCGAGCGATTTTCGTCGTTCACCTGCTGCAGCGCCTGCTCGATCAGGTAATCGACCTTGGGGTTCGAGTACCGGCCCCAGTTGACGGCGCCGAGGCCCTTGTCGCGGTTGTACGTCGCGAGGAGCGAGCGCAGCGGCGAGCTCGCCTCGCCGGTGGACGCACCCCAGCCGACCATGTGGAAGCTGAACTCCTGCTTCGACGCGCGGCTGGAGTACGGGCCCATCGGCGCCGTCTCGACCTTCGACACGATGCCGACGCGCGAGAGCATCTGCGCGACCGCCTGCACGATCTTCTCGTCGTTGACGTAGCGCCCCGCCGGCCCGTGGATCGTGATGTTGAAGCCGTTGGGATAGCCCGCTTCGGCGAGCAGCTTCTTCGCGCCTTCGGGGTCGTAGGGCTCGGGCTTCAGCGCGGGATTGTGTCCGAACAGCTTCTCGGACACGAGCTGGCCCGAGGGAATGGCCTGCCCTTCCATCACGCGCTCGGCGATCGCGGGCCGGTTGATGGCCTTGCTGATCGCGCGGCGCACCCGAACGTCCAGCAGCGGATTCTTGTCGAGCGGCTTGCCGTCCTTCGCCGTGACGAACGGGCTCGAACGCTCGAGGTTGTCGAAATTGAAGTAGATGACGCGATGGGAGATCTTGGACGTGAGCGTGAACTTGGGGTCCGACTTGAGCTTCGCGAGGTCTGCGGTGGGAGGCTGCTCGATGGCGTCGACGTCCCCGGAAAGGAGCGCCGCCATGCGCGCGGGCTCGTTCTTGATGATCTTGAACTGGACCTTTTCGAACGCGGGCTTGTCGCCCCAGTAATTCTCGTTGCGGACGAGCTCGATGCGGTCGCCGTTGACGTAGCGCACGAGCTTGTAGCGGCCGCTGCCGAGGGCCGCCTTGCCGGAGTTGAAGTCCTCGGTCGTGGCGCCGGTGGCGGCCTTCTTCGACACGATATAGATGGTGGACAGGTCGTTCGGCGCGAGCGGATACGGCGCTGCGTACTTGAAGCGCAGCGTATACGGGTCGACGACCTCGATGTTCTGGATCGCCTTGGTATATGCGGTGAACGGTCCCGGACTGTTCGGCACGTTCGGCACGCGGTTGATCGAGAACACGACATCGTCGGCCGTGAGCTCGCTGCCGTCCGTGAACTTCACGCCCTTGCGCAGCTTGAACTCCCACGTCTTGTCGTCGACCGTCTTCCACGACGTCGCGAGGCCGGGGATCATGCGCGAGTCGGGATCCATCTGCACGAGCTTGTCGAAGATGTGCTCGGCAATGTTGTTGTTCGGGAACAGGTTGAAGAAGTGCGGATCGATCGACGTCACGTCGGCCGCGACTGCGATCTTGAGCTCCTGCGCGTCCGCGGGACTGAGCGACAGGCCAACGGCGAGCGCGGCGACAGCCGCCAGGCGCGAGAGGACGACGAAGGAACGCATTCGAATACCCCGAAAATGTTGTAGTGGAGACGAGCGGAGGGCAACGGGCGGCATGAATCTAGCCTAAGTTACCGCAGTGCGTCAAAAGGAACGCTAGGCCTTGTCGCCGTTTCCGTCGCACCGGGGCGGGTTCGCCGCCACGGTGGCGAGCAGCGAGGCCACGAACGCATCGTCGAGGGTGGCATCGCGCAGGGCCTGGGCGCGTGCGTCGGCATCGCTCATCGCCTGCCCGGACTCACGGGAGGCTGAAGCCTGGTTCAAGGTGCCGTTCTCGTAGCGGTATTCCGCGCGCCGGCGGCCGTCCGGGTACCACGAGCGCTTGTCGCCGTTGAGCTTGCCGTGCGAGTACGTCGCCTCGAGCTTGCGCTGGGGCTCGCGCGTGGACTTGCCCGAATACCACAGGGCCAGCGTGCCGGACAGCGCGTCTTCGTCGAACGGCAGGTGCGCGATGCGCGCGCCCTCGCTCGACCAGAAGATGAAGCTGCCGGTGCGCTTGCCCCGGTTGAACGCGCCGACAGCGCGCACCTTGCCCTTCGCGTCGCGCAATTCGTAATTGCCGTGAGGCAGGCCGTCGCGGCAGTTTCCGTTCGACGTGAAGGGCTGCGCCTGGCACACGCCGACCGCGAGCAGCGCCGCGGCGGCGCCGCCAAGGATCAGTTGCGCCGCGCCCACCACGCGCCGATCTCCCCGACGATGCCGCGCCGGAAGGCGAGCACGCAGGCCACGAAGATGACGCCGGTGATCACCGTGACCCACTGGCCGAATCCCGACAGATAGCTCTCGAGGCCGACGATCGCGAAGGCGCCGACGACGGGGCCGAAGATCGTGCCCATTCCGCCGAGAAGCGTCATCAGCACGACTTCACCCGACATGGTCCAGTGGACATCGGTCAGGGATGCGAGCTGGAACACGATGGCCTTGACCGACCCCGCGAGCCCCGAAAGCGTCGCCGACAGCACGAACGCGAGGAGCTTGTACTTCTCCGCGTCGTAGCCCAGCGAAATGGCCCGCGGCTCGTTCTCGCGAATGGCCTTCAGCACCTGGCCGAACGGAGAGTGCACGATCCGGTAGATGAGGACGAACGCGAGCAGGAATACCACGATCACCGTGTAGTACATGACGAGCGTGTTCGACAGGTCGATGAAGCCGAACAGCTTGCCCCGAGGCACCGCCTGGATGCCGTCCTCGCCGTGCGTGAAGGGCGCCTGCAGATAGAAGAAGAACATCATCTGCGCGAGCGCGAGCGTGATCATCGCGAAGTAGATGCCCTGGCGGCGTATCGCAAGCATCCCGGTGACGATGCCGAGCGCGGCCGCGGCGAGCGTGCCGGCGAGGATCGCGAGCTCGGGGGGCCAGCCCCATTCCTTGGCGGCGTGCGCGCACACGTAGCCCGCGGTCCCCAGGAACATCGCGTGCCCGAAGGACAGGAGGCCGCCGAATCCGATCAGCAGGTTGAAGGCGCACGCGAAGAGCGCGAAGCACAGCGCCTTCATCACGAACACGGGATACACGCCAAGGAAGGGCGCGATGGCGAGCAGCGCTGCCATCACGGCAGTCGCGCGCAGGAAGGTGGCGCGCGACGGCACCGCGGTGGCAACGCCAGGCTGGGCCACTGGAGTCGCCATCAACGCTCCTTGCCGAACAGGCCGGCGGGCTTCACGAGGAGCACGATCACCATGATCACGAAGATCACCGTGTTGGAAGCTTCCGGATAGAACACCTTGGTGAGTCCCTCCACGACGCCGAGGCCGAACCCCGTGAGGATCGCGCCCATGATCGAGCCCATGCCGCCGATCACCACGACGGCGAACACGACGATGATGAGGTTGGCGCCCATCTGCGGGCTGACCTGGTAGATCGGGGCCGCCATCACGCCCGCGAACGCAGCGAGCGCGACGCCGAACCCGTAGGTGAGCGTGATCATGCGCGGCACGTTGATGCCGAACGCCTGCACGAGCGCGGGATTCTCGGTCGCGGCGCGCAGATAGGCGCCGAGCTTGGTGCGTTCGATGACGAACCACGTCGCCAGGCACACGATGAGCGAGGCGACGATCACCCACGCGCGGTACTTCGGCAGGAACATGAATCCGAGGTTGTAGGCGCCGACGAACTCTTGCGGCAGGCGATACGGCTGGCCGGAGCTTCCGTAGTAGTTGGTGAACAGGCCCTGGATGATGAGCGCGAGGCCGAAGGTCAGCAGGAGCCCGTAGAGATGATCGAGCTTGTAGAGCTTGGAAAGCATCGTGCGCTCGATGACGACCCCGGTGACGCCGACGGCAAGGGGCGCGATCAGCAGCGACCACCAGTATCCGACGCCGGCCTGCTCGAGGAGCCACCACGCGCAGAACGCGCCCATCATGTATTGGGCGCCGTGGGTGAAATTGATGATGTTGAGCAGGCCGAAGATGACGGCGAGCCCGAGGCTCAACATGGCGTAGAACGCGCCGTTGATGAGGCCGATCAGCAGCTGCCCGAAGAGGGCGCCGGTGGGGATGCCGAAGATATCCGTCATAAAACTTCTGATGGCGACGTCCCTTGCTCCGGCCCTCTCGCGAGGCGAGAGGGCGGAGGCGGGGCCGTCTTTACTTCACCAGCGGGCACTCTCCGTCCTTCAACGGACGGAAGGCCTGGTCCGCCGGGATCGTCGCGCGGACCTTGTAGTAGTCCCACGGTCCCTTCGACTCGCTCGGCTTCTTCACTTCCACGAGGTACGCCGGGTGGATCTTGCGGCCGTCGACGCGGATCGTGCCCTTGCCGAACAGCGGATCGTCGGTCGGCATCTCCTTCATCTTGGCCACGACCTTGGTGCCGTCGTCGCTCTTCAGCGCTTCCACCGCCTTCAGGTAATGCAGGACCGATGCATACACGCCGGCATGGACCATCGTCGGGTGGATGCCCTTGTCGCGCTCGGCGAAGCGCTTGGCGAACGCGCGCGTCTGGTCGTTCTGGTCCCAGTAGAACGTGTT
>Ga0070668_100004553_pt1 | contig 10280 bp, 13 predicted proteins | sample KBSS43metaG_FD_64661 | JGI IMG/M metagenome (GOLD analysis project Ga0070668, IMG submission 64661) | Switchgrass rhizosphere microbial communities from Kellogg Biological Station, Michigan, USA - KBS S4-3 metaG | ecosystem: Host-associated > Plants > Roots > Rhizosphere > Soil ... | reverse complement strand
GAGATTTCGTTATTCATAAATTGTCCGCAGAGTTGAGTTTGGGTTTAAGCGTTGGCAGGGCGTTGTGGCCCGGCGTAGAGGGGTATTATTTCGTGTTTGGGTTGGGGCTGTAAAGGGGGAGTGGGAAGGGCGGAAGGGAGTATAGTAATGACGTTGCAGAAAATGTTGATATACATGCCTGAAGCGCATTCGCACGGAAGGCCGCAAGGCTGCACAGACACAAAAAGCCCGCAGTACGTTTATCTCGCGGGCTTTGAGGAGTTCGACGAAGTTCTGGTAACCCTCCATCGAACACCAATGCTCGTTTATAAGGGATTGCCATGGTCACTATGCTTGTTGATGCTTTCGAGTATTCTCAGAAGCAACCCTTTACCATCTTCCGGTGCAAAGGCGTTAATATACCTGTCTCTGAACTCTGATTTTATCATTTCATCGTCATATGTCAGAAAGTTCATCACTTCTTTTTTTAGATCTTCACGATCCTGGAGTGTTAATTCAGCTGTGTAAATATCAATAGCTTCATCAATGGTGTCAGCACCTGTAATAAAGTCAAAGTCCTGATTTAATGTCCCTTCAATCAGAATATCTATATTAGTAGTGAGTAGCATAATTTACACCTCCGGGAATGCAGTCAGAATATAGTAAGGCTTGCCGTTGTACAATTCATATTTAAGAACAACCTTGACTTTCGTTGCCGGAGTCAGTTTTTGACTACCCCTGAACAGGGAGTAACCAATGACTTTCCCGGTGTCATATTTGATATTTAAATTATGTCCTGGTCTGCTTGCCGCCCAAATTTTTATCCACTCTTTATTTACCTTTATGGCATCGGATACTGATTTTTCGGCCAGATCTATATTGGTGAAAGAGCTAATGGCATTTGGCGGGCGAGCCATATTTTCTGTGCTTTTTAACCGGGCTGCTAATTCATGCTGCGTTTTACCAATATGCTTTAAAATTGCATGGCCTCCGGGCGTGTGACCAGTTACTGATTCATGTTGAATAAGTTTGATGCGTCCTGTCCGAATGGCTGCAACTCTAACTGCTCCAGCCCCCAGAGAAAGAGCAACAGGTACAGCAACATCGAAGGTCAAACCTACCAATCAGTTCACGAATGGGCGCGCACGCAACATCATTTTTCATCGTATCTTTTGATGCTTTCAAGGAAATAGAGCAAAAAACTGCTGGCGTAATCAGGTGAAATATCTTGCCAGCGCTGAGAAAACTCTTCCTTTATCTCTTCTTCTGACAGCTTGAGAAACTCAGTAATTTCTTTACGTAAATCACATCTTTCTTCTGGAGAAGCGTCGTCAACGACTACATCAATGGCACCATGCATCGTATCAGCGCCAGTGATAACGTCGAAGTCCTGATTAAGTGTTCCCACAATGCATAAATCTAAGTTTGGGGCAAGAGGTGCGCGGCTCATAATCAACTCACTTATCTGGAAAAGAAGTAATTATATAATAAGGTTTATTATTGTAAGTCTGATACTTCAGCGCAACTCTGATTTTAGTTGCTTTATACGCAGTTTTGCTCCCTTTCTGAACAACATAACCAACGGTTTTACCCATATCGTAACTTATCGTCATGTTATGTCGTGGTTTACTTGCAGCCCATAGTTTTATCCACTCCCGATTATTATGAAGTGCCTTTGATATGGCTGCTTCGGCAATCTCCAGCGACGAGAACGAACCAGATAGATCCAATACCCCATTGGATTGGATAATTCTTTCATGAAGTTCCTGGGGTGATTTTCCAATATGCTTTAAAAGCGTATGCCCGCCCGGTTTTAATCCAGAGACAGAATTCACCATATAATCTAATCTTAAGGTTGACCATAAAATATACTATAGAAAATTATCTATCTGAATATTTTATTAACATGATCAAATTATTCGAGTTTTGATTAGTAGTGCAATAATGGAAAGTGAAAAGCAACAGAAAAACCCTAATAAAAATGTATAATATAATGGTTTTAAGTTGTTTATTTTTTTTAGATTTTGACCTTCATGTGCAAAGCTATAAGCATTGTCTTTCCTGTTTAAAAAGAAAATTTTTTTATTTTTTTTTAATCGCATAAAAAAATAGGTCATTAGAGGTGAACCTATATATCCCATATTGCAGTGCAACAAGTAAGGGGCGGGCAGTGTATGCTTTTGTTGGAAGTCTGAGATCAATTCCTTGTAGCGAGACCTGTTCATTAGATACAAAAAAACGCTTACCACTAAGCAAACCAACGGAAGCATGATTAAAACCATTATGGCCGATTTCATTCTTCAAATTCCCATGTATTCATAGATTGTATCCATTGCAGAATCACTAGCTTTGGCTCCAGCATATCCCGCAGCTATTGAGCCAACCGCAGCACAGACTACCGCGCCGGTTCCTGCCGTGGCGATCCCTATTGCTGCGCATATACCTACGCCTGCTAAAGAACCGGCTGCACCAGCTCCAACACCCGTTAAGGTCGAAACCCCAAACTTACCATACTCTTTGAATGCGGTTCTTTTACATTCGCTCTCACGTCCTTTAACGCAGGCATTGACTACGTCATTCGTGGTTCCAGCAAAGGCAAACCCCATTCCTATGTAACCACCTGATTTCAAGAATTTTGCCGCTTTCGCTGCATTGCCTATATAACTTGAATAACCTGGGATCCCTGCCAGTCCCACTGTAGACCATTCATGTACTATGGAGCGGCTGGATAGGTTTAGTGCTCTACGCATGTCTTCGTAAGGTTTGAACTTAACCGCATAACGTATCAATGATTTAAGTAGCGGTTTGTTTACAAGTTCTTTTAGCTGATTAAAGAGTTGGTTACGCTCTGCGTAGAATTGCTGGCTAATCAGTGTTCCCTGAGTACGGAACTGATTTTGGTAACTGACTTCTATTTTTTTTAGGGTATTCTCGATCTCTGAAAAGTATCTCTCACCAATGTCACCAATAGTGCCAAAAACTTTATCTCCCGCAGTAGTCAGTGCAGCGATCAAACCGTAATGCTGCTGCATGAAACTTGCTTCGTCAGGAGTTACTCCAACAAACGCAATATTGGTTTTCTGTTTGGCCTGCCTTAATGTGCTTAACATTTGCGTAGTTTGTGAAGAAGCAGGGTCAGCCACTATGACTATCTGACCCGGACTCAACCAGGGAGTGTCGGCATTGGTCTGCATAAAGAGACGTGCTGCTTCAGAGTTACTGTCATTGAAAAGCATTCTTGCCTGGAATCCGAGGTTGCCAGGTTGTTGAACTACACAGTAAGCGGGTGCCAGATTGCGCGGCATGTGATTTCCTCCACTGAAACAGCGGCTTAGTTAAAAATTTAAGCCTATTTTTTCCATAGATACTTTAATCAATCATGCCGGATATTGTAAATACTTCTAATAATCTAAGCAAACTATTGGTTTACATGAAAAATCTATATGACATTGAAAAGTGCTAACACTTCATTGTTAGCTTTATGGGGGGAGGGGGAATAAAAGTATTAAAAGCCCGCAAGGCTTTCAACTTGCGGGCTCTCAGGACTTCGATGATAGTTCTGGTAACCATCAACCAAGAGCTGGGGGAGTCTGAATTTCATTATTAACTCTATATTTTTAATGTATTTTTATGGATCTAACTTTAATTGGTATACCTAAGCGTATACCAATTGCCTTCACTGAGACGTGTTTCATATAGGTGGAGGGCTGCTCTTTGCCTCTATCGTTTCGCATGTTTTTAGCCCCGAAAAGCGCTTGACACCACATGGAGCGGAAAAGAACGCGAGGTTTAGGCGTACTTAACAGGAAAACGGCATTCAGTGACGAAAAGCCCAATTACAAAACTGAAAATGTGATCTGAGGATAGTCCGCTATGAGCGAGAAGCGGACATTGCTAACATCATTCTGTGTCAATCAATGGGGATCAGGCCAAAACAATGCACACATTTTACGAGCTCGCATTTAGATGTACTCATTTTTCGTTGTCAATGATAAATGAAGCTGAATCTAAATCATTGGCGCTACTGTCGGAAACGGGGTTTACCCCACCAATAAAAAATTTACAAGCGCTCAACCTGCAAAGGATGATTCATGTAGTAGGAATGTTTTCAGTTTTTGAAGCTCATCTGCAACGAAGACTAAATTGCAGTAATGGATTTAAAGAGGCAGAGAAAGTTCTCGAAAATGCAGGTGAATTCGCGTTAAAAGAAGATTTTCATAATTGCTATCTTGCAGTCAACGCGTTAAAGCATGGGCAAGGGAGTAGTTATAAAATCTTGGTCAGTAAAATTCATTCAGTTCCTTTCGTAGTAGGAACTCCTTCAAATCCAATTTTTGAAGAAGGAGATGTAACTGGAATAGAGGGGCTAATAAAAGTTGATGATTCCTTTCTCGAAAGCTGTTTGCAACTTATCGAGAATGTATCTGAAAAAATTGCACTAAACCGGCCTGACTTCAATCCGTGATTTGCGGACTGCCATGCATTGGACAGAACGACTGTTGTGTCCAAGTGGGGCAGGTATAAAGCGATGGGGCCGTCTGACAGGAGTCTAACGGCCGCACATGCACACTGATTATGAGGAAGGCTTCAGTAGCCTCTGAAACTATGCAGCATAGAAGAAAGCTCGTCATTCTTGCGTATAAAATTCATTATATATTCTTCGGTGATTATTTCTTGTGTTCCGCTGTTTTTATGTTTGGTTGCTAAGATTTGGTCATCATTGTCCGATGACATAGCTTCAGTCGCGGTTATTCTGAAACTATGTATTATTCTGTTCCGGATTTCGACAAGCTCTTCGAAGAGGTTGGCAATGCTATCATTCGAGGCTTTCGTAATGGTTTCTTTAATTGGATTTAAAAGGCGGCCAGATGTTCTGTCTATTAGTTCAAACCAGTCATAGGTTTTATCATTATCAATGCGCAGGATGTTCTCGATAATGAATCCATTATTGGAATTAAAAACGCAAACAGCAGTCCCAATTAACTCTCTGTATTTTTTTGAGGGGACTGATTGATGTGAATAATCTTCATACATGGCACTAACTCCTTCTGTGTGGTTGTTTTATTCAGCCTATCAAGAAATGTTCTCATACTGCCAGTGAAAAGAATTTCCCAGCCGTCCGGAAACCGAAAAGCAACATCGCTGCCAGATCACGCATAGTCAGTAGATCCGTAAAGAATACCCTGAGCATCAATCAGCACATCCTAAAGAATTAATAAGGCCAAAAACCTGCTGATGAACGATGGTGAACAGAGGGTGAAGGATTATTTTTTCACTCTTCACCTCTTAATTTACTGTATTTATTCTTTTTTCTGTCTGGTGAAGAATAGTGAAGGATTTATATAAAACTGAAAGCTGATAACAGGCCTTAGTGAGACCTTTTCCTGGCTCGCCAGAAGTAAAGCATTTGTCTGGTCCGTCATACAACGCCCTGCGGTAGAAGCTACTGTGCCAGACCCGGCACAATTGACTTACTGAAACCAGCCAACAGGAAACGAGATGGCCCTGAAATGTCCCGAATGTGGTCAGGCAGCCCACACCCGCACCAGCTCTTATGAAGCGCCCTCCGTAAAGCGTACCTGGTACCAGTGCCAGAACCTCGACTGCTCCTGCACGTTCACCGCGCTGGAGAGCGTCGAGAAAATTATCATGAAGCCCCACAGGCCTGCATCAGCAGAGCCGGAACGGCAGAATGACGTGCCGGTTCGCCAGCCGCAGACGCTGGGCCGCTATGGTTCAGCCAGTGCCCGCAAAGACCGCCACGCACAGCCCTGACAGAGAGGAATAACAGCATGACACAGCAGCAGATGACCGACGAACAGATTCAGGCCGCCGGTAATCGTATCGGTACGGCGCAGGCCAGAGCACAGCGGCCACTCAAGGAAGCCGGATGGCTCCTGCGGTTACCCGAGGCCGACGTTATCAGCCACACCACCGAGCTGGTAAAGGGGCTGTCCTCTGAGTGGCGGCTGCGTATCGAAGACCTCAATACAAAGATGCTGGCCTGGCTGGAGGCAAGACAGACCGAAAACGCCGCTACTGAAAATCTCAGCGGGCTGCGCCAGCGCAAGGCCGAGATGGAGCAGGCAAGCCTGGACAACCGGGCACGCTTCCGTGAACTGCTGGGACAGAGTGGCGGCAACGTCACGCCGGAGATGAAGAAGCTGCGTGCGGAGTATCTGGAGCAGCAGGAAACGGCATCTGACCTTGCCGGGCTGATTGCCGAAAAGGAAAAACAACTGCCGGTGCTGGCCGACGTGACCGGACGCAAGGCTAATGCTTACGTGTTCTGTCATGAGGGCATCACGGATGAACGCATTGATACGCTTATTGATTACTTCTTTATCATTCATGGCACCGAGCTGGGCAGCCTGCTCAGGATGAAGTACAGCCAGTTTGAACGGAATGGCTCAACCCATGCACCGGGCGTTATAGACGGCGCGAACGATGCCGACACGCTGTACCGCGTATATGTCCAGAACCTTATTAAGCGATGGACGGGTGTAAATCAGCCGCTGATGTTCCGGGATGACGTGCTGAGCGTGAGCGGTGCGCATCCTTTCCGGGGAGCCAGAACTGATCGCAGCAAGCGTAAACTTTTCTGAGCCTCAGACTCAGAAACTCACCGAAGCCCGGCCAGTGCCGGGTTTTTTTACGTCCGTTGCGTGAGTGCATGTCTATGCTGCATGAAATCGCATGATTCTTCGGTACCCCTGAACAGCAGGAAAGGCCAGCGGCGACGCGGCTCAGAGCTAATCATGCAGGTGCATGAAAACCACTGCATAAAGCGGGCAGGCGTGGCGGGGCTACGAGCGCGCGCATAGGGTTTAAATGAAGATTTATTGCTATCGACCGAATAATGACTATATTTTGTGGCTAATTAAGCCAAAGCAGCAGTGGGCCGATTTTTTATATTAAAATCATTATGTTAAGTGAAGGCTTGGGCTGTTGATACCCTTCTGTTCTTTATCAAAAAAAGTGACCAAAGACAATGGGTGATGTACACTGTAAAAAAATTATTATGAAAGGATAGTCATGAAATTTGACATTGATATAAAAAACTTTGGAAAGATAAAGGATGCTAAAGTCAACATTAGGCCATTTACCATAATTGCCGGGCCTAATTCATCTGGTAAAAGTTTTGTAACTAAAGCGCTATATAGTTTTTTTAATACCATAAGTAATGACCATGTTACTTCGTTGGTTTACACCAATATAACTAATATAAAATCATTGGCTTTTAGCATTGCTCATCAATTAGCAAGGCCCAGTAATTATGAAGTCGAATTAATTAATGAATTGCATGGCGCTATTTCAAATACTGAAAGAGTAGTCGACGACGAATTTCGGTCAAATACTTTTAGTGTACAAATTAACGGCATGCCATTGTTAGATGCAGCATCTAAAGAAATGGGTTTGGTATTTCAAAGACTGCTTAGCGAGTTGTCTGGTAAAGCTAAAGTAAAAAAAGTTCAAAATGAATTGGACTCGATACGAATGCACCTTAATACTTTAACTCAATTGATATCTAAGCCAAATAACTATTTGGGTGCTGAAATTGAAAAAGGTTTTATCAATGAACTGAAAGAGAACTTTCAAGTTTCAAAACTCGCGGATTTAAAAAACTTCAATGCGAGTGTTGATGATGAAATTAGTTTCGACTTTGATTCTCTTGGTGCAATCAGAATTGATAATGAAAGAGTGAGGTTTAGGCTTACTAGTACTAGTATTGACGACTTCCAGCGGTTGTATAATGTAGTCTATCTTGAATCTCCTATTTATTGGAGACTCAAAGATTCTCTAGACAGTTTACGAGTACGTAAGAAATATTTTCAATTTTTAGCTCGTCATAAGAGTGATACTCTCTCAGGGGTTCCAAAACATTTCTATGATTTGTATGATTTGCTAAGCAGTAGAGCAAAAGATGAGTCTAGTTTTAAAGAATCACCTTATAGCAATAGTATCAAAAGAGCCATCGGTGGCGATATAATAATTTCTAGCTCTGGCGATATTGTTTTCAAAGAAAAGAATAGCCCAAGGCCTGTTAACTTACACTCTACTGCTTTGGGTGTTACTAATTTAGGCGTCATTTCTCTTTTACTGGAAAGGGGAGTGATTGCTAAAGGAAGTTACTTATTTATTGATGAACCTGAGGTCAACTTACACCCATCATGGCAAAAGGTGATGGTTGAAACTCTTTTTGAGCTATCAAAGAATGGTATTAGTGTTGTAATTGCAAGCCACAGTATTGACATGATGAAGTGTGTTGAGAATATTATGGATGATAATGAAGATATGATTGAAAGTGATCACTTTGGAATAAATCAATTAAGCTCTACTGGGCTTTCGGTCGACCTATCTAAAAATCCTCTCAAAAGAATTGCATCGATTAAGCAAGATTTAAATCGTTCATTCGTAGAAATGTTCATTGATGGAGAAATTTAATGGGTGATTTTATGGATTTCTATGAGTTGATGGATCACGAATTTAAAGAGGTTGAAGTCACACCCAACAAAAGTGGTTACGTTGTAGATAGGCAAGGGATTAAGCTTTGTTGTAAATTCAATACTTTTAAGTCAGTGGATTATTTATATGAGTCAAATGATAAGCTGCATTTAATTGAGTTTAGCGATCTAGCTAAACATCACATTGCAGTATTACAAAAGATTGAACGTTTTAAAGAATGTAATTTGGATAAAAGTCTAATCAGAGATAATGTAAAAAGATTACATCGTGAAATTTGCAATGAGATTAAAACAAAATATATACATTCTTTGTCAATATTGAAGAGTTTGCCTAAGCATGTAGAAAATGTGCCTGTATGGGCTCAGGTTGACTGCGGCCGATTAGTAATCGTTGTTGCTCCCCCTCCATCAGATATGGATGAGTCGGGAAAGCAAGATGTATTTAGAGTCTTGGAAAAATTAAAAGATGATCTTACATCCTCAATTCCAGACGAGATTTTTCGTGGCGTTAAAGTGCAACAAGTAGAAAATTTTTTCTCTTGAATTTACCACAAGTGGCTTATTCTTTATTTAGGAGAAAAGTCACTTTTTTTAGATTTTTCAATTACACATCCCCACCAGTTTAGTAGTTCAGTTCGCTGCTCTAAATATATGGCCCTATTATAAGCTCTTCTCACTTCATCTCTGTTAACATGTGCTAGTGTAGATTCGATTACATCAGCATTAAAATTTGCTTCATTTAATGCAGTGCTTGCAATAGAACGTAATCCGTGAGCAACAAGTTTTCCTTCATAGCCAATTCGCTTTAAAGCTGCATTTGCAGTCTGACTATTCATTGGTAACGCTGGATTATTACGGCTAGGGAAAATGTGTGTTCGATTCTTACTGATAGGTTTCATTATTTCTAAAATATCTAAAGCTTGGGCAGATAAGGGAACTATATGTTCACGTTTTGCTTTCATCCTTTCGCAAGGAATCGTCCAAAGCTTGGTGTCAAAATTGATTTCACACCACTTACTTCCTGAAGCCTCAGAAGGACGCACTAAAGTTAGGAGTTGCCATTCGATTAAGCAGCGAGTCGGAACTGATAGATTAGATATTACTAGCGAACGCATAAGCTTCGGCAATTCTTCCGGTCGTAGTGTTGGCATATTCTGCTTTTTGGGCTTTTCAAAAGCCATGCCGATCCCAGAAGCAGGATTAGCATCAATCAAGCCAGTGTTAACAGCATATATCATAATCTCGTTAATACGCTGTACCAAGCGGCGTACTGTTTCAAGAGCACCACGGGCCTTAATCGGCTCAAGTGCTTCTACAAGCTTACGGGCTTTGATTTCCTGCACGGGAATCTCGCCAATGGCAGGAAAAACATCCTTCTCAAGAGAACGCCAGATATCCTTTGCGTAATCCGGCGTAACGCTGTCCTGCTTCTAGGCAAACCAGCTAGCGGCAATAGTTGAGAAAATGCTGTCCAATGCGATCCGCTGCTGTTCTGTGGCCCGTTCAGCCTGTGTCTGCGGGTCACTACCCTTAGCGAGTAAGGATAGGTGATCAGCGCACAGGCGTCTGTCATCGGCCAGCGATAGGGCAGGGAAGGCATCGAGGCCCATCATGGTGCGCTGCTTTGTCGCTGGCTTTTGATAGTGGAAGCACCAAAGCTTATTTCAGGTGATTTTTACTACCAAAAAAGCCCCGCCGCCAAGATCTAGGGTTAAATCCTATCTATGGCTTTTGAACGAAGTCTTCAGAATTGGTTAAAGGGCGAGTTGTCCTTGCCATACTGGGTGTTCCTGCGTGAATTGGTATACGTTTTAGGATGCATATTACCGTGTACCA
>Ga0070668_100004549_pt1 | contig 10283 bp, 16 predicted proteins | sample KBSS43metaG_FD_64661 | JGI IMG/M metagenome (GOLD analysis project Ga0070668, IMG submission 64661) | Switchgrass rhizosphere microbial communities from Kellogg Biological Station, Michigan, USA - KBS S4-3 metaG | ecosystem: Host-associated > Plants > Roots > Rhizosphere > Soil ... | reverse complement strand
CCGATTGCTCGGGGGAGTTTTTGCATGGCTACGTTTATTGTCGATTGCCCCAACTGCCAGGCAAAGGTCGCTGCGGAAGAAACTGGCCGTGCGGAGGACACTGGTTTCGATCGCGAGATAGGCGAGCCGTACGGCTGGCGTTTGTTTGTCGGCAAATGTCCTCGATGTACCAATCTATTTGCCGCAGAATCTCGACAACTGCGCTTTAAGGGATGGGAAGGTGATGACGAAGACGGTTGGTCAGACCCCGTACGAGTACATCCGAAGCCGCCAAAGACATTCTCAAGTTTCCGCATTCCGAGCGTCGTAAGGAAATCTCTCATAGAAGCAGATATTGCCTTGCAGGGTGGGGCCAGCCACGCGGCATGCGTAATGTTTGGACGAGCGCTTGAAGGCCTTTGCAGGGACATACTTTTCACCCGCGAAGAAAAGAAAGCCATTCGCGCCGGTACAAGCAAAAAGCGATTGATGCTTGCGGATGGAATCAAGCAACTACTGGACACTAATATTATCGACAGCCGCTTATACGATTGGAGCCAACATCTCCACGCATTCCGAAACCTTGCCGCACATCCCGATATGCAGGCGGAATCAATCACAGTGTTCGTATATGCCATTACCGAGTATGTCTACGACTTGGCCGAACGCTACGAGGAGTTTAAAGAACGTCAGGAGAAGCGAGCCAAAGCCAAGAAGATTCCTCCGTCGTCGATATGGGGCGGCGATGACTAGGGGGACAGAATGAAGATCGTGGTGCTTACTCATAAAGACGTATCAGGCTACTACGCAGCCACATTGATGGAGCGGGGGCACCAAGTTATCATAAGTGGCGGCGGCGCTATTCATGCGCCTGGGCTCAAGCCATACGTGGAGTGCGATGGATGCTTGTTGCTTGGAAGCGAACCAGACTTGATTGAGATTGCTGACTACATGGAGGCTTCCGGCAAGAAAGTCTGGCGCCAACTCGCGGAGGTTCCGTCTGTATAGGGGAAGACGCCCGGCGATTTCTCACCGGGCGTTTCGCTTAGTGCATCATTTGCAGTAGCATGACTAGCGCGAGCGCGAGTCGTCCTGCATCGATAACGAGGACAACCTTCATTTGGATACTCTCCAGAAGATCGACCCGGCGCCGAGTCGCAAAGCCCAGCAGTACGTACCGCAATGAATAGTTTGGAGGGAGTGTACTCAGCCACGTCCCGGAGCCGAGTAGTAGAGGCTGGCGACCATCCCGGTCTAGCCTGCCCTGCAGAGTCATCCCGACTCTGCAGCGTTTATATCTAACCACAAGAACGTGAATAAATCATCAACCTGAGTTTTTTGCGGAAACCGAAGCCGACGCCCGCGCCAAGATGCTCATTTGCCTATTGGAAAACAAACTCATCACCGAATTACGGTGACAGTGCACTAAACATTCCCGCTTGATAAAGTGCACTGTCACCGAAATTTCGAACGGCGGGATCTGAGTTACGGTTTTCTGACCAAACTCAACAAAAAGGTGCCCACGGGACTCTGTCCCACCGCGATGCCGAAAACGAAAATGCCAAATGATATTGCGATCAACCATCCCACGCTTCCTAGCGTCAACAATTGCATTAGCTCGAAGAGGGCCATTTTAGCGTCGATCGTGCCGCGATTTGCAGATACTTTTGCCGTCTGCAGTTTGCGACACCAAGCCATGAGTCGATTTCGAACATTTTTGTCGGAAAGACCTGCAGCTGAGATGTTTACTTGGTCAACGTACCAGTCAAACTTCTGCTCAAGTAGACCTTCCTCCCGCAAGCCGGGTTCCATTAATACGATTATTGGAATTCCGAAACCAAATGCCAACGAAGCTTCGATCTGGTTCCAAGGCGTTGTATAGCGCACCGACTTAAGGTCGATCTTCTTTTTTTCAATGCCGGATTCGAAGTAAGTACGCTCGAAGGCAACTACGATGGCTCCGTGGCATTCTCTCATGACCCGCGAAATGTCGTTTAGTGGACTGACCGTTGGTATTCTGTCTTGTTCATAACTCTTGGTTCAACATCGCATGAACGAAGTAGGTCCATAAGCGCTTCCAGAAATTCTGCTTGGGACTCCGTGTATGCGAATCCCATGCTGACAAAAACGTTTTTCTTCTCCATCGATTACTCCCACTGTTGCGGCGGTAGGCTGGGTTGTCGCATCATATCTCATGAACCGGAGGTTTTGCGAGCGCGCAAAATACTTAGAACCGGACGATTGCAGCCGTCGGCCTTTTCGTCCGTTAATGGCAGATAGCGTTGAAAAAGTCTTTTTGGGGTGACGAACGAAATTTTTTAGAGCCGCTGATGCGTTTTACGCGCGGAATTACAGTGCACTAAAAATTCCAGCTTGATTAAGAGCGCCGCCGCTCTCACACCGCCTCGTAGGCCGCGATCTTCTTGATCTGTGGCGCGAGCACGTCTTCGGCCGTTTCGAGATCGTAGCGCGCCTGAATGTTCATCCAGAACGCAGCACCGCTCTTGAAGAATTTGCCGAGCCGCAGCGCGGTGTCGGCCGTAACGGGCCTTGCTTCGCGCGCGATGCGTTCGATCCGGGTGCGCGGCATGTGCAGCGCAGCCGCGACCGCGTAGGGTGTCAGCTTAAGCGGAATGAGAAATTCTTCCCGCAGGATTTCGCCGGGATGAATCGGCGGAAGTTTCTTTGCCATGTGCAAACTCCTGGTGATAGATCGATGATCTCCACGTCTTCAGGCTTGGCCTATTGGTACCATGACGGGGCTACGATCAAGAGTGTGGCGTTTGGCAATAGATCGCTGCACACATCGCGGTTGGCGGACGGCAACTCCTACCGGACTCGTGAGGACGCACAACTTAAACGCCATACAAGTTGTACGATCGAGGTGACTCCACGCTGTCAGTCAGCATAAGATTGCCGATACCGCGATCACGCGAGGTTTTCATATGCTGCCCATGCCCGCAGATATCTTTACTGAGCCCGATAACGTATCCCCCGACGGCCTGGCTAATCTGGGCCCCCTGCGTCAACTGGCGGGTGTTTGGCAGGCGGACAAAGGCGTGGACGTCAACCCCAAGGCCCAGGGTCCGGAGCGTCGGATTTTTCGGGAACACATCCGGATGGACCCGATCGATCCGCAGGCCAATGGACCGCAGGTCTTTTATGGTTTGCGTTATCACATCCACATCAACACGCCCGAAGAAGACATCACCTTCCACGATCAGGTCGGCTACTGGCTTTGGGAGCCAGCAACCGGCCTGATCCTGCAAAGCGTGACGATTCCTCGCGGCCAGGTCGTGCTCGCATCGGGGCAGGCGAAGCCGGATGACATGAAGATTTCCGTCGTGGCGAAGCGCGGCGACACGCGCTACGGAATCTGCTCAACCGAATTCCTGGACGAAGCCTTCCGCACGGAATCCTATCGTTGCGGCATCACCTTCAACGACGACGGAAGCTGGACCTATCTGATCGAGACCGAGCTTCTAGTCAGAGGGAAGGATCGTCCGTTCAACCATCACGACACCAACACGTTGAAACGCATCGAAGCGCCGAAGCTCAATCCGCTGGCCGCCATCCTGAAAAGCCGCGCAGGGCAGACATAGCGCAGCATGGCCGGATGAGCGACTTGTCCGCCGTAGCTCAACGAGCGAAGGCGGAGCGATATCCGGATTTTGATTCAGTCCGCTAGCTTAATCGGCTACCAGCAAGCGCAGCGTTGCATCGTATCGAATACTTTGCTCGCCAACGAGAGCCATCGCATCGACCCTGGCGCCGGCATCGGTGTAGGTGCCGAGAAATCCGATGTGTTGGACACGGGCCGCCATCGGTCGCCCGGTCGGGGTATGTTCTTGACTGGTCATTTTACCCTGCCAGTTTCCAGCAGAGCACTCATAGCTTCCTGTGTAGAAGACGTAGGCGTCGCCGCCATGCAACTGGCCGTCACGCAATATCAAGACACCACCAACTTCGTCGGCCACGCCGTCGCGGGAACTGGCATTCAACGAATAGAGCCCGTTCTTGATCATGATTGTTTCCACACCACCCGATCACGGACAAACATAGCCGACGCCGCTAATATTGTCGCACGGTCACATAGTACCGGGGGACCTCCGAGCGGTGACAACAGCGGAGTTATGAAGACATGCGGACCGGCACCTGCGGCGGCCTTGCCGGTTCGGTAGGCGCAGTCGCGCCTGCTCGGAGTTCCGCCGAACCAGGAAGTCGCGCCGACGTGGCAGATATTCACTTCTGCTCCTGCGCCTTCATCTCTTCCGCGAACGGCCGCAGCGCTTGCGACATGTCGTCGAGACGCTTTTGCCATTCGGGGCCGGGCATGAAAGCAATGACGGCAGCATCGCCCGGCGAGCTCTTGATGAATTCCGGATCGCGCAGGCCATCCGCAATGGCGGCTTCGAGCTTTTTGGCGACCTCGTCTGATACGGCCTTCGGCGCGGCGAAGCCGCGTTCCGCGGTCATCGTGACCGGGACGCCGGTTTCCTCCGCCGTCGGAACGTCGGGGAGGGACGGAGAACGCTGCTTCGACAGGATGGCAATCGCGCGGAGCGGTCCCTTGTTGGTGCCGTGCAATTCAGCGACTTCGCTGAGGCTGACCATGCCAACCTCCAGATGGCCGCCCAGGAGATCGGTCCGCTGCACGGCTGTGCCGCGATAGGAGATTTCGTTGGGCTCCACCTTGCCGGCGCCCGCCAGCATGCGGATCGCCAGATGTCCGTTGGTGCCCGCGCCGTTGTGACCGAACGTCACCGAACCCGGCTTGCTGCGCAGCGCCGCCAGAACGTCGGCAAGCGTTGCGAACTTGCTGTCCGCGGGCACCACGATCACGCTCGGGTCATCGACCACGCGCGCGATCAGACGGATCTCGTCCATGCTGTACTGGGTTTTTCGCGTCATCGGGATGAAGTTGTAGCCGGGCACGTTCACCACGCCGATCGCGTAGGCGTCCGGCGCGGCGCGCTGGATCGCGGCAAATGCGATCTCGCCGCCGGCGCCCGGCTTGTTCAGCACGACAAACTTGGCCTTGCCGCCCAGTCGCTGCTCGACGAACGGCAGCAGCTTGCGTGCCATGACGTCGGTCGCGCCGCCGGGCGCAAAGCCGATGACAACTTCGATTGGCTTGTCGTCCGGCCATCCCGCCCAGGCCGGTCCGCAAGCCACGAATCCCAATGTTGCCGCAACCAGCGCGATGACCTTGCCATGCATGACATTCCACCCTGTTCCTGTTGTTGCTCGGTCGTCCTGCCGCCGAATTGCTTGGATCGCTTGTAACTGTGGGGTTCGTCGAAGAACAGCCAACAGCACGCATAGCCCCATGAGCGGCTTGTCCGCCATGGCTTTGCTGCCGCGACTGCCGGCTGATTTGCCTGAAGCGCAAGGGCAGATTGCCATTCGCGGGATGCGACCAATCGGCACGACGGGCAAATCAGCAAACGCCGTCCAGCCACTTCGCGAAAAATATACCGCTTAGCTCGCAGGCCAAATCAGCTTTATAACTCCGCCCGTCTCATCCATTGAGGGGCGTTGGCCACGTCACGAACGCGCGGTGAGATGCGGTGGACGCGAATGGCGTGAGCTGACGTTAAGCGCCCGACGCGGACGGCGAAGTCGTGTGGTCCTGACGCCGCGGTGCTGGCGTCAAGTCGGCGGGAAGTGTCCCGCCGGCGACGGTGGCAAAAGAGCCGTTCACCGGGGAGAGCACGAAGTAAGCCGTAACCCATCGCGCAGGGAAAGCCGGGATGCCTCCGCTGGACCTGTATGCTCGTGTGCGTTTTTTTGTGCACTTTGCACACGAGACCGCGGGTGCAGCGTGCACCCGGCTTTCCCTGCGCCCTTTGCTTCTGATGAGGGCGGAAGTTACGCAAAGCTCGGGCGCATTTCAGCCGCGAGAACGCGGACGCACACCCTCACGCTGTTTGACAATTGAATCCGAGCAATGACCCAAGGACGAGGGGAGGAACGTCGCGTATGACGGCGCGAGTTCGCAAGCACTCGATCTTTCGCCGTCATGGCCGGGCTTGTCCCGGCCATCCACGTCTTTCTTCTTTCGGCATCGCAAGACGTGGATGCCCGGGACAAGCCCGGGCATGACGAGTTCGTAGCAGCAGCGGACCTAAAATCCGAACAGACCAAGAATCGCCCCGAAGATCGCCGCGATCACGGCCAGCACGCCGAAGATGATGGAGGCGATGGCATCGAGCAGCATGTCGACCAGATCCGACAGGGAGCTTGCTGAAACGATCACGACGCAGCAACCGGCTCCGATCAACAGCGACGTGATCATGCTGAACACCATGATCCACAGCACGGCAAACACCAGCCCGCTCAGAATCACCGCCGCGGAGATGCGGCGGGCAGGGCTGCTGTTCGGTGCGGGCCGGACGGCTGGCTCTGGTGAATTCATGACCGGCAATTCCATACGCGATGATCCGGATTTTGTCGTCGCGGGGCCGGAAACGGTTCAACCGAGCTTGAAAGTCGCACGCTCGGGGATACCTGCCCGCAGTGTTGCCCGAAAGGGGAGCAAGTGGCCTTCTAGCGGCCGGCCTTGCCGAGCAGGAGGTCGACCGTGTGCGTGGCAATCTTCCGAAGCTGGGCCTCATCGCCGAAGGCGCGTTCAAGCACGGCCAAGCCGCGCGTGATGGTGACAATGTGTAATGCAGCGCTCTCGGGGTTTCCCTTGAACTCGCCGCGCCCAATGCCCTCCGACAAAGCTTCCTGAACCAGGCCGGTGATGCGCGCTATCAGATCCGCGAACGCCTGCCGCGCGTTCTCGTCCAGCCCTTCACCTTCGACCGACCCGAGCTCCATCAGTCCCCGCGTGGTTGGACATCCGCGCGGCGGCGAGCCGGAACGGAAGTTCTTTATCGTCAGATTGAAAAACGCCGTGAGGCGCGCTCGCAACGTCCCCGAGCTGAGCGTCTTTTGAAGCGCGCTGAGATACTCGCTCGCATAGCGCTGGTAGGCGCAGAGAAACAGCGCTTCCTTGCTGCCGAAGGCATTGTAGAGGCTGCCGCGCTGGACGCCCGCGTCACGCGCGATGTCCGAGAGCGATGTCCCGCGCACCCCCTTGCGCCAGAATTGGTCGAACGCGATGCGCAGCACGTCGTCGTAGTCAAACTCGCGCGGCCTCAAGGTTGCCTCCAAAGGTCCAGTCAAAAGTATTTGACACAACGTCAATAATATGGTTTTCGACATCGTGTCAAAAATAGTTGGGGCTCAAAGTCCATTTCGTCAATGGGCTGAACCGAAAGGATCCGCGATGCCGCTCATTCACATCTCATTGCGCGCCGGAAAGCCGGAAGCCTACCGGCAGGCGATCTTCGACGGCCTTTACCGCGCGATGCGCGAAGCGCTTGATGTCCCCGAAGACGACCAGTTCATGACCATCCGGGAGCATGACGCCGCGAACTTCCGCTACAGCACCTCCTGTTATGGCGTCAGCCGCAGCGAAGATGTCGTCTACATCCAGATCACCGTGTTCGACACCCGCACCACGAAACAGAAGAAAGCCCTGTTCCGGCGCACCGCGGAGTTGCTCGGCGAAAACCCCGGCATCCGGCCGGAGGACGTGTTCGTGAACGTTCTGGAGTCCGCGAAAGAAAATTGGTCGGTCGGCCACGGCCTTGCGCAATTCGCTTGAGGCGACATGCGCGACTTGCCGCAACGTTCACCGACGCCGGGCGCAAGCGTGACGTGATGGCTGGCGGCCGCCAATCCGATCAACCGGCCAGCGTAAAAGCTTCGTGCACGGACGACTGGACTGAGCCGCCCGTCACGGCCCCTCCGCCCGCCACGTAGACGGCATCGCCAATGGTGGTGGCTCCCACCGTTGCTCGGCGCTGGATCAGACATAATTATCGACTCGCTACCGGAGTCTTCTGTTTGGGGCCTTTTGTTTTCGACCCCCGACAATATCTTCATACGAGGTCGCAACGCATCTGCTTCCGAACCAAGAACGAAGAGTTGCTCCATGACGGAATGGTACTTTGTTTGGGTCGAGGGTCTGCGCGGGCCTGCCCCGCAGAAATGGTCGTCGGATGGGCTTTGGGGGCAGGTCGGCCGTCAAGACGTCATCGTCCGTTTCGCGCTGACTGATCAGGAAGCGCACCTCACGCTCGATGAGTTGGCAAGATTGCATCCCATTCCCGCCGGGAAATAGCAGCCTCCGCTTCCCACGCATCCTCACGTTTCGAAATGAACCCCGATCCGCTTCTCTTTTCGCCAGATCACGCGGCACGGCAGATGGCGTTGATCGGCCTCGATCACCAGCGTGAAACGGTCGGGGATGCCGACCGGGGAACTCACGTCGAGCGCGGCGCCGGTTTCCGAGAAGTTGCGGACCGTGCAATCGATTGCCCCGCCGCCAAAGGAAATCCTGCCTGCCTTCAACAGGCGCCGCCGCGGCGTCGTTCGGTGCTCTTCCACCAGCAGGTCCTCGCATGACCGGAAAGGTTTCAGTTTTATTACAACACCATCTATCGTCGAATATTTCCAACGCTGACGTAGCGGGATGCAATCATCGCTGCGGGGGCATGGCTGCCGAAACGGCAAGCAGGCAGTTCAGGGTTTACGAAACAGCCTTGGTCCGCGCCCGCCGTCCCTCGATCGGATACGCCGGATCGTTGAACCCCGGCGTCGAGGGATGGCCGCTCGTCACCAGCCGGTCGATCAGCGCCTCGTCCTCCGCCGTGAAGCGATAGTCGAGCGCCTTGATGTAGTCGTCCCATTGATCTTCGGTACGGGGACCTGCGATCACGCCTGAGACGAACGGCGAGTTCAGCACCCATGACACCGCGAACTGCCCGGCGGTGATGCCCCTTGCTTCGGCGTGCTGCTTGATCTCCTGCGCGAGCTGCAGGGATTCCGGCCGCCATTCCGTCTGCATCATGCGCTTGTCGGCACGGCCGGCGCGGGTGTCCTTGTCGGGCGCAGCGTCCGGCTTGTACTTGCCGGTCAGCACGCCGCGCGCCAGCGGGCTATAGGGCACGATGCCGAGGCCGTAATAGCCACAGGCCGGGAAGTGTTCGACCTCCGGCATCCGGTTCATGGCATTGTAATAGGGCTGGCTGACGATCGGGCGGTCGATGCCGTTGTCGTCACAGATGTTGCAGATTTCGGCAACGCGCCAGGCGCGGTAGTTCGACACGCCGAAATAGCGGATCTTGCCCTGCCGCATCAGGTCGCCCATCGCCCGCACTGTCTCTTCCAGCGGCGTCGCATGGTCCTCCTTGTGCAGGTAGTAGATGTCGATTGTGTCGGTGCCGAGCCGCTTCAGGCTTTCTTCCGCCGCCTGCAGCACCCAGCGCCGCGACAGCCCGCCGCGATTGGGATCGTCGCCGATCTGGTTGGCGAGCTTTGTCGCCAGAATCCAGTTGTGCCTGTTGTTGGCGATCGCGCGGCCGACCACCGCTTCCGAGTTGCCGCCATTATAGGCGTCCGCGGTGTCGATGAAGTTGACGCCCACCTCGCGCGCTTTCGCCACGATCCGCGACGATGTCGCCTCGTCGGTCGGCCCGCCGAACATCATGGTGCCAAGACAAATCGGCGAAATCTTCAGGCCGCTGCGGCCAAGTTGGCGATATTGCATCATGTGGTCCTCTGCTTGATTTCGTCGTTCCGGGGCGATGCGTAGCATCGAACTATGATGTGCGGTTGCACATCTGAGAATCTCGAGATTCCGGGTGGTCCTAGCGGACCAGCCCGGAATGACGTGCGTCAGTCTAACTCTCGTTCTTCAAGATCTTGAACACGCCGCTCGCCATCGCGATACAGCGTTTCTCGACGGTGACCTCTGTCGTGATGAAAATGAGGCTGCGGGTGGAGCGCACCACGTGCGGCTTCGACACCAGCACCTCGCCGATCTTGCCGGCTTCGACAAAATGCGTATCGAGCTGTACCGTCGCCAGCGTCGGCTTGCCTGAAACGAAGCGGGCGGTCATACCGCAGGTGCGGTCGGCGAAGGTCATCAAAACGCCCCCCTGCACCAGGCCGCGGCGGTTATGGTGCTTGTCCTCGGCAACAAGTGCGTATTCATACTCGCCATTGGCGACGCGCTGCCACAGCGGGCCGATCAAATGCAGGAATCCGGAGGTTTCGACGATCTTCCAGCCGTCGGATTTGAGTTTGTCCGCGGCCTTGCTGGTCATGTCGTGCTTTCCGTTCCCTGCGGGCTGTCATGCTGTCCGGGTCATTTCATCTGATGCGCTTGTGTTGTAGTCAAGCGGGATGGTCCGGTCATTTGACGATACCACCCGGCGGAATATCGCAGAGCTCTGCGCGGCCTTCAC
>Ga0070668_100004546_pt1 | contig 10286 bp, 9 predicted proteins | sample KBSS43metaG_FD_64661 | JGI IMG/M metagenome (GOLD analysis project Ga0070668, IMG submission 64661) | Switchgrass rhizosphere microbial communities from Kellogg Biological Station, Michigan, USA - KBS S4-3 metaG | ecosystem: Host-associated > Plants > Roots > Rhizosphere > Soil ... | reverse complement strand
CTACTGGGAACAACGGTCGGCGCGCTGAAGATGCGAGTGCACCGCGCTCGCGAAGCGCTGCAGGCCTTACTCGAGGAAAAGTACGCCTAACATGCTCGACGATCTTCAATCCGACGGCCTCGGCGACGGCCGAAAGCGGGAGCGCCCGGTCAGCCCGGAGCGTCCGCTCGCCGATCGCGAGGTCCCGCTGGGTCCGCCGTCGAGCGCCATTGCCGACGCCGTGCACTCGTGGCTCGATGGCGACCTGCCGGAGAGCAGTGTGCGTCGTGCCGAGTGGTCGAAGGACGTGGACTTCTGGAAGCGCATGAACGAGGACCTGGAGCGCCGCCGCCGGATGCGGACGCCCGCCCACGTACAGGGCCGCATCATGGAAGCGATCCCCCAGCACGCGCCTCAGATGGTCACGCCCTGGTGGCGTCGCGAGCTCGTCCTGACGCCTTCGAGCGCGCTCGTCGCTGCCGCCACGCTTCTCGCCGTCGCCGTTGCGGCGACCGCAGCGGTGCTCAGGTTCGTCCGCTGAGCTGAGCGAGTCCCACGCACCACTCGAGCGGCCGGCCACTTCGTGGCCGGCCGCTCTCGTTCAGGAACCGATGCGGGTCCGTCGCGCTTCGTCGGCCATGCCCGACCATCTGCTGCGTGCGAGCATCTGGTTGCCACTCCCACGCGCCGACGTGTTCGCCTTCTTCGCCGACGCGGCGAATCTCGGGCGGATCACCCCGCCCGAGCTGGCCTTTCGCATTCGCACGCCGCTCCCGATCGTGATGCGGGAGGGCACACTGATCGACTACACCATCGGGCTGCGCGGGATTCCGATGCGCTGGCGAACGCGCATCACACGCTGGATACCGGGAGAGGAGTTCCAGGATGTGCAGCTGCGAGGCCCGTACGCGCTCTGGGTCCACACCCATCGCTTCAGCGACGACGCAGACGGCACGCGGATCGACGACGAGGTGCGCTATCGGCTGCCGTTCGGCCCTCTGGGCGAGATCGCGCACCCGTTGGTCCGTGCCCAGCTGCGCCGGATCTTCACCTACCGGGCGCAGGCGGTGCGACGAGCTTTCGGTGTGGAAGATCAGCCGCGTCCGGAAGAGCAGCCTCGGTTCGCCTGAACGGCGACACGCGAGGGGGCGACGACGCGCGAATCGGCGAAGTCGGACGCCTTACGGCTGGATCAGCGCCAGCCTCCAAGGTACCGCAGCAGGGCGAACAGTCCCGTCACGACGAGCATGAAGCCGACGATGGAGGCGAGAAAAACGGCCAGCGTGACTGGAACCGGAGGCTGCCTTCGGACGCGAGTCTTGTTCGAGGTGGGGACGTCGTCGCTCATGAAACCCTGGTGAAGCGGGAACGCAGAATACGAAGACAATCTGATCGAGCGCTTCTCGCCACGCTACGCATCGTGACGCAGTGCTCAGCCCACCACGGATTACCCCACAGACGATGCGCGCTCGAGCGTGAACAGCGTGAGCTCGGGACGCACGTCGAAACGGACCTGAATGAGGAAGCCGAGGCCACGATTGATATAGAGCGTGCGCCCGGGTCCGACGTCGAAGACGCCGGCCGTGTAGCGATGATTCTTCACCGGTAGCACGGGCGGAGGGAGGAAGGGTGCACGCACCTGGCCGCCATGCGTGTGGCCGGCGAGGACCCAGCCGCGGACGCCCTCCCAGATCGGTAGATCCTGCGCGTCCGGGTTGTGCGACAGCACGACCGTGGGCTGCCCCGGCGCGAGGTTGCGGAGTGTCGTAGCCGCGTCGGTCCCAGCTCGCAGGAAGGGGCTCGATGGCGGCGCGAGCAGCGCGCCTACGGGCGGCTCGCCGTGGTTCGGCCCGAACTCGGGGCTCCAGAAGTCGGCGAGCCCCGCTAACTGCAGCCCGCCGATGGTACGCACATCGTTCCGCAGCACGACCATCCCGGCGTCCGTCGCGGCGCGCGAGATATCGTCCGCGACGGCGAGGTTGTGCCAGTTGTGTCCGTAATCGTGATTGCCGAGCGACGCCACCGTGCCGATCCGACCGTGTGGCATGCTGCGCAGCACGCGAGCGAGCTCTCTCACCTCGTGTGCCGAGCGATACGAGACGAAATCGCCGGTGAAGGCGACGAAATCGGGCTCGAGCGATTGCCCGGCGCGGAACGATCGGATGAGATAGTCCGAGCTCACGTTGGGCCCGACGTGGATGTCGCTCACCTGGAGGAGGGTCTTCCCGACGAGCTCCTGGGGCAGATTCGCCAGCGGCATCGGACGTCGCACGATCTCGATCCAGAACGGCTCGATCTGCCACGCGTACAGGCCAGTCGCTGCCGCGACGCCGAGAGCGCCGGCGCCGAGCGCGATGAATCGACGTCGATCCATCACGCGTCGCTCTCCTCGCCGGGCCGCCACACCAGCAGTCGGAGCGCGACACCATCGCGCACCAGATCGTCCACGCGCCCTTCCTCACGAAAGCCCCGCGCCGCAAGCGCGATCGCCGAGACGTCGAAAGGTGGATCGTTCGGCAGCTCACAGATGACCAGGCGCTCGCCGGAATGCCGGCAGGTCTCACGCACGGCATCCACGAGCGCGAGCTGAACGAGAGGGTCGCGCGAGACCACTGCGTGAACCTTCGTCGCCAGCCGCGCGCCGAGAATGGTCCCGAAGAGCACGAGCCCATCCGGCGCGTCGTCCTCGTGCGGGGCGGCGAGCAGGCAGAGGTACTCCGGATCCTCGAATTGCAGGGCGCTCTCGAGCACTTCGTTCATACGCTCGAGGTACGCCGTGCCGCGAAAGATGTTTCCGAGGAGCGCTCGCGCCGGCTCCGCATCCGCCGGCATCAGCGGCCGCACGACGATCGAAGCCACTGCGACTAGAAGTGGATCGCGCGACCGAGGGCAGCGAGGGCGGCTTCCTTGGTCGCTTCGGAGAGTGTCGGGTGGGCGTGCACCGTGATGCCGATGTCCTCGGACGACGCACGATACTCGAATCCGAGCACGACCTCGGCGATCAGCTCGGAGACGTTCGGCCCGATCATGTGCACGCCGAGCAGCTCATCGGTCGTCGCATCGGCGATGACCTTCACGAAACCGACCGCGTCGCCGGCGGTGCGGGCGCGCCCGTTCGCCGTGAACGGGAATTTCCCGACACGGTACTCACGTCCCGACGCCTTGACCTCGTGCTCCGCGAGCCCGACCGTCGCGACCTCGGGCCAGGTGTACACGACGCCGGGGATCGAGCGGTAGTGCATGTGCACTGGCTTGCCGGCGATGACTTCCGCCGCGATGACGCCCTCTTCCTCGGCCTTGTGGGCGAGCAGCTTGCCCCCGACGCAGTCGCCGATGGCGAACACGTTCGCGAGGTTCGTGCGCATCTGATCGTCGACGAGCACCTCGCCGCGGGGGCCGAGCGCGAGGCCGAGTCCCTTCGCGTCGATGCCGCCGAGCACCGGCTTGCGACCGACCGAGACGAGCACGTAGTCCGCCTCGAGGGTCTCGGTCGCACCGTTCTTCTCGAGGTCGAGGAAGAACGTGTCGCCCTCGCGACGAGCACCGGCCACCTTGGTGCCCGTACGCAAGTCGAGTCCCTGCTTGCGGAAGACGCGGTCGGCTTCCTTGACCACTTCCTCGTCCGTGCCGGGCAGGATGCCGGGCATGAGCTCGACGACGGTGACCTTGGCGCCGAGGCGCCGCCACACGCTGCCCAGCTCCAGGCCGATGACGCCGCCGCCGATCACGACGAGATGCTTCGGCACGACGGGGATCTTGAGCGCGCCGATGTTCGAGAGGACGCGCTCCTCGTCGAACTTCAGGAAGGGCAGCTCGATCGGCAGCGATCCGGTGGCGATGATGACGTTCTTCGCCTCGTAGGTCGTGCTGGATCCATCCGTGCCGGCGACGTCGACGAGATTGCCCGCGCGCAGCGTGCCGCGCCCCTTCGCCCACGTGACCTTGTTCTTCCGGAAGAGGAACTCGACGCCCTTGGTGTTCTGCGCCACGACGTCGTCCTTGCGCTTCATCATGCGCGCGAGGTCGATCTGGACCTCGCCGACGCCGATGCCGTGCTCGGCGGCGTGCTGGTGCAGGAACTCGACGTGCTCGGACGAGTTGAGGAGGGCCTTGGACGGGATGCACCCGACGTTGACGCACGTGCCACCGAGCGTCTTGTCCATCTCGACGCAGACGGTATTGAGCCCGAGTTGGGCGGCACGGATGGCGGCGACGTATCCGCCAGGGCCGCCGCCGATGATGACGACGTCGGCCTGTATGTTCGAAGCCATGGATTTCAGAGCGTGAGCGAGACTGGTCAGCTTGAAGAATGTAGCTGAAGAAGAAGTACGATGGGACTGAACCACGTTCCATCTGGCGTGGAGCGCTTCGGCTCAGTACCGTAGCGGTTGGTATCCCACCCCACCCGCCGTCTCGAGGTCATGATGGCAACCGCCGCTCCCACCACGGCGCCGCTCGACGCCGTCACGTACGCGCCGCCGAAGCGGCAACGCGTCGACTCGATCGACCTGCTGCGCGGCCTCGTGATGGTCATCATGCTGCTCGACCACACGCGCGACTATTTCAGTGCTGCGGCGTTCCAGTTCGATCCCACGGACCTGACGAAGACGTCGGTAGCACTGTTCTTCACGCGCTGGATCACGCACTTCTGCGCGCCGACCTTCTTCTTCCTCGCCGGCACGGGGGCGTATCTCCGCGCGGCGCGTGGCGCGACGCCCGCCGAGATGTCCCGCTTCCTCGTGAGCCGCGGCCTCTGGCTCCTCTTCCTCGAGCTCACCGTCATCCGATTCGGCATCAGCGGCGATTTCCTGCCGCACGGCGCCTACGTGATGCAGACCATCTGGGCGCTCGGCTGGTCGATGATCGTGCTCGCCGCGCTGGTGCATCTTCCGCTCAAGGCCATCGGCGTGTTCAGCCTGGCGATGATCCTGGTGCACAACGCGTTCGATGGAGTTCACGTCGCCACCTGCCTCCCCGGGCAGCCGCAGTGCGGTGCCGGCGACGTGGCGATTCGACTGCTCCACGTGTCCGGCCCGATCTTCTTCGGCGGGAAGGGGATCTTCGTGCTCGCGCTCTATCCGCTGATCCCATGGATCGGCGTGATGGCCGCCGGATACGTGTTCGGCAAGCTCTATACGCTGGATGCGGCGACGCGCCGTCGGGCGCTCATCCGGCTCGGCGGAGGCATCGTGCTGTTATTCGTCGCACTCCGCGCGACGAATCTCTACGGTGACCCGGCCAAGTGGTCGGTGCAGCCGCGAGGCTTCGTGTTCACCGTGTTGTCGTTCCTGAACACGACGAAGTATCCGCCGTCGCTGCTCTACCTCTGCATGACGATCGGACCGGGGATCCTTCTGCTGGCGTTCATGGAACGCGAAGGGCGCGGGCGACTGGGAAGCGCCCTGGTGACCTACGGACGCGTGCCGATGCTGTTTTACATGCTGCAGTGGCTGTACGCACACGGCACGGCGTTCATCGTCTGGAGCCTGGCGGGAATGAACACCACGGCCCTCCACGTGTTGCAGAACACTCCACCCGAAGCGCTCAAGAACGTTGGATTCTCACTGCCGGTGGTATACGCCTTCTGGCTTCTCGGTGTGCTGCTCATCTATCCGCTCTGCAAGTGGTTCGCCGGTGTCAAGAAGCGGCGAAGCGACTGGTGGCTGTCGTATCTTTGAGTCATGACCATCGACCATCGAAGCGCCAGCGCGACGCTCGAGGAACTGCTTCGCTCGCACACGACGGAAGAGCTGCTCGAAAAACTCGCGCCGAAGTCGGCTGATCCGGCCGCCCGCCTCCCGCGTGCAATGGGGACGAGTGCGGAGGAGATAGCGGCGCGATGGGAGCTGCTTCCCCATCGGGAGAGTGCCGAAGGCGTGCTGCTCGACGCGGTGAGCGGAGCGACTGCACCGCTCTACTCGCGCAATATCGAGAATCTCATCGGCACCGTCCGGCTCCCGGTCGGCGTCGCCGGCCCGCTGCGCGTGAACGGGACCTACGCGCAGGGCGACTACTATGTGCCGCTCGCCACCACGGAAGCGGCGCTCGTCGCCTCGTACAGCCGCGGTGCGCAGATCATCTCTGAGGCGGGAGGGTGCGCGGCGATCGTCCTGCACGAAGGGCTGAGTCGCGCGCCGGGCTTCGCCTTCAGCACGGTCGGTGAGGCGGGGAAGTTCGTCGCCTGGGCGGTCGGTGCGCTGCCGGAGATGCGGCGGATCGCCGAGGCGACAACGCGGCACGGCCGGCTGCGCGACATGCGCGTGAACCTCGAAGGGAACCACGTCTACCTGATCTTCGAGTACACGACCGGGAACGCGGCGGGGCAGAACATGGTGACGATCGCCACGCAGGCGATCTGCGAGTTCATCGCCGAGCACGCCGCAGTGAAGCCGACGTACGGTTTCGTCGAAGCCAACCATTCGGGCGACAAGAAGGCCAGCGCGCAATCCTTTCTCGGCGGGCGCGGGAAGAGCGTCACGTGCGAGTGCATCGTTCCGGCCGAAGTCGTGGAGCGCCGGCTGCACACCACCGTGCAGATGATGACGCGCTACTGGAGCATGTCCGCGATGGGCGGCGTGATGAGCGGAACGATCGGCGTGCAGGGGCACTATGCGAACGGGCTCGCGGCGCTCTATCTCGCCTGCGGGCAGGACGTAGCGTGCGTCGCGGAGTCGGCGGTCGGCGTGACGCGATTCGAGGAGTACGAGGACGGCGCGTTGTACGCTTCGGTGACGCTGCCCAATCTGGTCGTCGGCACGGTGGGCGGCGGGACCGGGCTGCCGACGCAGCACGCGTGTCTCGAGCTGCTGGATCTGCCGGAGCCCGGCTCGGCCAACGCCCTCGCCGAGGTCTGCGCGGCAGTCGCACTGGGAGGGGAGCTTTCGATCGTCGGCGCGCTGGTGGCGGGGCAATTCACGGCCGCGCACGCGTCGCGCACGCGATGAGCACGACGGCCGAGCCGCGATGGATCGTCTACCAGCGCGAGCGCTTTCCCATCCTGGCACACGGGGCACTGATCGCCGCGTTCTCGAGCGGTGCGGTGTGCTACTCGGCGCAGCTGCGTGCCGCGCGTGACGGGACCGCGTTCAGCGTTCGGGGCGCTTCGCTCGTCGTCGCGTTCCTGAGCTGTCTGCTCTTCTTCTTCCAGCTGCGCGTCTCCGACGAGCACAAGGACTTCGACGACGACCTTCGCTGGCGCCCGTACCGACCCGTCCCGCGAGGACTGGTCACGCTCCGTGAGCTGACCTGGGTCGCCGCTTCGGGAGCGCTGATCCAGCTCGGGCTCGCGCTCTGGCTCGAGCCGCACCTGGTGGCGCCACTGTTCGCGGTCTGGGGCTTCATGGCGCTGATGACGCGCGAGTTCGGCGTGCGCGAGTGGCTGCGCCGCCATCCGATCACGGTCCTCTGGTCGCACATGCTCATCCTTCCCCTGATCGATCTCTACGCGACGGCGTGTGACTGGATGCCGAGCGGTGCAGGGCGGGTGGTCAGCCAGGGGCTCGCGTGGTTTCTGGTGGCGAGCTTCTTCAACGGCATCGTCGTCGAGCTGGGGCGAAAGATCCGCGCACCCGCCGATGAGGAGCGAGGAGTCGAGACGTATTCCGCGCTGTGGGGGGCTCGTCGTGCAACGCTCGCGTGGCTCGGCGCGATGGTGTGTACGCTGCTCTTCGCCACCCTCGCCGCACGCGAGGTCGGCGCGGCGTGGATCGTCGCCGGCCTGCTGGGAGCGATCGGCATAGCGGGCGCGGTGACGGCGCGCCGCCTCGTCGCCAACCCGGTTCCTGGCGCAGGGAAGCGCGCGGAGCTGATCTCGGGTCTGTGGACGATCGCGATGTATCTCGGCGTCGGCGTGCTTCCCCTGGTGGCACGACTGTAGTCCGGATGACGAAGTGGATCGCGTGGGACGGACCGGCGTCCGAGATCGGAGGGAAGGCGGCGTCGCTCGCGGCGCTCGCCGCGGCGCGACTGCCGATTCCGGCATGGTTCGCCGTTCGGCCGCCTGCGTCGGGCACGTCGTCGGAGGAGCTGCCGGCGGATCTCGCGTGCGCGCTCTCCGATGCGGTGCGCCAACTGCTTCGTGACGCGGCGCCAGGGGAGCGGCTCGCCGTGCGCTCGTCCGCAGTGGACGAGGATGGGGCACATCACTCGTTCGCCGGCCAGTTCGAGAGCTATCTCTTCGTCGCGCCGGAAGACGTCCCCGCCCGCGTTCAGGACGTGTGGCGCTCGGCGGCGAGCGGACGTGTGGATGCGTATGTGAAGGAGCACGCGCTCGAGCGACAGGCACGTCTGCCCGCGGTGCTCGTCCAGCGCATGATCGATCCCGAAGCGGCGGGTGTGGCGTTCAGCGCCGATCCCGTGTCGGGGCAGCGGGGCATCTGCGTCGTGGACGCGGTCTACGGCCTGGGAACGAGCCTCGTATCGGGCGAGGCGAACGCCGATTCGTTTCGCGTCGACCGCGACGGAAAGATCGTCGACCGGCGGATCTCCACGAAGCGTCGTGCGCACCGCGCGGGTGAGGGCGACGTCGTCGACGTGGCGGTGCCGAACGATGCGTCGAACAGGCCGGCGATCGACGACGAGAAGGTCCGCGCCGTGGCGGCGCTCGCGCGTGCGAGCGCCGCGTACTTCGGGCGTCCGCAGGACATCGAGTGGGCCATCGTCGGGGGGCGGCTCCATCTCCTGCAATCGCGCGCCATCACGTCGCTCGAGGGTCTTCCCGATCCCGACGCGGCACTCGCGCTCTGGGACAACAGCAACATCACGGAGAGCTATGCCGGCGTGACGACGCCGCTCACCTTCTCGTTCGCGCGCTACGTGTACGAGGAGGTGTACCGCCAGTTCTGCCGGATCGTCGGCGTGGCCGACGAGCGGATCGACGACAACGCCGACGCGCTGCGCGCGATGCTCGGCCTCGTGCGCGGTCGCATCTACTACAACCTCGTGAGCTGGTACCGGTTGCTCGCGCTCTTTCCCGGGTATCAGCTCAACCGCTCCTTCATGGAGCAGATGATGGGGGTGAAGGAGGGAATCCCCGCCGAGGTCGCGCAGCGGCTCGCGCCTCCCGATCGCGGACGCCTGCGCGAGGCAGCCGCCGTGGGCCGCACGCTCGCGGGGCTCTTCTTCGCATATCGGCGGCTGCCACGCTCCATCGCTGCGTTCCACGCGCGGCTGGATGCTGCGCTCGGCGTCGAGCACGATCTCGCCGCGATGCGCGCCGACGAGCTCGTGGCCCACTATCGCGATCTGGAGCGAACGCTGCTCACGCGATGGGACGCCCCGCTGATCAACGATTTCTTCGCGATGGTGTTCCACGGTGTGGCGCGAAAGCTGGTCGTCACGTGGTGCGGTCCCGAGCACGAGCCGCTCGTCAACGACCTCGTGAGCGGCGGCGGAGCAATCGTGAGCGCGGAGCCCGCGAAGCGGATCACGCACATGGCGGCGCTCGCGTCGTCCGATGCGGCGCTCGTCGACGCGCTGGTGGACGGTACGCCGGCGGAGGCGCGCTCCGCTCTGGCTGCGCGCACCGACCTTCGGCAGGAGATCGACGCGTACCTGCGCACCTTCGGCGACCGGTGCCTCGAGGAGCTCAAGCTCGAGACGGAGACACTGAACGACGATCCGATGGTGCTGCTCCGCGCCGTGGGCCGACTCGCGCGAGTTCGCAGCACGGGATCGAATGGAGCAACGACCGCCGCGCCACCGGACTTCCACGCCGACGCCGAACGGGCGCTCACCGAGGCACTAGGCGGCGCGCGCGTGAAGGGTGACGTGCTCCGCTGGGTGGTGCGTCACGCCGCCGACCGCGTGCGCGACCGCGAGAACCTGCGCTTCGAGCGCACGCGGGTGTTCGGCCGCGTACGCCGCATCTTCGTCGAGCTGGGCAGACGCTTCGCCGCGATCGGCGCACTGGATGATCCGCGCGACGTCTTCTATCTCACGGTGGACGAGGCGCTCGGCTGGGTTGGTGCGACGACCGCCAGCGCGGACATCGCGTCGATTGCCGCGGCGCGGAAAGCGGAGTTCGCGCGCTATCGGAGCCTTCCGGCGCCCGACGACCGGTTCGAGACGCGCGGGGTCGTTCACGCGGGGCACGATTTCCTCGCGCCACGTGTCGACGTTAGTGCTCACGACAACACTGCCGACGGCGAGACACGGCGCGGGACGGGATGCTTCCCCGGCATCGTGCGCGGTCCGGTGCGCGTCGTCCGCGATCCGCGCAACGCGATGCTTCTGCCCGGTGAGATCCTCGTCGCCGAGCGAACGGATCCCGGCTGGATCATGCTGTTCCCCGGCGCGCTCGGCCTGCT
>Ga0070668_100004539_pt1 | contig 10300 bp, 10 predicted proteins | sample KBSS43metaG_FD_64661 | JGI IMG/M metagenome (GOLD analysis project Ga0070668, IMG submission 64661) | Switchgrass rhizosphere microbial communities from Kellogg Biological Station, Michigan, USA - KBS S4-3 metaG | ecosystem: Host-associated > Plants > Roots > Rhizosphere > Soil ... | reverse complement strand
GCGGCGGTGAGCAAGGCTGCCGGCAAGTCGCTTGCGGACTTCAATCGCCTGTACGTGGACGGCCGTGCGCCGTACCCCTGGGATTCGCTCCTGCCGCTCGCGGGCCTGCAGCTGACGCGCGAGCCGCGGCTTGGCGTCCAGACCTCACCGGACAGCAATGGCGTCCGCGTGGAGTCCGTGGTGCCGGGAACCTCGGCTGCGCTCGCCGGCGTGAAGGCGGGTGACTATCTCGTGTCGGTGGGTGAGATCGTCGTGGTTCCACCCGACTTCGGCCCGGCGTTCCGGGAGCTCTACGCCGGCAAGGCCGACATGCCCTTCGTGATCACGGTGCGACGCGGCAGCGAGACACTCAAGTTCGACGCGAAGATCCAGCTTTCGAACCTGAAGATGGAAGCCGACCCGAACTCGAACGAGAAGGCGACCCGCATCCGGGACGGAATCCTGACGGGGAAGACCGGCTCATAGGCTAAGGGAGGCGCTCAATACTTACGATCACGATCGCCGGCGTCAGGGACTGTCCCTGCGCCGGCGATTGCTGTATCTGCCGCACGAGGTCCGTGCCGTCGGTCACCTGGCCGAACGCAGCGAAACCCTGTCCGTCTGGATTCCGCCTGCCGCCGTAGTCGAGGGCCGGCTGGTTGCCGATGCAGATGAAGAAGTCGGATGTGGCGGTATCGGGCCCGCCACGCGCCATGGAAACGGTGCCGTCGCGGTGAGTGAGATGGGTAACGCTGGTCCGCTCGAGCGGGATCGGCGCAAACTCGCCCGCATGTGCGCTGTCGCGACCCGCCTGGATCACCTCGATCTTCACCGCGTTGCCGGGCTGGTTGTCCGGCTTCACCGTGCGGTGGAAGCTTCCCCCGGCATACATGCCGGCATCCACGTATCGCAGGAAGTTGGCGGCGGTCACCGGCGCGCTGATCGTGTCGATCTCGGCGACGATGTCGCCGAGCGCGGTGTGAATGCGCACCCGCGGCAGCTGGGCACTGGCGGGCAGCGCGCCCAGCACGGCAAGCGCGACGAGGGCAATGACGGGACGGACCTGTTTCACGTGATGAAGAGAGACGGGAGCGCGCCTGGGTCCAGTGGGCGGGGTTCACTGATCAGCCCCCCAAGGACGGCCGCGCGACCGAGCACCGCTCCCGGAGTGAGACCTTCCTCCCGAAGCTCACGGATCCCGGTATCGCCGGCGGACTTGCTGAGCTTGCTGCCGTCCGGCTTCAGGATGAGCGGGTGGTGCAGGTACGACGGCGGACGATCGCGGCCGAGCAATCTGCCGAGATGAATCTGCCGGCCAGTGGACGACAGCAGGTCCTCGCCCCGGATGACCACGTCGATGCCCTGCTCCATGTCGTCCACCACGACGGCGAACTGGTAGGTCCATTGGCCGAGGCGGTCGCGCGCCAGAAGGTCACCGCACTGCGCGGCCGGCTCCTGCGCCATCAGCCCCAGGCGCAGATCATCGAACTTCTCGATTCCAGGCGCCAGCATGACGCGACGCGCCTTCGCGGTGCTCCGGTCGACGGCCCGTGCCCGGCAGCGGCCGGGATAGCGCATTTCTTCTCCGAAGACGTCGGGCACTTCCTGGGCGATGTCGCGGCGGGAACAGTCGCAGGCATAGGCAAGGCCGGCCCGATCGAGGCGCTCAAGCGCCGCCTCGTAGCGGGAGGCGCTGTCACTCTGTCGCAGGGGAAACGGACCAGCGCGGAAAGCCGCTGTCTCGCCGACATCGGGAACGAGACCGAGCCAGTCGAGGTCATCGAGGATGCCCCGCTCGTACTCGGTGCGCGAGCGCGTGCGGTCGTGATCCTCGATACGCAGAAGCACCTGTCCGCCGAATGCGCGGGCGAGTCCCCAGACATGGATCGCGTTGACCGCATGGCCAAGATGGAGCTGTCCGGTTGGTGCGGGGGCGAAGCGGGTGCGCCATCCGGCCGGAAGTGCACCGAGTGCGGGATACAGCGGACTCACTTGCCCTTGCGGAACAGGAGCGGCTTGGCCTCACCCTTCACGCCGATGAGGAGTGCCCCCGTCTTGTCGTACGAAACGGTGTCGGCCCGGGTGAGCGCGTCGAAGTAGCGTGTTTCCTGGTCCATGAGGGCCGGCGCGCAGGCCATCATGGTGGATGCCATCGGCGTGAACTTGATCTGCAGTCCCTTGAACGCCACGGTGCCGCTGTAGCGGTTGCACCCGCCCGAGCCCGCGACCTTGCCATCGGTCATGAACTGCAGCGTGACGTGGGAATTGTCGATGACGCCGCGACCAGCGAGATCCTCGAGCTGCCAGGCCGCACCACCCAGGGACTTCGGGTCGATCACGGTCGGCGCCGGTTGCTTGTGTGCACAGGCCGCGAGGATGAGTGTCGCGGCCAGGAGTGTCGTGCGAATGCCAGCCTCCCTGTTGATTGTCGGTCGAAATGCCGCCGGCAAATCCCTCGACCGCTGCGAGCGTCAGGAAGGTCAGACCACCAGGGACCTGGATCTGCGCTGCTATTGGTACCAGTGCCCAGGCCGCCGGTTCCCCAGCACCACGCTGCACCTTCGCGATCGACGCCGCAAGTATGTGAACTGCCCTGGTGGCCCGAGAACGGACGAGGCCGGCTGCGCATGACGCGGAGCCGGCCTCTTCGTTTCTCTGAGCTTCGAGCCTACGCGACCGTCGCCACCCCGGCGCGATTCGCCACCGTACCGCGGCCCGGGCGCGGCGCGATCGGCACCAGGCCGGCCGACGCCTTGAGGTACGCGTTGGGATCGTGCTCCAGCGCGCCTTCCGGCAGGTAATCCCAGAACGGCCCGAGTTCGCGGCGGATGCGGTCGCGATAGAACTGCGGCAGCACGGTGGTCTCGCCCTCGAAGTAATCGCGCACTGACTTGTCGGTGTCGAGCAGGCCGCGAATCGTCGTGTGGTACTTGATGCGCCCCCAGCCTTCCGACGAAACCGCCCGGATGACATTCATGAAGCGCGGCAGCAACTCACTGTTGCCCATGAAGCGCTTTGCGATCATGCGGCCGGAGAAGGAGTACTTCGTCAGGTCGATGAGGCGATCGTAGAATTCCGGCCACGCGTAGTTCTTGGGCTTGACGTTCATCGCGTGGTTGTTGTTCAGGAAGTGGTGCGGGAAGCCCAGGACGCGCTCGTCACGCTGGTACTCGAGATTGAGCGGCGCGGCCTTGCCGAACGCCGACAGCAGCGAATAGCCGGGGAACGCGCCAGGGGCCAGGTCGAGGAACTTCTTCGTGAGCTCGAACGGTTCCGGGCCCATGTCCCCGTCGAGACCGAGCACGAAATTGGTCTGGATGTAGGGGATGTAGCGGAGGATCATGTTCACGTGCTCCGCCACCTGCGTCACCTTGTCCATGCCGGTGCGGCGGGTCTTCGACTTGTTGCCGAGGTCATACCACGACTCGACGCCCGGCAGGATGGCCTTGAAGCCGTTCTTCTGCAGGCGCTTGAGGTGCGTCTCGTTCAGCACCGAGAGGCTGCTCTCGGCGATGTGCCGGATGCGCGTGGTCGGGTCGGCCCGCTCCAGCGTCTCCATGCACTCCTCGAACCGGATGCCGAAGTTCGGGTCGTGCCACCCGACGATCGGGTTCTTGTGCTTCGTCAGGAGGAACTGGATGTCTTCCGACAGGCGATCGAACCCGAGCGGCTGGTATTCCACCGTGGAGTCGATGCAGAAGCTGCAGGTGTATGGGCAGCCGAGGCTGGCGAGCATCGGCACCATCTGGATGACCGGGGCCTTGGCCAGCGTCTTCTCGACATACTTCCACCGCTCGGCGAGCGTAGGCAGATCCTTCGGCTGCTGCGTCGACGCCAGCTGGCGGCCTGCCGGGCGGTGCTGCTCCCGGTCGGCGAGGATCTCATGGACGGTGTTGCGATCGGTGAAGCCGAGCACGTAGTCGAAGAAGCGGCCGGCATCCTCGGGATAGCACCGCGCATGCGGTCCGCCCAGGACGGTCACGGCGCCCCGCTGCTGGAACATGTTGCTGATGGCGTACGCCAGCTGGGCCGACTGCGAGAACGCGCTGACGAACAGCACGTCGACGTCAAGCGGCAACTCCGCCTGCAGGTCCTCGAACCCGGTGTAACACACCAGGGTCACGTCATGTCCCGCCTGCTCACACCAGACCGCGATGATCTGCGGCATGATGCCGGCGAGGTTCGGGTTCATGACGCGGGAGTAGATCGCGGTGGTGGGCGCACGAGCAACGAGATCGAGAATGCCGACGCGGAGCGGACGCATGGCTGCCTTGCGTGAAGTGAACTCACCCAGGCAAGGACACCGAGTCGGGACTCGCGTGCTCGAGGTTGGGTGGCGACCCTACAAACGACGGGGAGCCGGTGCGCCAGAAACGTAGTTCTGCGCGACGGCTCCCGAACTGAATGGTAACCACGTCCCGCCCGTTTGGGCAGGTATGAGGTGCAAGTTGTGACGTGGTCAATCTTTAGATGGAGGCCCTGAAGAGAGGCGCCGACCGGAGTCGAACCGGTGATGGAGGTTTTGCAGACCTCTGCCTTACCACTTGGCTACGGCGCCGGACAGCATGGTCCTGCGGGTGCGGAGCACAAGGTACTTCCTCCTGCTCCGCCCCAGCAACACGCTACGGCTGGGACGCCGCGCCAGGCCGCTCCATCCTCGTGAAGCCGGCGGGCGGCTGGAAATCGGTGCCGGCCAGCTTGCGACGGTCCACCTTGGTCAGCTCCAGCTGCACCTGCGACTTGCCATCCTCGATGCTGGTCATCTTTACGATGCCTTCGCCCGGAGCCAGGCTGAGGTTGGCGTACTCGGTGAGCGCCTCGCTGAAGGGACCGCCTCCGGTGGACCCTCCACCGAAGCCGAAGCCCTTCGCCACGCAGATATCGGCCTCTTTCGGCTTCCCGTTCTCCGTGCCGACGCCGTGAATCACCTCGCACTTCACCCCCGCCACGGTTTCTGTCTTTCCCGTTCGGGTCCACTTCACGTCTGATTTCCCGGCGGCAGCGGGCTTCCGCGATGCCGGATCGTACGGCGCCGTCATGTAGGCCCTTCGCGAAGGCATGATGACCGTCCGCGTCTTCGCCGACCCATCGATGATCATGGTGCCCTGCGCACTGGTACTGCCCGCCGGCGCAAAATCGTAGCGGGTGTCAGTGCCCTTCACCCACTCGGTGATCGTCTTATCCCCGTCCACGCCGCGGGCCACAAAGGTGAGCGTCCCCTCGAACGCCTGCGCCTGGACCGGCGTGCCGGCGAGCCCCAAGAGCAGCACCATGAACGACAGCGGCAGGGCCTTCCTCAACGTGCGCATTGCGAACTCCGGTCGGGGCTATGGGTCCACATATGTAGATCCGGTACAGCCGCGCTGGCAACCTCCGTGACAAGGCGCACTTGAGGCGAGCTTGATGACCACCGGCGAACATGGGCGCGTTCACCTGCCCCACCCCAACCGGAGGTTCCCATGAAGACCGTATTCGCACTGCTCACCGGTGTCGTCCTGCTGTCGGCATGCGACAGCCCGTCCGTGACAGGACCCGACAACCTTCCCGTCGAACCGCCCGAAGCCGTCGGGGACCTGCCCATCTCCTCGAGTTCGTGGTTCAAGGGCTACTCCGCGGTGGCCCCGATCCGCATCTACCAGCAGAACGTGTATGTCGGCACGGATGTCGATGCCGTCATCGCCGCTGGCGCCACTTCGAGTGACCCCACCGTACTGTTCGGCGCGCTGCTCGGCGCCCTGAACACCTTCGACGCCACGGACTGGAAGGCGCGCGCCGGTCGCATGGCCGACGAGATCAAGCGGCAGGGACCCGACGTCATCAGCCTCAACGAGATGTCCACCATTTCGCGGCGCGGGCTCGGCGACTACGGCGTCGCGGACAACAGTACCGACTTCCTGCCGATCTTCATGGGTGCGCTGTCAGCGCGCCGGCTCGACTATCGGGTCGTCGGGCAGGTGAAGAACACCGAGGTCATGATCCCGCTCTCGATCAACCCGGCCACGGGAGAGATCATCAGCGGCCCGGATGGGTTGCCGGCCGCCTTCGCGTCACTGGTGGACTACGACGTCCTGCTCGTGAAGAAGGGCATCCAGGCCGGCAACATTACGGCGAAGAACTATCAGGCTTACCTGCCGGTGAACCTTGGCCCGATCCCGGTGGCCATCAAGCGCGGTTATGTCGCCGCAGATGTGACAGTACTCGGCCAGGACTTCCGGGTTGTCAGCACCCATCCGGAGCCGCGCACACCGGTAAAGGAAATTCAGGAGGCCCAGGTGGCTGAACTGCTGCAGGATCTGGCCGCGACAAGCCTGCCGGTCATCGTGGCAGGCGACCTCAACTCCGAACCCAACGATCCCGCAAGCTCGCCCTGGGACCAGATGACAAAGGCCGGGTTCACCGACCTGTGGACGGCGCGCCTGGGTCGGCCGCAGCCGAGCGCTACCTGCTGCCACTCGCCCGACCTGAGGAGCGCCACGTCGATGCTTGACCGCCGGCTCGACTATGTGTGGGTCCGGCCGGGCGCGGCCTACCGGGTGGGACCGGTCGTGATGACGGTATTTGGCGACGACCCATTTGAGCAGACGGCCTCGGGTCTGTGGCCCTCCGATCATGGTGGGCTTTTTGGCGGTCTGGCCCTGATCCCGAAGGAGTTCGCACACCGGTAGCGCCTTACGTTGCTTCATGGAACATCTCAAGCCTGCGGTCGGCGCTCGCCGGCCGCAGTGCGTGAGCCAAGCCGTTGCTAACTGAAGCTTTCGCTCGATTCCTGCCGTCTTGCGGCCCCTGTACCCGAGCGGTAACTTATCGATATCCAACCCGGCTTCACATCAGATTCAGGTTCGTAACAGAGCAATTTTTCGCGTGGTGCCGACGGGATTGTCGCACGCTGCGATCCCGCTTCAGGCCTCCAAATCGACCCACGATCGGCTGGCTGCCCGACTCGCGGGATCGTCCTTACCCAACGAGGGAGAACCGAGCATGCTTCATCGAATCGTCAGTCGATCTGTGGTTGTCCTCGCGGCCACGGCGTTTCTCGCCTCGTGCGAAGACAACACCGAGGGCACTCCGCTTACTCCTCCGCCGGCGTCCACGGCCGTGACCGTGACGCCGATCATCCCCGAGGGCGGATATACGTTCAAGGACACGACCGTCACGGACGGTGAGAATACCATTGATGTAACTATCGTGACTCCAAATCCCGAGTTCGACGTGCGTTTCCCCGATGGCAGTGCGGCCGAGGGTCAGGTCATCACGTTCAACCTGAACTTGCCGGGACTTCTCCAGCAGACGAGGGACACGGTGGGCACAGAAGGACTCGTCAGCCCCGGCTTCTGGGTTGTTGGAACCCCGTGCATCACTGCTCCCGAAGGGGAGTCCTGTCGCCCGAGTCAGCGCCTGATTGCCACGCCCGTCGCCGGCAATACCGGCTACATCGACGTTTCAACCGAGCCGCCGCCGCCGCCAGAGCCCGAGGAGGAGTAGGCTCGCGCTCAGGTCGGCTTGTTGAGACGGAACGCCCCTGCTTCGGCAGGGGCGTTCTTTGTTTGAGGCAGATGGACCCGCCCGCCCCGGTTAGGATTCAAGGGCAAGGAGGAGATCATGAGCAGCAACACCGACTGGCTCACCCAACCCGACGCCCTGCTTCGCCTGGGCACTGCAGAACCATTGATCCCACACCATGTCGTGCGCTGGGATCGCGGTGCGCGCACCGAGCGGGAGGACCTGGTGGCCGAGGAGGCGCCGGTCACCATCGTCTACAACGACATCCCGCATGTGGTCATGATGGCCACTCCGACCAACCTGATCGACTTCACCCTGGGCTTCAGCATCACCGAAGGCCTCATCCGGTCGCCAGCGGACATGCTCGCCCTGGCGTGTGTGCCGCACGAGCGTGGGATGGAGATGCAGGCGACCGTGGCGGCGGAGTGCATGGAGGTCATCAATGGACGCACGCGCCGGCTTTCGGGGCGCACCGGCTGTGGCGTTTGCGGAAGTGACAGCGTAGACGCGGTGCTGCGACCGGTCTCAGAGGTTCCGGAGGGCCAGTCCGTGCCGGGCACCATCATTCACCGCGCGCTCGACGGGCTCGTGGCTCAACAGGAACTGAATCGCTCGGCGGGTGCAGTGCATGCGGCGGGGTGGGCTGGCTTCGACGGTGAGGTGGCCCTGGTGCGCGAGGACGTGGGACGGCACAACGCGCTGGACAAGCTCATCGGTGCGGTGCTGACGCGCGGCATCGATCCGCAGAGCGGCTTCGTGGTGGTGACAAGCCGCGCGAGCTTCGAGATGGTACACAAGACGGCGATGCTCGGCGCGAGCCTGCTGGTCACGGTGTCAGGGGCGACCGCGCTTGCGGTGCGGATGGCGCATCAGGCCAACCTGACACTGTGCGGGTTTACCCGGAAGGAATCCCACACGGTCTACACGCATCCGTGGAGGGTTGCGGCCTGAAGCGCCGCCGTTTTTAAAACGTTCCGTGCCACATGACGCTGACCCCGGTCGGCGTCGCCAGGGGCACCGGCGCCCGCAAACCGAAGATGGTCCAGCGCCCGGTCGCGAGCTTGGCCGAGGCAATTCCTATCGCCGCACCGACGAACACATCACTCACCCAGTGCTGGTTGTCGTAGACGCGTGACAGCCCGGTTGCGGTCGCCAAGGTATAGAGCCCGACCGTGGCCCACGGACGATGTGCTTCCTGCGACAAGGCTGTGGCGAACGAAAAGGCCATTGCCGTGTGCCCCGACCACAGGGAGGTGTTGCCGCTTCCGGGGTCGAAGTCGCCCGGCTCCTCCGTCTGGTAGGGTCGCTCCACGCCCAGGGCGTACTTGAAAACACCAGTGACGAGGCTGGCGACGGCGACGGATGCGCCGATCCGGAGTCCGGAGCGAAGGAGTGCCTGATTGTGGGCAGCCAGTCCGGCAACGATGATCCCCGCCGTGACCGGAACCACGACCTCGACCTCGCCGAAGCGTCGCGAGGTACTCGCGATGTCATTGGCAGTACTGCCGTGGTTGGCAGGGTTCGCCGCCCACTGCTGCACGGGCTCATCCACGACGGCCATGGCCACGAGCCCGGCGCCAACGACTGCACCGACACCCCACCACTTGATGGCGTACGGTTTCGCCGCCGGGAGCGGAACGCCGATGTCAGTGGAGTCCTGAGCGGCCGCGACGCTGGGCGCGACCGATCCCGACAGGATCAGCAGCACCCAGGACAGTGATCGCGCGAGAAACGGGTTCAGGATCGGTCCATGGCGAAGGGAGCGAGAATGCGAAGGTGCCAGGCTGAGTCTGCCTAAAACGTCCCGTGCCACATCACGCCGAGCCCGTTCGGCGTGGCGAGTGGCACCGGGGCCCGCAGGCCGAAGATGGTCCAGCGCCCCGTCGCGAGCTTGGCCGATGCGATGCCTACCGCTGCTCCCACGACCACATCGCTCACCCAGTGATCGTTGTCGTAGACGCGCGACCATGCCGTTCCCGTCGCGACTGCGTAGAGACCGACCGTGACCCATTTGCGGTGAATCTCCTGCGCCAGGGAGGTGGCGAAGGAGAACGCCAGCACGGTATGCCCCGACCACAGCGAGCCGTTGCCGCTGAACGGCTCATAGTCCCAGACATCATCCGTGTCGTAGGGTCGGAGGCGCCCGAGGGAGTACTTCATGACCTCTGTCACCACACCGGCCAGGGCAACCGACGCCCCGATCCTGAGGCCGCTGTGAAAGACGCCGGTCTTCTTCGCCGCGAGTCCGTACAGAATGATGCCGCCCGTCAGCGGGTAGATGACCGCCGGTGCCCCGAAGTACTTGAACCCCGCGGCGAAGTCGTCGGCCGTCTGGCTTCCATGCTCGGGATTGGACGACCATTCCTGGACCGGGGCATCTACCACGGCCATGGTGAGGACTGCGGCTCCCGCCCCGGCTCCGACCTGCCACCACTGAATGGAATGCGGCCGGTGGGCGATCGAATCGGTTCGCGTGGAGTCCTGCGCCGCGCCGCGCGCGGGCATGAAGGAGCAGGCGAAGGCGAGGACCAGCGACTGCGCATGTCGAGCCAGGAAGTGGATCAAGGGGATCCGTGAAGATTTCTTAGTGAAAATCGTGCCGCCGGGCATGCTCGGCACCTACTGGAGCATTGAGGAGGCGAAATTCCTCGCCGCGCACATTCACTACAATGCCCTCGATCTGCAAGGTCCCCCGAATGAGGAGCAGCGGACTCCGCGCGATGAGCAGCGCCTGCTGCTCGAACCGCTTCGGTGTCACGATGACGTTGACCAGCCCGGTCTCGTCCTCCAGCGTGAGGAACACGAAGCCCTTGGCGGTGCC
>Ga0070668_100004538_pt1 | contig 10300 bp, 9 predicted proteins | sample KBSS43metaG_FD_64661 | JGI IMG/M metagenome (GOLD analysis project Ga0070668, IMG submission 64661) | Switchgrass rhizosphere microbial communities from Kellogg Biological Station, Michigan, USA - KBS S4-3 metaG | ecosystem: Host-associated > Plants > Roots > Rhizosphere > Soil ... | reverse complement strand
GTCCTCGTTGGTGTCGGCGACGAAGATGTGGTGGTCGTGCTTGCGGGCCTGGCTCTCGGCCGCCTTGATCAGCGGCGGGAAGAACGGGTTGGCGATGTCGGCGACGATCAGGCCGATGTTGTACGTCCGGCCGGTGATCAGGGCGCGGGCGGCCCGGTTGGGGCGGTAGCCGAGTTGCTCCGCACAGGCCAGCACGCGACTGCGCGTATTGGGGTTGACCAGGTGCGGCGCCGAGAACGTGCGCGACACCGTGGAGATGTGCACGCCGGACGCGCGAGCGACGTCGCGAATGGTGACGGACACGCTCCGGCCTCCTCTGTGTGGCAACGGTCACTGGTGAGCACATTTAATGCAAGCGATTGCACCACTGTCAATGTCGTTGTGTTGCAGAGAGGTTGCGGATCCGCGCCCTTTAACGGATAAAAACGGACGAATGCCGTCGTACGATTGACGAGTCGGGATCGATCCGCCTAACTTCCCTGCAAACCTTTGTAGCCAGCCCGGGAGGATCCATGCCACGACGCCGGCTCGCACTGATCGGCACCGGCAGCCGCGCCGAGATGTTCGTCGAGGCCATCACCGCCGGCCATCCGGACACCGTCGAGCTGGTCGCGCTCGCCGACGTCAACCAGGCCCGGATGGACCTGCACAACCACTGGCTCAAGGCGGCCGGCCACGACCCGGTGCCCACCTACCCGGCCGCCGAGCTGGCCGCCATGCTGGCCCGCGAACGCGTCGACGAGCTCGTCGTGACCAGCGTCGACGACACCCACGCCGGGCACATCGTGACCGCCCTCGAGGCGGGCTGCGACGTGCTCACCGAGAAGCCGATGACGGTCGACGCGCCGAGCTGCCGGCGCATCCTCGACGCGCGGGAGCGCACCGGCCGGCGGGTGTCGGTGGCCTTCAACTACCGGTTCAACCCGGTGCACGAGATGGTCCGCACCCTGCTGGCCGGCGGCGAGATCGGCGAGATCGGCTCGGTGCACTTCGAGTGGCTGCTCGACGTGCGGCACGGCGCCGACTACTTCCGCCGCTGGCACCGCGACAAGGCACACTCCGGCGGCCTGCTCGTGCACAAGTCCGGCCACCACTTCGACCTGGTCAACTGGTGGCTCGGCGCCGAGCCCGTCGAGGCGTACGCGCAGGGCCGGCTCTTCTTCTACGGCGAGAACGGCAAGCGCCACGGGTACGCCCGGGACTACGAACGGGCACACGGCAGCCCCGCCGCGGCGGGCGACCCGTTCGCCCTCGACCTGGCCGGCGACCCCCGGATGCGGGCCCTCTACCTGGACGCCGAGGCGGACGACGGCTACCTGCGCGACCGCAACGTCTTCGCCCCCGGGATCACCATCGAGGACGACCTGTCGGTGCTGGTCCGCTACGACACCGGGGCGACCATGACGTACCACCTCACCGCGTACGCCCCCTGGGAGGGCTACCGCCTGATGGTCAACGGCAGCAAGGGCCGGCTCGAACTCGAGGTGGTGGAGAGCGACCACGTCAGCCCGGCGGCGGCCACCGCGGTCAAGCAGGGCGGCGCCGCCGTCGAGGCCGGCTCGGTGACGCTCACCCTGCGGCCGTACTGGGCACCGCCGTACCCGGTCGAGCTGCGACCGCACGAACGCGGCGGGCACGGCGGCGCCGACCGGCGGATGACCGCCGTCCTGCTCGGCGGGGCCGAGGACCCGATGCACCGCTCGGCGACCGCGCGGGACGGCGCCCTCGCGCTGCTCACCGGGCTCGCCGCCAACCGCTCCCTGGCGACCGCCGGGCCGGTCCGCGTCGCGGACCTGCTCGACCTGAACTGACCACCCGAGGTGACCGTGCCAGACCCCGTCTTCGCCACCGATCCCCGCCAGGCCGCAGTCGCCCGCGAGCTGTACGCCGCGGCCCGCGACCTGCCGCTGATCAGCCCGCACGGCCACGTCGACCCCGGCCTGCTCGCCGACGACGAACCGTTCCCCGACCCGGCCCGGCTGCTCGTCGTGCCCGACCACTACGTCACCCGGATGCTGCTGAGCCAGGGCATCCCGCCGGACCGGCTGGGCGTGCCCCGCCGCGACGGCGGCACCGGCGAGACCGACGGCCGGGCCATCTGGCGGCTGCTCGCCGTCAACTGGCACCTCTTCCGCGGCACCCCCTCGCGGCTCTGGCTGGAGCAGACCTTCCGGACGGTGTTCGGCGTCGAGACGCCGCTGCGGCCGGAAACCGCCGACGAGGTGTACGACGCGATCGCCGCCCGGCTGGCCGAGCCCGCGTTCCGGCCGCGCGCGCTGTTCGAGCGGTTCGGCATCGAGGTACTGGCCACCACCGAGTTCCCGACCGACGACCTCGGCCAGCACGCCAAGCTCGCCGCGGACGGGTGGGGCGGGCCGGGCGGCCGGGTGATCAGCACGTTCCGGCCGGACAACGTGGTCGACCTGGAACGCGAGGACTGGGCCGAGGCGGTGGCCCGGATGGGCGAGCTGGCCGGCACCGACACCGGGACCTACCGCGGCTACCTCGACGCGCTGCGGGCCCGCCGGCAGGCGTTCATCGAGGCCGGGACCACCTCGTCCGACCACGGGCACCCCACCGCCCGGACGGCCGAGCTGTCGGCCGCCGAGGCCGCCGCCCTCTACGACCGGGGCCTGCACGGCGAGGCGACGGCGGCGGAGGCGGAGACGTTCCGCGCCCACATGCTGCTCGAATTCGCCCGCATGTCGATCGACGACGGCCTGGTCATGCAGCTGCACCCGGGCGCGGTGCGCGACCACAACCGGGAGCTGTTCGCCCGGCACGGCCGCGACGTGGGCGGCGACATCCCGCGGGCCACCGATTACGTGCACGCGCTGCGGCCGCTGCTCGACGCGTACGGGATGGATCCGCGGCTGCGCGTGGTGCTGTACACCCTGGACGAGACGGCGTTCAGCCGCGAGCTCGCCCCGCTGGCCGGCGGCTACCCCGCGCTCTACCTGGGCGCGCCGTGGTGGTTCCTGGACACCCCGGACGCGATGATCCGGTTCCGGGAGGCGGTGACCGACGCGGCCGGCTTCTACAACACGGCCGGATTCGTCGACGACACCCGGGCGTTCTGCTCGATCCCGGTGCGGCACGACATCGCCCGCCGCTGCGACGCCGCGTACCTCGCCTCGCTGGTCGTACAGGACCGGCTGCCGCTGGACGAGGCCGCCGAGACCATGGCCGACCTCGCCTACCACCTGCCGAAGCGGATCTTCCGCCTGGAGAAGGACACCGCCATGACCGCCTGCACCGAGCGGCACCTTGCCGCACCGAAAAACGGCCGCACACGCGAGGGCCAGAAGGGCATGGCAAAGGAGGGCACAGCATGACCGCCTGCACCGAGCGGCACCTTGCCGCACCGAAAAACGGCCGCACACGCGAGGGCCAGAAGGGCATGGCAAAGGAGGGCACAGCATGACCACGATCACCGGGGTCACCGTGCACGACGTGCGCTTCCCCACCGCCGCGGCCGGCGACGGCTCCGACTCGATCAACAAGGGCGACTACTCGGCCACGTACGTCGAGCTGGCCACCGACGGCGTCCTGACCGGCACCGGTTTCACCTTCACCAACGGCCGCGGCAACGAGATCACCTGCGCCGCCGTACGGGCCCTCGCGCACCACGTCGAGGGCCACACCGTCGAGGAACTGTTCGCCGAACCGCTGGGCTTCCTCCGTTCGCTCACCGCCGACGTGCAGCTGCGCTGGCTCGGCCCGGAGAAGGGCGTCCTCGCCATGGCGACCGGCGCGCTGGTCAACGCGGTCTGGGACCTGCGCGCCAAGGCGGCCGGCAAGCCGATGTGGCAGCTGCTCGCCGAGCTGCCCACCGACGAACTGGTGGCCTGCGTCGACTTCCGGCACATCGACGACGCCCTGACCCCCGCCGACGCCGCCGCGATCCTGGACAAAGGACGGATCGGCCTCGAGGAGCGGCTCGCCCAGCTGCGCAGCGACGGCTTCCCGTCGTACACCACCAGCGTCGGCTGGCTCGGCTACCCCGACGACAAGGTACGGGCACTCACCCGGGCGGCGGTCGCCGACGGCTGGCGGGCGATGAAGATGAAGGTCGGCGGCCCGATCGAGGACGACGTCCGGCGGGCCGGCATCATCCGCGCCGAGATCGGCCCGGACGCCCTGCTCATGATGGACGCGAACCAGATCTGGGGAGTCGACGAGGCGATCGCCTGCATGGCCCGGCTCGCCGAGTTCGACCCGTACTGGATCGAGGAGCCCACCCACCCGGACGACGTGCTCGGCCACGCCCGCATCCAGCGGGCCGTCGCCCCCGTGCGGGTCGCCACCGGCGAGGTCGCCGCCAACCGGGTGATCTTCAAGCAGCTGCTGCAGGCCGAGGCCATCGGGGTCATGCAGATCGACGCGTGCCGGGTCGCCGGCATCCCCGAGGTGCTCGCCGAACTGCTGCTCGCCGCGAAATTCGGGGTGCCGGTCTGCCCGCACTCCGGCGGCGTGGGCCTGTGCGAGCTGGTCCAGCACCTGGCGATCTTCGACTACCTGCGGGTCGGCACGTCGCTCGACGGCCGGATGGTCGAGTACGTCGATCACCTGCACGAGCACTTCGCGGACCCGGTACGCACCCGGAACGGCCGCTACCTGGTGCCCGAGGCACCCGGCTACAGCTCGGACATGAAGCCCGCGTCGGTCGCCGAGTTCCGCTTCCCGGACGGGCCTGCCTGGCGATGAGCGACCTCCTGGGCCTCGGCCGGCTGAGCCGGCTGCCGGCCGACAGACACGGCGTCGCGGCGACCGTGGCGGGTGCGGCATGACCGCATGGCTTCCGCCGAGTTCCGTGGGGGGTGCGGCATGACGGCGGCGGTTGCGCTGATCGGGGCGAACGGGCACGGCCGGTGGCATCGGCGGCGGATCGCGGAGGTGCAGGCCGTGGGCCGGGTACGCCTGGTGGGCCTGGCCGACGTCCATCCGCCGGAGCCCGATCCGCCGGTGCCCGCGGGCGTACCGGTCTTCACCGACCATCAGGCGTTGCTCGACGCCACCCACCCCGATGTCGTGGTGATCTGCACGCCGCCGCACACCCACCTGCCGATCGCGCTCGACGCCATCGCCGCGGGCTGCGACCTGCTGCTGGAGAAGCCCCCGGTGGCGTCCCTGGCCGACCACCACACGCTGACCGCGGCGCTGACCGCGGCCGGCCGCTCCTGCCAGGTCGGCTTCCAGGCGCTCGGCTCGACCGCGTGGCGGCGCTTCCGCGACGCGCTGCCCGGCCTCGGCCCGCTCACCGGGATCACCGCGGTGGCGTCGTGGCGGCGCGACGACGTCTACTACGCGCGGGCGCCGTGGGCCGGCCGGCGTACCGTCGGCGGACGCCCGGTGATCGACGGCGCGCTGGTGAATCCCCTCGCCCACGCCGTCATGCAGGCCCTGGCAACCGCGACGGCGGCCGGCGCGGGACGCCCCCGGCAGCTCACCGTCGAGCGCTACCGCACCCGGCCGATCGAGGTGGACGACACGGCGTTCGCCCGGATCACCTTCGAGCACGGGCCGGCCGTCGTGGTGGCCGTGACGCTGGCCGGCGAGGACTTCATCGCCGGCGAGATCGAGGCCCGCGGCACCGCCGGCCGGGCGCTGCTCGAATATCCCACCGACCGGCTGGCCCTGCCCGGTGCCGCGCACCCGGTCGAGATCCCCGGCCGCGCCGACCTGCTCACCGACCTGATCGGCCACCGCGAGTCGGGCGGGCCGCTGCTGGTCCCGCTGTCCGCCACGGCCGCCTTCACGGCCGTGCTGGAGGCTCTGACCGGACCGGACACCCCGGCCCCGCACCTGCTCAACGGCGACCGCGTCGCGGTGGACGGCGCACACCGCACGATCACCGGCATCAACGACCTGGTCCGCCGAGTGGCGACGACCATGGCGTTGCCGTCCGAACTGGGTGTGCCGTGGGCCGCCGACCCGCACAGCGTGCGCCTGCCCGCCGGCTGATCGCTTCCCATACATCGGCGAACGATATATATTCGCCGAATGTCACGCCTGCAGGAGCCGTCGTTCCTCATCCTGACCGCGCTCGCCGCCGGTGCGCAGCACGGCTACGGCATCATCAAGGATGTCCAGGCCCTCTCCGACGGGGCGGTCGTCCTGCGCGTCGGCACGCTCTACGGCGCCCTCGACCGGCTGGCCGAGACCGGCCTCGTGGTGATCGACCGCGAGGAGGTCGTCGACTCCCGGCTGCGGCGCTACTACCGGCTCACCCCGGCCGGCACGGAGCAGCTCGCGGCCGAGGCCGCGCGGCACCAGCGACAGGCCGCGGCGGCCCTGCGACGCCTGCGCGGCACCGAGGCCCCGGCGTGACCGCGACGACCGACCCGCTCGAGCGCGCCTACCGGCGACTGCTGCGCTGGCTGCCGGCGGACTACCGGGCGGCTCGCGAGGACGAGATGATCGGCGTCCTGCTCGACGCCGCCCGGCCCGGGCAGCGACGCCCCGACCCGGCGGATGCCGCCGACCTGGTCCAGGCGGTGGCCGGCGTCTGGTGCCACCGGCTGTGGCACCGGGCACGCCTGGGCCTGCCGCTGCTCATCACCGCCGTCGCACTGCTCGTGACGACCGCGGTGGCGCTGTTCCCCGGGCGCCCCGGGCCGCAGCCCTATCCGGGCCGGCCGGCCGGCCTGCCGGCACGCTTCGCCGACCAGTCCAGCGCCACCGGCTCGGTGTCCGACGCCCCACCCGGCCGGGCGATCGCGCTCTACCGGCACGGCTCCGAGGCGCCGCAGGATCTCGTGCTCAGCGCCGACCGCGACGCCTACCGGCAGGTCGACCTCGCCTACGCCCACCGCTCCGGCGGTGACGTGTTCCAGACGCCCGCCCCGGCGCTGCTCTCCCCCGACGGCACCCGGGTGGCGGTCGGCTACTTCCAGGGGAAAAGCCCGGGCCTGAGCATCCAGGATCTCACCAGTGGTCACGTCACGACCCAGGCCACGGCACTGTCGAGCGGCGACTGGGGAGCCGGCACGATCCCGCTGGCCTGGTCCGCCCGCGGCGACCGGATCGCCTTCCTGGCCACCACCGGCTACGACCCCTCGTCGAGCACGCAACCCGCCGGCGACCTGGGCATCCTCGAGCCGGCCACCGGCCGGGTGCGGATCGCGCTGCACAACGCCGGCGTGGCCGCGGTCGCGTTCGCACCGGACGGCGCCGAGCTCGTGGTCCAGGACCCGGCGCTGCCCACCCTCCGGGTGATCGGGCTCGACGGCACGACCCGGCGCGTCCTGCCGATGCCGGCCGGCATGGGCTTGCCCGGTCCCGCCGCCTGGTCGCCGGACGGCCGCCTCATCGCCGTCTCGCAGACCAAGGTCGGCTGCCCCAACCAGCACGACGCCGGCGGCCTGCCCGGCTGGTGCATGGCCGCGGAGACCCGGTTCCTCGACGCCACCGGCCAGCACCGGCCCGTGCCCCCGCCGCTGACCGCCGCCGCGGGCAGCCACCATCAACTGGCCGGCTGGAGCGCCGCCGACCGGGTCGTCCTCGTCGACGATCGGGAGGCCGGGCGCACCGCACTGGTCGAGGTGCGGCTGGGCGGCGGCACCCGGCAGCTGAGCGAGATCCCGATCGACCAGGACAACGGCCCGCTGGGCACCGTCCAACTGGCCACCGGCCTGCTGAGCGACCTGCGGGTGCGCGAGCCGCTCAGCCCCGACCGGGGCCGCTGGCCACTGCCGTGGCGAGTCGCCACCGCGATCGCCGCGACGGCCCTCCTCGGCACGTCCCTCGTGATCGCAACCCGGCTGACCCGCCGCGTCCGCGCCACCCGCCGCCCGCGGGCGGTCGCCACCGACGGCGGCGCCTGACACCGCTACGCCGGTTCGTGGCCGCACGACCCGACTTCCCCACACTCCGGCCGGCAAGCACCTGTGTGGAAACTGATCGGCGTGTCTCCCACACCCCTGCGGCTGTGGGTACAACCGGCGCACTGGGGTGCGTAAAGAAATAACACGTAGATATCCGTCTGCGCGTCCGTCGATGTGGTGGCTGTGGAAACGCCGGGCAAACCCGCAGGTCGCACTCTGCTGGCACATGAGGCGAGCGCAGGCGCGGGCATGGAGGCGCCCCACGGGCTGGCGGTGGGGTGGATCGGCACGCCGGCGCGGCTGGCGGCAGCGCCACTACCGACAGTTCGGAATCGAGGTCTCCGGAGTCGCCCGCTGTGGATATCGAGCCGAAAATGTCAGACCCGGATGCTTCACTGACGCCCCACCCACAGGGGTGGGGAGGGCATCTGGGGCGCAGCAGACCTCAATGACGAAAGTTCCGTAAACCCCGGCCGGGGCGACGGCGCGGCAACGAGCGGCCGTGGCGGTCAGTGCTGAAGGTGTGCCTCCAGCAGCGCCATGCACCGCTGTGGGCATTCCACGTGGGCGTTGTGTGCCAGCCCGGCCAGGGTGACCACCGGGACGCCGAGCCGGGCGAGCTGCTCGCCCGTGTTCATGGCGTCGTGCTCGCCCCGGGCCAGGGTGACCGGCGCCGAGGAGCGCGCCACCAGCCCGGCCATGTCGGGTGCGCCCACCCCGAAGGCGCGGGGATCCAGGGCGAGCCGCCACCGGCCGCCCTCCTCGCGGATGCCGGCCAGGGCCGCCGGGTCGTCCTCGGCGACGAGGCAGGCCAGGCCGGACACCCGCAGGTGCCGGGCGATGGCCTCGTCGCGCGAGCCGAACCAGGCCACCGGGCGCCGGGCCAGCGCCCGGGCACGGTCGAGTTCCTCGTCGCTCCAGGCCACCTTGATGCCCAGGCCGGCGACCGCGGCCACCGCGGACCGGGCGGCCAGCTCCAGGGCGACCACCCCGCCGAGCGAGTGCCCGAGCACGACCGTGCGGCCGCCCGGCTCCACGAGCGGGCGCACCGCCTCGGCGAGGGCCTCGAACGTGTACTCGCTCAGCGCCGCCGACCCGCCGTGCCCGGGCAGGTCGGGCGCCAGCCACCGGCCGGGCCAGCGGCGCTCCAGCACCGGCCACCACCCCGACCACACGTCCCCGGTCGCTCCCAGCCCGTGCAGCAACAGCAGCAACGGCTGCCCTTCGCCGCCACCCCGCACCCGGAGGTCTGTGTCCATTCCCGGAGTCTCCCATCCGCGAATCGGGTCGCGCGGCCCCGCTTCGGCGTGGCACTGTCGCCGCATGCCGCAACCGGTTCTGCGTACCCCTCGTCTGTTGTTGGTTCCGCTCGGCGACCAGCATCTCGATCTGGAGGTCGAGCTCGATTCCGATCCGGAGGTTCTGCGCTTCATCGCCGGACGGGCCCGATCGAGGGATGAGGTGGCCGAGTCACACGCGCAGCGGATGGCCCTGACGGAACGGGTGGACGGCCTGGGCTACTGGATCGCGTTCGGCCCTGGGGGCGACGACTTCGTCGGGCTCATGATGCTGCCGCCCGCGTTCGGCCCCGACCGGCCGGACGATCCGGCGGTTGCCGAGCTCGGCTATCGGCTGCTTCGCCGGCATTGGCGGAAAGGCTTCGCCACCGAGGCGTCCCGGGCGTTGCTGCGGCACGCCTTCGACACTGTCGGGCAGCAGCGGGTGATCGCGCAGACCATGGCCGTCAATACCGCATCTCGCGGGGTGATGACGGCGGTGGGCATGCGGCACGTACGGACGTTCTTCCCGGCCTGGGATGACCCGTTGCCCGATGCGGACGTGGGCGAGGTGGAATACGAGATCACCCGGGAGATGTGGGCGGAGAGCTAGTCGGCCAGCCGGATGGCCAGTTCGATGCGCCAGCGGGTCTTCATGGGCTCGGTGCGCGGGTCGGTGAGGTACGCCTCGTACCGGCAGGCGAACCGGTCGCCGGCCGGATCCTCCACACAGTCCAGCGGGAGGCCCTGCTGCCGGACCCACTCCAGCAGCGTGCGGTTTGCCCGCCGGCCGTGATTGACATACGTCAGGGTCGCGTATCGGCCCGCCGGCAGGACGCCGGCGCGGACCCGGTCGTCGCCCTCGACCGGCTTGTCGGTGACGACGCCCACCTCGACATCCATCGCTCCGGCCATGTCCACCACGTGCAGCCGGAAGAACGTGTGACCGAAGTCGACGTCCTGCTTGCCGAGCCAGGCATACAGCTCGGCCATCAGCGCGTCGCGGACCGCGAACATCCCGCGGAACGGCGTGACCACCCGGATGCCGGCGCTGTGCCGGTCGGGCCGCACGGCGACCACCGGCCCGTCGAGGATCTCCATCGCCCGCCCCCCGCGACGCTCCAAAGTGGCAAGGCTAGGCCGTCGATGGATCAGGCGGCGAGCGCGCCGAGCAGGGTGGCCGCCACGATCGCGTGC
>Ga0070668_100004537_pt1 | contig 10304 bp, 8 predicted proteins | sample KBSS43metaG_FD_64661 | JGI IMG/M metagenome (GOLD analysis project Ga0070668, IMG submission 64661) | Switchgrass rhizosphere microbial communities from Kellogg Biological Station, Michigan, USA - KBS S4-3 metaG | ecosystem: Host-associated > Plants > Roots > Rhizosphere > Soil ... | reverse complement strand
AAGCTTCCCCTGGTCGTCATGCTGCATGGTCAGGCCGGCTGGTGCCTTCCCGATGATGACGTCGGCTGGCCGTGTCCGCCCGGACATCAGCCGTTTCCGAGTTACCGCGGGTACGACTATCTCGGCCAAGCCCTCGCCCGGCAGGGATTCATCGTCGTGTCGGTCAGCGCCAACGGCATCAACGAGGGGGTGGGCACCTCGCAGCAGCGGGCCCGGCTGATCAACTGGCATCTGCGCTACTGGCAGCAGCTGACCAACGGTGGCGGGCCGCTGGCCCACGCGTTCACGCAGGACACTACCGGCCGGCCGGCCCGGGTCGACTTCCGCGGCCGGGTCGACCTTACCCGGGTCGGCACGCTGGGCCACTCGGTCGGAAGCGGGGGCGTCATGCAACAGGCCTCGGACAAACACTCCGGGGAATGGCCGCCCGGGGTGCGGATCCGCGGTGTGGTCGCAATGGCCTCGCCCGGCTTCTTCGAAATGGAGGAGGGCGACCTGCAGGTGACCCGGGCCTCCGTCGGGGTGATCTCCGCCCAGTGCTGGCACACCGATGACCGGCAGTACATCGACGTCGTCCGCGGCCGCAACAAGCAGCCCGACTATCTGGCCACGGTCATCGCCGGGAACCACAACTTCTTCAACACCGTCTGGACCGCCGCTACCGGTTCCGTGTACGGCGACGACACCAACTGCCCGCAGAACCCGAACCGTCCCACCGCCAAGGCGCAACAGGACTTCGCCGTGGCGTTCCTGACCGCGTTCTACGACAAGACCCTGCGCGGCGGCACGCGTGACGACGACTACCTCAGCGGAAAGAAGGCATTTCCGGGAGCCCACAGCACGATCGAATACGTCCCCGCCGCCCGGTGACAGACCTCGGGCCCGCCCACCGCAATGGGCGGGCCGAGGAGGTCGCTTTCAGGCGGTGGTGGCTGTGATGACGTGGTGCCCGGTCAGGTCGCGCAGGCGTTCCACTGGATAGGCCGGCCGTCGAGCCGGATCGCGCCCGGCCGGGAGAACGATGGTGCCGGTGGTGCCGTGCGGAGCGTCGGCGGCCGAGCCGGTGCGCAACAGCGCCTTGCCCGCACGCATCACGGCGGCAAACTCAGCGCAGTCTTATAGTATGCCCACGTCGGCTCCTCCGCGTTCGGCACGACTACAGCGTCAACAGTGGTCCAGGCGGTGGGTAGTGTCGGCCGCAGCACCGACGACGAGCTGAGCAGCGCCGAACGTGACGAGTTGCGCCGGCTGCGGCGCAGGGTCGCCGAGCTGGAGCTGGAGAAGGAGAAGGAGATCCTGCGGAAAGCGGCCGCCTATTTGCCGGGGAGATGGGTCATTGACCGGCCGCATCCGGTTCATCTCCGAACACCACGCCGTCTACGGCGTGACGCGGCGGTGCCGTGTCACTTGGTCTGAGCCTTGTCCCGTTCTGCCAGTCATGATCTTCGTGGTGCCGCTGGTTGAGGATCATCGTCTGGTCGAGCAGTTCACGGCGGCAGGTCCGCACCCAGCGTTCCATCACCGCGTTCATCCGGGGCATCCGGACGCCGCTGAACACGACCGCGATCCCTGCGTCCTCCAGGATCGTGTCGAACGGGGTCGGGTATTTGCCCGCCATCATCACTGCGTCGGCGAGCGCCCTGGTCGCGGTGATCGTCTTCGTGGCGAACCAGGGTTGCGCAGCTGCGCAATCAGCGGCGCCGGGCGCGTCAGCCGTGTGGCATGGCGGTGCTGAGCCATGGTGAGGTCAGTTCGTCCGGCCGGTGCCCGGCTCGGCGGCGCCGACAAGGGCGACCACGTTGCCGAATACGTCCTCGCCGCGGCTCATGGCGGCATGGGCCGCGGGCAGCTCGCCGAACGTGATGGTGCGGCCGAGGCAGGGATCGATCTTGCCGGCGCGTACGAGATCGTTGTAGGCGATGGCCTGCGCGTCGTTCGTGCCGTGTGAGCCCTGGAAGCGCTTCTGCCGTGTCCAGTGGTAGCGCAGGTCGACAACCGCGTCGTAGCCGGTCGTACCGGCGCAGATGACCACCATGCCGCCTGGTTCGCAGACGAAGATGCTGGTGGGGATGGTGGCGGCGCCGGGATGCTCGAAGACGATCGCCGGGTCCTTGCGGTCGCCGACGATGTTCCAGATCTGCTTGCCGAAGCGGCGTACCTCGGTCGTCCACTGTTTCTGGCCGGGGGCGTCGTCCACGAGGGGCGGGATGCCCCAGTGGTTGAATTGCCGGCGGTCGATCCAGCCCGCGGCCCCGTAGCGTTCGGCGTACTTGCCGCGCTCCTCGTCCGACACGACGGCGACCGGGATCGCGCCGGCGAGGCGGGCGAGTTGCGAGGCCTGCGACCCGAGCCCGCCGGACCCACCCCAGACCAGGACGACGTCGCCTTCGCGGACGTGGTTGCCGTCCCAGCCGTGCAGCATGCGGTAGGCGGTGGTGCCGACCAGGGTCGGCGCGGCCGCCTCCGCCCAGGTCAAGTGCTCGGCCTTGGGCAACACTTGGTGGGCTTGGGCTCGGGCGAACTGGCCGAAGGCGCCGTAGTTGGTGTCGTATCCCCAGATCCGCGCGCTCGGGGCGATCATCTGGTCGCGGCCGCGGGCGATCCACGGATCGTCGGCGTCCCACCAGCCGGGGTGGATGATGACGTGGTCACCCACGGCGATCTGGCTGACGTTGTCGCCGACGGCGTAAACGATCCCGGACGCGTCAGACCCGCCGACGTGGAAGTCTTCGGTCTCACCGCGCTTCTGCCGCACGGCCACCTGGTCGACGGGGTAGCCGCGCGCGGCCCACACGTTGTTGTAGTTGATGCCGGCGGCCATGACGGCGATGAGGACCTCGTCCGATCCGATCGCGGGTGTCGGGACGAGCTCGGGTCGGAAGGCTTCGGCGGGATCGCCGTAGCGGTCCGGGCGGACCACCTGGGCGAGCATCGTGGCTGGTACCTGGCCCAGGGGCGGCAGCGTGCCCAGGTCGACCGCGTCCAGGGACGCGGTCGAGACGATCCGCCGGGCGGCGTCTGTTGTGCTCATGAGGTGTGGTCACTCCTTGATTCGGGTCGCGGCCGGGTGCCGCGACGACGTTCATCGGGGATGGAACAGGTCAGGGCACCTGGATCGCCTTCGTCTCCAAGAATTCGGCGAGGCCGTAGGGGCCGAGTTCGCGGCCGTTGCCGGACTGCTTGTAGCCGCCGAACGGGGCGCGGATGTTGAACTGGGCCCCGTTGATGTCGACCTGCCCGGTGCGCAGGTGCCGGGCGATCGCGATCGCGTCGTTGACGTCGCCGGCCCACACGCCGCCGTGCAGACCGTACGGAGTGTCATTGGCGAGGCGGATCGCTTCGGAGACCGTGTCGTAGTACATGATGGCGAGGACGGGTCCGAAGATCTCCTCGCGGGCGATGGCCATCGACGGTTCGACGTCGCCGAAGACGGTGACGCGGGCGTAGTTGCCGCGGTTGCGGTTCTGCGGGTGTCCGAGGCCGCCGGCGATGAGGGTCGCGCCCTGTTCGACGCCGGTCTCGATGTAGCCCTGCACTCGGTCGTACTGGTGGGGCGAGACGAGCGGTCCGAGTCCGGGTTCGATCTCGGCCGCGACGCGCCGGGCGATGCGAGTGACGGCGTCGCGCTGAGCCCGCGGAGCGATCAGCCGGGTCCACGCGTTGCAGCATTGGCCGGCGTTGGTCATGCAGTACTGCACGGACGCGGTGACGGCGGCGTCCAGGTCGGCGTCGGGCGCGATCACGCTCGCCGACTTGCCGCCGAGTTCCAGCGTGACCCGTTTGACGGTCGGGGCCGCGGCCGCGCTGACGAGAGCGCCCGCGCGGGTCGAGCCGGTGAAGGAGACCATGTCGACGTCGGCGTGCGCGCTCATCGCGTGGCCGACGACCGTCCCGGACCCGAACACGAGGTTGAACACGCCGGCCGGGAAGCCGGCCTTCTCGATCAGCTCAGTGAAGCGGTGCGTTGCCAGCGGGGTGAGCTCCGACGGTTTGGCGACCACGGTGCAGCCGGCCGCGATCGCTGGGACGACCTTCGCGACCAGTTGGTACAGCGGGTAGTTCCAGGGCAGGATCGCGGCCACCACGCCGATGGGCTCGTGGACGATGAGCGACGCGCCCACGCGCTCCTCTTCGGGTTCGTGGCCGAGTTGCTCGGCGTAGTCGTCGATGATGGCGATCGGTGTGCCGACGTGCTCGCTGAACGCGAACTCGAACGGTGCGCCCATCTCCAGCTGCACGAGCCGGGCCAGCTCGGTGGCATGTCCCCGGATCAGGTCGTTGAGCGCCGTCAACGACTTCGCCCGGGTGGACGGTGTGGTCGCCGCCCACCCGGGGAACGCCGCGCGAGCCGCCGCAACCGCGCGGTCGACATCGGCGGTCCTGCTGATCGGTGCTGATCCGACGACCTCATGGCTGGCGGGATCGACGACGAGACGAGTTTCGGCCGTCGTCGGCGCGATCCACTGGCCACCGATGTAGTTGCGGGTGATCTCGTTCACGGTCGAGTCCTTCTCGGGCAGATAGGAGCGGTCACGGGCCCAGCACGACCAGCGCGTCGACGGCGTGCGCGGTGCCGTCCGGGACGCAGATGATCGGGTTGACGTCGATCTCGTGGACGCGTGGGGTGCTCAGGGCCACGGCTTGCACGGCGAACAGTGCGGTGGTCAACGGCAGTGCCCACCGGTCCAGGCCGGCGGCGTGCACGGCGGCAGCCACGGCGCGCCTGGTCAGCGGGCCGGCGAGCGTGATCGGCGGGTAGTCCTCGACCGCGGTGCCGCCGCGGCCGATCGCGTAGGTCGGGCCCCACATCGTGTCGCGCACCATGCCGCAGTAGGCCTCCAGACCCGCGGGGACCTGTTCGGCGACCAAGACACGGCCACCGAGCCGGGCCGCACTGTCGCGGACGGCGTCAGCGGTGGTGAGGCCGAGTACGACCCCGCCCTCGCGTGCCTTGTGAGCCGGGCCGTCCGTCTTCACCACGACGGGATAGCCCAGGTGCCCGGAGTACGTGGCGGCTTCGTCGGCCGAGGCAGCCCGGTACCGGCGGGCGAACCGAACACCCGCGCGCTCCAACGGCATCGCCGAGTCGTACTCGGCGAGTGAGCCGGCCGGGCGGTCGCCGAGCAAGGCGGCGAGCTCGGCCACCGGCACCGTCGCGTGCGCCTCCTCGGGCATGTCGTTCAGGGGTTGCCATCGCGACGCCCTCGAGATCGCGGCCAGAGCGGCGCCCACGCCCTTGAGCAGGCTGACGCCGTTGGCGGTCGCGAAGCCGGCCAACTCGTCCGGGGCGTCGGCTGTGTGCACGGTCGACACCGCCGTGAACAGGCCGGTTCGGGCACCGGCGTCGGCCAGGGCATGCACGACTGCGGTGCACCAGCGTTGTTCCGTAGGGCCGCGGTACCTCGACATGTCGACCTGGGCGAGCACCATGTCGTAAACACCGGAATCGGCCAGGGCACGGACGGCGGTGGTGAAGGCGGCGACCGGCTCGGCAACGGCCCACGGGTCGAGCGGGTTGTTGAGCGGCAGCAGCGGAATCGCCTCATGCAGCGAGGCACGGGTGTGCTCCGGCAGCGGCGGGAAGTGCAGACCGTGACACTCGGCCAGGTCACCGAGCAGCGCCGCCTCGGCACCGGACTCGGTGACCGCGCCGATCGCGCTGCCCCGTGGGCGCCGCGGCGCGGCCAGGACGCCGAGCAATTCGATCATCTCGGAAAGGTCGTCGACCTGCAGCGCCCCGTGGGCGCGCAGCACGGCCCCCAAGGCCGCGTTCGACCCGACCACGGCGCCGGTGTGCGCGAGCGCGGCCCGGCGAGCCAGCTCGCTGCGACCGACCTTGAGGCACACCACCGGCTTGCCGACCTCGGCGGCGAGCCGAAGAGCCTGCCGGAACGCGGCAGGCCGGCGCACCGTCTCCAGAAAGACGCCGATCACCGTCGTGGCCGGATCATCCGCGAAGTACGCGATCCAGTCGGCGGCGTCCCGGTTGAGCTCGGCCCCGCACGACACGACCCCGGTGAACCCGAGGCGCGGGCCGAGCGCGAGGAAGGCGTCGGCGACGGACCCGGACTGGCTGACCACCGCGACCGGTCCGGGCACGAAGGTGGGCCGGATCGTGCCCAGCCAGGCCGACGGTGCCGTGGGCGAGGCGACGCCCATGCAGTTCGGGCCGAGCACGGCGGCGCCGGCCGCGGCGGCGAGCTGACGCAGCTCGCGCACCGCTGGGGGACCGTCCGGCCCGGCTTCCACACCAAGGCCGGGCACCACGAATGAGCGCACGCCGAGCGCGAGGGCATCGCGCATGGACGAGACGACATGGGCTGGGCCGACGGCGAGGACGGCGAGATCGGGAACCGCCGGTAGCTGCGCTATCGACGCAACGCACGGGAGGCCGGCGAGCTCGGACCGGCGCGGGTGCACGCCGTACGCGGCGAGGGAGCCGCGCTGCACGTTGGCCACCAGTTCGAGGTTGCGGGCCGACGCGCCGACAAGCGCGACCCGTTGGGGGGCGAGAATCGAACGCAGGCCGGCAACCCGGGGTTGCTCGTGCTCGCCGGGTGCGGTGGGGAGGTCGTGCTCGATGCTCATGCCGTCTCCCGTCGTCGGGTCGCGGTGCGCGGGGACCGGTGGGCCGGGTGCAGCGTTCTCGTCTGGTCAGGAGGACCAGACCACTGCTCCTGAGGCGAAGGTGTGGGTCACTGTCGAGTCGGCCGGCAGGCAGCCGGCCTCGAAGATGTTGCGGTCGATCAGCTGGAGCGGGCCGGCCGCCGCGTCACCGCCGCCACGAAGTCGCGGAAGTTGCGGGCGAACAGGTCGATGTCGGCTTGGTCGTGCTGGGCCGATATCAGCCACTGCTCGACCTTTCCCCACGGCGGGAGGAACGCGCCCTGGTTGTGCTGGACGAGCCAGTGTGCGTGGCTGTAGCGATCGTCGACGCCCAGGAAGTCGCGGAAGTCGCGTACCGCCTCGGGCTTGAAGGTGACGCAACCCTTGGCGCCCACGCTGACGACGTTCCACTTCACCCGGGCTTCGGCGATCGTTTGTTCCATCTGCCCGCGCAGGGAGAGAGCGAGTCCGTCGAGGCGGGTGTAGGTGTCGTCGGTGAGGACGTGCTCGAGCGTTGCGCGGGCGGCGGCCATCGACAGCGGGTTGCCGTTGAAGGTGCCGACCTGGTCGTAGCGGCCGTCGACGATGGCCCTCATGATCTCGGTCGTGCCGCCGATCGCGGCCACCGGGATGCCGCCGCCGAGTGCCTTGGCCAGGCACACGATGTCCGGGACGACGCCGTACCGTTGCGTGGCGCCGCCGGGTCCGGTGGTGAACCCGGTCTTGACCTCGTCGAAGGCCAGGAAGGCGCCGTTGCTGTGCAGCAGGTCGCGCAGGCCCTGAAGGTAGCCGGGGTCCGGGGGGATGATGCCGGCGTTCATCATTACCGGCTCGACGAGCATGCCGGCGATCTGGTCGCGGTTCTCGGCCAACGCCCGCTCGACGGCCGACAGATCGTTGAACGGCACGATGACGGCGAGGTCGGTGATCGCCCGGGGGATTCCGCCGTTGGCCGGGACGCGATTCGGGTGCTCGCGGCTGCCGATGCGGTCGGCGTCGGGCATCACGGAGACCTGTACGGAGTCGTGGTGCCCGTGGTATCCGCCCTCGAGTTTGAGGTACAGGTCGCGTCCGGTGACCGCTCGCATCAGGTGAATCGCGTCCATGGTCGACTCGGTGCCGGAGTTGCCGAACCGCCACTGGGGCAACCCGAACCGGTTCGCCAGTTCGCGGCCGACCCAGATCGCGTCCTCGGTGGGCTGGGCGAAGTGCGTTCCGCGCCGGACGCGATCGGAGACCGCCTCGACGATGGCCGGGTGGGCATGGCCGGCGATGGACGCACCGTAGCCGCCGTGCATGTCGACGTACTCGTTGCCATCGACGTCGTACACCTTCGACCCGATGCCGTGGCTCATCCATACGGCTTGCGGCTTCGCAATCTGCCAGCTGGACGTCGCCCCGCCGGCCAAGTACCTCGTCGCCTCGGCGCCCAGCGCGGCGCTGCGCGGCTGGCGCTTCAGGAAGATCTCCTGCTGCTCCCGGATGACCTCGGCGAGCACTGTTGAGGTGTCATCCATCTCGCTGCCGTGAGCCATGCCCGCGCCCTCCTCTTTTAAATGAACATTCAGTCGAGAGTGTGACCTGGCTAGACTGGGGTGTCAAGCAACTGCTCGGCTCCGACCGGGGCGTAGGAGGCACGGTGACCCGCGGACGATTCGCGTCAGGGGCGGCCCATGCAACGCCGGTATCCAGCAGGCGCCCCTTCGATGCCGCGGACGGTCGCCGGCTGCAGATCCTGCGGGCCGCGACCGACGTCATCTGCGAGCGCGGGTTCGACGACACGCGCATCGCCCAGATCGCCGAGCGAGCGGGCGTCAGCGGCGGGACGATCATCTATCACTTCCGGACCCTCGACCACCTGCTGGTCGAGGCGCTCAAACACGCCGAGGCCGCGTTCTACTCGGCAGCCGAGCAGATCGTGACCAACGAGGGAACACCCAGGGACCGGCTACGGAGCCTGGTTGAGTGGGTGCTCTCCCCCGCCGATCACGACAACCGCCAGCTGGCGGCGCTGTGGATCGACACATGGTCACAGGCGACAAGGCATGCCGAGGTGGCGGCGACCCGCGCTGCGCAGGACGAGCGTTGGCGGTCATTGATCGCCGGTGTCGCGGCCGGTCCCGGCATCACTCCCCGCGATCTCGAACGCTTCGCGCTCGGGTTCGGTGCCCTCCTGGACGGCTTGATCATTCAGGTTGCCCTTGAGGACGCCAGCGTCACACCCGAGACGGCTTGTGAGGTGGCCATGTCCTGGGCTGACGCCATCCTGGATTGGTGAACATCCGTGAGCGCAGCACCTCCCGCTGGCACACCGCCACGCCGCGCGACTGCGGATACGGGATGATCTGCAACGCCTGCCGGCCGGCGAACGCCCCGCCCGTACATCCCATCTTGGGACTTTTCATACCTTTCTGAGAGGGCGGCTCACTCTCGGGTGAGCTTCGGGAGCCGGGCGACCCTCGGCGAAGCCGCCGGAACCGGTACGAGTTCGCACCGGATCCGATCTTGCGCAATGCGGCGGAATGATATGTCATTCTGTGATGGCTCGCTCCATCGATCCGCATCGCCGGGACGCTATCCTCGACGCGGCCCACTCGGTCTTCGCCAGCAAGGGCTATGCCGCGACCGGCATCGCCGACCTCGCCCGCGAGGTCGGCATCGGCCACGGCACGGTCTACCGCTACTTCGAGAACAAGCGGGCCGTCGCCGATGCGCTCTTCGACCGGGCGCTGACCCGCGTCGCCGACGTCATCGCCGCCGAGACCCCGGACGGCACCAATGATCTGGTGGCATACCGGGCGCAGGTGCAGCGCATCGGCCATCGGCTCTTCGAACTGTTCACCGAGGATCCGGCGCTGGCCCGGCTGCTCTTCCACGATCTCGGCACGGTCGATCCCCCGTTGCGGCAGCGGCTGGCCGACGCGCTCGACCTGTTCGCCGACTACACCGCGGCGTATCTGACCAACGGCGTGGCGAAAGGCTTCCTCCGGGCCGGCCTCGATGTCGAGATCACCGCCCGGCTGATCAACAGCATGATCTTCGAGGCCGCAGCGAAAATCTCGGACGCCGCCGACCCCGATCCGCTGCGCGATCGCCTGGTCCACGCGGTCACCACCCTGATGTTCGACGGCGTCACCGCCCGCTGACTTCCCCGCGCCCACAACATCAGGAGTCGCCTCATGGTCCAGGTGGACGTGTTCTGGTCGTACGCCATCGGTGCCGGCTATCTCGCGGCCCGGGCGCTGTGGCGGGCCGGCCACCGCTATCTGGCCTGGTTGCAGATGCCGCTCGGCTATCTCGCGATGTTCTTCGTGCTGGCCTACGGCTGGGACGGTACGGGCTACCGCCGCTTCTTCGCCCCGACGCCGGACGCCTGGCGGGCCCGGTCGCTGGACCTGGCGGCGTTCCTCACCAGCGACGTGGCGATCACCCTGTACGCCATGGGCGTCGTGCTGCTGCCGCCGCTGCTCTGGATCCAGTCGTCCTGGTGGATCCGCGGCTACCGGTCGGCCGGGGTGGACGGTCCCGGCCGAGCCCGGCTGATCGTGCTGGGCCTGGCGACGGCGCTCGGCCTCGGGCTCGGCTCGGCGGCCGTCGCCGCCGTGCTGCTCAGCCGGCTCGGACTGCCGCTCGGCGTGCCGGCGGTGGCCCTGCTGCTGGCCGGCGTGCTGCACCCGAGGGGCCCGGCCGGCCGGCTC
>Ga0070668_100004536_pt1 | contig 10305 bp, 10 predicted proteins | sample KBSS43metaG_FD_64661 | JGI IMG/M metagenome (GOLD analysis project Ga0070668, IMG submission 64661) | Switchgrass rhizosphere microbial communities from Kellogg Biological Station, Michigan, USA - KBS S4-3 metaG | ecosystem: Host-associated > Plants > Roots > Rhizosphere > Soil ... | reverse complement strand
CCGAGCTGGCCGTGGCGAACACGCTGTGGGCCGACGACCGGCTTCCGCTCGAGGACTCCTTCAAGGCCGAACTCGCCGGGTGGCCCGGCGCCGCCGTCGCGAGCGCGCCGTTCGAGCAGGAGCCCGAAGCCGCTCGTGCCCTGATCAACGACGACGTCGGCCGCACCACGCGCGGGCTGATCCCGCAGCTGCTGCCGCCCGGCTCGATCGACTCCGACGTCGCCGCCGTGCTGGTCAACGCGCTCTACCTGAAGTCCGCGTGGAAGCTGCCGTTCCGGGAGGCCAACACCACGGACGCGCCGTTCCACGCGCCGTCCGGTACCCGTGACGTGCCGACGATGTGGCTCGGCGAGAGCGTCGGCTACGCGCACGCCGGCGGCTGGCAGGCCGTGCAGCTGACCGCGGCGGGCGGATTGCAGGCCGTGGTGCTGCTGCCCGACGGCGATCTCGCCGAGGCCGAGGCCGCGCTCGACCAGGCGTCGCTGACGAGCCTGCTCGGCGAAATCCGGCACAAGCGGGTGGAACTTTCACTGCCCAAGATCGCGCTCGACGTGCCCAGCTCGCTGACCGGCGTGCTGCGCGGCCTCGGCGTGCGCACGATGTTCACCGACGAGGCCGACCTGGGCGGGCTCTCCCCGGACCCGCGGCTGACGGTGTCCGAGGTGCTGCACCAGGCCGTGCTGCGCGTCGACGAACAAGGCTTCGAGGGGGCCGCGGCCACCGCGCTGATCATGCGGCTCACCTCGATGATGATCGACGAACCGGTCGCCGTCACGGTGGACCGGCCGTTCCTGCTGCTGGTCCGGCACGCCGGCACCGGGGCGCTCTACTTCCTCGCCAGGGTGGTCGAACCGTGAGCTTGAAGTCCGAAGCCGTCCCCGACCTCGTGCCGCCCGCTCCCGAACCACCCGAAGGCCCGAAACGCTGGGCGTGGCAGGACTCCGCCATCGCCGGCGGGTTCCTCTTGTTCACGATCCTGCTCTACAACGGGCTGTGGTTCGATCTCAAGCGCGGCTACCTCTGGAACGGCGCGGCCGACCAGAGCCAGTGGGAGTGGTACTCGACGGTCGTCGCGAAGTCCGTCCTGCACTTCCAGAACCCGTTCACCACGGACCTGCAGAACTACCCGCTCGGCGTGAACATGGCGGCGAACGCGGCGATGTTCGGCCTGAACATCCCGCTGGCCCCGATCACGCTGACCTTCGGCGCGACGCTGACCTGGGCGATCGTGCTCACCGCCGGGCTCGCCGGCACCGCGACCGGCTGGTACTGGGTGTTTTCCCGGCACCTGGTGCCGAACCGCACCGCGGCCGCGATCGGCGGCGCGTTCTGCGGCTTCGCGCCGCCGATGATCTCGCACGGCAACGCGCACCCGAACTTCGTCGTGCTGTTCGTGCTGCCGTTCATCGCGCTCAAGACGATCCAGCTCGCGCACGGCGAGCGCCCGGTGCGCAACGGCGTCGTGCTCGGCCTCCTCGTCGCGTGGCAGATCCTGCTGGGCGAAGAGCCGCTGGCGATCTTCGCGCTCACCTTCCTCGTGTTCGCGATCGCCTACCTGATCCCGCACCGCGCGGAACTCCGCGGCATGCTGGCGCCGCTGGCCAAGGGGATCGGCATCGGCGCGGTGGTCGCGCTGCTGATCGCCGGCTTCCCGCTGTACTGGCAGTTCTTCGGCCCGCAGAGCTTCCACTCGCTGCTGCACGGCCCGGCGGGCAACGACACCGCGGCGTTCACGCGCTTCGCGACGCAGTCGATCGCCGGCGCGCCGGAGGCGGCCGCGGACGTGTCGATGAACCGCACCGAGGAGAACGCCTTCTTCGGCTGGCCGCTGATCGTGCTCATGGTGATGCTCACGATCTGGCTGTGGCGCGACGTGGTGTCGCGGGCGCTCGCGATCACGATGTACGTCATGGCGTTCCTTTCGCTGGGCGTCGAGATCACCGTGGCGCACGAGGACACCGGAGTCGCCGGCCCGTGGAAGTGGCTGGGACAGCTGCCGCTGCTGGACTCGCTGCTCGAGTCCCGGCTGGCGATGGGCTGCATCCCCGTGGTCGGCGGACTGCTGGCGATCGCGACGCACCGCGTCTGGACGGCGGCGGCCGAGCAGCCGGAGCCCCTGGAGGGCAAGCCCCGGTTCCCGCTGCGGATGATCTGGATCGGCGCGGTGGTGGCGGTGCTGCTCCCGATCGCCCCGACGGAACTGGTGACGCACCAGCGCCCCCTCTCGCCGACGTTCTTCGCCGACGGGACCTGGCGCCAGTACGTCGCGCCCGGCGGCTCCCTGGTGCCGGTCCCGCTGCCCAGCACCGGCGAGGCCGAGCCGCTGCACTGGCAGGTCGACGCCGGCCTCGGCTACCCGATGCCGGAGGGCTACTTCGTCGGCCCGACCTCACCGGACGACCGCCGCGGCCGCTACGGCGCCGTTCCGCTCCCGACGTCGGACCTGTTCGCCGAGGTGGAGCGCACCGGCCAGGCGGCCGACGTCACCGAGGCGGACCGGACGCAGGCGCTGACGGACCTGCGGAAGTGGAACGCGGACGTGCTCGTGGTGGGACCGCGGCAGAACCAGGAAGCGCTGAAGTCCACTGTGGAACTACTGCTCCGGAAGCCGGCGGAATTCGTCGGCGGGGTGTGGATCTGGGACGTCCGCGCGCTGACGCCGTGACCGGTAGAGTCGGCGCTCGTGACTATTGTGGACGAACAGGGCCGGCCCGAGCCGCCCGTCGACGGTGACGAAACCGCCACCCTCCTCGGTTTCCTCGACTACCACCGCGCGACGCTGGCCTGGAAGTGCGCCGGGCTGGACGCGGCCGGCCTGCGTGCGACGGTCGCGCCGTCCCCGATGACCCTCGGCGGTCTGCTCAAGCACCTCGCCTACGTGGAGGACCACTGGTTCTCGCGGGTGCTGTTCGACCGCGAGCGGGCGGCGCCGTTCGACGCGGTGGACTGGGCGGCAACGCCCGACTGGGACTGGGAATCCGCGGCGGACGACACCCCGGAGCAGCTCCTCGGACTCTGGGAGGAGATGGTCGCCCGCTCCCGCTCGGCGGTGGCGGAGGTGCTGGAGAAGGGCGACCTGTCGCAGCCGGCCCGGCGCCCGTGGCCGGACGGCCTTGTGCCGAGCCTGCGCTGGATCCTCGTCCACATGGTCGAGGAGTACTCCCGCCACAACGGCCACGCCGACTACCTCCGCGAGTCGGTGGACGGCAGCACAGGGGAGTGACCCCACGCCGAGCCTGACCGGACGGTGAGAGCCGCCGGTCAGCCACGGCGCTGGGCGATCTGGAAGACGTTGCCGAACGGGTCGCGGACCATCGCGCGCCGGTCGCCGTAGGGCATGTTCGACGGCTTCTCCATGCTCGTCGCGCCGCAGTCGAGGGCGCGGCGGTACGTCGCGTCCGCGTCGGCGACGTAGACGTAGAGGAACGCGGGGAACAGCTCGCGCTCGCCTTCGGCGGACACCACCACGAGCGAGTCGCCGATGCGGATCTCGGCGGGGCGGCCGCCTTCGGCCTCGCCGGTGGCGCCGAACACCGTGCGCAGGAACGCGACGGCGGCGACGAGATCGCTCACCACCATCCGCGGGATCACCGTCTGGAAGCCCGGGGTCATACCCGCACACCCAAGCCGGTTCGGCCGGGGAGCACAAGTCAGGGCCGCAGACCGACCAGCTTCGCCAGGAACCGGTCGAGCTGCTCGACCGCGGGTGGCCAGGGCAGGTCGGGCTCGTTGATGCGCTGGGCCAGCATGCCGTTGACCGCGGTCCGCAGGTCGATGGCGACGGTCGCGGCGTCGTCCGCCGGGGCCAGGCCCGCGTCCATGCACGCCCGCACCGCCTCGGTCGTGCGCGCGACCATGACCTCCTTGAACGGCATGCCGTGCCGCCGGTGGACCTTGCTCTCGTGCAGCACCTTGTAGAGCCCCGGGTGCTCCTGTGCCCACGCCGCCTGCGCCAGGATCCGCGCGCGCAACGCGGCGGCGGGATCCGGCGCGGCTTCGGCCGCCTTGTCACCGGTGCCGACCAGCTCTTCGTGGCAGCGCCGCATGGCGGCCAGCACGAGCGCGTCGCGGTCCGGGAAGTGCAGGTACACCGACGTCGCCGCGATCGACACCGCGCGCGCGACCGCCCGCAGGGACAGCGCCTCGTCGTCGGCCAGCTCGTCGAGCATGCGCACGGCGGCCGTGACGATCTCTTCGCGCAGCAGGTCGCCCTGGCCGCGGGCGTTGGGACGGCGGCGTGTCTCTTCCATCGCCGCCAGTGTAGCTGGACACCCATTGCGCTACAGGTGTAGCGTCACTTGCACTACAGCTGTAGCGCTACGGGTATTCATCAACTGAGGGAGCACGATCTTGACCACCACCGAAGCGCCGACGAACCTCGATCGGCTGGCCGCGCTCGACCCGGTGTTCGCCCAGATGGTCGGCGCCACCGCGAAGTACGTCCGGTCGATCCCCGAGCTGACCGACCGCGAGAAGACGTTCCTGTGCGTCGCGGCCGACGTCTGCCAGGGGAGCCTGGGCCTGGCGTTCGCCGCGCACGTGCGGACCGGCCTGGCCGCCGGAGTGTCCACTTCGGACATCCGCGAGCTGCTGCGGTTCGTCTCCTACGACTGCGGCTACCACGCGGCGGCCGCGGGCATCGAGCGGATCGCCCAGCTCGAAGCCGAACTGGGGATTTCCCGGCCGGAAGCCGAAATGCTCGCCCCCGAGCTGTTGTCGACCGGTCCCGACGCGGCGCCCAGCCCGCTGCCGGACCCGGTGCGGGCCCGGCTCACCGAGCTGGACCCGCACTTCACCGGGTACTTCGACCTGCAGTCCCGGATGCGCGCCGGGCACGGGCCCGGCACGCTCAGCGAGCGTGAACGCGGCTTGGTCAGCCTCAGCGTCGACGTCCACTACCAGACCCTCGCGGACACCTTCCGCACGCACGTCGGGCGCGCGCTGCGCGGCGGCGCGGCACCGGAGGACGTGCGCGCGGCGCTGCGGTTCAACGCCCAGTTCGGCGTCACCCGGGCTTGGCACGCCTGGGAAGCGCTGAACGCGATCCTGGCGGAGAGCTAGCCGCCGGCTCATGCGCCCCAATGTGGCGTTCGGTGCGTCCAACGCACCCAATGTGGCGTTCGGTGCGTTGGACGCAACCAACGCCACATTGGGGCGCTTGGGGCCGGCGTCAGCCGAGGACCTCGTCCGCGAGCCGGCTCAGGTAGCCGGCGAACCGGTCCCGGTCTTCCTTCGCCCAGTGGCCCACCAGCGCCTCGAACGCCTGGCGCTGGTGGGCCTGCGAAGCCGCGAGGAACCCCGTCGCTGTCTCCGTGAGGGTCAGCGCCGCACGACGCGCGTCGCGGGACGACGTCGAGCGCACCACGAAGCCGTCTCGCACCGCTTCGGCGACCATCCGGCTGGCCACCGAGCGGTCGATGCCCAGCTGGCGGGCCACGTCCGCGACAGTCACCTCGTCGCCCGCCGCCCCGTCGATCGCCTGGATGACGAAGAGGTTCGGCACCGTCCACACCGGCGGGGCGTCGGCGGCGAAGCGTTCGACGACGTCCGGTGCCCACTGGCGTGCCCAGTGCCGGACGAGGCGGAACAGGGCCGGGCCGCCGTCACGGGGACTTGATGCGTGCATAACGCACACTATAACGTGTGCTTTATGCACGCATCTCGGAACCTTGCCTACGCCGGTCTCCTGCTCGGCATGGCCATGGCCCAGCTCGACGGCCTGATCGTCACCGCGGCCCTGCCGTCGATCGGCGCCGACCTGCACGCCCGCACCGGGCTCGTCGCGGTGACCGCGGCCGGCCTGCTGACCCTGACCGTCGCGACGCCGCTGCACGGCCGGCTCGGCGACCTCTACGGCCGCCGGATCTCCTTCGCCGGCTCGGTCCTGGTGTTCGCCGCCGCCTCGGCGTGGTGCGCCGCCGCGCCCGACGTCGGCTCGCTGATCGCCGCCCGCGCCCTGCAGGGGCTGGGCGGGAGCGGCCTGGTCGTCACGGCGATGAGCGCGCTCGGCGAGCTGTTCGACCGCGACGAGCTGCTGCGCCGCCAAGGCTGGCAGACGGCGGTCTTCGCGGCCGCCACCCTGGGCGGGCCCCCGCTCGGCGGGCTGCTCGCCGCGGGCCCGGGCTGGCGGTGGATCTTCCTGGTCAACCTGCCGCTGTGCGTGCCGGCCCTGCTGCTCGGCCTGCGCGGGCTGCCCGCGAAACCGCGTCGTACCAAGGAGAAGTTCGACGTCGTGAGCAGCGTGCTGCTCGCCGCGGCGGGGTCCGCGGTGGTCGCGCTCGGCACCGTCGACGGGCTCGCCCGAAGTCCTTTGTGGACGCCGGTGCTGGCGGGCACGGTGGTGGTGACGGGATTCCTGTTCGTCCGGCGGCAGCGCCGCACGTCGAGCCCGCTGATCTCACCGAAGGTCTTCGCGGACGCAGTTCTCAAGCGCGCGGTCGTGGTCAACGGGCTGGCGGGCGCCGCGCTCTACGGCACCTTCACCTACGTCGCACTGGTCGCCGCCCTCGGCACCGACGCGACCGGGACCGGGCTGCTGCTCGTCGCGATGACCGCCGGGCAGCTCGCCCTTTCCGCGTCCTTCGCAGCGCTGGCGCGCAAACGCCCGGAAATGACCGCGTGGGGCCGGTTCGGCTGCCTGCTCGGCACCGCCGGGCTCGCCGCGATCGCCGTCGCGACGGCCCTGCGCGGCACCCCCTGGCTCCTCGCGCCCGGGCTGTTCGCGATCGGCGCGGCTTTCGCGGTCTGCACGTCCGCGTACACCGTCCTGGGTCAGACGCGGGCGAAGCGCGAACTGATGGGCGTCACCCTGGGGTCGCTGACCTTCGCCCGCCAGGCCGGCGGGCTGGCCGGGGCCGCGGTGTTCGGCTGGCTCGCGCTGGCCACGACCGGCGGGCTGGCCGCGGCGGGCCTCACCGTCGCGTTCGCCGCCGCGGCCGTGACGATGCTGGTGGCGTGGCTCACGTCGCCGGTTGTCACACCGTCCGGCGCCGTCTCGTCCACCTCATGAGACCGAGACGAAGGAGACCGAAATGCCTCGCATCGCCGCGAAGAAGACGTCCGAAGCCGGGCCGTTCCTCAAGCTGGTCTACCGGTTCGCCGGCCGCCGCTACGGCGCGGTGCCGGAGCCGATGGCCATCCTCGCGCACCACCCCGGCCTGCTGCGGGCCAACGCCGTGCACGAGCTGATGGTGGAACGGGCGTCGAAGAACCTGCCGTCGAACGTGCGGGAGCTCGCCGTCTACCGGGTCGCGACCCGGATCGGCTGCTCGTGGTGCGTCGACTTCGGCACCATGCTGCAGAAGCACGACGGCCTGGACATCGAACGCCTCAAGAAGATCGACGACTACGCGACGTCGTCCGCGTTCAGCCACCAGGAGCGGCTCGCGATCGCCTACGCCGACGCGATGTCCGCGGACCAGGTCACGGTGACCGACGAGCAGGTCGCCGAGCTCGAGCGCGAGTTCGGCCGCGACGGCGTCATCGAGCTGACCTACCAGATCGCGCTGGAGAACTCCCGCGCCCGGATGAACAGCGCGCTCGGCATCGTCGACCAGGGCTTCACCTCCGGCGACGCCTGCCGGGTCCCGCTGCCGTAGGACCCCGGGAACCCGACCCCGGTGGGACGCGCCGGGGGTGCCCGCCGCGGGACCGTTCCGGCATGCACCTCGTCGCCAGTGAACGGATCAAGCTCTTCAGCATCGCCACGCCCTGGGTGTGCGGTGTCTTCGCGCTCGTCGCCTTGGCCGTCCCGGCCGCGCTCACCGCGCTCACGGCGACCGAGTCCGGGCTGCCGCCGACCGTCGCGAGCACCCAGTTCGGCTACCCGTTCGGCCTGGTCGCGGTCCTGCTGCCGGCGGCGCTCGCGGTGACGAGCGAGTACCACTCCGGCACGATCCACAGCACCTTCCAGGCCGTGCCGAGCCGGACCCCGGCGCTGGTCGCGAAGGCCGTGGTCGTCGCCGGGGCCGCGTTCGTCATCGGCGAAGCCGCCGCCTTCACGGCCTGGCTGGTGGCGCGGGTCCTGGCCCCGGACGCCGACCTCGCGCTCGACAGCGTCGCGGACTGGACGATCGTCGCCGGCACCGGGCCGGTGTTCGCGCTGGCCGCGGTCGGCGGGGCCGGCGTCGGCCTGCTCGTGCGGCACACTGCGGGCGCCGTCGCGCTGCTCGTCGCCTACCCGCTGATGGCGGAGAACGTCGTCCAGCTGATCCCGCGGGCGGGGCAGGCGATCCACCGGTGGCTGCCGCTGAACGTCGTCACGAAGTTCCTCAGCGGCGCCGGTGAGGCGAACGCGGGCCGGGACGGGGGCAACGCCGCCGCGCTGTCGGACTCGCCGCTCAGCCCCGGCTGGGCCCTGGCCTACTTCGGCGCCTGTGCGCTGGTCCTGCTGGCGGCCGGGATCACGAAGGTGCGTCGCCGGGACGCGTGATCCGGGCCAGCTTGTCCGGGTTGACGACGTCGTAGATCGCCACGATCTTCCCGTCGCGGATGGTCATCCCCTGCACGTGCTCGTCGAGGGCGAGGAAGCCGTCCTGGCCCGGCTGCGGAGCGAGGTACACCCCCAGATCGCCGTTGACGAGCACCGGCGTGCCGCCGGTGAGCATGCCGGGCGGGTACTTGCTCGCGAGGCCCACGAAGAACCGGGCGATCTTGTCCGCGCCGACGATGAGCTGGCGCGTGGTCCGGCCCTTGCCGTTCGAGTCGCCGATGAGCACGACGTCCGGGGCGAGCAGCTCGGTCATCGCCCGGACGTCCCCGGCCTGCAGCGCGGTGACGAACATCTCGAGGATCTTCGCCTGGTCGTCCAGCGGGACGCGCGGCGCCGGGTCGGCGTCGGCGAGGGCCTTGCGGCCGCGGGAGGCGTACTGGCGCGCGGCGCTCACCGAGACGCCGAGCGCGTCCGCGATCTCCGCGAACGGCACCGAGAAGGCGTCGTGCAGCACGAACGCGACGCGCTGCTCCGGCGTCAGCTTGTCGAGCACGACCAGCGCGGCCATCCGCAGGCCGTCGTCGCGCACCGCGACGTCCAGGGGGTCTTCGCTCACCGGCCGCCCGAACGGTGTGACGACCGGCTCCGGCAGCCAGTTGCCGACGTAGCGCTCCCGCTGCGCGGCGGCCGACTTGAGCCGGTCGAGGCAGATCCGGCCGGTGACGGTGGTCAGCCAGCCCCGCAGGTCGCGGATCGCCGCGCGGCCGGCGTCGTCGAGCCCGGCCAGCCGCAGCCAGGACTCCTGGACCGCGTCCTCGGCGTCGGCGCGCGTGCCGGTCAGCCGGTAGGCGACCCCGATCAGGTGACTTCGGTGCTCGGCGAACTGCGCGGCGAGCGTGTCCTGGGCGGTGGTCGTGGAGGCCATGTCCCGAGTGTGCCGCACACGGGAGGAGCCGGGAAACGGGGAAGACTAGAGTGGGTGGCGTGGCAGGACGGATTCGGGAGAGCGACATCGCGGAGGTGCGCGAGCGGAACCGGATCGACGAGGTCGTCGGGGAGTACGTGGCGCTGCGCCGCGCCGGCGGGGGCAGCCTGAAGGGCCTCTGCCCGTTCCACAACGAGAAGACCCCGTCGTTCAACGTCCGCCCGACGCACGGCACCTTCCACTGCTTCGGCTGTGGCGAGGGCGGTGACGTGATCAAGTTCGTCCAGAAGATCGACCTGATCACGTTCGTGGAAGCCGTCGAGCGGCTCGCCGACCGGGTCGGCATCCGGCTCACCTACGAGGGCGGCGGCGCGACCGTCCAGCGCGACCGCGGCAGCCGCACCCGACTGGTCGAGGCGCACCGCGTCGCGCAGGAGTTCTACGCCGAGCAGCTGAACACCGACGAGGCCCGCGCCGCGCGCGACTTCCTGTCCGAGCGCGGGTTCGACGCCGCCGCGGCGAAGACGTTCGGCTGCGGCTACGCCCCCGGCGGCTGGGACAAGCTGACCAAGTACCTGCTGACCCGCGGCTTCGAGGTCAAGGAACTGCTGACGGCGGGGCTGTCCAAGGAGGGCCAGCGCGGCCCGATGGACCGGTTCCACCGGCGGCTGGTCTGGCCGATCCGCGACGTCGGCAACGACGTCGTCGGTTTCGGCGCGCGGCGGCTGTTCGACGACGACCGGATCTCGGCCAAGTACCTCAACACCGCCGAGTCGCCGATCTACAAGAAGTCCCAGGTCATGTTCGGCCTCGACCTGGCCAAGCGCGAGATCGCGAAGCGGCACCAGGTGGTCGTGGTCGAGGGTTACACCGACGTGATGGCGATGCACGCGGCGGGCGTGCCGACGGCGGTCGCGTCGTCGGGCACGGCGTTCGGCGAAGACCACAT
>Ga0070668_100004532_pt1 | contig 10309 bp, 6 predicted proteins | sample KBSS43metaG_FD_64661 | JGI IMG/M metagenome (GOLD analysis project Ga0070668, IMG submission 64661) | Switchgrass rhizosphere microbial communities from Kellogg Biological Station, Michigan, USA - KBS S4-3 metaG | ecosystem: Host-associated > Plants > Roots > Rhizosphere > Soil ... | reverse complement strand
CCACCGCACCGCGGGGCTTCCGGGGGCTCGGCCCCCGGAGAAGGAATGACGAGCGGACCCGGTCCGCGCTTTCCGCGGACAGGGTCCACCATCCGCTCGTGCGGAAGAGGGGACTCGAACCCCTACGCTCTCTCGAGCACTGGGACCTAAACCCAGCGCGGCTGCCAATTACGCCACTCCCGCCCGCTTTGTCCGACTCGGCAAAGCGTGTGCACCGAAGTCTAGACGGTCGCGTGCCGCGAGAGGTTTCGGCGGCGATGTCCCGTCCCCGACCCGAACACGGCGGCCGCCTCGCGGGTCGATGCCGCGTGACGGCCGCCGTGGGCCCGGAAGGCGCCGGCGACCTGTGCCGGTGTTGTCGGCAGTGGTGGGACCGGAAGGTGCTGGCGACCTGTGCCGGTGTTATCGGCAGCGGTGGCGCTTACTGGAGTGAATCAGTCGATGCCGAGGTCGCGGCGCAGTTTGGCGACGTGGCCGGTGGCCTTGACGTTGTAGAGGGCGTGTTCGATCACGCCGTTCTCGTCGATCACGAAGGTGGAGCGGATCACGCCGGTGACGGTCTTGCCGTACAGCTTTTTCTCGCCGAAGGCGCCGTACGCGGTCAGCACGCTTTTGTCCTGGTCGCCGACCAGCGGGAAGGTGATCGCGTCGCGGTCGCGGAACTTGGCCAGCTTGGCGGGGGTGTCGGGGGAGATGCCGATCACCTCGTAGCCGGCGGCCTGCAGCGAGGCGAGCGAGTCGCGGAAGTCGCACGCCTGGGTGGTGCAGCCGGGGGTCATCGCGGCCGGATAGGCATACAGGACGACCTTGCGGCCGCGCAGGTCCTTGAGGGCGAGCTGGTCGCCGGTGTCGGTGGGCAGCGTGAAGTCGGGCGCCGCGTCGCCGGGCGAGAGTCGGGCGGTCTCAGTCATGCGGACGACGATAGACCCGCGGGGGCGGGGATCGCGGCGCGCAGACGGAACACTCCGGCCATGGCCAGGCCGGTGCCGGCACCCAGGGCGACCAGCACGGACGCCCGCGACAGCCAGCCCGGGCCGGCGGCCGGCAGCACCGCCGCGGTGAAGGCCGCCGTCTCGGCGAAACCGGCGAACAGGGCCACCACGGCGCCGGCCAGGGCCAGATAGAACGGCGGGTGGCGGTAGGCGGCGGCGAGCGGGAGCAGGCCGACCAGGATCAGCACCAGCGGGAAGCTGTCGCCGTCGAGGGTGCGCGTCACCGCGTACAGCAGGGGGGAGAGGCCGGCGATCAGGGCGAGTGGCGTGACCGACCGGGGCCACCGTATGGCCAGGGCCGTGCCGAGCAGGACCGCGAGGGCCGCGCCGGACCACCAGAGCCAGGTGCGCGGCGGCGGTACCCAGTCGAGCGTGCCGCGGATCTCGAAGGTCCGCACCTGCACACGCAGCGGAATCGCCCACTCGCGGAGGCGATGGCTGCGGGCGGGGTCCGCGACCGCGGCGGGCGGCGGGCCGGCGTCGAGCCACTGGGTGCGCTGATCGTGCCAGCGCACGGTGGTCGACGTGGAGACCCTTCGCCAGGACGGCGGCGCGGTGGGGTCGGCGGTGGGGGGCACGGCGGTCTCGCCGGTCCGGGTTTCGTTGCGGTACGTCGCCGGCGAGTTGACGTTTTCCCAGGTGCCGTCCGGTTGGACCAGCAGGTACGGCTCGCCGGAGTAGCCGAGCACCTCGACCGGATGGCCGGTCTCGTTCGTCAGTTCGAGCCGGGCGCCGGCCTCGACCGTACGGACTGTGAGTCCCTCCTCCGGGCTGCTGATCCCGGTGATCGCTGTGCGGTAGGCGGTGGCGCCGGGTGCGTCACCGTCGTGCGCGAACGCGGGCGTGGCCGGCCAGACGACCAGCACCGCGATCACGGCGAGAAGGACCCTCACCCGGCCGCCTGGCTGACGGCCTGGCTGAAGATCTCGGTGGTCGGCAGCGTGTGGTCGGGCCCCTCGACCTTTTTGCCGGCGACCACGATGGTCGGCGTGCCGGTGTAGCGGCGCGCCGTGAAGGTTTCGGTGGCCTTGGCGGCCCACGACTCGTACGTCCCGTTGTTGACCGCGGTGCTGAACGAGTCACCGAGGCCGACCGACTTGCCCAGCTCGATCAGTTTGGCGTTGCTGAGCCCGTCGGAGTTTTCCTGGGGCTGGTTGGCGAAGAGCACGTCGTGGTACTCGGTGAACTTGCCGTCCACGGCGGCGGCCGCCGCGGCCCCGGCGGCGCGGGTCGAATACTTCGTGCCGTTCGACGCGCGGTCCAGGATGGACACCGGGTGATACCGCACGGTCACCTTGTTCTGACTGATCAGCTGCTTGATCGTGGGGCCGGTCGCGGTTTCGAACTCGTGGCAGATCGGGCACATGAAGTCTTCGTAGAGGTCCACCACGACCGTTCCGGTGCCGACCGAGAAGGCGGTGCCGTCGTCGACCGCCACGCTCGGCGTGGTCAGCTTGCCGGCGTCGGTCTTTTCCTGGTTGGCCAGCACGCCCCAGCCGATCAGGCCGGCGATCAGCAACACCGCGACGACCGCGACGGACGTCCAGATCGTCACCCGGCGGCGGCGTTCGGCGGCCTTCTGCTGTTCGACGATCCGCTTGGCCTTGGCCCGGTCCTTGCCGCCCTTGCTCATCGTTCCCCCATGAGTAGACCGTCGACGGAAAACTTCGTATGCGGCTTGACCAGCAGAATCCCGGCCAATGCCAGGAAGCCCACGTCGCGCAGGATCTCGGTGCCATACTCGGCGGTGCGCCCGCCGGCCAGCTCGCCGCCCTTGCTGAAGCAGCCGCAGTCGATCTGCAGCCCGTGAGCCCAGGCCGAGATGATGGCCCCGATGAAGATCACCAGAACCAGCGCGGCGATCACCGCGCTGAGTCGCACGGCCAGGCCGACCAGCAACAGCAGGCCGAGGGCGATCTCCAGGAACGGCTGGACGGCGCCGACCAGTTTGGCGGCGTCGTAGGACATCAACTGGTACGCGTTGACGGCGCGCCCGGAGGCGGCCAGGTCGGTCACCTTGAGCCCGCCCGCGATCAGGAACACCGCGGCGAGCCCGAGCCGGGCCGCCGTCGATATCCACGGCCATGCCGCCGTGAATCGGGCACGCTGCTGCCGCATATCCATTGTCACGCCCACTTAGTCGAAGTCGCCGGGCGACCGGTTCCCCCTATTGTGCTGAGCTTTTGCTGCGGTTTTCCTGAAGATCGGCTGCGGTCAGACGGCGCGGGCCTGCTCCACCGCGGTGATCAGCTCGTCGCGGGCGCGGGCCACCCGGGACCGGATCGTGCCCACCGGCACCTCTTCGACCTCGGCAGCCTCGGCATAGGACAGCCCGACCACCTGGGTCAGCACAAAGGCGGTGCGCCGCTCGTCGCTGAGCCGGCCCAGCAGGTCGGCGCCGCTCAGCCGGTGTACCGGGTCGGGCGCGGGCAGATCGGTCCAGGCCTGCGCGGCGAGCCGGGCGTCCAGCCGCCGGCGGCGCACCACGGCCCGCAGATGGTCGGCGCAGGCGCGCCGGGCGATGCCGAGCAACCACGTACGCACCCGGGAGCGGCCCTCGAAACCGGGCAGCGCCTTGAACGCCCGCAGGAACGTCTCCTGGGTGAGGTCGTCGGCGACGCCCGGGTCGACCAGCGCGGCCGTGAACCGCCACACGTCGGCCTGGGTGGCGCGAACGAACGCGGCCTGCGCCGCGGCGTCGCCGGCCCGGGCAGCGAGGGCCAGCAGAGTGGTCTCATCCGGCCCGTTCTCACCCTCGGTCATGAGCCGCCATGGTACGCGAGGGTGCTTGCCGGCTCCCACCGGCGACCACCCGCGGTGGGCGATGCCGGCGCGATCGGGCAGCATGACCGGCATGACCGACTGCACCGGAGCGGGCGTGGACCGAGGAGGGCATGCCATCGACAAGCCCAGCCGGGTTGATCGACGCCGTTTGTTCGCGGCCCTGGCGGGCTTGCTGATCGGGCTGTTCTGCGTGTTGCTCGGGCCGGCCGGCCCGGCCAGCGCGCACGCCGTGCTGGTCGCCAGCGATCCCAGCAACGGCACGATCGTCCCGGACGCGCCGAACAAGGTGACGCTCACCTTTAGCGAGTCGGTGCAACTCCTCCAAGGCAAGATCCAGGTGTTGGCGCCCGACGGCTCGCGCGCCGACCAGGGCACCCCCGCGGCCGAGGGTGGCACGGTCACCATTCCGCTGCGCAGCGGTGGCGCCCGCGGGACCTACCTGGTCAGCTTCCGGGTGATTTCGGCGGACAGTCACCCGGTCAGTGGGTCGATCACATTTTCGGTCGGCGCCGCTTCGGTGCCACCGTCGGCGACCGAGCAGAGCGTGAGCGTCGACCCGGTGGTCCGCGGGCTCATCCCGGTCGGCAAATACCTCGGCTATGCCGGACTGGTGCTGCTGATCGGCCCCACCCTGGTGCTCGCCCTGCTCTGGCCGCACCGGCTCAGCCGGCGCGGGCCGGCCCGGCTGATCTGGACCGGCGTTGGCCTGATCGCCGGCAGCACCGTGCTGGCGCTGTGGCTGCAGGTGCCGTATTCGATCGGCACCACCCTGTTCGACATCCGGGTCGGCGACCTGCGCGACGTGCTGGGCAGCACGTTCGGCGCGGTGATGCTGGTGCGGCTCGGCGTGATCTGCGCGGCGGCGCTGCTGCTGCGGCCGTTGCTGACCGGTTCCGGCGGGGAGTCCAAGGCCGACCTGGCACTGCTCGGCGTGCTGGGCGTGGCGGCCGTGGCCACCTGGCCGCTGACCGGGCATCCGACCGCCTCCCCGGTGGCCGGCGTGTCGGTGGTGGTCGACGCGATCCACCTGGCCGCGATGGCGGTGTGGCTGGGCGGGCTGGTCATGCTCGCCGGCTTCCTGCTGCGCCAGGCCAACGAGCGGGAGCTGGGCGCGATCCTGCCGATCTGGTCCCGCTGGGCGGCGACCGCGGTGAGCGCGCTGATCCTGGCCGGCGTCGTGCAGGCGCTCATCGAGGTGTCCACCCTGAACGGGCTGGTGAACAGCACGTACGGGCTGTTGATTCTGGTCAAGGTGGGGCTGGCCGGGGCGGTGCTCGCGGTGGCCTCGTATTCGCGGCGGCTCGTGCGGCAGCGTGTTGCCGAGGGCGAACCGCGCATCCTGCGCCGGGTCGTGGGTGCCGAACTGGTGATCACCGCGGTGGTCCTCGGGGTGACCTCCGCACTGGTGCAGATCCCGCCGCCGCGGACCGCCGAGGCCTCGGGGCCCGCGGCCGTGAGCACCACCGTGAGCCAGACCGTGTCGAACAGCACGATGGCCCTCAAGGTCGACGTTTTCCCCGCGACGGTGGGCAACAATTCCCTTCACCTGTACGCATACACGCCCGACAACAAGCCGCTGACCGTCGTCGAGTGGGGCGCGACCGCGGCCCTGCCCGCCAAGGGCATCGAACCCATCGAGGTTCCGCTGCTGCGGCTCACCGATTTTCACGCGGTGGGCGACATCGCGCTGCCACAGGCCGGGGACTGGACGTTCAAGTTCACCATGCGGACCACCGAGATCGATCAGTCGACGCTGACCATGACCGTGAAGATCTCCTGATCCTCGCCCGCGTCGCGGCCCGGCCTTCGCACGAAGGCCGGGCCGTTGTCATATCTATCAGGGATTTCGAGTGAGTTTGACCACTTTGGGGTTATTTGGATCTGTATGGTCTGCGCAGTAGGGCCTGCGAAGGGGGAAAGCAGATGCGGGTGTTCCGCACGATCCTCGGGATGCTGTTGCTGACCATCGGCGTGCCGGGGCTGCTCGCCGGGGCCGGCCTGTGGGCGGTCATGCAGCACCGCGACCAGGGCGGCGCGTTCAGCGGCGAACTCCAGCGGCTCTCCACCCCCGGGTACGCCTTCGTGGTCGAGGACGTGGACCGGCTGCTGCGCACCGACGCGCCCTTCGTCCGGGCCGGCGACACTCAACTGCGGCTCATCGCGCACACGCAGGACGGACCCGCCTTCGTCGGCCTCGCCCCCGCCGCCGAGGTCTCCCGCTACCTGGCCGACGTCCCGCACAGCACGGTCGGCACGGTCGACATCGGCACCGGCGCGCTGCCGGTGGCCACCACGGTCGTCGCGGGCCACACGGCACCACGGACCCTGCCCGGCCGGTCCACGTTCTGGATCCGCAGCGACGTGAACGGCAGCCTGGCCTGGTCGCCCGGGAAGGTGCGTGGCGGCCCGTACAGCCTGGTCGTGATGAACCCGGGCGCCAAGCCCGGCCTGCGCCTGACCACGGTCGCCGAGCTGCGGCCCGGCTGGCTGAACTCCAGCACCTGGGGCCTGCTCACGCTGGGCACCCTGCTGGTCATGGTGGGGCTCATCCTGCTCGCCTGGAACGGCCGCCGTCGCGAGATCGTCTATGTGGTGGAGCCCAGCCAGGTGCCGGCGCTGATGGCGGCGATCGGGGCGCCGGCTCTCAGCACCGTACGGCGGGCCGGAGCGCACCGGCCGCGAACACTCGCCGACGCACAGAAGTCCCGGCCGCCGGCGCTGACCTGGCCGCCGTCGCCGGCCCTCGCCGCCGTCGCCGCGACCGGATCATCGTCGAGCAGCTCGGCGGAGTTGTCGGCGGGCTCTTCCTCGGGGGCGCCGTCGAACCCTGCCGCGGGGTCGTTGCCGGGCCCTTCGACGGGATCGTCGTCGGGCCTCTCGGCGGGGTTGTTGACCGGCCCGGCTGCGGGGTTGGCGGGCACCAGCGCAGGGTTGGCGGGTACCACAGCGGGGTTGGTGGGCGCCAGTGCGGGGTTGGTGGGCACCAGTGCAGGATCGGCGGGCCTCGCTGCGGGGTCGGCGGCCACCACCGCGGGGCTGGCGGGTCCCTCGGCGGCGTTGTTGCCGGGTCCCTCGACGGGATCGCGGTCGGGCCCGGCGACCGGGTTGCCGCCGACCGCGGAGGAATACGCGGCCGCCACCGCCCTGCCGGGCCGGCCGGCCGTGGAGCGGAGTCCGGCGCCTGGGGAGCCGCTCAGCTTCATCGGGGCATCCGGCTCAGCCGGTCCGCTTTCGTTGCCGCTGGGCGACCCGCCCTCCGGGACGGACACGCTGTTCGGGCGGCGTGCCGAGCGCGGCCGGAAGCGGCCGTCGGAACCCAGCGACCTGCCGTTGTTCCAGGCCTCCGCGGTCGGGGCGTGGGTGGCGGAGACCGCGCCGGTCCGGGCCCGCGAGACGGAGGCGCAGGCCGCCGCCCGGATGGCGGAGGCGGCCCGCCGCCGAGCCGCCGCGGAGCGGCCGCCGGCGGACGAGACCAGCCCGGAATCCGACGAGACAATCTCGGTCGACGCCGTCGCCCAGGCCTACGCGGCCGGCGCGGCGGACGCACGCGCGATCCGCGGCGAGACCGGGCCGGCCGCCGAGGGCGCGGCGGCCGGCCTCACGCCCGCCGCTGTGGCCGCGGGTGAGGCTTTCGCTTCCGTGTCGCCGGCTGCCGGTGAGGCTTTCGCGTCCGTTTCGCAGGCTGCGGGCGGCGCTCTCGCTTCCGTTTCGCAGGCTGCGGGTGACGTTCTCCCTTCCATGTCGCCGGCTGCGGACCAGGTGTCGGCTTCCTCGGCAGCCAACTCCGGCGGTGCGGATCGCCCGCCATCGGCCGCCGCGCGCGCCGACGAGGGCTTGCGTGACCAGCGCCTCGCCGGGCAGCGGGTCTCGGTCGTCACCGGCCCGCGGGCAACCGATTGGGCCGCAACCGGGCAAGATCGTGCCGGAGCCCCGCGTGCGGGCCGATCCGGCTCGGGGCGCTCGGATGCATCGCGTGCCGACTCTGCCCGTCTTGACTCCGCTCGTGCCGACTCCGCCCGTGGCGACTCTGCCCGTGGCGACTCTGCCCGTGGCGACTCCGCCCGTGCCGACTCCGCCGGTCGCGGCCGCTTGCGGCCCGCGGCGCCGGACACCGCCGGAACACCGACCAACTCCTATCCGGCCGCATCCCCGTCCGCCAGCGGGGATCGGCCGGGCACCGGGGCCGACGCCGGGGCCGGCGGAGCGATTCGCCGCCCGGCGCCGGCCTCGTCGCCGGCTCGCGCCGAGCCGGAAGTGGACCGTCGCCCGGCGGACGGCGCCGACTCTGACCTGGATAGTCAGGCTGTTGCCGGTGTTGCGGGCTCGGCAGCCAGCACCGAGCCCGATGCGGATGACCGGATGCCGGCTTCCGGGGCCGCCGACGCGGCGGGTTCGTCGTCGGACGACTCCGGCCCGGACGATCGCGCGGCCGGGACGCGTGGGTCGGGGCTGGTGGCCGGCACTCCCGAGGCCTCGCCGGTACGGGCTGAAGATCCGGCCGCGCCCGGCGAGCCGACCGGCCAAGCCGGCGCCGTGCGGCGAGCCGCCGAGACCGCCGGGCGACCGGACGGCCCGGGGGAGGGGAGCGCGACGACCGCGCCGGCACCGCCTCGTCCGGCAGCACCGCGGCCCACCTCGCCGACGCGGCCGATTCCCTCGCCGGCGCGACCTTCGACGCCGACGCGTCCGGACACTTCGCCGGACGAGTCGAGTGTGCCCTCCGCGGCCTCGACCGAGGCGCCGGCCGTCACCGCCCGGGCGTCCGGGATCGCGCCGGCCGGATCCCGCGGCCGCACCGAGCCGGGAACCGGAATGCCGCGCGTCGCGGGCGGCTCGGCCGAGGTGTCCGCCCTGATCCACGCGATGGCTCGCGGCGAACGTCCTGCCGCGAGCGAACTGTCCGGCACGCAACGGGCGACCACAGCCTCGCCGAAGACCGACCCCGCCGACGAATCGGCACGCCAGGACGTTTCCAGCCGCCCAGCCACGGCTTCGCAGGCCGCGGATTCCCGCCCGGCGCAGCGCCCGATGCCCGCGCCCGACGACGACCCCGCCGAGCCCGCGGCAACCGCGACGCGGCCGACATCCGCCCGCCCAACCGACGAGGAAATGCCGTTCGCGGCCGCGTCCGAGGGGGCGCAGCGCCCGGTGCCTGCGCCGTCGGGTCTGGGCAATCTCACGGATGGAGTCCGGTCCGCCGAGGCCCGGCCGAATGGAGCCCACCTCGACTCGCAGCAGGCATCCGCCTCCGACGCCGCTCCGGCGGGCGCCGAGCCGGAGAAAACGAGGGCGACCGACACCAGGCAGGCAAACGCGACGCGGGCAGGCGCCGGGCCGGCGAACGGCGCGTCCCCAGCTGCCGGACTGGCGAACCGGATTCCGGCAGATGACAGGCCGGCGAGCACCGCGGTGGCCCGCGCCGGCCAGGCGAACGGCACGTCGGCAGACGACGCGCTGGTGAACCGGATGCCGGCAGGTGATGGGCCGGCGAGTAGCGCCGTGGCCCGCGCAGGGCTGGCGAACGGGATGCCGGCAGGTGACGGGCCGGCGAGTAGCGCGGTGGCCCGCGCCGGCCAGGCGAACGGCACGTTGGCAGGTGACGGGCTGGTGAACCGGACGCTGGCAGGTGACGGGCTGGCGAACGGCGCGTCGGCAGCTGCGAGTCAGGCGAATGGAATGCCGGCAGGTGACGGGCTGGCGAAGGCCGCTCCGGCAAACACCGGACCGGCAGACCCGGCGCAGGCGGACACCGCCGACCTGGCGGCCGGGCCGACCGGCCCCGCACAAGTTCCTGCGGAGTCCACCTCCGTCGTTTCGGTGCCCACCGGGCAGGACCAGGATCCGGCGGAGGTGCCGGAGTCCACGGGATCCGCGCCGCGGGAGGCCCGCGGAGAGACCGCCGCGAGTCCGGCCGGACCTCGCGTCCGCGGCCGGTCCGACAACGACTTCCGGTTGTGGGAGCAGGCGCAGGGCCGGGTCGACGGCGGCCTGCCCGCTTCCGCGGGCCGGCTGGCGGGCTTGGCCCCCGGCCGTCCGGCGCCGGCGGCGTGGCGGAAGGCAGCCGAGTCAGTGGCCGCCCGCGCCGCGGCCATGGCCCAGCAGGCCGACGAGCCCGGGGCACAGCCGCAAACTGAGGCGACCGGCGGGCTCGTGGATGACGCCGGGTCTGCGGCGGCCCGGTCGACGGTCGTCCCCGCGGATGAGATCAAGACCGCGAGCGCCGCGACTCGCACCCGTGCCGCGAAGGTGACGAAGCCGAAGGCGGACGCGGCGCCCACACCGGCCAAGAACTCGCCGTCCCCCGATGCTCCAGCGAAGCGGACCTCGGCCCGGTCCACGGCGGCTTCGGCGACCACCACCCGGACCTCGGGGACCGCTACGCGGTCCGCGGGGACCACCGGTCGGTCGTCGGCTACGTCCGCGACCGCCGGCCGCGCCGCGGGGGCTGCCGTGGGTTCCACCCGTGCCTCGGGAGCGGCCGCGACCACCGCCCGTGCTTCGGGTGCTGCCGCAAACTCCACCCGTGCCTCGGG
>Ga0070668_100004531_pt1 | contig 10309 bp, 12 predicted proteins | sample KBSS43metaG_FD_64661 | JGI IMG/M metagenome (GOLD analysis project Ga0070668, IMG submission 64661) | Switchgrass rhizosphere microbial communities from Kellogg Biological Station, Michigan, USA - KBS S4-3 metaG | ecosystem: Host-associated > Plants > Roots > Rhizosphere > Soil ... | reverse complement strand
CCCCTCGGCCACGGCGCCCCCCTCGGCCACGGCACTCCCCTCGGCCACGGCGCCCCCCTCGGCCACGGCACCCCCGCCGCGGCCCCGAAGAACAGGAGAACCTGTGTCAATATCCGCGGTTCTGCACCGAAATCGGCGTCTCGCGGCCGGGCTGCTCACGGCGATGGCCGTGGCGTCGCTGGCCGCCTGCGGATCGAACGACTCCGCCAGCGGCGCGTCTTCCTCCGGCAACGGCAACGGCAACGGCACCAATGGCGGCGGCCGCGGCGCGCAGATGGCCGCCTACATCCAGTGCCTCGCGCAGAACGGGGTGACGATCACGATGCCGTCGGGCGGCCCGAACCGGGCCGGTATGCCGTCGGGCGCACCGAATGGTGCGGGGCTGCCGTCGGGTGCGCCGAATGGTGCGGGGCTGCCGTCGGGCGCGCCGAACGGTGGCGGGACTCCGCCGTCCGGTGCGCCGAACGGGGCGGGCCTGCCCTCTGGGGCGCCGGACGCGTCGGGCGGGCCGGGTAGCCGGCGGGGGCGCGAGCTCACCAAGCCGGACGGGGTCAGCGACGCGACCTGGGCGAAGGCCACCGCGGCGTGCGCCGGCCAGAAGCCGGCGGGCGGCGGCGGCAACGGCACCACCGGCAGTGCCGCCGCCAGCTCAAACTGAGCCCTTCAGGAAGTACCTCGCTCAGCGAGTATCTAGCTGCGCGAGATACCAACTGCGCGAGATACTCGCCCAGCCGGTGTCTCGCTGGGTGAGTATCTCGCGCAGCTAGTATCTCGCTGGGTGAGTATCTCGCGCAGCTAGTATCTTGCGCAGCTAGTATCTCGCTGGGTGAGTATCTCGCGCAGCTAGTATCTTGCGCAGCTAGTATCTCGCTCAGTTAGCTACTCGCAGGGCGGGGCGAAATGAGCTCCTGATCGGGTTGTTCTTCGGTGGCCTGCCGGCCGCTCGCGCCGCCCGGCTCCGGCCGATCGACGCGCTCAGATGCGAGTGATCAAGAGATGATCTCGATGGAGTCCACCCGGTTCGGGTAGAACGCAACGTGCTCCTTGATCTGGGCAACCGCCTCGCGGGGCTGCTTGTACTCCCAGATCGCGTCGACCGCCTTCTCGCCGCCGGCCGGGATCGAGTAGTAACTCGCGTCTCCCTTGTAGGGGCAGTAGCTCTCCGTCGTGGTCGGTTCGAGCAGCGACGTGTCGACGTCGGCGAGAGGGATGTACTGCACCGCCGGGTACGTCGACTCCTGCAGGGTCAGTGCCGCCCGGGTGTCGGCCACCACCTGGCCGGCCACCTTCACCACCACGCGCCCCTCGGTCGGCGTGACGGTGATCGGGTGATCCGGTCCGGGGTAGAGAACGGGCTTGTCGGCCATGACGTCTCCTCGCGTGAGAACAACACTCGATCCCAGGCTACTGTCGATCTCATGCCAGGACCCGCGGAGACGGCCGCCATCGCGTTGGGCGTCGATCACACAGTGCTGCGCCACGGCCCGGTCGGCAGCGTGCGGGAGGCCGCCGCCGCGCAGGGCGTCGAGGTGCGTGACCTGGTCAAGACGATCGTGGTGCGGCGGGCCGCCGACGACTATGTCTTCGTGCTCGTCCCCGGCGATCGGCAGATCTCCTGGCCGAAGTTGCGCGCGTTGCTCGGCGTCAGCCGCCTCTCGTTGCCGGACGCCGCCACGGCGAAGGACGCGACCGGTTATGAGCGGGGCACCATCACGCCGTTCGGTTCGGCCAAGCCCTGGCCGGTGATCGCCGACGAGTCCACCCGCGGCCGCACGATCAGCCTGGGCGGCGGCGAGCACGGTGTCGGCCTGCGGGTCGCGGCCGACGAGGCGATCGCGGCCCTCGACGGGACGTTCGCCGACGTGACCGAGGCGACAGCGGCGTGATTCGCCGCCGGAGGGTACGTTCAGCGGTGTGACGAGCGACGATCCGATTCGGCCCGATGTTCCCCCGTCCGGCACCGGCTGCGTCGAGTGCCTCGACGGCGGCGGCTGGTGGTTCCACCTGCGCCGTTGCGCGCAGTGCGGGCACATCGGCTGCTGCGACAGTTCTCCGGCGCAGCACGCCACCGCGCACTGGAAGGCCACCGGTCACCCGGTCATCCAGTCCTTCGAGCCGGGTGAGGACTGGTTCTGGGACTACTCGACCGAGGAGGCCGGCAACGGTCCTCGCCTGGCGCCGGCCGACAGCCACCCCGCCGACCAGCCGGCGCCCGGGCCGGCCGGTGCGGTGCCGTCCGACTGGCGTTCGCACCTGAACCGCTGAAAAGCGTCCGGCTCCCCGCCCGGCTCACCTAGAGTCGGACGGGGAGCCTGACGCGGGGGTGTGTGGTGTCCGATCCGATGCTCGACTCGATCACGAGCCGCAACGACTGGAGCGAGCCGGACAGCGTGCTGGGCACGTATGTGGCGCAGATGGATCGCCTGACCAAACCGGTCGATCCGGGGGTGCCGCTGAGCCTGACCGTGCACGGCCTGCTGGTCAGCGGCGACCTGATCCCGCAGTGGCAGTGGTTCGCCGAGGTCAGCGAACTCGACGACTACCAGGACGCCTTCTACACCGGCATGGCCGAGCACATGAAGGAGCAGTCCGACCTCGCCCACGACGCGATCCGGGTCCGCGACGTCGGCGGTGAGGTGACCCACCGCCAGATGAGCGCCCTGATGGCGCCGACCAAGTACATCCACCTGCGCAACACGCGGATCTATTCGCCGGACAGCAAGCCCGGCTATGGCCGCCTGTGGCGGGGCAGGCTCTGCGACGTCTCCGGCTGGACGCCCGGCGCCTCGTCCTCCTGACTCGCCACGGCCGTTTCCTGCTCGCGATCCGGGCCCAGCAAGTCCTCGAGATCCGCCGGACGCGCCGACGGGTCAGGACCCGTGGGAGGCGGCAACGGGGCGAGATCTGCCGGACTGTCCACCACGTACTTGGACGGGGACCACGCGAACGTGAGCGCGGCGCCGACCAGCGCCAGCAGCAGGCCGACGATGAAGCCACCGAGGTTCGAGGTGAGCCACGAGGCCAGCGCCAGCACAGCCGCGACGATCGAGTAGAACAGCCGCTGCGCCGGGCTGAAGATGATCAGCAGGCCGAGCAGGGCGAGCAGGATCGGCACCAGGTAGCCGATGAAGCCCTGCATGCCGACGTGCACGACGACCGGGAGCGGCGCCTTCACGGTCAGGAAGATCTCGGCGCCGCCGAGAAAGACGAACAGCCCGCCCCAGAAGGGACGGGCGTGTCGCCATTGCCAGAACGGGGAGCGGGACATCAGCAACCGCTGCTGGTGAACGACATGCGCAGGTGCGGCAGGGTGAACTTGGCCGCGGTGGTGGCGTAGTTGTTCTGCCGCAGGTTGTTGATGTCGACGGTGTCGGCCTGCTGGCCGAAGACGCCTTCGCCACCCTTGATCTTCTCGCCGGTGTTCGGGTCCTTCACCTTGTCGAACGTGCTGGCGTCCTGACCGACGTTGATGTTTTTGAAGTCGGCGTCACCGCTGATCAGGTCGGAGTCGACGACCAGGGCCTTGGCCTGGACCGGGTTGCCGTTGTCGCCCGCGGTGATCTTCAGGCTGATCGGGCCGAGGTCGACGCTCTGGCACAGCTTGGTCAGCTGGGCCTCGTTGATCGCGGACACGATCACCAGCTCCTGACAGCCGTTGTCAGGGGTGCAGTTCGGGCTGTTCTCGATCATGTTGTCGATCGTCGCGTACTGCTCGAAGCCGTCGCCGTGCAGGTTGGTCGCGGTGACCGTGAACGGCATGCCGGAGATCGAGAAGTTGGCCGCGAGCACGCCGCTGGCGGTCATGGCGACCAGGCCGGCGGTCACCACGCCGGTAAGGGCGATCGCGCCGCCGAAGCGCTTCCATTGGACGCCGCCGGCGGCGGGAACAGTCTCCGGAGTGGTCATCCGGGTACTCCTTTGTGGGTCGAAAACAATCTGGCGGAATTGTTTTGTAGCTCGGCAACAATGGCCGAGTAAATGTCGCGGGTCTATGTAGCGGAACGAAGTTACCGCCCGGTATCAGTTCGGTCAAGGGGTTCTTACCAGGGATTTCATGCCCTGGAAGGATCCGTGTCCGGTGGGTTGACTCGCCAGTAGCTTTGGGCATATACATCGACCGCATTCAAATGCCCGGCACGGCCCTCTGCCTCCCCCCGCAGGAGTCCGCCGGGTGCGTCCCGTCCTCGAGAAGGAGGAACACCCCCTATGCGTGCTTCCCGAACCGCCCCGATCGCCGCGCTCGCGGCCCTTGCGTTGGCCCTCACGGCGTCACCGGCCCGGGCCGACGACCCGGCGGCGGTGCTCACCACCGGCGCGGCCGGCACCGACGGCGCCAACGTGGCCGTCGGCGACGTGCTGAACGCCGCAGTGGCGGCCGGCACCACGGCCAACTTCGCCACCGCGTCCGGCGGCTCGACCGGCGTCAAGTGTGCCGTGTCGGCCTTCACCGCCACCGTCACCGACAACCCGGTCGCGCCCGGCGTGGCCGGCGAGTCGACCACCGCTCACACGTTCTCCTCGTGCACCGCCAACATCTTCGGCGTGACCAAGGTGAACAGCGTGACCGTGAACAACCTGCCCTACGGCACCACGGTGGACAGCGCCACGGGCACGGTCACGGTCACCGGCGGCACGGCGCCGATCCAGACCACCCTGGCGATGGGCACCCTGCTGGGCTCGATCACCTGCGTCTTCCAGGCCACCAACGGCTCGATCTCCGGCGTCGCGTCCAACACCGACAACTCGATCACCTTCACCGACCAGCCGTTCACCAAGACCTCCGGCTCGGCGCTCTGCCCGAGCTCCGGGTTCTTCACCGCGAAGTACGCGCCGGTGCAGGACACCTCGGTCGCCGGCAGCCCGTCGGTCTTCACGAACTGACACTCCTAGGGAAGTGTCCACGGCCGGGGTTCCCCCGAACCCCGGCCGTGGATGCGCCGTTGCGGGCGCGTTGACAGTGCTTGAGGCCGCCATCAACATATCCGCATGCCTCTATGGGAGCGTTCCCGAATACTTTCCGTCCTCGCCGCCGCGTCCCTGCTGATCCTCGGCGCCGCCGCGCCCGCGCTGGCCGACGAGGTCGAGCAGGTCAAGAACGGCGGCTTCGACGGCACCACCGATCCGTTCTGGTCGACCGCGGGCATGCCGATGACCCTCACCAACGGCCAGGCCTGCGTGGATGTGCCCGGCGGCACGACCAACCGCTGGGACGTCGCGATCGGGCAGAACGACCTGCCGCTGGTCGCCGGCCAGTCCTATCGCTTCAGCTTCGACGCCTCCGGCGACGCCGGGCATGTGGTCCGGGCGATCGTCGGGCTCGCCGTCAGCCCGTACGACACCTACTTCGAGCAGTCGCCGACGCTCGGCGGCCTGACGCACTACTCGTCCACCTTCACCGCGAGCGCCGGCACCGCGCAGGGCCAGGTCGCCTTCCAGCTGGGCGGCAGCGCCGACCCGTGGCACTTCTGCCTGGACAACGTGTCGCTGGTCGGAGGCGTTCCACCCGTGGTGTACGTGCCGGACACCGGCCCGCGGGTGCGGGTCAACCAGGTCGCGTACCTGCCGGACGGCCCCAAGACCGCGACGGTCGTGACCACCGCGACCACCCCGCTGCCCTGGCAGCTCCACGACGCGGCCGGCAAGGTCGTCGCCCGCGGGACGAGCACGCCGCGCGGGGTGGACGTCTCCTCCGGGCAGAACGTGCAGACGATCGATTTCGGCCGGTACGCGCGCGGCGGCGCCGGTTACACGATCACGGCGGACGGCGAGACCAGCCGGCCGTTCGATATCGGTTCCGGCGCTTACCGATCGCTCCGGGCGGATGCGCTCAAGTTCTACTACACGCAGCGCAGCGGGATCGCGATCGACGACACGCTACGTCCCGGCTACGGCCGCGCGGCCGGGCACGTGGACGTCGCGCCAAACCAGGGTGACGGGAACGTGCCGTGCCAGGCCGGCGTCTGCGACTACACGCTCGACGTGCGCGGCGGCTGGTACGACGCCGGGGACCATGGCAAGTACGTGGTCAACGGCGGCATCTCGACGTGGGAGCTGCTGAACGAATTCGAGCGCTCGTCCGGCGTACGCAAGGTGAATCTGAGCATCCCGGAGAGCGGCAACCGCTTGCCGGACATCCTCGACGAGGCGCGCTGGGAACTGAACTTCCTGCTCGAGATGCAGGTGCCGGCCGGCAATCCGTACGCGGGGATGGTCCATCACAAGATCCATGACCGGAACTGGACCGGTCTGCCGCTGCTGCCCGCGCAGGACCCGCAGCCGCGCGAGCTGCACCCGGTCTCGACGGCGGCGACGCTCAACCTGGCCGCGGTGGCCGCGCAGGCCGCCCGCATCTACTCCAAGTACGACCCCGCCTTCGCGGCGCGTGCCCTGCGCGCCGCGCGTACCGCCTACGCGGCGGCCAAGGCCAACCCGGCCATGCTCGCGCCGGCGAGCGACGGCAACGGCGGTGGCGCGTACAACGACGACAACGTGACCGACGAGTTCTACTGGGCGGCGGCCGAGTTGTTCCTGACCACCGGGGAAAGGGCTTACCAGGCCGACGTCCTGGCCTCGCCGGAGCACACGGCCGACATCTTCGGAGCCGGTGCCTTCGACTGGGCGTCGACCGCGGCGGCCGGCCGGCTCGACCTCGCGTTCGTCCCGAACCGGCTCCCCGGTCTCGCGGCCGTCAAGGCGTCGGTGGTCCGGGGAGCGGAGAAGTATCTGGCCGTTCAGAAGGCGCAGGCGTACGGGGTTCCCTACGCCCCCGCCGGCAACATGTGGGACTGGGGATCGAACAGCATCATCCTGAACAACATGGTGGTGCTGGCCGGCGCGTACTCGCTGACCGGCAACCCGAAGTACCGGAACGCGGTGCTCACCGGCGTCGACTACGTGCTCGGCCGGAACGCTCTCAACCAGTCGTACGTGACCGGTTACGGCGAAGTCAGCTCGCAGAACGAGCACAGCCGCTGGTACGCGCACGAGCTCGACCCGGCGCTGCCGCACCCGCCGAACGGCACGCTGGCCGGCGGCGCGAACTCGTCCATTCAGGACCCGTATGCGCAGAGCAAGCTGACCGGCTGCGTCGCGCAGTTCTGCTACATCGACGACATTCAGTCCTGGTCGACCAACGAGGAGGCGATCAACTGGAACGCGGCGCTCGCCTGGATCTCCGCGTTCGTCGCCGATCAGAAGTGAGCCGATCGGGAGTGACCGATCAAAAGTGAGCGGATCGGGAGGGACCGATCAGGAGGAGCCGATCGGGAGTTCGCCGATCAGCGGTGATCAGGGCCGATCGGAAAACCGCATGCGCCATGCCGCCGCCCTGCCTAGGGTGGCGGCATGTCCGCTTCTTCCGATGCCGCCCGCGCCGCCGAGATCCTCGCCCAGCTTGCCGCGCCGCCCCGATTGGCGGCCTTCGCCGAACTGGTGCGCCGCGGCCAGGAGGGCGCCACCCTGGCCGAGCTCGCGTACGCGCTGGACGTCCCGGTGCAGCAGGCCGGGGAGGCGTGCGCCCGGCTGACCGGGGCCGGCCTGGCCACCGGCACCGGCAACGGGATCTACCGGGCCGACCTCGACGCGGTCCGGCAGGCGGTCGCCGCCGTCGACCGGTTGCAGCCGATCGCCCCGCTGCTGGCCGAGTATCCGAAGCTCCGCGGCTTCTTCGCGCACGGCCGGCTGACGGCGCTGCCGCCCACCCTGTCCGACCGGTACCAGCAGATCGGCGAGCTGTTCGCCCGGTTCCTCGCCCTCGACGGCCTGTGCGACGAGGACGAGATCAACCGCCGGCTGTCCGCGGTCACCGACGACGCGGCGAGCGTGCGCCGCATGCTCGTCGAGACCGGCTGGCTGGAACGCGACAGCGCGGGCACCACTTACGGCTCGGCCCGCCCCCTGCCGGCGACGACGTCGTCGGCGACCCGGCGGACGATCCCGGCCGGATAGGGCACGGCCAGCCCGAGCACGACGTGCCGGAAGCCGGCGCCGATCGACTCGTCGACCGCGTGCCGCGTACCGGCCGGCCGGTCGTAGGAGACCGGCAGGTGGATCGAGCGGGTGATCGCGTCCGCCTCGCAACAGACCTCGAGCAGGTCCGGATGGGCGATCGGCGACTGCGTGGTCGCGATCCCGAAACTGACCCCAGCCGGGTCAGCGTCGCTGCGGGGAGGAGTCCGGCGGCGTCGGCGTCGCCGCGGGGACGCGTCCGGCGGCGTCGGCGTCGCCGCGGGGAGGCGTCCGGCGGCGTCGGCGTCGCCGCGGGGAGGCGTCCGGCGGCGTCGGCGTCGCCGCGGGGAGGCGTCCGGCAGCGTCAGCGCCGCCGCGGGGAGGCGTCCGGCAGCGTCAGCGCCGCCGCAGGGACGCGTCCAGCAGCGCCGGCCGGGCGTCGATCTTCTCGTCCGGGGCCAGGTCGGCGCCCGGCGGGACGATCTCGTCGATCGCGTCGAGCACGTCCGCGGTGAGTACGGTGTCGGCGGCGGCGAGCTGGGAGCGCAAATGCTCGATCGTGCGCGGCCCGATGATCGCGCTGGTCACGCCGGGGTGCGCGGTGACGAAGCCGAGCGCGAGCTGGATCAGCGTGAGACCGGCCTGGTCGGCGACCTTGACCAGCCGCTCGACGGCCTCCAGCCGCTGCCGGTTGGCCGGGGTCGCCAGGTCGAAGCGCTGGGGGAGGAACGTCGACCGGTGGGTGGCGACCTCACGCCCGGCGCGGACGGCGCCGCTGAGCCAGCCCGAGGCGAGCGGGCTCCAGGCCAGGACGCCGAGGCCGTACTCCTCGGCGACCGGCAGAACGTCCGCCTCGATGCCGCGCTGGAGGATCGAGTAGCTGGGCTGCTCGGTGACGAACCGGCCCAGGTGATGCTCCCGCGCGGCCCACTGCGCCTGCACGATCCGGTACGCCGGGTAGGTCGAGCTGCCGAAGTACCGGATCTTGCCGGCCTGCCGCAGATCGGTGAGCGCGGACAGTGTTTCCTCGTCGGCGCTCGCCGGGTCCCACCGGTGGATCTGGTAGAGGTCGACGTGGTCGACGCCGAGGCGGCGCAGGCTGTTCTCGAGCGCGGTGACCAGCCAGCGGCGCGAGCTGCCCCGCCGGTTGCGATCGTCGCCCATCGGCATCCACGCCTTGGTGGCCAGCACGAGGTCGTCGCGGCGGCCGGCGACGGCCCGGCCGACCATCTCCTCCGACTCGCCGGCGCTGTACGCGTCGGCAGTGTCGATCAGGTTGATCCCGGCCTCGAGGGCGGCGTCGACGATCGCCGTCGCCTCGTCCTGAGTGGTGTTGCCGATCCGCCCGAAATTCATGGCGCCGAGCGCGAGCGTGCTGACCTGTACGCCGGTCCGGCCCAGGGTGCGGTACTGCATGGTGATCCTCCGCGGTCTCTGGCATGCTGGATGAAACGGAACAGTGTTCCGGCTGCAACGATACGGAACATTGTTCCGTTTGCGTGCCGGAGTGACGGAGGTAACACGCGATGGTCGCCGCCCCACGGAAGCGGGCCGACGCCCGGCGGAACGAGAAGTCGCTGCTCGACGCGGCGGCGGAGGCGTTCGTGGCGGCCGGCGTCGACGTGCCGGTGCGGGAGGTCGCCGCGCGGGCCGGCGTCGGGGTCGGCACCATCTACCGGCATTTCCCCACCCGCGCCGATCTGATCGTGGCCGTCTACCGCCACCAGATCGAGGCGTGCGCCGACGCCGGCCCGGCGCTGCTCGCCTCGACCGCCTCGCCGTACGCGGCGTTGACCGCCTGGATCGATCAGTTCGTCGCCTTCCTGGTCACCAAGCACGGGCTGGCCGAGGCGATGCGGTCGGACAACGCCGGGTTCGCCACCCTGCACGCGTATTTCCTCGACCGCCTGGTCCCGGTCTGCGGCTCGCTGCTCCAGGCCGCCGTCGGGGCCGGCGAGATTCGCGCCGGCGTTCAGCCCTTCGAACTCATGCACGGCGTCGGCAATCTCTGCGTCGGCGCCGGCCCGGATTACGACCCGCGCCGGCTGGTAGGGCTCCTGATCGCCGGCCTGCGCGCCTGATCGGCTCCGGGCCGAGGGGTAGTTCGCCTACACAGCGGCCGCCCGCAATGTGGGCCGCCCATCCATGGGCCCGGATGTGTCGCGCGTCATACGGTCGCCCAAACGCCGGCCGAAGCTGTGAGGAGCGCGATGTCCACAATAGAGAAGGTCGCCCAGTCCCGCGGGACCGCCATCGTGAAGGTCGTGTTCGCCTCGCTCGTCGGCACCGCCGTCGAGTGGTACGACTTCTTCCTGTACGGCTCGGCCGCGGCGCTCGTCTTCGGGTCGCAGTTCTTCCCGAA
>Ga0070668_100004518_pt1 | contig 10319 bp, 10 predicted proteins | sample KBSS43metaG_FD_64661 | JGI IMG/M metagenome (GOLD analysis project Ga0070668, IMG submission 64661) | Switchgrass rhizosphere microbial communities from Kellogg Biological Station, Michigan, USA - KBS S4-3 metaG | ecosystem: Host-associated > Plants > Roots > Rhizosphere > Soil ... | reverse complement strand
CACCAGCGGCCAAACCTCCTCCGGAGCCAGCGGCGCCACCTCCAGCGGAGCCAGCGGCGGCACCTCCGGCGGCACCTCGGGCGGAACGTCCGGCGACACCAGCGGAACCAGCGGCCAAACCTCCTCCGGCGCCAGCGGCGGAACCTCGGGCGGAACCTCCGGCGGCACCAGCGGCCAAACCTCCTCCGGGGCCAGCGGCGGAACCTCCGGCGGCACCAGCGGCGGAACCTCCGGCGGCACCAGCGGCCAAACCTCCTCCGGCGCCAGCGGCGGAACCTCCGGCGACACCAGCGGCCAAACCTCCTCCGGGGCCAGCGGCGGAACCTCGGGCGGAACGTCCGGCGGCACCAGCGGCCAAACCTCCTCCGGCGCCAGCGGCCAAACCTCGGGCACTTCCGGTACGTCCGGTCAGGTGTCGACCGGAGGAATCCTCGGCAACGTCGGCACCTTCATCGCCAACGTGTGGCACAGCACCGTGACCTTCCTGGCCGGTCTGTTCGCCTCGTTCATGGGTCTGCTCTTCGGCTTCCGCCCAAACACCACCGTGCGTCGCATCGGCAACAGCAGCCGCGGTTGGTGGTTCTGACGAAGCGCGATCTGTCGAAGAGATTCGAGACCTCGTTCCTGGGCGAAGTCGTCATCAGCGTGGCCGTGACCGCAATCGTCCTCATCGCGGTGGTCTGGAACCTGCCCGACTCGGAGGTCCGACGCTCGGCGATTCCGACGTTGACGCCACTCGCGGCCCCGACGGGCCTTGAGCAGGTCTGGTCGATGTACGCGCCGGATCCGATTCAGCGGACCGAGATCCTGGAAGTGCACGTCACGATGGCCGACGGCAGCGATCGACTATGGAGCTTCGAACGAGGCGATTACGTTGGGGGCCCGCTGTTCTGGTACCACTGGCAGAAGTTCAAGGAACAGGCCATCCGCCAACCCGGCACCCGCGCGGGGCTGGCCGACTGGGTCGTCCACCAACTGACCGGACCTGACGAACACGCCGTGCGCGTCGAGGTCGTGTTCCGCGCGATTGACCTCGTCCCCCCGGGACGACAGACCGCGCCGGCGACGGAGGTGAAGACGCTCTACGAGCGCAACCTCGAAGGACCTTCGTGATCGCAACCGCGTTGCGCGGGTGGCGGACATTCTGGTTCCGCCCCACCCGCGCATACACCCTTGGCGTGGTCCGCATCGCCTTCGGCGCACTCATCGTGATGTGGACGGGCACGCTGTTGCCCGGACTGCGCGACCTGTTCGGCACCGAAGGCATAGCGCCGGTGCCGCTGCGAGAACCGTTCCGGTGGACAGTGTTTCAGGTATGGACCAGCGACCAGGCCCTGTTCATCGGATGGGCGATCCTGCTCATCGCGGCCGTCGCGATGACCGTCGGTTGGCACAGTAGACTCGCCGCCGTCGTCGTCTTCGTGCTGGTGCTGGCGTTCCAGTACCGCAATCCAACTGCGTTCAACTCGGGTGACGTCGTCATCAGAGTCGAGGCGTTCTTCCTGATGCTGGCGCCGAGCGGTGCGGCCCTGTCGTTGGATCAGCGGCGCCGGACTGGCTCCTTCTGGTCTACGCAGATCCGAGCGCCCTGGGCCATTCGCCTTCTCCAGCTGCAGTTGTCGATCATCTACCTGTCGTCGGTGCGATCCAAGATGTCGGGCCACGCCTGGTCGGACGGGACGGCGGTGTCCTACGCCCTGCGCCTCTACGACATGCTGCTGCTGCCGACGCCGCACGCGTTCGTCGCCAACCCGCTGCTGGTCAACGTCGCCACCTGGAGCGCGCTCGCGACGGAACTGGCACTGGGAATCCTGGTGTGGAACAAGCAGTTACGGCCATGGATTCTCGCCGCCGGTGTGGTCATGCACACGACGATCGCGCTGACGATCAACGTCGGGTTCTTCAGTCCGGCAATGTTCGTGCTGTATCTCGCGTTCGTTCCCCCCACTGCGATCCGGGACCTACCCTCCACGGTCAGACGATGGTTGGCCAGAGCGCGTGGCTCAGGTCCGGGTGGAATCGAGGTACAACAACGCCATCGCTCCGATCGCATGGAACTCTCTGCGGCGCTTAGGGATTCCGCACGCAGTCGTAGGTGAGCGGAACCTCGTCCCCGAGCTCGACCACCTCGAACTGATCCGGAGTGATCGAGTTGAACGACTGTGCGTCGATGTCGAGCTCCGACCATTTGGCCGTACTGGTGCGGTCGTCTGCGAAGGTCAAGGGGATCTCGCCGCCGTCGGACAGAAGCATTCCGTACTTCTTGAGCGCCGCGATGACTGTCTTCTCGCCAGCGCTGTAGGAGGAGTCGTCGAAGTCTGGCTTCAGCCGGAATCGCACGCCGTAGGGCGGGGCATTCGGGTCCGTGCTCTCCGGCCCGCCGGCGTGGGTCGCGGGGCGCACGTAGACGCCTTCCTTCATCCGGTCGTTCGGCAGGATGAAGCGAATGGCATGTGCGAGTCCACCTTTCGCGACTTCGTCGGCGGTGGGCGTGAGCGCCGCGATCGGGAATCCGGCCGCGTCGGCGCTGGTGCACTGATCACCTCGCAGAGTCTCGGGGTATTCCTTGTCAAGTTCCCACACGAAGAACGCCCCGGTGGTCAGCTCGTCGCCCTCCTTTCTCGTCTGATAGCTCTCGTAGAGCTTCTGCTCGTTGCGATCGACCACGATGAGGTGGCAGTCGCCCTGACCTTCGGTCTCGCCCGAGATGTCGCAAGTGAGGTCATCCGAACCCTCGATGGTGGCATCGGCCGGAACGGGCATTGACGCAGGTACCTCGTCGCAGTCCGGTCCGCCGTAGCAGTACTCCTCTGGGTTGCCCACCACCTGCATACGGGGATCTGACGAGTCGGCCTCGAAGACCGTGATCGAGAAGTCGGTCTGTAACTCGTTTCCCCCACCCCAACCGCCGGCGTCGTTCAATGCGGAAATGATCGCCTCACTACGGTCCGACACAGCGGAACTCGAGACGTCCATCGTCCACGGCTCGGAGGCAGTGAAGAGCCCACCGCCGGCCGCACCGCCGCTGGTGCTGCTCGATCCCCCGACGGTGCTGGTGACCGTGACGGTGACGGGACTGGACCCGGCGCAGCTCGTGGCCAGCAGGCAGGCGGAGGCCAATGCGCCTACTCGTCCGGCTCGAGTCAATGACACGGGGCCCCCAGGCATTCGTCGGTAGGTGTCCATCGACGGTATCGACGTCGGCCCCCGACTTAATCGGGTGTTTCCCTATGACTCGCCTACTCGTCGGCTCCGCCGACGTCGTGCTTCGCGAGCTCCCGCTTGAGGATCTTGCCCGTGGGGTTGCGCGGCAGTTCGTCGAGGAAGACGACCTCCCGCGGCACCTTGTAGCGGGCCAGGTTGTCCTTCACGTAGGCCTTGATGGCGTCCTCGTCGACGCTCGCCCCCTCGACCTTGACCACGAAGGCGCGCAGCCGGTGGCCCCACTCCTTGTCCTCGACGCCAAGTGCGGTGGCCTCGACGACGTCGGGGTGGCCGCTGATCAGATCCTCCACCTCCGCGGGGAACACGTTCTCGCCGCCGCACACGATCATCTCGTCGTCACGGCCGCTGACGTAGAGCAGCCCGTGTTCGTCGAAGTAGCCGACGTCACCCGACGACATGAGCCCGTCGATGATCTGCTTGCCGCCACCGCCCGTGTAGCCCTCGAAGGGGAAGGTGTTGCTGACGAAGATGCGGCCCACCTCGCCTTGGCTGACTTCGTTGCCGTTGTCGTCGAAGAGCTTCACCTTGACGCCCTTGACGACGGGCCCGACGGTGGCCGGGTTGATCGACAGGTCCTTGGGCCGGGCGATCGTCGCGAACGCGATCTCCGTCGACCCGTAGAGGTTGTAGACGACGGGGCCCAGGTCCTTCAGCGCGCGGGTGGCGAGCTCGCCGCCAAGCTGCGAGCCGGACACGAAGACGATCCGCAGGCTCGACAGGTTCGGCTTGGGACTGGTCTTCTCCAGTTCGTCGAGGATCCGGGACAGCATGACTGGCACCACCACGAGCGCCGTCACCCGATGCTTCTCGATGTCGGCGAGCACCGTGGCCGGCTTGAAGCGCCGTCGCAGCACCAGGGTGGAGCCGAGCATCATCGCGATGGTGCCGTGCAACAAGCCCAACGCGTGGAACATCGGCGCGGGCAACGACGTCACCTCACCCGACCGGAACGGCACATGGGACAGCACGCCGCCGATCGGGGCCAGCGACGGCGGGGTGCTCCGGTTGGCCCCCTTCGGCGTACCCGTGGTGCCGCTGGTGAGGATGATGATCTTCGCGTGCTTGTCGGACTTCGGCGCCGGGTCGCTCTTGCTCCGCGCGATCAGGTCGGCGAGCGTCTCGTCGGTGCTCTCGGACGGGGCGTCGCTGTCGGGGTTGGTCGGCAGCGCGCGGAGCTTTCCGAGCGGCGGGTCGGCCGCCGCGACGGCCTTCGTGTACTCGTCGTCGTGGATGATCAGCTTCGCGCCCTCGCGCTCGGAGACCTCCTTGATCTGAGGTCCCGAGAACTCGCTGTTGAGCAGGATCAGCCGAGCGCCGACCCGGGCGGCACCGTAGAACGCGATCAGGAACCACCGGTGGTTGCGTATCAACAGCGCCACCCCGTCGCCGCCGCGGACGCCCATCGCCCGCAGTCCGTTGGCGACGGCGTTGACCGAGTCGTTCAGTTCCTTGAACGTCAGTTCGCCGTCGTCGTCGATGACGGCGGTCCGATCCGGGGTACGACGCGCGTTGAGGGCCGGGATCATCCCGAACTCACCCCAGCGGCGAATGTCGGCGACCATCGCGGCGACGTTCTGCGGCGGCTCCAGCTTGAACGCGCCCGCCTCGAACATCTTGCGGGCGTAGTGGACTTCCGCCGAGCCGCGTTCGGCGAGTTGCTGGATCTTCGCCACTGCCTGCAAGGGAAGATCGGTTAGCTTGGGCATGGCCCAACGATATGTGACGCCGGTCTCACCCGTGGCCCGTCCCACCGCACAACTAGCATTGCCCTCATGGCCAGTCCGCTGTCATTGGACGTGGACGGTCGCACGGTGTCCGTGTCCAACCCCGACAAGGTCGTCTTCCCCGAAGCCGGGATCACCAAGCTCGACCTCATCAACTACTACCTGTCGGTCGCGGATGGCGCGCTGCGCGGCGTCGCAGGCCGGCCGATGATCCTCAAGAGGTTCGTCAAGGGCATCTCGCAAGAAGCGGTGTTCCAGAAGCGTGCCCCGGAGAAGCGGCCCGATTGGATCGAGGTCGCCGAGTTGAAGTACGCCTCGGGCACCTCGGCGAAGGAGGCCGTCATCCGCGACGCGGCCGGCCTGGCGTGGGCGGTCAACCTCGGATGCGTCGACCTCAACCCGCATCCCGTGCTCGCCGAGGACCTCGACCACCCCGACGAACTCCGCGTCGACCTCGACCCGATGCCCGGCGTGGAATGGGCCCAGATCGTCGCCGTCGCGTTGGTGGCCAGGGACGTGCTCGCCGACTTTCGCCTGACGGCGTGGCCCAAGACGTCGGGCTCACGCGGCTTCCACATCTACGCCCGCATCCATCCGAACTGGCCGTACAAGCAGGTCCGGCTCGCCGCCGAGACCATTGCCCGCGAGGTCGAGCTCCGCACTCCCGAGTTGGCCACCAGCAAGTGGTGGAAGGAGGAGCGCGGCGAACGCGTCTTCGTCGACTTCAACCAGAACGCCAAGGACCGCACCGTCGCGTCGGCGTATTCGGTCCGCTCTCGGCCCGACGCGCGAGTGTCGACGCCGCTGCTTTGGGACGAAGTGCCCGACTGCCGAGCCGAGGCATTCACGGTGGCGACGGTGCCCGCGCGCTACGCCGAACTCGGCGACCCGTGGGAGGGCATCGACGACGCGCCGGGCGGCTTGGACGCGTTGCTGGAGCGGGCGAAGGAACTGGGTCCCGCCGAGAAGGCACCGAAGGGAACGACGCGCGGCACCGGCCGGCGCGAGTCGAGCATGCCGCTGATCGAGGTCGCCCGCACCAAGACCAAGGACGAGGCGATGGCCGCGCTCGACACGTGGCGCACGCGGTATCCCGCAGCCGCCGAACGCCTCGAACCGGTCGACGTGCTCGTCGACGGGATGCGGGGCCCCAGTTCGATCTGGTACCGCATCCGGGTCAACCTGCAGCACGTGCCGGAGGACCAACGGCCGCCGCAGGACGAGCTCATCGCGGACTACAACCCGTGGGTGAACTACTCGGGCCCGCAGTGGAAGCGTTGAGCCATTTGCTCACGGCCACCACGGCGTAGTTCTTAGCGAAGTATTAGCCGCTACTCAAGGGTAGGCCAACTTGCGTGGATACCTTCGGGTTACAGGTTGAAGTGACGGCGCCGTCTGCAGCCATTTCACTCAACGGAAACGAGGGCATCATGACGAACGCGAGCACCGGCTCCGCGCCGGATCATGGCTTCCGCTATGGCAATCCCGCGCTCGATTGCGACCGCGCCCAGATGAGCGCGGTGTGCCGTCAACTCGCCACCGTCGTATCGTTCGGCGGCGAGCTCGACCACACGAACATCGGACGAATCATCGAGTACGCCACGCGATATGTGTTGTGCGAGAAGCCCTTCGTGCTCGACCTCAGCGACGTGGAGGCGTTCGCCGACGCGGCCATCGCACTGCTGTACGCCGTCGACGACGCCTGCTACGACGCTGGCGTCGAGTGGGCGGTCGTGGCAAGCCCGGTCGTGACCGACGTGATGCGCCACTACGGCGACCCGGCCGCCTTCCACACCGTCGATTCCGTGCCGGAGGCTCTGCACCGATTCGCCGACGCCACCGCGGCGCGTCGCCGCCTCCTGCCGATCCTCGTCAAGTCCGCCTGAGAGGACTACCCATGCTGCTCGACGTTCGCTCACTCATCCGGCTGCTCCGCAGGCGCAAGCCGCTCGACATGCACCGACTCGCCCTCGAGGCGCCCCGCGCCCACGCTGCCTGATCAGGCCTAGCGGCTGGCGAGCCATCACCCAACGTACGGCGATTCAGCTCATGCCGCGAACACCTGGGAGTCGTCGGCAAAGGCCTTGAACTCCAAGGCATTTCCAGCCGGGTCGAGCAGAAACATGGTCCACTGCTCGCCCGTTTCGCCCTCGAACCGGACGTAGGGCTCGATGACGAACTCGACGCCGGCGGCGCGTAGCCGCGCGGCGAGCTCCTGAAACTTCGGAACGGTCAGGATCAAGCCGAAGTGGGGCACCGGGACGTCGTGTCCGTCGACCGGATTGTGGATCGGCCGCACGCGGTCTGGCGACAGATGAGTGACGACTTGATGGCCGCTGAGGTTCCAGTCGACCCAGGTCTCGGCGCTGCGCCCCTGTTCGAGGCCGAGCACGTCGCCGTAGAACCGCCGCGCCGCAACGAGGTCGTCGACCGGCATGGCCAGGTGAAAGCGCGGGATCGGTGAGTCGAGCACGGTCATGGCTCCCACGATATGCGGCCGCACATTGAGTGCGCTTCTGTAGCACTTACCGTTGTATATTCAGTATCGTGGCGGCGATGACTGGCGGGCTGGCGGTGCAACGGCCGTGCCTGAGCGTGCTGTCGCCGAATGCGGTCGACGCGGTGCGCAGTGCCGGCGGCCTCATCTGCGATCGGGTGCGGCTCGGTTGGCGGGTCACCGTCCTGGTCCCGGCATGCGAGGACACGCGGTCGCTCCGCATCCTCGGGGCCGACGTCGCAGACATCGACGCGCCACCGGACGGGCTCCGCGACCACCGCTCGGCGCTGGTCGCCTCCGGCGCGTTGTACGCCAACGACCGCGCGGCGCGCTCAGAGGTCGATTCGGCACTGGCCACCAAGACCACCGAGGTACTCGTCTGGGGCGCCGCCATGCCCGCCGAGCTCAACCGCGGTGCCAAAGTGGTGTCCTACCGGCTCAGCAGTGCGGCCCGGGCCTTCAAGAGGCAAGCGTTGCTCGCGGCCGGGCTGCCAGCGGACGACGTCGCCACCGAGACGTTCCGCACCAAGTGCGCACTGGAGTTGATCGCGCGGGAACTCGACGTCGCGGGCTGAGTCCGCTACCCCGCCGCGAGCCGGCGCTCCCGCGCCAGTTCGATGTCAATCAGGCTCGCGATGATCGGCAGTGCCACCCGCGCTGCCAGGCACAGCGCGTCGGCCTGACCCGCAGGCAGCATCGTCAGTAGCTCGCGCAACCGGACCCTGAAGTCGCCTTGACGCTCGAGTACCAGGGCACGGCCGCCGTCGCTGAGTGCCACCAGGGCCGCGCGGCGGTCGGCGGGGTCGGCCGATCTTTCGACGAGCCGCCTGCGCTCGAGTCGTTGGATCAGCTGTGTCATCGAGGGCTGGCTGATGGCTGCGGCTGAAGCCAACGCGGTGAGGCGCACCGGACCCTCGGCGTGCAGTCGGTACAAGACCTCCGACGCCGTCGGGCTCAGGTCGGCACGCTCGAACAGGTGCCGGGACATCAGCACCGTGGCCTGTGCCAACGCTTCGGTGACGGCTTCGACGTCGTCTTCGCGCAGCTTCACCGTCGGCACAATACTTCACGACACTATGGAATACGTGGGAGCCGGTTAAGTGCTCCCTATGACCCGGCACGGAGCGCCGAAGCAGCCCCGAGTCTTGGTGTGACGGAAACCCTTGTACTGCAGCAAATGTGCCGCACATCACCCTCTCGACGTAGCGGTTCGAAAGTGGACTTGCACGCAATACTGTTAGCCGTACTATATATCTGCATTAAGCACCTGCCGCCTGACGCGTGGCTGGATGACCTGAACCCGACATCGACGACTCGACATCGAACAACGCAACGGACGGCAGGACGATGACACGTGCATTCGGGCGGCCACGCCTGGTGAAGGCCGCATGAGCACCCACACCACCGACGCGCCGACGGACGCCTTTCCGCCGGCCCGGCACGCGGCGCGGCCCTTCATTCCTCGGATGATCCGCACGTTGGCGGTGCCCATCATCATCGGCTGGATCGCCGTCATCGCCGTGCTGAACGTCATCGTGCCGCAGCTCGAAGAGGTCGGCAAGATCCGCTCGGTCTCGATGACGCCGGACGCCGCGCCGTCGATGATCTCGATGAAGCACATCGGCCAGGTCTTCGACGAGTTCGACTCCAACAGCGCGGCCATGATCGTGCTTGAGGGGCAGGAGCCACTCGGTCCCGACGCCCACGCCTACTACGACCAGCTGATCAAGAAGCTCGAGGCGGACACCGGCCACGTCGAGCACATTCAGGACTTCTGGAGCGATCCGCTCACCGCATCCGGTTCGCAGAGCAGCGACGGCAAGGCCGCCTACGTCCAGGTCTACCTGCGCGGCAATCAGGGCGAGTCGCTGGCCAACGAATCCGTCGAGGCCGTCGGGAACATCGTGAAGAGCGTGCCCGTGCCGCCGGGCGTCCAGGCGTACGTGACCGGCGCCGCCGCGCTTGCTGCTGACCAGAACACCGCAGGCGACCGCAGCATGCAGCTCATCGAGGGCGTGACGTTCACCGTCATCTTCGTCATGCTGCTGCTGGTCTACCGATCCATCGTCACGGTGCTCATCACTCTCTTGATGGTCGTGCTCCAACTCGCCGCCGCGCGCGGGGTGGTGGCGTTCCTCGGGTACCACGAGATCATCGGTCTGTCGACCTTCGCCACCAACCTGCTCGTCACCCTCGCGATCGCCGCCGCCACCGACTACGCAATCTTCCTGATAGGTCGATATCAGGAAGCGCGCGGCGCAGGCGAGGACCGAGAAGCCGCCTACTACACCATGTTCGGCAGCACCGCCCACGTCGTGCTCGGCTCGGGACTGACCATCGCGGGCGCCACCTTCTGTCTGACCTTCACCAATCTGCCCTACTTCCAGACGCTCGGCGTCCCGCTGGCCATCGGCATGGTGGTCTGCGTGTTGGCCGCACTCACGCTCGGCTCCGCGCTGATCAGCGCGTTGAGCCGCATCGGCAAGGTGCTGGAACCCAAGCGCGCCATGAAGGTTCGCGGCTGGCGCAAGATCGGCGCCGCCGTCACCCGGTGGCCGGGGCCCATCCTCGTCGCCACCATCGCCCTGTCGCTGGTCGGCCTGCTCACCCTGCCCGGCTACCGCAACAGCTACAACGACCGGCTCTACCTGCCGAAGGACGTGCCGGCCAACGAGGGCTACGCGGCCGCCGACCGGCACTTCTCGCCGGCCCGCATGAACCCCGAGCTGCTGATGATCGAGAGCGACCACGATCTGCGGAACTCCGCGGACTTCCTGGTGATCAACAAGATCGCCAAGGCCGTCATGGCGGTGCCGGGCATCTCCAGGGTGCAGACCATCACGCGGCCCGAGGGCAAGCCGATCGAGCACTCG
>Ga0070668_100004505_pt1 | contig 10329 bp, 9 predicted proteins | sample KBSS43metaG_FD_64661 | JGI IMG/M metagenome (GOLD analysis project Ga0070668, IMG submission 64661) | Switchgrass rhizosphere microbial communities from Kellogg Biological Station, Michigan, USA - KBS S4-3 metaG | ecosystem: Host-associated > Plants > Roots > Rhizosphere > Soil ... | reverse complement strand
CCGGGCGAGCTTGCGGCCGGTGCTCCGGGTGGTTTCGGTGGTGGTCATGGTTCCCTCCAGTGCGGTTCGCTCTGGACGAGAATCGCGGTTGCGGGCCGTGCTGCCAGGTGCCGGAAGTCATGACCCGGGTCATGTGACCGCGTCAGAGCAGCCCGAGGTCCCGGGCGCGGAGGGCGGCCTGGGTGCGGTCGCGGGCGCCGAGCTTGCCGAGCACGTTCGTCACGTGGTTCTTCACCGTGCCCTCGGCCAAGAACAGCTTCGCGGCGATCTCCCGGTTGCTGCGGCCGTCGGCGAGCAGGCGCAGCACGTCCAGCTCCCGCTCCGAAAGCGGGACCACCAGCGGCTGGGGCGGCGGCTCGGACGGCTCGGCCAGCTGCGCGAACCGCGCGACCACCTTCGCGGCGACGGACGGCTGCAGCACCGACTCCCCGCGCGCGGCCGCCAGCACCGCCTCGATCAGCCGGGCGGAGGAGACGTCCTTGAGCAGGTAGCCGACCGCGCCCGCGCGCAGGGCGGCGAAGACGTCCTCGTCGTCGTCGAACGTGGTCAGCGCGATGACCTGGATCATGGGGTGCGCCAGGCGCAGCCGCCGGGTGGCGGCGACGCCGTCGAGGACCGGCATGCGCAGGTCCATCAGGACGACGTCCGGCGCCAGCGCGGCGGCCCGGCTCAGCGCCTCCTCGCCGTTGCCCGCCTCGCCGACGACGTCGATGCCGTCGTTGGTCGCCAGCAACGTGGCGAGGGCTTCGCGGAAGAGCGCCTGGTCGTCGACGAGCAGGACGCGGACCGGTGTCATCCCGGGACCTCCATGCTCAGCGCGCTGCCCTCGCCCGGCGCCGAGGTGAAGTCGAGCTTGCCACCCAGGTGCTCGGCGCGTTCCCGCAGTCCCAGCAACCCGAAGCCGGTGGACGCGGGGCCGTCGGTGCCCGCGCCGTCGTCGCGCACCACGACCCGGACCGAGGTCTCCGCGTAGTCCAGCAGCAGATCCGCCTGCCCGGCACCGGCGTGCTTGCGGACGTTCGTCAGCCCCTCCTGCGCCGTCCGGAACAGGGCTTCGCGCTGTTCCTCCGGCAGCGGCCGTTCGGCACCGGACACCGTCACCTCGGCCGGGACGCCGGCCTCCGATGCCAGCGCTGCCAGCGCCCGCAACGCTTCCGGCAGGGGCGTCGCCCGCGGTTCACGCAGGGCCCGCACCGACCGGCGCACCTCGGCCAGCGCGGTTTCGGCCTGCTCCTGCGCCTTCGCCAGTACCGCGTCGGCCTTGGCCGGATCGGTCGGCAGGACCGCACGCGCGGCCTTCACCTGCATCTGGACGACGGTGAGCGAATGCCCGAGCCCGTCGTGGATGTCGCGCGCGACGCGGTTGCGCTCCTGCGCCGTCGCGAGCCGTTCGGCCTGGGTGGCGTAGTCGCGCAGCTTTTCGTGCGCTTCGGCCAGTTCGCCGCGGGACCGCTGCTCGCGCACCAGCAACTCCGTGATGACGGCCGCGAACAGCACCGAAACCAGCGTGCCGAGCCCTTCGCGCAGCCCTTCACCCAGCGACATCCCGAGGTGCACGAGCGGGACCACGGCGATCACCAGCGCGACGACCGGGAGCGGGAACCGCAGCAGCACGCACTGGCTGACCAGCACCACGAGGAACAGCGTCGCCCCGACCCCGGCGTTGATCGTGAAGATCACGAAGGCCAACGGGAGCTGGACGGCGACGTACGCGGCGCTCCACGCCATCCGGCCGCGGTCTTCCACCCAGCCGAAGCCCAGCGTGGCCAGCGCGGTGAAGACGGCACCCAGCACGAGCGAGAGCACGGGCTCCCCGGAACCGAGGACCCCGAGCACAACCGAAAGGAAGGCGCCGCAGGTCAGCACCCCGAGGGCCCGGTTCATGGGGTCACTCTGGGGTGTCCGGCGCCCGCGGTCAACCACGAAAGCGTTCACACGGCCGTGCGAAGCTCCGGCACTTAGGCTGGAAAGGACGGCGAAGCCGAGACGGGAGTTTGACATCGATGTCAGTGCTCTGGGGCGTGTCGTTCGACGCCACTCCGCTGTCCGGAGTCGTGGTCGAGTTCCTCAAGACGGCGCGCCGCCTGGCCGCCCGCGGGTACCGCGTCCACCTCGACCTCGGCTACGACATCAAGGCCGACAAGGGCGCCTTCTTCCGGCCCTACCGCGACGAAGCCGGGCTGCTGCCGGAGTGGGTCACGCTCGACCGCGTCGAGGGCGTCGAGGAGATCCGCGGCTACGACGGCGCGTTCGCCGGACGCGTCCTGAGCGAGGTCGTCCAGGCGGGGAACGGAGCGCTGCGCCCGGAAATCGACCGGATCGCCGGTGAACTGGCCGACCGGATGGTGGCGACCTGGGAACGCCTCGGCGTGACGATGGTGATGGTGGAGAACGGCACCCTGCCGGAGAACCTCACCTACACCGAGGCGCTCTACCGCGCGATCGACCGCTACGGCGCCCGGCACCGGCTCGGCCGGTTCGTGTTCTGGCGTGACCACGACCTGATGTGGCAGAGCGAACCGGGCATCGCCAAGTACGGCCGGTTCCCGTACGCGAGCGTCCCCGCGCCGCGGAATTCGCCGCACATCCACTACTTCGCGCTGCACGAGCAGGCGAAGGCCCGGACCCTGGAATGGGTGCCGGACCTGGTGAACATCGACGTCCTGCCCAACGCGTTCACCATCGCCCCCGCGCGGATCGACGAGCGCAACGCGGGATTCCGCCGCGACCACGGGATCCCCGGCGGTGTCCCGCTGCTCGCCCGGATCACGCGGATCATCCCGCAGAAGCGGATCGACCGGGACCTCCACCTCCTCACGATGCTGCCGGACGCGTGGCTGTTCGTGGCCGGCGACGTCGGCGAGGCACCCGCCGAGCACGCCCGGCTCGCCGAACTCGCGAGCCGGCTCGGCGTGCGCGACCGCGTCGTGTTCGGCGGCTGGCTGACGCCGTACGACACCGCCGTGCCCGGCCGGTACTCGGTGCGCGACCTCCTCGCGCACGCGACGATCGTGTCGTTCCTGACCTCCTACGACTACGAGAGCTACGGCAACCCGGTCAGCGAAGCGATCGCCGCCGGGACGCCGTACATCACGAGCGGGTACGAGCTCTACGACGTCGTCTACGGCAGCAAGGGATTCCGGGCGCCGGTGCTGGACATCCGGACCCGCGACCTGCCGGACGCGGCGTTCGCCCGCGCCGTGGCCGAGCTGATCACCGACGAAGGGAAGCGGGCCGAAGTGGTACGGGTGAACCAGGAACTGGGGCGGGCACGGTTCGGCACCCGGGTCGTCGACGACCTGGTCGAGCGGCTGTACCCGCCGCCGATGGGGGCCGGCACGCGGCTGAGCGTCGTGCTGCCGGTCTACAACGAGGCGGCGAACCTGTGGGCGGTCCTGCGGACCCTGTACGACCAGCGCGACGGCGACGCGCCGCTGGACAAGAGCCGGTACGAGGTCGTGCTGGTCGACAACAACTCGACCGACGACACCGTCGACCTCGCGCACGCCTTCGCGGCGCGGCACCCCGACCTGGCCCTGCACGTGATCCACGAACCGGAGCAGGGCGTCTCGTGCGCGCGGCGGGCGGGCATGGACTTCGCCGTGGCGCGCAGCCGGAACCGGCCGGACACCGGCCCGGGGGAGCGGTTCTACCTCGTGTCGGCCGACGCGGACTGCCGCGTCGACGCGCACTGGCTGAGCGAGCTGTTCGCCGCGATGGAGTCGAGCAAGGCCGCGATCGGCGTCTGCGACTACTACTACAACTCCGGCCACTTCACCGGCCGGCCGCGGCTGTGGGACGCGATCCAGCGGACGCTGCGGTGCCGCGCCGTCACGTTCTCGCTGTTCGGCGGCTTCCCCGACGGCAAGGGCTTCGCCGTCGAGCGCGACGCCTACGAGCGCGCCGGCGGCATCGAGATCTTCTACCAGCTGCAGGACGGGAAGTTCGTCAACCACCTGTCCGACGACTGGGACTTCGGGATCAAGGTGGCCAGCGGCGGGGACGCGATCACCTACGCGCCGCGCTCGCGGGTCGAGATCAACCCGCGCCGCGTCGACCACGCCATCGACGAGGTCATCGCCGGCCGGGCCTACGGCTCGGACGGCATCATCGTCATGCGCGACATCCGGCCGTCGACGCCCGCCACTGCCGTCGACCTCACCCAAGCCGAAGCGAAGCAGGCATGGGAGTTCTCGATCAAGGACTTCACCCCGAAGAACACGATCCTGCCCGTGCTGCTGACGCCCACGCTCCTGGAGGACGACGCCGTCATCGCGTTCTTCGGCGCGGACCTGGCCGCCCGGCTCGCCCGGCGGATCGCCGAGATCCGCGACGAGCTGCGCGTCGTCGACTTCACGCCGATCCACGCCTACAAGACGCCGTCCTACCGGCTGTACTTCGAGTTCGCCGACGAGCTGTTCGCGTGCCTGCGGCGGCACGTGGGCGAGGACATCGGCGTCCCGCCGCCGCTGCCGCCGTGCCTGGCGGAAGTCCCGGCGGAGCGCTTCGCGGAGTTCGTCCGCTACTACTGCGAGGACCGGGAATCGGGCGAAGCCCACAACTACTTCGGCAACGGAGGGGTGTTCTGATGACCCTGGGCTATGAAGAGGCGGTCGGCTCGCTGCACGCGATCGACCCCGGGTGGCCGCGGCCCGCCGTGCTCGACGTCCTCTCGCTGCCGGAAAACCGGCACCTGCTGGACTTCGTGCAGGAGGACCCGTTCGGCGCGCACGTCTTCCCCGGCAACGTCCCCGGCTCCCCGGCCGACTTCCTGCGCGACCTGGACGCGCAGCTGGCGTCCAGTGGCCCGATCCACCTGTGGTCGTACATCCCGACCTGCGCTTACCGCTGCCGGTTCTGCCAGTACCCGGTGGTGCTGGTCAAGGGCAAACCCGAAGTGGCGTACGACAAAGCGAAGCACTGGGTCGACCTGAACATCCGCGAAGCGAAGCTGTGGCTCGACGCCGTGCCGCGGCTCGCGGGTGCCGAAGTCGGGGAGTTCAACGTCTTCGGCGGCACGCCGTCACTGCTGCCGGAGCCGGAGATCCGCCGGCTGCTGGACTTCTACCGCGAGCACTTCGGCTTCACCGCGGACACCACGATGCGGTTCGAGGGCGACCCGAGCACGTTCACCCCGGCGAAGCTCGACCTGCTGCGGGAACTGGGGTGCACCAAGCTGTCCAGCGGCGTCCAGTCGTTCGACGACCACGTCCTGGAGCTGTGCGGGCGCGAGCACAGCGCCGAGATGTGCGTCGACTTCGTCCGCAACGCCACGGCGGCCGGGTTCGAGTGGGTCAGCATCGACCTCATGTACGGCCTGCTCGACCAGAGCCTCGACAGCGTCCGCCGCGACCTGGACGTCGTGCTGGAGAACGAGGTCACGGCCGTGGTGTGCACGAAACTGCACCTGGCGTCCTACAGCGACACCCGCACCGGCGTCACCGGCGAGAAACCGGCGGCGTGGCAGCTGCCGTCCTACCGGGACAAGCTGGTGCGCGACGGCCACCGCTGGCCGACGCTCGGCGAGCAGTACCAGATGCGGGAGCTGCTGACCGAAGGACTGCGTTCGGCGGGCTACACGGAGCACCCGACGATGTACTTCGCGCGGGCCGGGCTGGGACCCGAGAAGTGGAAGGCCATCATGGTCGACCAGGACAAGCAGGAGGCCGAAGTCGCGATCGGCCTGGGCGGCAGCTCGAGCTGCCGCGCGTCGGAAGCGATCACCGACGTCAACTCCAAGCGGTACATCGAAACCGTGGAAGCCGGGCGGATTCCGCTCGGCTCGGCGACGCGGTTCACGCCGGAGGCGCAGGAAGCGCGAGCGGTGAAGATGGCGCTGACGACGTTGCAGCCCCTGCGGGATTCCCTGCACGGCTCGCGGTTCCCCGGGCGGTCGCTGTTCGCGGAACCGTGGCTGGGCAAGTTCCGCTCCCTGGCCGCACGCGGGCTCGTCAGGCTGCGGCCGGACGACGGCGTCATCGAGCTGACTCCGGAAGGCGAAGTGCTGGTGGAAGCGATCATCACCACCGAGCTGTGAACCAAGATCACTACATCGGGTGACAGAAGCCTCGCGGGGAGCGACGCGGGCGGGCAGCATGGGCCCCGGACGTGCCCGTACCGAGATCGGAGCCCCGATGAGCCGAACCGTTGCCGGACACGACGAACAGCGGTGGCGGGCGAGGCTCGCCGCCGCGGGCGCGCTGGCCGCGTTCGCTTCGGTGGTCGTCGCGGTACCGGCCGAAGCCGCGCCCGACTACTCCCTCGCGGACACGAACTACGCGGGCACGCAGATCGCCGCGCACGAAGGGGCGCGGGGGAGCGCGCGCGTCGACCCGGCCGGGCAGACGCTCGGCCACGACGTCAGCGGGCACCAGGGCCCGGTCGACTGGCCGGCGGCGGCGGGCGCCGGCGCGAAGTTCACCTACGTCAAGGCGACCGAGGGCACGGGCTTCGTCAACCCGCAGTTCGGCCAGCAGTACGACGGGGCCCATGCGGCGGGCGTGATCCGCGGCGCGTACCACTTCGCCCGCCCGGACGTCTCCGGCGGCGCGGAGCAGGCGGAGTACTTCATCGCCCAGGGCGGCGGCTGGCGCGCGGACGGCACGACCCTCCCGGGCGCGCTGGACATCGAGTACAACCCGTACGGCGAAGTCTGCTACGGCAAGAGCCCGGCCGACCTGACGGCATGGATCGCGGACTTCACGCGGACGTACCTGGCGAAGGTGAAGCGCAGCGCGCTGATCTACACGAGCACGGCGTGGTGGAAGCGCTGCACGGGCAACACGGACCGCTTCGGGAACACGGAACCGCTGTGGCTGGCGCGGTACGGCCCGGAGGTCGGGGAGCTGCCGGCGGGCTGGGAGAAGCAGAGCATCTGGCAGTTCGCGCGCGCCGGCGGGCTGCCGGGGGACCAGAACTACTACAACGGCCCGCTCGGCCGGGTCGAGGCGCTGGCGAAGGGGGCGAGCCAGATCCTGGGGGATTCCATGAACGACGGCGCAGCCGCCGCTGCGCGTGCCAGCGGCGGCTGTCCGTCCACATCGGACTACGGTGTCACCTGGCGCTGCTCCGGGTCACCGCGGGAATCCGAAGATGGTAGGGAACGTCGTGCAGGTGTAACTGGGATCATAGGCAACGAGGTCAGCCTGACGACCAGCCGGAAAGTCTCCGGAGTACGCACCGGGCACGAGGTCGTAAAGCCAGTCGAAGATCAATCCGCCGCCGGGCCGCCGGTTCCAGACGGAGACTCCGCCGGTGGCATTGTTCTTCACGGAGTAAGCGTGATTCTCCCAAATGCTCCCCTGCCAGGAGAAGGCCTCACAGCTGTCCCAGATACCCCCGATGGCGACTCCGCTCCCCGTGTAGCCGGTGCCATACCACATGCAGAATCTCTGAGGTGGGCAGCTGGTGGAGCCGGGATCGATGGGCTCGTAAGTCCAAGTCCCCCTGAGTTCGGCCGAGGTGGATCCGGCCGCCGCTGCCGCGGAAACCGTGCCTGTGCAGGCCAGTACTACCAGTATCGTCACCACGAGGAAGCTGCGTTTCCGACGTTTCACGCCTGTCCTCCGATTTACTCGGGCGCCGACATGGTGCTGTCAGTCGGCTTTCGGTTCGAGACCTTCGGAAGCCTGGCGGATTCCCGGACGGCGCGGCGGGGGCATGGCCGCCATCCTGCGAATCTTGTCCCCCGTGACCCCGTAGTGGTCCAGGAAAGCCTGGCGGAGTGTTTCCGCCGACCGGAACCCGCACCGGCGTGCGATCGCCGCGAGCGACAGTTCGCTGCCTCGCACGAGGTGCACGGCTGCCTCGGTGCGCGCGGCCCGGACCGCGTGGGCCGGCGTGGTGTCCAGGTGGGTGGTGAAGAGCCGGGTGAGGTGCCGCGTGCTGACCCCGGCGCGCACCGCGAGCGTGGGCGGGCTCAGGTCTTCGGTGAGATGCGCGGCGATGAACCCGAGCAGGTCGCGCACCAGCCGGTCGCCCGGGGGCGGGGCGGCCAGGAACATGCTGATCTGGGCCTGGTCGGCCGGACGGTGCAGGTAGGTCACCAGCTCACGGGCGACTTCGCGCGCCAGGGTGGGGCCGTGGTCGTCTTCGATCAGCGCGAGCGTGAGGTCCAGGGCGCTGGTGACCCCGGCCGAGGTGTAGACGTTGCCGTCCCGGATGTACAGCGGAACCGGATCCACTGCCACCGCGGGGAAGCTCGCCGCCAGGAGTTCGCCGTAGCCCCAGTGCGTGGTGACCCGCCGCCCGTCCAGCAATCCGGCGGCGGCCAGGACGAACGTGCCCGTGCACACCGACGCGACCCGTCTGCTCCGCTCGGCCAGTCGCCGCACCTGGGTCAGCATCCGCTCGTCGGTCATCGCGGCATGCGTCCCGTCGCCGCCGACGACCAGCATCGTGTCGATCCGCCCGGTGACCGCGGCCAGTCGCCGGGTCCCGGCAAGCACGATCCCCGACGACGTGCGGGCCCGCTGCCCGCCGACGGTCGCCAGTTCGATCGCGTACGGTGGCGTCGCCCCGTGCGAGTTCGCGATCTCCAGCGCTCCGCTGGGACAGGCCACGTCAAGGATCTGCGCGTCTTCGTAGGCGACGATCACGACTCGCCGTGCATCGCTCATACCCGGAAGGGTATCCGGTCCGCCGGGTGCTCTAGCGGCGCCGGGAAAGGTCCGGCCACGGTGGCCGGTGCAGGACCGCCAGCGCGCCGAGCGTCGCCGCCACCAGGCCGGTCGTCACCGCCAGCACGGCGACGCGGGTCGCGTCGACCGCCGGCTCCCACTTGGCCTGACCCTCGCGGATGGCGAACACCCCGATCGGGCGGCTCACGGGGATCACCGTCGTGCCGTCCGGGGTTTCGTACGGTTCGCCGAACAGCCGCGGGGCGGTTTCGCCGGGCCGTGGCAGGCCTCGAAGTTTCATGATGTCCTCCCTGCGGCCCATCGAACCGGAATTCCCGGCCACTGACAAGATCGGACAAAGACTTGTCGCCCTGTCACCGGCTGCTTACGATCAGCGGTGAGGCCGTCACCGATGACTGTCCTCAGTGGACGATGGAGGCGCCGTGCGCAGAATCGCCCTTCTCGTCGCGGTTTCCGCGGTCGCGACGGTCGTCGCCTCCGCGCCGGGAGCCGCCGGGGCCGGGCACGCCTGGTTCACCTCCTGGGCCCAGTCGCAGGACGGCCGCGCGGACGCGCCGGTGTCCGGCCAGTCGCTGCGGATGATCACCCACCTCAGCGAGGGCGGCGACGCGGTGCGCGTCCGGCTGCAGAACACCTTCGGCGCCGGTCCGCTGACCATCGGGCACGCCACCGCCGGGCCGGGTGCGGGCGGCGCCGCCGTGACCGCGACGAAGGAACTCACCTTTGCCGGCCGGGCCGGAGTCACGATCCCCGCCGGCGGCGAGGTCTGGAGCGACGAAACCCGGCTGGCGACGCGCCCGGACACGAACCTGGCCGTGAGCCTGTCCGTCGAGGGCACCACCGTTCCCGGTCGCCACGGCGCGGCATTGCGGGACAACTACCTCACCGAACCGGGCGCAGGCGACCACACGGCCGACACCGGGGCCGCCGCCTACACCCGCACGGTCCAGTCCACCTACGTCGTCAGCGCCGTCGACGTGCACAACACCGCGCTGACGGGCACGGTCGTCCCGTTCGGCAGCTCGGTCGTCGACGGCATCGGCAGCACCAACTGCGGCCCGGGCTGCACGCAGCCCGGCGCCGACCGGCGGTGGACCGACGACCTCGCGCGGCGGATCGTCACCGAACTGCCCGCCTCGGCACAGCTGGCCGTCGCCAACGCCGACGTCTCGGGGACCACCAGCGCGAGGACGTGCCCCGGCATGCCGCCGTCGGTCGCCGGGCTGGACGCGGCGAGCCGGCTCGACCGGGACGTGCTGGCGCTGCACGGCGTCACCGCCGTCGTCTACTACTACGGCACCAACGACCTCGCCTTCGGCTGTGACGGCGCGACGATCATCGACAGCTACCGCGAAGTCTTCCGCCGCCTGCGCGCCGCCGGGATCGCCGTGTACGTCACGCCGAGCACGCCGAGGCCGGGCTATGACGACCAGGCCAACCTCGCCCGGCACGAGATCGCGTTGTTCGTCGAGCGCCGGAACAACTGCGGCGGCGCGTGTTCCGGCGTCGTGGACTTCGACGAGGTGCTCAAGGACCCGTTGCGGCCCAACAGCATTCTCCCGGCCTACGACAACGGCGACGGCATCCACGCCAACGCCGCCGGGCAGCAGGCCCTGGCCGACTTCGTCTCGCTGGACATGCTCGCCCGATCAGGGCCGGTTCGCCACACGATGGGGTGACCTGGCGAGTC
>Ga0070668_100004504_pt1 | contig 10331 bp, 12 predicted proteins | sample KBSS43metaG_FD_64661 | JGI IMG/M metagenome (GOLD analysis project Ga0070668, IMG submission 64661) | Switchgrass rhizosphere microbial communities from Kellogg Biological Station, Michigan, USA - KBS S4-3 metaG | ecosystem: Host-associated > Plants > Roots > Rhizosphere > Soil ... | reverse complement strand
CACTGCGACGCGGAGGGTGGTCGGCGGGTCGTCGCGATCCGAGCCACTGCTCGCTGACCCCCCTCCCGTGAAGCGCCGGCCCGGGGCCCCGCCGGCGTTACTGCAGGAGGGGCCCACAGCGCGACCAGCCATCGGAGTAAGCTCGAGCCTTCGATTTCACTCCGGTGTAGGGCGACGGAGAGGTGGAACCCGTGCCGGCTCCGGTACCTTTCTCCTTTCACGAGTTCGACCTCGACGGCGCCCGCGCGGCCATCGCGCAGAACTACTTCCCCACCACGCTCGACCTCTGCTCCGCTGCAGCGCCCTACGAGTTCCGCTTCATCGGCCACGCACACGGCCCGCTCACCGTGGGCGACGCCTGGTACACCTCGGGCATGAACATCGGCATCGAGGAGGTCGGCTCCGTCTACATCAACATCGCCACCGAGGGCACGCTCCTCGCCCGCCACCGCGGCCAGCTCGTGCAGGTCGACCCGAACCGGGGCGTGGTCTTCCAGGCGACCGGGGATGTCGCGATGACGACCAGTGACGACTACTCCTGCCTCGCGGTCAAGATCGCTCCCGGCGCCCTCGAGGGCGCACTGGAGGCCATCCTGGGACGGCCGGTCACACAGCCGCTGGCACTGAGCCCGATGATCGACCTGCGGACCCACGCAGGGGCGGGCTGGGCCCGACTCGTACGGCTGCTCGTCGACGAGGCCGGACCTACCGGAATGGCCAGCAGCGAGATAGTGGCCGCACCTCTGCGGGAGGCAGTACTCCACGGCCTGCTCCGAGCGGTCGACCATCCCTACCGCGACGCCCTAGACGCACCGGCACCCTCGTTCGGCCCGGCGGCGCTGCGTCGCGTCGTCGACGCTGTGGAAGCCGATCCCACCCGCGCCCTCACCCTCACCGACATGGCCCGCATCGCCGCGGTCAGCGTGCGCACGCTCCAGGAGCTCTACCGACGTCACCTCGACACCACCCCCACCGAGCACCTACGCCGCGCCCGGCTCGCCCGCGCCCACCAACAACTACAAGCATCGGATCCAACCGAGACCACCGTCAGTGCCGTCGCGCGCCGATCGGGATTCGTCCACCTCGGACGCTTCGCCGAGGCCTACCGCGCCCGCTACGACGAACCACCCTCAGCCACCCTCCGCCGGACGGACTGAGCGCTGACGCGTCGTGAAGCACGAGCGTCCGCCCGGCCGGTATCCGCGGAACCTGCGTGGCCGCCGGGCTCGCCCGCTCGTCGCCGTACGTGGGAAGACGTCCTACAGTCAGTGCCGTGCCCAGCGGGTCCTGGCCAGCGAAGACGATCACCTGGAAGGCGCCCACGCCGCGCCGCGCGACCTTGCCGTCCACGCCGAGAGAGGCGGCTGTCCCCGCTGCACGGAACGGCGGCTGCACCACACAACGCGGCGGTTCCGCTGCTGGAAGCGACGACAGCACCGGCGGTCTGGCGCAGTGACCGATGCGGCCGCACGAGGGCGGCGAACACGGCCCGGTCCGCCCAGTCCAGGCCTGGTCGTGGATCGGTGCGACGCAGGACGGCGACCTCTTCGACGCTGTGTCCGCAGCAGGGCCTTCTGCAAGATCATGCGGAAGGCCCCTGCTCGATCCCGCAGACTGACGGGAGGCGCTGTCGGCGCCCGCGAGGTCGCCGGAGGGTCGCGGCGGGCCGACTCAACCCTCATCGTTTCTGCATGCATGCCCGCGATACCGAGGCCCGTGAGCCCCGGCGTGACCGGAGACCCATGCGGTTGTGCGTTTTCCCCGAGGATGAGGGCGTCTTGTTTGGACGGACCGTCGAACGGGCCTTCCACAGCAGAGCGGGGAGGCGCGCCGGCGCTCGTCTGGGTGCGGTTTGGGTGAGATGATCGGGCGTGTTGCCACGACTGCCGACGAGTTTCGTGGGCCGGGAGAGCGAGCTGGCGCAGGCACGCGGCCTGCTGGATCGCACGCGCTTGCTGACGCTGACCGGGCCGGGTGGTTGTGGCAAGACGCGGTTGGCGATCGAGCTGGCGAGCAGGACGGCGGGGGATTTCTCCGACGGGGTGCGCTTCGTCTCTCTGGCTGCGGTGCGGGATCCGGCGCTGGTGCCGGTGGAGATCGCCCGCAGCATCGGATTGCAGGACACGCGCGGCATACCGCTGTTGGATCACCTGGCGAGCTACCTCGCCCAGCGGGACGTGCTGCTGATCCTCGACAACCTCGAGCAGGTGCTGCCGGCGGGCGGCTTCGTCGCCGACCTGCTCGGCGTCACCGCGCGGCCGCGGATCTTGGTCACGAGCCGCGCGCCGCTGCACCTGTCGTGGGAGCAGGAGTTTGCGGTGCCACCCCTGCACGTGCCGGGGCGTAGATCCACGCGCTCGGCCGATTCGCTGGGCGAGTGCGAGTCGGTGCAGCTGTTCGTGGCGCGGGCCGGCGCCTGCGTGCCCGGCTTCACCCTCACAGCCGAGAACGCGGCCGCGGTAGCCGACATCGTGCAACGCCTTGACGGGCTGCCGTTGGCGATCGAGCTGGCGGCCGCACGGGTGAAGTTGCTGTCGCCGGAGGCGATCTCGGCGCGGCTGGCGCACGCCTTGGGTCTGTTGATCGGTGGTCGTCGGGATGTGCCGGACCGGCAGCGCACGTTGCGCGCCGCGATCGGGTGGAGCTACGACCTGTTGACCGAGCCCGCGCGTCGCCTCCTCGCGGTCGGCTCGGTCTTTCGGGGCGGCATCGACCTCGCCGCCCTCGAGAAAGTCGCGGCCGCAGCGGGCGTACCCGTGCTGGACGCGGTGACCGAGCTGGTCGACCACAGCCTGCTGCGTCCGACCCGCGCGGTCGCGCCGCGGTTGGCGATGCTGGAGACGGTTCGGGAGTTCGCCGCCGAGCAGTTGCGTGAGCTGCCCGAGCAGGGGCAGGTGCGCGCCGCGCACGCTGCACGGTTCTGGGAGCTGGCCAAGGAGCTGGATCGTCCACCGTCGTGTCCGGACCGGGCAGGCCTGGATCTGCTCGAGCTCGAGCATGACAACTTCCGGGCTGCGCTGGACTGGTACGGCGCCGCGGATCCGAGGCTGGCGCTACGGCTGGCGAACCGACTCACCGGCTTCTGGTCCATACGCGGGCATTTCTCCGAAGGCAGGCGGCGCCTGGGTGATCTACTCGAACGAGTTCCAGTCGACGACCCCGAACGGCTGGATGCTCTGGCAGGCGCGGCGTGGCTGGCGACCGACCAGGGAGACGGGGCTGCGTCGGTACCGCTGCTCGACGAGACCATCGCGCGCGCCCGCGCCGCGCGGGACCCCGTCGGTGAGGCAACGGTCCTGCTGTACCGGGGCCGGGCCAGGCTGATCGGCGGAGATCTGACCGGACGGGCGGACATCGAGCGGGCGCTGGAGCTGCAGACCGAGGCAGGCGAGGGCGCGGGACTTGCGGCGGCGCTGTGGTTGGGCGGGGCCGCGGCGACAGTCGAGGATGAGTTCGCGGCTGCCGTCGAGCGGCTCGAACGCTGCGTGGCGATGTCGGAGACCCTCGGCCTGCCGTCCGTCGAGGCCCGCGCCCGTCAGCTGCTCGGCGTGGCCCGATTGGAACTTGCTGACCTGGCGGGCGCAAGGGCGGCGCTGGTGAAGGGCGCGCCCGCCATCGTCGATATCGGGGATCGGTTCGCCATCCCGATCGGGCTGAGCGCCCTGGCCGGTCTCGCCGCCAAAGAAGGCCGACCACGGGCTGCCCTTCGGTTGGCAGGCGCCGCCGCCGCGTACGAAGAGGTCAACCAGACCTACCGGCCCCCGATGATCCGCATGCAGCTCGAAGCATGGTTGGAGCCGGTCCGCGCGACGGTCGGCGCGGCAGCGGCGAAGCTGTTCGACAAGGGCCGCGAATTGACCCTCGACGACGCGATTGCGCTGGGCCTGGGCGACGAGCCCGATGACCCGTCGCGGGCCGGGCCGTCGGCAGCCCTGACGCGACGGGAGCGGCAGATCGCGGTGCTGGTAGCCACCGGGCTGACCAACCGCGAGATCGCCGGGAGGCTGTACCTGTCGGTGCGCACCGTCGAGGTGCACGTCGATCACACCCTGACCAAGCTCGGGTTCCGCACGCGCACCCAACTGGCGGCGTGGATGCACGAAGGAGGTCTCGTACCGCGAGATACGTAGCGGCTACGTAATTCTTCGCAAGACCACGGTGCCGCGCACCGGCAGCGTTGCCGCCATGACGCGTACATCGTCCGTGGAGTGCCAGGTGCTGGTCGTCGGGGCCGGACCGGCAGGCCTGGCCACCGCGATCACCGCCATCCGCAACGGCGCCCGGGTGCTGGTGGTCGAACGCCACCCGGGGACGTCGATCTATCCCCGGGCAACGGGGGTGCATCTGCGCACGGTGGAGCTGTTGCGCAGCTGGGGGCTGCAACGTGAGGTCCGCGCCCTCGACGTGCGGGTCCGCCCGCTGCGGTCGGTGTCGCCGACCCTGCGCGAGGCCACCGGGCTGCCCATCGGCTACCCGACTGATCCGAGGGAGGTGCTCGCGGTCAGCCCGGTGCTGCCGGTCTGGTGCCCGCAGGACCGGCTCGAACCGGTGCTGCTCGAGCACCTCCGCAGCGTGGGTGGCGAGGTCCGGTTCGGGGTCGAGCTGGTCGACCTGGTCGACGACCCCACCGGCTTCACCGCGACGCTTCGTGATCGCGCCACCGGTGCCGAGTCGAGCGTGCACACTCGATTCGTGGTCGGCGCGGACGGCACCCGCAGCGTCGTGCGGCAAGCGTTGGGCATCCGGATGCAACGGCTGGGGCAGGCGGGTGAGTTCGTCAACACGATCTTCACTGCGAATCTGGACGGCGTGCTGGGCGAGCGCCGGTTCGGCCCATACGTGATCACACATCCGGACGCCGCGGGCGTCCTGATCAGGGTGAGCGACAACCGGTGGTTCTACGTCCGGCAATGGTTCCCCGAGCGCGGAGGATCGCCTGCGGATTTCACCCCGGAACGCTGCATCGAACTCATCCGCACCGCGGTCGGGGACCCGTCGATCGACGTGCGGCTGCTCACCCGCATGCCGTTCACCATGATCGCCGAGGTAGCGACGAGCTTCCGCGCGGGCAACGGTTTCCTGGTCGGCGACGCCGCCCATCGGATGACACCGGCGGGCGCACTAGGAATGAACACCGCGATCCAGTCCGCGCACAACCTGGGCTGGAAGCTGGCCTGGGCTGCCCGCGGATGGGCAGGCGAGGCGCTGTTGGACAGCTACCACGCCGAACGCCGAGAAGCCGGTGAGTACAACGCGGGCCGGTCGCTACAGTTCACGGAGCTGCCCCCGCTGGCTGATGACTGGACCATCGACCTCGACCGGCGGTACACATCGGCCGTGATCGCGCCCGCCGGGCCGCACCGCGGCGATGTGGCGCCCGGGCAGCGTGCCCCGCACGCCTGGGTGTCGACCGGCGGACGCAGGCGGTCACTGCTGGATCTGTTCGACGGCAAGCTGACGCTGATCGTCGGACCCGACGCGGACGCCTGGCGAACCGCTGCGGCGGCCGCGCCGGTGCCGCTTCAGGTGCTCGGGTTCGGACACGAACTGTTGTGCGATTCGGTCCTGCTGGCGCGCCGCTACGGCCTCGCCGACGGCGGCGCGGTGCTGGTCCGGCCGGATGGCCATGTCGCCTGGACATGCGCCGAGGCCGTCGAGCCGGTCGCCCAGCTGCTCACCGCCCTCGACCTGACCCTCGGCCGCGCCTGCGATCGGGCGCTGGCCGTGCCCGCGTAGGACGGCGTGCGGAAATGGCGGCGCGTACAGAGTCGTCGCACCGGCGTTCGGCTCGACCATGCCTGGCTGCCGATCGCTGTGTTCCCCCGGCACGCACGCACCGCCGCAGGATGAGGTGGGCCGTGGATGGCGCAAGCTGTTCCGCTGATTCAGGCCATCACCGCCACCGCCAGGCGGGCCGCGAGCGTGTCGATCCCGTGCTTGGGCTCAGCGCAAGCGGCCGGGCCGATGCGGGCGAGCAATGCGTAACTGCGCTTCCGTCAGACCGGCCCCGTCAGCAGGCCACGTCGCTGCGCGAGCCGCGTCCTCGCGCTCGTGCACGGCGTACCTGCGGGCGTCGGCGGCCAGGGTTCGGAGGTGGCCGGCCCGGCGGACCGCTTGCCGCGGTACGGCATTGCGAATCGAGCACCCACGCATCGTCACCTGTGTCGGACCGGATGGCCGCGCTCGACGACGTCACGCCCCGCGTGGACTCACCTCTGACGGATGAGGCCGTCGAGGCGCGACGGGTCGATGATTTCGCCAGTGACGAATCCACATCGTCCAGGAGGCCGAGATGACCGCTGCGCGGCAGGCAATGAACCCAGATAACGCTCCTTCGCCCGCGCACGCGGCTCACTCCGGTTGGGCCGTCGGGTTGAGCCTCTTCGCAGGCGTCATCATGATCATCACCGGCGTGTTCGGCGCGATGGAGGGGGTCGTTGCGCTGGCCCGCAACGAGATCTTTGTCGCCACTCCCCGGTACCTCTTCGCCTTTGACTTGACAACGTGGGGCTGGATTCAAGTCATCCTCGGAGTCATCGTTCTGGCCGCAGGCGTCGGGGTTCTCACGGGACAGCTCTGGGGTCGGCTGGTCGGTATCACGATCGCAGTGCTGAGCATGCTGGCGAACTTCGCGTTCATCCCCTACTACCCGGTGTGGTCCCTGCTGATCATCGCGTTGAACGTTTTCGTGATCTGGGCGCTATGCGTCTACAACCGGGATACCGCCGCCAGTCTTTGACAGCAGCGCCAGACCGCGCGCCGGGCGCGGCTGCTGCGTCCAACTCCATGCGTCCCTCATCGCCATCGGTCTTCGAGGTGTGCTACCTGCCTCGGCGACGGCCGGACGTCCAGGCGACGAACACCATCGACCCAACAGCGGAGAATCCGAAAATGACCACCCCAACCTCGGCGTCCGCGTCTTCAGCGCCCACGTCCACCGTCGCTACCCCGACCACCACCATGGGCTCCCCCGCCCGTCTGGCCGACGACACCGCACAGGGCAAGACCACGATCGCGGCATCGGTCGTCCAGAAGATCGCGGGCATCGCGGCGCGCGAGATCTCCGGGGTCTACGCCATGGGCGGCGGCGTGTCCCGCGCATTCGGCGCGATCCGCGAGCGGATCCCGGGCGGTGGCACCGGAGCGGCGAACATCGCCGGAGTGCAGGTCGAGGTCGGAGAGAAGCAGGCCGCCGTCGACCTCGACCTCATCGTCGAGTACGGCGCGTCCATTGTGGATCTGGCGCGGGCCGTGCGCCGCAACGTGATCACCGCGGTGGAGCGGATGACCGGCCTCGAGGTCATCGAGGTCAACATCGCCGTCAGCGACATCCAGATCCCCGGAGCCGAAGACACCACAGAGGCCCTGGTCGCGCCTGCACACCCGCGCGTCCAATGACCGGCTCCCGCACCCTCGACCGGCGGTTACGCACACGGTCCTGACCACCGGAGACACCCATGAACGCCACAACGACTGGCCTGCTGGCGGGGCTGATCCTCGGTGTCGCAGGCTCGATCGGCGGATTCGGCTCGTTCCTCATCACGCTGGTCGTGGGCATCGTCGGGCTGCTGGTCGGCATGGCGATCGACGGACGGCTGGATGTCACGTCGATGCTCGGGCGTGGGCGGGACCGATGAGGACCCCGCAGGCCGAGCCCGCCGATCGCGGCAGCCTCGACATCCACCCCGCCGTTCTGCGCAAGATCGTCGAGCATGCGGCGGACAGCGTGCCCGGCACGCTGCGCCACGAGCGCCGATTGGCAGGCATCGACGTCGGGGAGGCTGGGGCGAGCGCGCGGGTGACGGTCGGCCCGGGCGAGCCCGCCCCTGTCGACGTCCGGTTGGAGTTGACGCTGCGGTACCCGGTCACGATCGGCAACGTGGTCGAGGCCGTGCGCGCCGCGGTCGCCGACGACCTCGCCCGGCTGGCAGGCCATCGGATGCACGCGCTGGCCGTGACCGTCACCGGCCTGCGCAGCGCAGCCGTCCCGACCCGTCCCCGAGTGCAGTAGGCGCGACCATGCGCGCCGCATTGCGCGTCCTCGCTCCCCTGCTGGGCCTGGCCCTCGCCGCAGCGGGCGTCCTCGTGGTGATCGAGGTGGTTGCGGCGTGGGTGCTGCCGGACACGGTGGGCCTGCTCGTCCCGTGGCGGGCCTGGGGTGTCACGCTTGCGAACCTGTCGTGGAACGAGAACCCGGTGCCGGGCATCGCCATCGGGGTCGGCGTGGCAGGCCTGCTGTTGATCATCGTCGGGCTCGCCGCGCGGCGCGGCGACGTGCGGTTGGAGGCGCCGACGACGGCCATGACCGTCACGACGTCGCCACGGGTGCTGGCGCGCCTCGTCGGCACCCGGGTACGGGCGTCCGATGACGTGCTGTCGGCCTCGGTGAGCGCGTCGGCGCGCCGGGTAGCGGTGGCCGTCCTGGCGTGGCACGACGCGCCGCCGGACCTCCGAGAGGTGATCGTCGGCGGGGTCAAGGAGCTGCTTGACGCGCTGCCGCTGCGGCGCCGCCCGCGTGTCGCGGTGTCGGTGCGCAAACAAGAGGGCGTGCGATGAGCGTCGACCTGACCAAATCCCACCAGACCCTACCTGCGCCCAGGCCGACCGACGCCCGTCTGCGGCGCCGGTCCCGATCGGCCGTTGCGCGCTCCGCGACAGGCGACCGATGGCTCCTGGTGCTGATCGGGCTCGTCCTGCTGGCCGTGGGGGTCGGGGTAACGCTGCTGTACTACGGCGTGTTCGGCAGCTCGCGCGCGGCCCGCCCGCTGCTCGACCCGATCATAGTCGTCACCGTGGCCACCGATCCGGTGCTGTGGCGCGTGATCGCGATCGCAGGCGGCATCGTGCTGGCCTTGCTCGGCCTGATCTGGGTGGCCCGGTCGGTGCGCCCCGAGCCCCGGCCCGACGTGGTGCTCGACGGCGGCCCGAACACCACAATCGTGGTGAGCTCCGGTGCCGTGGCCGAAGCCGTCGCCACCCAGGCGGCGACGCTGCCGAGTGTTGCGCGGGCCCGGGCCCGGACGGTCGGCTCCACCGCCGCGCCCGCCCTGCGCGTCACGCTCTGGCTGACCGACGACGCCGACGTGCGCGCCGTGCTGCACCGCCTGGACGAGGAGGTGCTGGCCACCGTCTGCTCGGCGCTCGACCTGTCCGCGCTGCCCATGGCGGTGCGTTTGGAGGTGGAGCGCCCCCACCCTGCGCCGCGGGTCGCCTGAACCACCCCGTCCTCCTCACCCGTCAGACCGCCGGTCCCGCACTTTGGGCGCACCCGCACAAACCATCGTCGCTGCACTCGACTGGCGAGAGGGACCGGAGCACCCGGATGCCGTCGTCCACGAACCCATTCGGATCGCGAGGGAACACCTGGACAGGACCGTGTCGCGGCTCAATACCGCGTTCGCGACCTCGAGGCAGCGGCGGCCGGGCCTCAGAGACCCGCGCACCACGACATGAGGGTGCCGATGAACCGGCCGTCCCATCGCGGTTGCGACAGGGTGTGTGCGGCGCCGGGGATAACGCGCAGGCTGTTGGCCTCCACCGACCTCGGCGTCGCCGCCATCGCCCGCCGGCTACGACGCCGAAGAAGCCTTGAGCCGGGCGTTCAAGCGGGCCTACGGAACATCGCCCGCGAACTCCTCCGGGCATCCCAAATTTGGCGCCTCAGTGCTGCGCGAAGGGTAATACCGCCCGCGTTACGGATCACTGCATCAACGCCCGCTCACAGGCGCTACTCCACCACCCTCCGGAGGGGTCGTCCCGGTATGGAGGCGTTGATCACCGACCTGACCGGGGCGCGGCCCTTGACGGATGTATCAACTCGGTCCTGTCGACCGTGGCCGATCTGCTCGGCGCCGTCGAGAATGATCAAGTTGTTGATCGGAGACCCCCGGGGGCCTGCGCGCCGGTGCGCTCGACTGGTTCACTCGCCTCCCCCGTTTGGCTTGTCGGTGGCCCGACCGTCGGCGCTCCCGTGGTCATCAATGCGTTCTTGTCGAGCGGGCTGCGGCTCGACGGTTGGTGCCGGCGCGCCGCGTGACCCGCCACAGGCTCAGCGGGAGCACGATCACCACCGCCGCGGGGAGCACCCACCAGGCCGGAATCGCGGTGGTGGACAGGCCGTAGGTGATCGCCAAGGCGGCGATCACCCCGACCGCGACGCGCCAGTCGTCGCCGACGATGAAGTCGTACCAGAACGCGAAGAATGCGGAAATACGGCTCATGACGGGGCTCCCTCCGGGCGCGTCGAGGACGTGGTGGTCGCGAGTGGCTGCGCGGCGATGCGGCGCAGCGACGCGACCAAGACGAGTGCGAACAGCGCCACCGCAGGCACG
>Ga0070668_100004503_pt1 | contig 10333 bp, 7 predicted proteins | sample KBSS43metaG_FD_64661 | JGI IMG/M metagenome (GOLD analysis project Ga0070668, IMG submission 64661) | Switchgrass rhizosphere microbial communities from Kellogg Biological Station, Michigan, USA - KBS S4-3 metaG | ecosystem: Host-associated > Plants > Roots > Rhizosphere > Soil ... | reverse complement strand
GTCGCAGCCGAAGGTCTCGCCCGTTTCGCCGACGTGTTTTGCGAGCCCGGCGTTTTCACCGTCAGTGAGTCGCGCGAGCTGCTCACGGCGGCACGCGCGGCCGGACTCGGCATCAAGCTCCACGCCGACGAACTTGCGCCTGGCGGCGGCGCCGAGCTGGCGGCGGAGCTGCGCGCCACGTCGGCCGATCACCTCGCCGCGGTCAGCGACGTCGGCATCGCGGCGCTCGCTGCCGCCGGTACCGTCGCCACCCTCCTGCCGGCCACGATGCTCTTCCTCGGCAAGCGCGACCAGGCGCCGGCGCGGCGACTCATCGATGCCGGCGTGCCGGTCGCACTGGCCACGGACTTCAATCCCGGCACGTCCCCCACGACGAATTTTCCGCTCGTCCTGACCCTCGGTGTCAGCCGGCTCGGGTTGTCCGCCGCCGAGGCGATCGTCGCCACGACGGCGAACGGCGCCGCAGCGTTGGCGCTCGCCGAACGAACCGGCCAGCTCGCGGCCGGCTATTCGGCCGATCTGGCGCTGTGGAATGTCGGGGATTTCCGAGAGCTGCCGTATTGGCTCGGCGAAGGGCGCTGCGTGGCCTCGTGGACGCGCGGCAAACCTTGTCACCCCCGTGACTTAGCACTAGCTTGATGATGCTGAGCCCCCCTCCCGCGCGAGGACGGGGATGCCCTTCGCGGAGCCCGCCACTCGCCGATGCCTGATGTCGCCAAGCTGAAGAAAAAGGCAGCCGAGCTCGAGCTGAAGAAGCAGTTCGACAAGGCGCTGGCGGTCTACATCGAGATTCTTCAGAGCTACGACAAGTCCGACGACGATATCGACGTCGGGCTGTATAATCGTGTCGGCGACATCTACCTCAAGCAGGGCAGCGTCGCGGACGCCCTCGACTACTACGAGCAGGCGGTCGACAAGTACGCCGACAGCGGTTTCTTCAACAACGCGATCGCCCTCTGCAACAAGATCCTGCGCAACTCGCCGAGTCGCGCCTCGATCTACTACAAGCTCGGGAAGATCAGCGCCCAGAAGGGCTTCGTCAGCGACGCGAAGATCAATTTCCTCGAGTACGCCGACCGGATGCAGAAGGCCGGCAAGAAGGACGAGGCGTTCCGCGCGCTGAAGGAGTTCGCCGACCTCTGCCCGGATCAGGACGACGTCCGGCTCCTCCTCGCCGATCAACTCTCCAAGCAGGAGCGCGGCTCCGAGGCGCTCCATCAGCTCCAAGTGCTCTACGAGCGGTACACCGCGCAAGGCCGCGAGCTCGAGGCGCGCGCCACGGTCGACCGCATGAAGGCGATCGACCCCAACGCGCAGCCGCGCGAGAGCGACGGCCCGCCCCGGGGTGCGAACGACCTGGTTTTCCTCGATCTCGAGGAGGAGCGTCGCAGTCGCAGCAACGCGATCATCGCGAAGCGCGCCACGCAGGGCCTCGACATCATCCATACGGGTGAGGTCCAGAGGATCCCCGAGACCAAAGCGGAGCCGGTCGCGCCTCCCGAGCCGGAGCCTGAGCTTCAGGACATCCCGGCACCGACGCCGGACGTGCTCGAGACGCCCGCGATCGAGCCCGCGTTGCTCGATGGCCTCACGCGTGCCGGGGAGTTCGAGCATGAGGAGGAACTGCGCAGTCCACTGGACGGGCTGAACGACGTCGTGCTCGAGACCGACGGGATGCCCGACATGGCCGGCTCCGCGCGCGTGCTCGACCTCGAGCCGACCGATCTCAGTGCTTCGTTCGGGCCTCCTGCGACGCCCACGCCGGTCGCGACGCCAGCCCAGCGAGCGCCCGAGCCGGAGCCGGTCGCGGAGCTGATCGACTTCTCGGTGCCGGAGCCGGACGCCGGGCAGCCGCACGCTTCGCTCGCGGATCTTCCCCTCATCGCGGAGCCCGCGCTCGAAGAAGAGCCGTCGATCGGAGGAGATCTCCCGCTCATCATGCCGGACGAGGAGCCGGCACCGACGCCGGATGCGCTTGCCGACATCCCGCTGATGGATCTGTCGCTGCCAACGCCGGGCGAAGCGATGCGAAGCATCGACGCGACGGCAGCGGCGAGCACGCCGACCATCGACTTCCTCGAGCTCGACGACTCGGGATTACCCGAAGGCGGTGCGGCGGCCGACGCTCCAACACCGACGCTCTCGCAGAGCGGCGACTTCGAGGCTATCTCCAGCGTTCCCACGCCGCCCGCGGCGCGCCCGAGCCATACGCTCGAGGCGGAGCATTCGGTCGAGCTGCTGAAGGCGCTCGTCGACGAGGTGCCGGACGATCATTACAAGCGCCAGCAGCTCGCCGAGGCGATGCTGGAGTCGGGCGACAGGGAAGGTGGCTTGCGCGAGCTCGAGACCGCGATGGTCGGCTTCGAGCGGGCCGACGAGCTGGCGTCGGCGGCGTCGGTCGCCGACGAGATCGTGCGTCTGAATCCGGAATCCGTCCGCCATCACCAGAAGCGCGTCGAGTACGCGTTCCGCACCAATGAGCGCGGACGTCTGATCGAAGCGTATCTCGCGCTCGCCGACGCGCTGTTCCGGAATGGTCAGGCGGAGAAGTCCCGCGCGATCTACCATCGCGTCATCGACCTCGCGCCAGAAGATCATCGCGCCCAGGCCGCCCTCCAGAATTTCGCCGACGACGAGACGGAGACCGCGCCGGTGCCGGAGACGCCCGCGCCACGTTCGCCGCGCATCTCCGGCGTGATGCGACGCGTGCCGGAACGTCCGCTGAGTCCCGTGCCCGACGACGAGTTCGTCAATCTCGGCGACTGGCTGCGCGACGACGACGCGCCGAAGGACACGCGCATGGTCGTCGAGGAGAAGGAGCCGACCGGCGACGAAGAGGCCGACTTCCAGGACATGCTCCGGAAGTTCAAGCAGGGGATCGCCGAGAACGTCGAGGAGGAGGACCACCAGAGCCACTACGACCTCGGCGTCGCGTACAAGGAGATGGGTCTCCTCGACGAGGCGATCGCCGAGTTTCAGAAGGCCCTGCGCGGTCCGACCAATCGCGTGCCCACGTATGAGGCGCTCGGCCAGTGCTTCATGGAGAAGGAGCAGGTCCCGATGGCCGCGACGATCCTCAGCCGCGCGATCCATGAGAAGGGCGTGAGCGACGATCAGCTCGTGGGCGTCCTCTATCTGCTCGGGCGCTGCGCCGAGATCCGGGGTCAGCGCGATCAGGCGCTGGAGTATTACCATCGCGTATTCGTCGTCGACATCCAGTTCAAGGATGTCGGCGAGCGACTGGCCACGATCGAGAGCGGGAAGGCATGAGCAGCGTCGTGACCCGTGCGCGCACGCCCGGCAATGCCGCGCTGCGCGAGATCCAGGAGCCCGTCCGCGAGCGCCTCGAGGAAGTCGTCGCCGAGATGCGCCGCATCGTGACCGCCGACCTGCCGATGATCGAGCAGGTGAGCGGACATCTGCTGCAGATGCGCGGGAAGATGCTGCGTCCCACCCTCGCACTGCTTGCCAGCGAGACTGACAGTACACCAGACCGTCGCGTCGTGACCCTCGCGTCGATCGTCGAGTTGATGCACCTCGCCTCGCTGGTGCACGACGATTCCGTCGATCACTCTGCGCTGCGTCGCGGACTCCCGACCGTGAACTCGCTCTTCAGCCATCAGGTGAGCGTGATCATGGGCGACTTCCTGTACTCGCGCGCGCTCGAGGCGCTCGTCGCACTGGGCGATCTCGAGCTGCTGCGCGTGCTGACGAACGTGTCGAGCCAGCTCACGATCGGAGAGATGCGGCAGCTCGCCGCCGTCGAGCGTCTCGCGTTCACGGAAGCGGAGTACGAGTCGCTCATCGAGGCGAAGACGGCCTCGCTGCTCGGCGCCGCGTGCGAGACCGGCGCGATGTGCGGCGCCGCGCGTCATCGAGTCGCGCTCCGCCACTTCGGCGGCCGGCTTGGCATGGCGTTCCAGGTCTGCGACGACATTCTCGACTACACGGAGACGTCGTCCGTGACGGGAAAGCCTTCCGGGCTCGATCTTCGCGAGCACAAGGTGACCCTGCCGCTGATCGCGGCACTGCCGAGGCTGTCGGCGCCGGCTCGCCGGCAGGTCGACGCTCTCTTCGCCACAGACGTCCCGACGGACGAGCAGATTCACGAAGTGGTCGCTCTCGTGACGGAGGCCGGCGGCATCGACGCCGCGCGCCGCCGAGGCGAGCAGTATGCTTCCGAAGCCGACGCGGCCCTGCGCGGCTTGCCCGACACGCCGGCGCGCACTGCGCTCGCCGACGCCATCCTCTACGTCATGGACCGGCGCTCCTAATGCCTCCTCGCGGATCTTCCAGCCGGCGCCCGGTGTTTCACGCGGTGACCCTCGCCTTCGGCTTCATTGCAGGGGGCGCGATGACGCAGGTCGCGCGGCGATTCATGCATCCGGGAGCGGTCAAGGAGTTCTTCACCACGGGTGTGACGCCGTCGGTCGGCCCCGTGACGCTCGATCTCATCATCCTCAAGTTCTCGCTCGGTCCGGTAGCGCTCGACGTGTCTCTGTTGAGCCTGCTCGGAGTTCTGATCGCCTATCTCATCGCCCGATCGCTCTTCTAGGAGAATCCCATGTTCGGCAATCTCGGTTTCGGCGAGTTGATGATCATCCTGGTCATCGTGCTCGTGCTCTTCGGTGCCAAGCGCATCCCGGAGATCAGCGCATCCTTCGGTAAGGGGATTCGCGAGTTCAAGAAGAACGTGAACGAGGTCGAGCGCTCGATCACCGAGCCCGAGACGCCGCGCTACGATTCTCGCCTCTCGGGGGGCGAGCCGACGCGCTCCCAGCCTGCCCAGAACGAGGAAGTCCGGCCGGAGCCGAAGCGCCTCATCTGATGGCTGCGCGCGTCTGACGTGGGCATCGGAAACGCGCGCGTCCGGCGCGCGTATCGCAAACGCGCGCTTCTGAGGCGCGTATCCCGATAGTCGTCCTCGTGAATGCGAGAGGGGCCCGCCTGGCATTGCCATGCGGGCCCCTCTTCCATCCGGAAATTCGATCAGCTGACCGACTGTCGCTTCAGCTGTGCGGTAATCTCCTTCCGGCGGTCGTCGATCTTCGCCGACTTCCGGAGATCCTCGAAGTACGCCTGCAGCCGCTGCTGCCGGATCTGCTGGATGCGCGCCGCGCGAAGCTCCTTCTTCTTCGCCTCGAAGGCGACCTTGTCGGCCGGCTTGCGCGCGTCCACCTGGATGACGAACACCGCATCGCGCTCGCGAATCGGGACACTGACGGCGCCGACCGGGAGCGCGAACGCGGCACCGAGTGCCTCGCCCACGCTGCCGAATGCCGACGCGGCGCCGGAGCGGTTGACGAGCCCCGTCTTCTGCACAGTGAGCTTCTGCGCCGTGGCGGCCGCCTCGAGCGAGCTCGAACGCGCCGCAACGGAGAGCGCTTCGGCCTGCGGGATCGCACGCTCGACCGCGCGATCGCGGGCGAGCCGGGCCCGCACGTCGCCCTTCACCGCCTCAAAGGTCTTGCCACCCGGGGTGATGGAATCGAGCTGCGCGAGGTAGTAGCCGTCCTCCGCATCGAACAGATCGCTGATCTCGCCCGGCTTCACGCCGCTGAACGCCCAGGCGCTGACGCTGGGGATGTAGCGATCCTCGAAGCGCGCAGGCTCGCCCTCGGTGACAGACACCTTGAAGGGCTTGAGTCCGAGCGTCTTGGCCGCCTCGGCGAACTTGGCCGGCTGGTCGCTGCCCGCCGCGATCTTCGAGAGTTGGTCAGCCTCGCGGTCGATCTTCGCCTCGGAGCTGTCGCTCGGCTGGATGCGGAGCAGGATGTGACGGAGCGCGGTAGTGTCGCCCGAGCGCGAGTCGACCCGGATGAGATGATATCCGAACGGCGTCAGGACCGGCTGCGAGAGCTCGCCCGGCTTCAGCGTCTCGACCGCCTTCTCGAAGTCCGGCACGAAGCGACCCTTGGGTCCCTTGCCCAGATCTCCGCCGTTCACGCCGGAAACCGTATCGGCCGACTCACGCTTGGCCACGTCCTCGAACTTGGCGCCACCCGCGATCTCGGCACGCAGCGCCAGGATGCGGGCGCGCACCGCGGCGCTGTCGGCGGCCGACACGATGCGCGGGATCGAGAGCACGCTCACGACGGCATGGCCGGAGCGGTCGAACTCCTCCTTGTGCGCGTCGTAGTACTTTCGCAGGTCCGCGTCCGAGATGTTCGAGTCCGCCGCCGTGGGCGTCGGGCGGAACGCCACGAAGCTCACCGAGGCGCTGTCGTTCGCATCCTGCCAGGCGCGCCACAGATCGAGGTCGGTCACGTACACACCCGCCGTCACCTGCTCGGCGAGTTTCTGCTTCGGCACCTCCGAACGGTAGTACTGCTCGAGCTGCACGAGCAGCCCTGACTGGCGGGCCTGACCGCTCGCGAGGAGGCGCTGATACTTCGACGGGTCGAACTGCCCGTCCGTCTGCAACTCGGGTGCGCTCGTGATCCAGCTGGGCGGAGCGAAGCGCGCGTAGTCGCGCAGCTCGGCGTCGCTCACCGTGATCCCGCGCCGGCGGTACTCCTGCTGGAGCAGGATGTCCTGGACCATCTCGTCGAAGGCCTGGTTCTCGATCCGCTGCACCTCGTCCTGCGACAGCGACTGGCCGGCCTGCTGCTGGGCCGCCTGCATGAGCTGGCTGCTGCGTCTCTGCCAGTCCGTGTACAGGATGTCGGTGCCGTTGACGCTCGCGACCGCCGTCGTCGGGGTTACTGCAGCGCGGCCAATGAGGCCGGAAGATTGGAACAGGAGGAAGCCGCCAATGAACGCGATCGCAAGGATCCAGAAGACGAACTTGGCGGAGCTCCGCATTGCTTGGAGCACGGGCAAAACTCCTTCAGCGACGAGTGGCGCGAGTTGGAAGGGAAGCTGGAAAAAGTATTTGGCGAGAGTGGCTAAAATCAAGTGACGGTGGCACTTCTGATTGACTTGTCCCCTCCGCGCGGTATCTTATTGCGCTCCCGACCACCACCGCCTGCGCGCCGCTACCGAGGCTTTGATGGCCAGCTCTGCCCGCATCGATGAGCTCAAACAGAAGTTCGACGAAAATCCGCGTCGCTACTTCGCCCCCCTGGCGAATGAGTTCCGCAAGGTTGGCGACCTCGAACAGGCGATACTGATCTGCGAGGCGTATCTCCCGCAGCAGCCGGGCCACATGAGCGGCCACATCGTGTATGGCCAGGCCCTGTTCGAAAGCAATCGGCTCGATGAGGCGCTGGGCGTCTTCCAGACCGCGCTGTCGCTCGATCCCGAGAATCTGATCGCGCTGCGCCATCTCGGTGACATTGCCGCGCGTCAGGGAGATCCGACGTCGGCGCGCCGCTGGTACGAGCGCGTGCTCGAGGCCGATCCGCGAAACGAGGAGATCCAGGGGCTGATCAGCGGCCTCGCGGAGAGCACTGTCGCCGTGCATGAGCCGGCCGCGCCTGCCGTCGGATACGTCGAGCCGTCCGCGCCGCCACCCGCGCCTCCAGCGGAAGCGTTCGCCGCGGCGCCTGACGCGCACTTCGCGACGCCCGACGTCGTCGAGGCCGAGATCCCAGAGTTGCTCGATCTGGATGACGTCACGCTTCCGGAGAGCACGCCTGCTGCAGCGGAGCCGGCTGCCGCAGCACCGGACGTGTCGCGCGGAGCGGAGTTCGAGTCCACGCCGGCCGCAGAGTTCGACCGGATGCCCGATACGCGCGACCTGATGCCCGAGCCGAGCAGCATGGCGGAGGGCTTCGAGTCCAGCGAGTTCACCGCACCGAGCTCCGAGGTCGCGCAGACGCCGGGTCTGCAGTCGGCGTTCGAGGACGAGACTGGCGTGAATGGCGCCGCCGTTGCGCCGATCGCCGGATTGGACGCGACACCCGGTTACGCCGCGCCCGAGCCTGAAGCGCCCGAGCCTGCAGCGTCCGCGTCGAATGCGTTCCCCGAGCTCGACGAGCCGCTTCCCGCGGACGAGGAGCTCGTGCTGCCGCCGCATGGCGATTCGATGGGTGCAGGCGCTCCGCCCACTCCGTCGGCACCACAGGGCGAAGAGCTGCTCGACTTCGACATGCCGGTCGCCGAGGCTGCCGCCGCGCCAACGGAGGCTCCGAGCAGCGCGGAGATCCCCGCCGAGCTTCCGCCCGAAGTGATCGCGGCGGAGGCGGAGATCATCGAGTCTTCCGGCGCCGCACTGCCTCCGGCGAGCGAAACAACGATCGAAGAGGAGCCCGAGACCGTCGGATCCGAGCTGTCGTTCCTCGACGTCGGTGCGCCGTCGGAGACCGAGTCGACGGGAGCATCAGCTGCCGAGCCGGAGCCCGAACCGGTGCAGGCTGCGCAGCGCCCGTTCGTCACGGAGACGATGGCGGAGCTGTACCTCAAGCAGGGATTCCGGACGGAGGCGCTTGCCGTCTACGAGCAGCTCAGCGCGGCGAATCCCTCCGACGAGCGCCTGGCAGAGCGCGTCGCGTCGCTGAGAACGGAGACCGCGCCTGCGGCCGTAGCGGGCCCCCCGGTCCGCGAGTTCTTCGCCCGTTTCGCCTCGCGACGTCCGTGGGAACGCGCCGCTGCCGCCGCGCCTCCCTCGGAGGACGACTTCGCCGCTGGCGCGCCCGAGCTGTCCGGGCCGGCCACCGCGACCGAGGAGGCGGCGCCAACGGCGCCTGCCGCCGAAGCGCGGCCCACGGCGACCGACGCGCCTGCGCCCTCGGGCGGCTCCATCGACGCGCTGTTCGGGAACAAGCCGACGGCGACGACGGAGGATTCCGCTGCGTCTGCGCTCTCGCAGGCGTTCGGCGGAACGCCTGACGCGCCGCAGATCCCCGGGAATCCATCGCGCCCGGCGACAGGTGAGCTGACGCTCGACAGCGTATTCCGCGAGGGCGGGGCACGCGGCGGGCGCAATTCGCAGGGCTTCTCGTTCGATCAGTTCTTCTCGCAGAACGCGGAAGGCGACCGCACCTCGGGCGGTCCATCGTCGCAGGAGAAGCCGACCTCCGGCGAGCCTGCGGAGCGCACGGCTGACGACATCGAGCAGTTCAACTCCTGGTTGCAGGGGTTGAAGCAGCGGTGAAGATCGCCGTCCTCAACGGACCGAATCTCAACCTGCTCGGAGTTCGCGAGCCGGAGCGGTACGGCCGCACCACACTTGCCGAGGTGGAACGCTCCCTCGGCAGCGTCGCGTCGGAGCTTGGCGTCGAGCTGGAGTGCGCGCAACACAACGGCGAGGGGCAGCTCATCGACGCGGTGCATGCCATGCGGGGCCGCATCGACGGCGTCGTCATCAACGCGGGGGCCTACTCGCACAGCAGCCTCGCGTTGCGTGATGCGCTCGTCGGCGTGTCGGTTCCGTTCGTCGAAGTGCACGTCTCGAACGTCTACGCTCGCGAGCCCGAGCGGCGCCACTCGATGCTCGCCCCCGCCGCGCTCGGTGGAGTCGTGGGACTCGGCGTTCACGGTTATGAGCTGGCGCTCCGAGGACTCGTCGCTGCATTGAAGGGCCGCTCGGCGTGACCGACCCGCGCCGCCGCCGCATCGCCGCCCTCATGGACGGCCTCACCGCGGCACACCTGGACGGGTTGCTGCTGACCGGCCTCTCGAACATCCGCTATCTCACGGGGTTCTCGGGCTCGAGTGCGCTGCTCGTCGTGAGCACACGCGACGTCGTGCTCATCACCGACTTCCGCTATCAGACGCAGGTGGTGGAGGAGGTCGGCGACATCGCGCGCATCGTGATCGAGCCGTCGAGCCTCTGGACCGGACTCTGGCAGCAGCTCGCACAGCTCGGCGGCCTCCAGGTGCTGGGCTTCGAGACGACCCACATCCCGCATCGCGACTTTCAGCGGCTCGTCGAGTCGGGCTCGCGTTGGCAGTGGCGGCCGACGGTCGATCTCGTGGAGACGCTGCGCGAGCGGAAGGACGAGAGCGAGATCGCCCACATCGAGCGTGCGGCAAGCGTTGCGACGACCGCCCTCGACCGCACGCTTCCCCAGATCCACGTGGGGATGACCGAGCTCGCCGTCGCCGGCGTCCTGGAGAAGGAGCTGCGGGACGCGGGAAGCGAAGGGTTCGCCTTTCCGTCGATCGTGGCGAGCGGCCCGCGCGCGGCGCTCCCGCACGCACACTCCTCGCCGCGACGGATCGAGCGCGACGACTGGCTGCTGATGGACTTCGGTGCCGTCGTCGACGGCTACTGCTCGGACATCACGCGCACCGTGGTCGTGGGCTCCGCCAGCGACGAGCATCGGGAAGTGTACGACGTCGTACGGGAAGCCAACTCGCGCGCCTCGGCCGGTGTCAGAGCGGGCATGACAGGTCGGGATGCCGACGCTCTGGCTCGGGACTACATTGATCGGGCGGGATTCGGACC
>Ga0070668_100004502_pt1 | contig 10335 bp, 10 predicted proteins | sample KBSS43metaG_FD_64661 | JGI IMG/M metagenome (GOLD analysis project Ga0070668, IMG submission 64661) | Switchgrass rhizosphere microbial communities from Kellogg Biological Station, Michigan, USA - KBS S4-3 metaG | ecosystem: Host-associated > Plants > Roots > Rhizosphere > Soil ... | reverse complement strand
CACGTCACGGCACCGCGACCGGGTACGAGCCCAGCACGCGCACGTCGCCGGCGAAATCCTCGACCTCTGCCAGCGCGTCGCGCAACGGCGATTCCTCGGCATGGCCGCCGACATCGATGAAGAATGCGTACTGCCACAGCCCGCTATGCGCCGGCCGCGATTCGATGCGGTTCATGCTGATGCCGCGCCGCGCCAGCGGTTCGAGAATCTTGTACAGCGCGCCGGGCTGGTCGCGGATGAACACCATCAGCGAGGTGCGATCGTGCCCGGACGACGGGAACGACGCGCGGCCGATCACCAGGAAGCGCGTGGTGTTGTCGGCGCGGTCCTCGATAGGCCCTGCGATCACCTTCAGGCCGTAGACGTGCGCGGCGTTCTCGCCGGCGATCGCTGCGGTGTCGTCGGCATTGCGCGCGCGACGCGCGGCTTCGGCATTGCTCGACACCGCGTGCTTCTCGGCCTTGGGCAGGTACTGGCGCAGCCAGCTCTTGCATTGCGCCAGCGACAGGCCATGGGAATAGACGCGTTCGATGTCCTCGATGTGGCCGCTGCGCGACAACAGGTATTGATGCACGCGCAGCTCGACTTCGCCGCAGATCCGCAAGGGCGAGGTGAGGAAGAGATCCAGCGTCGACTGGATCGTGCCCTGCCCCGAATTTTCGACCGGCACCACGCCGAAATCCGCGTTTCCAGCAGCCACCTCGTCGAAGACTTCCTCGACGCTGGCCAACGGCAGGCCCTTCGCGGAATGGCCGAAGTGCTTGTACACGGCCTGCTGCGAGAACGTGCCTTCCGGGCCGAGATAGCCCACCTTCAGCGGTTCCTGCTGCGCCAGGCATGCCGACATGATTTCGCGGAACAGGCGCACCAGGACTTCGTCCGACAGCGGACCGTCGTTGCGATCGACCACGCGCCGCAACACCTGCGCCTCGCGTTCCGGGCGGTAATACTCGACCGCGGCGGCCAGCTTGCCCTTGGCCTTGCCGACCTGCCGCGCCCACAACGCGCGCTCGGCGATCAGCGTCTGGATTTCTCGATCGATGCCGTCGATCTGCGCGCGTACCGCGACGAGATCAGGCGGCGCTTCCTTCGTCGCGACGGACTTGCGCGCGGCAAGCTTGCCCGCGGCGCGCTTGGCGACCGGCTTCGATGCCTTCGAGGGCGGCTTGCCTTTCGAAATGCGCTTAGCCATGACGCGCCCGGAAGTCCGCCATGAAATCCACCAACGCCTGCACGCCCGCCACCGGCATCGCATTGTAGATCGATGCGCGCATGCCGCCGAGCGCGCGGTGCCCCTTCAACGAGATCAATCCCGCCGCCTTCGATTCAGCGAGGAAAGGCTTGTCGAGCGCTTCATCGTGCAGGAAGAACGGCACGTTCATGCGCGAACGCGCCGCAGCGTTCACTTCGTTGCGATAGAAGCCGCCCGAACCATCGATCGCCGAGTACAGCATCGACGACTTGGCGGCGCTGCGGCGCGCGAATTCCTCGACGCCGCCTTCGGCCAGCATCCACTTGAACACCAGGCCGGCCAGATACCAGTTCCAGGTCGGCGGCGTGTTGAGCATCGACTCGCCCTTGACGTGCGATGCGTAGTTGAAGATGTCGGCGCGCGGTTGTCCGGCGCGCTCGAGCAGGTCGCGGCGCACGATCACGACGCTGACGCCGACCGGGCCGAGATTCTTCTGCGCACCGCCGTAGATCAGGCCGTACTTCGACACGTCCAGCGGCTCGGAAGCGATGCTGGAACTGAAGTCGGCGAACAACGGCACGTCGCCGACGTCGGGCGCGTCGATGCCGTCGAACGGCCTGAACTCCACGCCGTGGATGGTTTCGTTGGCGGTGATGTGGACATACGCGGCGTCGCTGGACAACTTCCAGTCCGCGCGCGCCGGCACGTTGCGGAAACCATCGGCCTCGCTGGTCGCCGCGACGTTGACCTCGACGTAAGGCTGGACCTGCTTGATCGCGGTCTTGCCCCAATGGCCGCTGACGACGTAATCGGCGCGCTGACCGGGCGCAGCGAAATTCAACGCCATCAAGGCCTGCTGCGTGGTGGCGCCGCCGGCGAGGAACAGCACCGCGTAGTCATCGGGAATCGACATCAGCGTGCGCAGGTCGGCCTCGGCAGCGGCCGCGACCTCGAGGAACTCCGGCCCGCGGTGGCTCAACTCGACGATCGAGGCGCCCGAACCGTGCCACTCCAACATTTCATCCTGGGCCTGGCGCAGGACGCTCTCGGGCAAGGTGGCGGGGCCGGCGGCGAAGTTGTAGGCACGCGACATCGTTTGCTTCCCGGAAGAGGAGGATGGGATGTCTAGTATGCCGCAGTGCAACAAGCCTGCGTGGCGTGATCCTCATTCTGCGCATCCGGCTGCAGCGGGCCTGAAACAAGCGCCATCGATGCCGGTTGCGCTTAGGCAGGCCGGGTCAATTCGAACCGAACATCAGCAACGCGCTGAGTGCGGCCGCCAGCAGTACAGCAGCCAGCAGCAGCCAGGGAAGACGCCGGGCCGATTGCCGCAATGGGGTCTGCTGCGCGCCGGTGTCCGCCATGCCGGTGGTTTCGTCGAAGGTCGGCAGGCGCTCATCCCTGGCCGAAGGTCGCGCCGGCGCCTCGATGACGAAACGATGGTGGGCATCGAAGACGATCTGGTCGCCCGGCCGCAGGATCGCATCGCGGACCGGCACGCCATTGACCACGCTGCCATCGACCGAGCCGAGGTCGCGCAAAAGGATCGTGTCGCCCGAAAACTCCAGTCGGGCGTGGCGGTCGGCGAAGGCGGGATCGTCGATGCGGATGTCGGCATCGCTGGCGCGGCCGATCAGTCGCGGCGCTTCGAGCGTGAAGCTGCGTCCGTGATACTGCCCGCCGACGCCACGCAGCACCACGCGCGGGTCGCCGGGCGAATCGAGCGCGGCATATTTGAGCGAATCGGGCACCGTCTCGATCTTGCGATCGGACATCAGCACCATCTCGACGCCATCGACGTAGACCGCGTCGCCGAGCCGCAGCATCGCCATGCGCTGCACATGACGGCCGTTGACGTGCACGCCGCGGGCGCCTTCGGCGACCGTCAGCCAGACGCCGCGCCGGTCCACGCAGAAGCGGGCGATCGGCGACGCGCCTTCATCGACCAGGCCGATCGCGTCGACGCCGTCGCCGATCCGGCCGATGCCATGCACGCCCGGCGCCAGCGCCAGGTCGGCGTGGTCGTCGCTGGTAAAACGGAGCTTGAGGGCTTCCATGCGCGGCGAATCTAGCATGTCGCCGTCGGGGCGGCACTTGGATCGCGACCCGCGCGCCCACACAATGTCGGTCACCGCACCGCAGGACGCCCGCATGCCCGGCATCGACATCCGCCATCCCCATTCCCTGCCGATGGCCAAGGCGCGCAAGGCCGTGCAGGAAGTCGCCGAGAAACTGGCCGAGCGTTTCGGCGTCGACTACGACTGGGATGGCGACACGCTCAACTTCGCGCGTTCCGGCGTCGACGGCAAGATCGCGCTGGCGCCCAAGCAACTGCACGTGACCGCGCAGCTTGGGTTCCTGCTGTCGGCGCTGAAGGGCCCGATCGAGAACGAGATCAAGCGCGTTTTGGACGAACGCTTCGGCTAGTCGTTGCCTTCACCAGGCCGAACGGGTCCGCATGCCCCGCCAGCAGACGCCGTGCAGCCTCGCGTTCGTCCGCTTCGATCTCCGCGATGAAGCCGTCGATGTCGCCGACCGTGGCGTAAGCGGCAAAACCGCGCTCGAGGAACTCCTGCAGCTCCCCGAATCCCGCAAGCCGAGCCGGGCCGCGCGACAACGCCAACAGCGTCGAGACGCCGGCGTGGCGCAGCGCATGGCCCAGGCCGCGGCCGACGCGCGCGATCAGGTCGATCTGGTGGTCGCGCAGCCGCGGCAGGCCGACTTCGCGATAGGCGCGTGCATAGAGCGCTTCATCGAGTTTGCGGCGCGTCGGCGCGAGGCGTTGCAGCGTGTCGGCCATGCGCAGGTCGAAGGCGTGCGTCAGTGCGCCGAGCTCGATCGCGTCGGTCACCGTCTCCAGCAGGACCGAAGGCAACAAGCGTTGCATCATCGGCAGCACGCGCGCGATGTCGGCATCGCGGCGGGTGAAATCGCGATCGCCATAGAGATCGCTGAGGAAAAATTCCGCTGCCGGGCGCCGTTTCGGATCGCGCAGGAAGCGATCGAAACTCGCCTGCAGCCGCTCGACCTGCCAGCGCCGCAATTCGGGCAGCCATCGCAAACGGTTGCGCGGCTCACGCACCGGATCGTGCAATGCCTGGTGCCAGGCAAGGCGCCGTCCGAGGCGTCCGGAGACATCTGGTTTTCGAGCCATGGCGCGCATCTTCGCCGCCACGCCGCCATCGGACAACCCATCGTGGCGATGTCCGCTACACTCGCAGCGTCCTGACAGCGCCCTCCTTCATGCTCTCACTTCATCCGGCCCGGCAGCGGGCCAAGCCATCGGGCCGGCAACCTCCCCGGATCGGACTCGCGGTCGCCGGCGGCGGCCCGATCGGGGCCATGTACGAACTCGGCGCGTTGCGCGCGCTCGACGAAGCCTTCGAAGGTCTCGATTTCACACGTCTCGACTGCTATGTCGGCGTCAGCAGCGGCGCATTCCTCGCCGCGGGCTTGGCTAACCGGCTCAGCACCGAGGAGATGTGCCGGATCTTCATCACCGGCGATAGCGATGACGTCCAGTTCCGCCCGGAAACCTTCCTGCGCCCGGCGCTGTTCGAGTACATGCGCCGCGCCGCGAGCCTGCCGCGCCTGACGCTGGAATGGTGGCGCAGCCTGCTGAGCCCGCGCGACTCGCGCTGGTCGGATCTGATCACGCGCTTCGGCGGTCTGGTGCCGACGGGGCTGTTCGACAACAGCGAGGTCGAGCGATTCCTGCGCGGCGTGTTCACGCGACGCGGCCGCAGCAACGATTTCCGCGAACTCGGCCGCACGCTGTACGTGGTCGCTGTCGACCTCGACAGCGGTGAGGCCGTGCGATTCGGCGGCGAAGGCTGGGACGACGTGCCGATCTCCAAGGCCGTCCAGGCAAGCGCCGCCCTGCCCGGCCTTTATCCGCCCGTGGAAGTGCGCGGCCGGCATTTCGTCGATGGCGCCCTGCGCCGCACGATGCATGCCTCGGTGCTGCTCGAGCGCGACATCGACCTGCTGATCGGCATCAATCCGCTGGTGCCGTTCAACTCCAGCAAGAGCGATGGCAACGGCGGCGAGCGCAAACCGGACGACATCGAGCATCGTCTCGCCGAGGGCGGCCTGCCGGCCGTGCTGTCGCAGACGTTTCGCACGCTGCTGCAATCGCGGATGCAGGTGGGCCTGGCCAAGTACGCGCAGCAGTATCCCGACATCGACCAGATGGTGTTCGAGCCCAACGCCGGAGACGGTGAGCTGTTCTTCTCCAACGCCTTCAGCTTCTCCGCCCGGCGCCGCATCTGCGAGCTCGCCTACCGCAACACGCTGGCCGACCTGCGCCTGCGCGCCGAAGCCCTGCGGCCAGTGTTGGCCGCCCATGGCATTCGCCTGCGCGACGAGATCATCCACGACGAACGCCGCACTGTGCTGACCGGTCTGACCGCATCGCCGCCGCGCAGCACGGAAACGACGGCGAGGTTGCGGCGTGCGCTGGACGATGTCGAGCACAAGGTGGCCGGGCGGCGACGGATGTGAGGTGGAGGCGAAGGGTTCGCTCGCTCACGGCTCACGGTTCCCGCTCCATGGTGTGAATGCTCTAGACAGCGCCGCCATCCTGCTTCACACGCAAGACGCGCATGCCGGAGGACCCATGGCCAAGTTCAAGAAAAGCACCAGCAAGAAATCCGCTACCGGCAGCGCCAGCGCGCAAGCCCAGGCCGAGCGCCTGTCGAAGACGCTGAGCGAATCCGCGCAGCAGGTGTGGCTGGCCGGCGTCGGCGCGTTCGGTCGTGCCCAGGCCGAAGGCGGCAAGCTGTTCGATGCGCTGGTGAAGGAAGGACTGAATTTCGAGCAGACCGCGCGCAAGTTTGCCGGCGGCCGCGCCGATCAGGTCCGCGACGTGGTCGAGAACCGCGTCGGCCAGGCGCGCGAACGCGCTACCGACACCTGGGATCGCCTCGAGAAGGTGTTCGAGGACCGCGTGCAGCGCGCGTTGACCAAGCTCGGCGTTCCCGGCCGCGACGACTTGGGCGAGTTGAGCAAGCGCGTAGAATCGCTGACCGCCGAACTGCGTCGTCAGGGCGGCGCGCCGGCGGCAAGAAAGAGCGCTGCAAAGAAGGCGGCTCCACGCGAGGCCACGGCCGGCAAAGTGACCGGCAAGCCCGCGAAAAAAGCGACCAAACGCGCCAAGGCCAGCACCTGAGCGCCGCCGCGACCGCATGATCTGCGGGTGCCCACGCGCATCCGCGCAGCCAACGCCGGCTGCAACGTTTAGCCCGCCAGTCCGCATGAAGTTCGTATGCTCCCCTCCCCTTACGACTTCGGGCTGGCGGGCTTCTCCTTTCGGATGAGTCCTCTTCGGCAGGCGCCTGCTCACACCGCGTTGCCCCGATTCGACTATCCTGCCTGCCGTTCGAAGCCAGGGATGCAGCGTGGGCGCAGGTACGCATTGGATCACCCCCGTCGTCGCCGTCATCCTGCTGGGCGGCGCCGTGACCGCCTATCTGCTCAGGATCCGCCTGCCGCGCGACGAGAACGCCGCAGGCCTGGTGGCCTTGGCCGGCATGACCTGGCGGGACTTCATCAATGTCGTGCTCGGCGCGCTGACCCGACGCGGCTACACGCGCGTTTTCGACGAAGACGCCACGCGAGACGATAGCGAATACATCCTCGAGCGCGAAGGAAAACGCTGGTTGTTGTCCTGCAAGCATGGCAGCGCGTTCGTCGTCGGTTCGGCAACCATGACCGAGATGGCGAGCATCATCCGCCTCAACAACCTCGCCGGTGGCCTTTTGCTGACCCAGGGCCGGGTTGCCGACGACACGCGGCCGGTTGCGGCACTGCAGCACATCGAGCTGCTGGACGGACCCACGCTCTGGCCCGAGCTGCGCGATCTGATTCCCGCGGAGCAGCGCCGCGCCATCGAGACGGACGCGCGCCGGCGCGCCCGCAAGCAGATCGTGCTGGTCTGGCTGCTCGCGCTGCTGGCGATCGTCGTGCTGGTCTTCATCCTGCGTGGCAGCGATGACGGCGATCGTGCCGCGGCGGCGACGCCTGCCGCTGAAGCGCCGACCATCGCGGCGCCCGCGCCTGTCGCGCAGCCGCAGTCTCCTGAGCAGCGGCCTGCCGCAGCAACGCCTCCTGCAGCAATGCCGCCGCCCGCGCGACCGGCACCCGCGCCGGGCCCCTCCGCCGGCATTGCCGCATCGGCTGAAAATGATCCCGCAACGCTGGAACGCCAACGTTCCGACATCGCCAGCGCGATCTCGACGTTGCCGATGGTCGATCGTGCGATCTGGTCCACGCAATCGACGTTGCAGGTGTATCTGTTGCGCGCGCAGGGCGACGCCAAGGCCGACATCTGCCCGCTGCTCGAGCGTTATCCCGCGCTCGCCGCCTCGCGCGTGCAGCTCACGCCGCCCGCCGGCAGCGATGCGCCGGTACGTTTCATCCAGTGCCGGATGTATTGATTCAGAACGACGTATCTCGAATTCGTAGGAGCGACTTTAGTCGCGAGATTTTCGCAAAAGATCGCGACTAAAGTCGCTCCTACGAGGTTAAGAGAGCTGCCCCGCAACCCGCTACCAATGCACCCCTCGCATCAATGAAGCGAACGCGATCTGCTCGTTGCTGGCGTGCTCTTCCTTCAATGCCTTCTTGTCGCCTCTAGCCGCGGCCGAATCCGGGAACAGCTCGAACGCGGTGTTCATGATCACCTCGTAAGCCTTCGGCGCGATCGCATTGATCAACGCCGAGAAGATGCCGAGCCGCGTCGCGATCCGGCTGGGCTTCTCGATGATCGCCTTGACCAGCAGGTCGGCGGCTTCTTCGGGCGTCAGCGTGGGCACGCTGTCGTACATCTTGGTCGGCGCGATCATCGGTGTCTTCACCAACGGCATGTTGATCGTGGTGAAGGAAATGCCCTTGCCCGACAGCTCGCCCTGCGCGCAGCGGCTGAACGCGTCCAGCGCCGCCTTCGAGGCCACATAGGCCGAAAAACGCGGCGAATTCGCCAGCACGCCGATCGAGCTGATGTTGATGACATGGCCTTTGCGGCGATGCGTCATGGTCGGCATGAATCCCATGATCAGGCGGATGCTGCCGAAGTAATTGAGCTGCATGGTGCGCTCGAAGTCGTGGAAGCGGTCGTAGCTGGCCTCGATCGAACGCCGGATCGAGCGCCCGGCATTGTTGATCAGCACGTCGACGTGGCCATGGTCCTTCAGCACCGTCGCAACCAGGCGATCGCAATCGGCCATGTCGGCGAGATCGGCGGTGTAGGCGAACACCTTGCCGCCGGCCTTCTTCATCTCGTCGCGCGCCTTGAAGAGCTCTTCCTCGCCGCGCGCCACGATCACCGTGACCGCGCCAGCCTCCGCGACGCGCTGCGCGGTCGATAGCCCGATGCCCGACGAGCCGCCGGTGATGACGACCACCTTGTTGCGGACCTTGCCTTTGAGCGTGCGATCGATGAACAAGTCCGGATCCAGGTGCCGTTCCCAGTAGTCCCACAGCCGCCACGCGTAACCGTCCAGCTTCGGCACGTCGATGCCGCTGCCCTTCAGCGCGCGCTCGGCTTCGCGCGTGTCGAACCGCGTCGGATAAGTGATGAACTTGAGCACTTCCTTGGGAATCCTGAAGTCGCGCAGCAACATGCCGATGAAGCGCCGCACCGGCGGCAGGTTGCCGACCGCGCCACGGATGCCGCTGGGCACGAACGCGAACATGCGCGCGTCGATGCGCATCGTCATCTCGGGCGCATGGCCGGCCCTGGCGAACGTGTTGAGCACTTCGCCGACGCGCATCGGCTCCGGATCGGTCAAGTGGAAGGTGTGGCCGTCGAGCTTGGGCTTGTGCGCGATGTGGTCCATCGCATCGGCGACGAAATCCACCGGCACGATGTTGATGCGTCCGCCCTCGATGCCGAGCGTCGGCATCCACGGCGGCAGCATCTCGCGCAACTTCTTGAGGAAAGTGAAGAAGTAGTACGGGCCGTCGATCTTGTCCATCTCGCCGGTCTGCGAATGGCCGACGACCATGCCGGGGCGGTAGATGCGCCATTTGACGCGTTTTTCGTCGCGCACCAGGCCTTCGGAATCGTGTTTGGTGCGCAAGTAGGGGTCATCGAGACCCTCGGCTTCATCGAACATGTCTTCGCGGAACACGCCCTGGTACAAGCCGGCCGCCGCGATCGAGCTGGTGTGGTGGAAGCAGCCTGCACCGATCGCCGCGGCGAGGTCGAGCGCATGCTGCGTGCCGTCGACGTTGGCCGCGCGCTGACTGGCGGCGTCGGCACCGAGGTCGTAGATCGCCGCGAGATGGAAGAAATGCGTGATTTTTCCCGACAGCGAACGGACCTGGGCTGCGCTGAGCCCGCACTTGGCGGCCGTCATGTCGCCGACGACGGGGACGATGCGCTTGCTGTCCCAGCCCATCTTCTTCGCCGTGGCATCGAGCTTCTTCTGTGAATCCTTGCGCACCAGTACGTAGATCAGATTGGGCGCTTTCGCGGTGCCCTTGCGCTTCAGCAGGTTGCTGACCAGGAAACGGCCCACGAATCCGGTGGCCCCGGTGACGAAGTAACTCATGCGCTGCGCTCCTGGGTCGTGCTGGCGTGCCGCGGCGGCGGCAGGTGTCCTACGGTGCCAGAGCCGGACGCCGCCGACAATTCCCCGGCGTATTGACCCCTCCGGCGGTGCGTGCTGTCATGCGCCCCTCATCGGGAGGATGACCATGTCTGATCTGCAAAGCAGCTTCGATCAAGCCTTGAAGGATGTAAAAGACCTCAAGGAGCGGCCGGACAACGACACCCTGCTGCGCCTCTACGCGCTGTACAAGCAAGGCTCCGAAGGAGACGTCAGCGGCGACAAGCCCGGGTTCTTCGATTTCGTCGGCACCGCCAAGTACGAAGCCTGGGCCAAGCTCAAGGGCACCGCTCAGGACGACGCCAAGCAGAAGTACGTCGCCCTGGTGAAGAAGCTGGCCGGCTGAGCGCAGGCACCCCATCCATGGCGCGGCAGACCCGCCAGCGCATCCTCGACGCCTCGCTTGCGATGTTCAACGCGCAGGGCGAGCCCAACGTCACCACCAACCATATCGCCGACGAGCTGGAGATCAGCCCGGGCAACCTGTACTACCACTTCCGCAACAAGGACGACATCATCGAGCACCTGTTC
>Ga0070668_100004500_pt1 | contig 10337 bp, 6 predicted proteins | sample KBSS43metaG_FD_64661 | JGI IMG/M metagenome (GOLD analysis project Ga0070668, IMG submission 64661) | Switchgrass rhizosphere microbial communities from Kellogg Biological Station, Michigan, USA - KBS S4-3 metaG | ecosystem: Host-associated > Plants > Roots > Rhizosphere > Soil ... | reverse complement strand
CTTCATGACCTGACCGGCCTGCTGAAGATGGCCGACGTGGCCGCGGCCATGTCGACCGAGGCGCTGCTCGGCACCGACCGTGCCTTCGCCGCCGACCTCGTCGGCATGCGCCCGCAGCCCGGTCAGGCGGTGAGCGCCGCCAACCTCACGCGCCTGCTGGCCGGCTCGGCGATCGTGGCGAGCCACCGCCACGACGACCCGCGCGTGCAGGACGCCTACTCGCTCCGCTGCGCGCCGCAGGTGAACGGCGCGGCGCGCGATACGTGGGCCCACGCCGAGGCGGTGGCTCGCGCGGAGCTGCGCTCCGCGATCGACAACCCGGTCGTGCTGCCCGACGGGCGCGTTGAGTCGTGCGGCAACTTCCACGGCGCTCCCGTCGCGATGGCCTGCGACTTCCTCGCGATCGCGGCCGCCGAGGTGGGCGCGATCTCCGAGCGGCGCACCGACCGGATGCTCGACCAGAGCCGCTCGTACGGGCTGCCGCCCTTCCTGGCCGAGGACGCCGGGGTGAACTCGGGGCTGATGCTGGCGCAGTACACGCAGGCGGCGATGGTCGCCGAGAACCGGCGCTTGGCGGTGCCGGCGAGCACGGACTCGCTGCCCACGAGCGCGATGCAGGAGGACCACGTGTCGATGGGTTGGGGGGCCGCTCGCAAGCTTCGGAACGTGGTCGCGAACCTCGGCCGCATCCTGGCCGTGGAGCTCACCTGTGCGGCGAGAGCGCTCGACCTCCGCGCGCCGCTCGAGCCCGCGGCCGGAACGGCGGCGGCGCGCACAGCCGCGCGGACCGCGGCGCCGGGGCCGGGCCCTGATCGCTGGCTCGCGCCAGAGCTGGCCAGCGTGGCGGCGCTCGTCGAGTCGGGCGCCGTCGTGGAGGCGGTCGAGGCAGCGGTCGGGAGCCTCGAATGAACGCCCGCACCGTGCACGCGCCGCGCGGGAGCGAGCTCTCCTGCCGGGGCTGGCACCAGGAGGCGGCGCTCCGGATGCTGATGAACAACCTCGACCCGGACGTCGCGGAGCGGCCGGACGAGCTCGTGGTCTACGGGGGCACGGGCAAGGCGGCGCGCTCGTGGGAGGCCTTCGACGCGATCGTCCGCACGCTCCGCACGCTCGGCGACGACGAGACGATGCTCGTCCAGTCGGGGAAGCCGGTCGGCGTGTTCCGCACCCACGAGTGGGCGCCGAGGGTGCTGATCGCGAACTCCAACCTCGTCGGCGAGTGGGCGAACTGGGACGAGTTCCGGCGGCTCGAGGCGCTCGGCCTGACCATGTACGGGCAGATGACGGCGGGCTCCTGGATCTACATCGGGAGTCAGGGGATCGTGCAGGGCACCTACGAGTGCTTTGCCGAGATCGCGCGCCGCCGGTTCGGGGGCTCGCTCGCCGGGACGATCACGGTGACTGCGGGCCTCGGCGGCATGGGCGGCGCGCAGCCGCTCGCGGTCACGATGAACGAGGGCGTGGTCCTCTGCGTGGAGGTGGAGCGCGACCGCATCCGGCGCCGCATCGACACGCGCTACCTCGACGAGGAGGCGGACGACCTCGCCGACGCGGTGGAGCGCTGCATGCGCGCGAAGCGCGAGCGCCGCGCGCTGAGCGTCGGGCTGTGCGCGAACGCCGCGGACGTCCTCCCGGAGCTCCTTCGGCAGGGCTTCGAGGCCGACATCGTCACGGATCAGACGAGCGCCCACGACCCACTGGCGGGCTACGTGCCGGCCGGCATCTCGCTGCCCGAGGCCGACGCGCTCCGCCAGAGCGACCCCGACGAGTACATCCGCCGCGCGCGGCTGTCGGCGGCCGCGCACTGCTTCGCCATGGTCGGCTTCATGGACGGCGGCGCGGAGGTGTTCGACTACGGCAACAGCCTGCGCGCCGAGGCGAAGCTCGGCGGCTTCGAGCGCGCCTTCGACTACCCGGGCTTCGTCCCGGCGTACATCCGGCCGCTCTTCTGCGAGGGCAAGGGGCCGTTCCGCTGGGTGGCGCTCTCGGGCGACCCGGAGGACATCGCGGCCACCGACCGGGCGATCCTGGAGGAGTTCCCGGGCGACGAGAGCCTCGCCCGCTGGATCCGCATGGCGAGCGAGCGGATCGCCTTCCAGGGCCTGCCGGCGCGGATCTGCTGGCTCGGGTACGGGGAGCGCCGACGGCTGGGCCTGCGCTTCAACGAGATGGTGAAGAGCGGCGAGCTGCGGGCCCCGATCGTGATCGGGCGCGACCACCTCGACTCGGGCTCCGTCGCCTCGCCCTACCGCGAGACGGAGTCGATGGCCGACGGGTCCGACGCGATCGCGGACTGGCCGCTCCTGAACGCCCTGGTGAACACGGCCGCCGGCGCCTCCTGGGTGAGCATCCACCACGGCGGCGGCGTGGGCATCGGCCGCTCGATACACGCGGGGATGGTGTGCGTGGCCGACGGCTCCGACCTCGCCGCGGAGAAGCTCGACCGAGTGCTCACCACCGACCCGGGCATGGGCGTGATCCGCCACGCCGACGCCGGCTACGAGCGGGCGACCGAGGTGGCGGAGGAGCGCGGGGTCCGCATCCCGATGCGCGAGCGCGACGCGTGAGCCGGCGCGAGATCGTCGAGCTCGGCGACCCGGTTCTGCGCGAGCGTGCGCGCGAGGTCACGCCTGAGGAGCTGCGCGGCGACGCGGTTCAGCAGCTGATCGACGACATGATCGAGACGATGCGCGCCGCCAACGGCGCGGGGCTGGCCGCGAACCAGGTGGGCGAGACGCTGCGCGTCGCCGTGGTCGAGGTTCGGCCGGACAACCCGCGCTATCCGTACAAGCCGCCTGTGCCGCTCACGGTGATCGTGAACCCGGTGATCGAGCCCCTCGACGACGATGTCGAGCAGATCAACGAGGGCTGTCTCTCGGTGCCGAACCTCCGCGGCGAGGTCCCCAGGCACCTGAACATCCGCGTGCGCTACATGGACCGGGAGGGGCAGGAGCACGACGAGGTCCGGCGCGGGCTGACGGCCGGCACCTTCCAGCACGAGCTGGACCACCTCGACGGCACGCTGTTCGTCGACCGCGTTACGGACCCGGCGACGCTCAGCACGTGGGAGCAGTTCGAGCGCTTCCACCGCGACGAGTTCGTGGAGCGCGCACTCAGGATCGTGGAGCGAACCGGGTCGTGACCGCGTACTGGTGCGAGCTGGCCTGGCTCGGCGGCGAGCGGGCGGAGGCGGGCGTGCTGATCGACGTCGAGGATGGTCTGATCGTGGGGGTGACGGGCGGCGCGCCGGCGCCACCCGCCGGGGCGGTGCGCCTGGACGGCGTCACGATCCCGGGCCTGGCGAACGCTCACTCGCACGCGTTCCAGCGCGCGCTGCGCGGGCGCACGCAGCAGGGAGCCGGCTCCTTCTGGACCTGGCGCGAGCAGATGTACCGGCTGGCCGACCGCCTCGACCCGGAGAGCTACCTCGCGCTCGCGCGCGCGACCTACGCCGAGATGGCGCTCGCGGGGATCACCTGCGTCGGGGAGTTCCACTACGTGCACCACGGTCCGGGCGGCACGCCCTACCAGGACCCGAACGAGATGGGTCGCGCGCTCATCGCGGCGGCGCACGAGGCGGGCGTACGGATCACGCTGATTGACGCGTGCTACCTGCACGGCGGGATCGGAGAGCCGCCGGGCGGCACGCAGGAGCGGTTCTCGGACGGCAGCGTCGAGCGCTGGGTCGAGCGGGTGGAGGGTCTGCGCGACGACGACTCGGTGCGAATCGGGGCAGCTGTTCACAGCATGCGCGCGGTCGATCCCGAGTCGGCGGCGGCGGTGGCGGGTTGGGCCGGCCAAGGCGGCCGGCCTCTTCATGCGCACGTCTCCGAGCAGCTGGTTGAGAACGAGGCGTGCGTGGAGGCCTATGGACGCACACCGACCGTGCTGCTTGCCGACGCAGGCGGTCTGGAGGGCAGCTTCACGGCGGTTCATGCCACTCACCTCGACGACGCCGACGTGCGCCTGCTCGGCGACGCCGGCGCGTGCTGCTGCGTATGCCCGACCACGGAGCGCGACCTCGCCGACGGGATCGGCGCGATGCGCCGGCTGGTGGACGCGGGCGCGTCGCTGTCGCTCGGGAGCGACTCGCACGCGGTGATCGACCCGTTCGAGGAGGCGCGAGCGGTCGAGCTGGACGAACGCCTGGCCAGCGCCGAGCGAGGGCGCCACGGCGCGGCCGAGCTGCTGCGCGCCGCCACCGAGGGCGGCCACGCCTGCCTCGGGTGGAGCGACGCCGGCCGGATCGAGCCGGCCGCGAGAGCGGACCTCGTGACGGTGTCCCTGGACAGCGTGCGCCTCGCCGGCACGGCGCCGGAGACCGCGGTGGAGTCGCTGGTGTTCGCGGCGACAGCGCCGGACGTCCGTTCGGTGATCGTGGACGGGCGCGAGGTGGTGTCCGAGGGCCGGCACGTGTCGATCGACGTGACGCGCGAGTTGCACCAGGCTGTGCTTCGGGTGCTGGCGTGAGCGAGGGGGCGATCAACGGCAGCATTGAGGGGATCGGGTCCGGCGGCCGCGCAAGGGGTAAGGCGCGTTCCCTTTCCATCTCGCAAGGGAAACCGCCTTACCCACGCGCAGCGGCCCCGATGCACCGCCCTCAATGCCCGTCGTTCGCCGGACCCGGCGCAGCGCTTCCATGACCGCCCTCGTCATCGACAACATCGGCCTCCTGGTCACCGGCGAGCCGGAGCTCGGCGAGGGGACGCTTGGCCTCGTCCGCGACGCCGCGCTCGTGATCGAGGGCGACACGGTCGCCGCTATCGAGCGGGCGGGCGCGGCCGGCGACGAGCGGCTCGATGCGGCCGGCCGCTGCGTCATCCCGGGCTTCGTGGACAGCCACACGCATCTCGTGTTCGCCGGCGACCGCGCCGACGAGTTCGCCGCACGCATGGCGGGCCGGCCGTACGCGGCGTCCGGGATCCGGGTGACCACCGCCGCGACCCGCGATGCCACCGAGGACGAGCTCCGCAGGCTCGCGCGCGCCCGTCGCGCCGAGGCGCTCGGTGCCGGGATCACGCACCTCGAGATCAAGTCGGGCTATGGGCTTGACACCGAGGCCGAGCGGCGCTCCTGCGCCGTGGCCGCGGAGCTGACCGACGACGTCACCTTCCTCGGCGCCCATGCCGTGCCGCCGGAATACGAGGGCCGACCGGACGACTACGTCGAGCTCGTCTGCGGCGAGATGCTCGACGCCTGCCGGCCTCACGCGCGCTGGATCGACGTCTTCTGCGAGGAGGGCGCCTTCGACGCGGACCAGTCGCGAAGGGTCCTCGAGGCGGGCCGCGCTGCCGGCCTCGGGCTGCGCGTGCACGGGAACCAGCTCGGCTTCGGGCCGGGGGTCCAGCTCGCCGTGGAGATGGGTGCCGCGTCGGTCGACCACTGCGCCTACATGACTGACGAGGACATCGCCGCCCTCGCCGGAGGCGACGACACGGTCGCGACCTTCCTGCCCGCGACGGACTTCTCGACCCGACAGCCCTACCCCGACGCCCGCCGCGCCATCGACGCAGGGGTGGGCGTCGCGGTCGCGACCAACTGCAACCCCGGCTCGAGCTACACGACCTCGATGGCGTTCTGCATCGCCCTCGCGGTGCGGGACATGAACATGACGCCCGAGGAGGCCCTGCTCGCAGCCACGCGCGGCGGCGCCAGGGCGCTCAGGCGCGACGACGTGGGCCGCCTCGCGCCCGGCGCCCGGGCCGACGCCGTGGTCCTCGACGCGCCCTCGTACACCCACCTCGTCTACCGGCCCGGCGTCCCGCTGGTCGGCGCCGTTGTGATGGCAGGCGTGGTCGTACTGCTCGAGCTCTAGCGATCCGCCCGACGCGACAGACCCGAATCGTTCCCGCGGGAATACTGCTCGACGCCCTTGTGCGGCTTGATCAGCGCCCGCAGGCGGTATTTCTTGTCGGCCAGGCCATTTGGCAGGTCAAGCACCAGGTGCAGTGTCTTCGCCTTGCCGGAGGGGAGCCGCGCCAGCGCTCGCGAGCCGATCGGCTTCACGCTGCCGTCGGCCGCCCTGAGCGCGAGCAGCAGCCTGGAGCGCGGTGCGGCCTTATCACCCTGGTTCCCGACCACGATCGTGGCCCGCGCCTTGCGGCTGGTCCCGATCCCAGTCAGGTCGAACTTGGAGACGAGCGTATAGATGTCCGCGAAGGGCTTGCCGAACACCTTGCCGACGGCCAGCCGGAAGCTGCCGCCCGAGTTCGAATAGACGTGTGCGACCCATATCGCCTCGTCTCCGACCGGATCGACCGAGGCGCCGCCGGTGTCCGCGTTGCCGATCGGCTTCGTTGGGTCGCTCGCGTTGCCGCCGAGCGGAGTCGCTCCCTGCTTGAGGAGCGCGCTCGGGCGGATGTCCGGCTCCCCAAACATGTAGGCGCTGTAACGGGCCTCGGGCCAGGTGTCCACGCCGCCCACGCGGTTGTAGACGACGACGGCGTCCGAGTCCTTGTTCACCTCCAGCGCGGGATTGCCGTATCCGATCACCTCCTGGTCGCCCTCTCCGAGGGTGTGGAAGCCGAAGCTGCGGTCGATGATCGGCCCCGTCGGCACGTCGACGGTCAGCGCGAGGCCCGGGTTGACCTTGACGAGCCGGATCGACGTCGAGCACGGGGCCTGTCCGCTGAACCAGATCGAGCAGTCCTGCCAGGTCGCGTACATGAGGCCGGTGCGGGTGACTGCCTTCGTGACCAGGTTGCCGAGGTTTCCGTATGAGATCGGCGCCGGGGTCGTCACAGCCCCCTTCGGCGGCTGGTTCGGGTTGGTGGGCCCGACCCACTTCTTGACGCTGATCGCCGCGCCGTGAAGTGGGGGCGCGAAGGCCCCCTCCTGCTTGGTGAAGCCCCAGACCCACAGGTTGTGATCGCCCTCGGTGCTGGCCATCGTGGCGAAGTCGTTCTGCACGGCGCCGTGCTGGACCGCCGGCTGCACGATCCCCTTGACGATCGTCTCGGTGCCCGGGTACTTGAAGTTCCAGTAGCTCCAGCTGCATGGCTGGCTGCACCCTCCGCTCGCGAGCTTGTCGGCGTCGAAGACGTTGACCAACGCGTACTTCCCGGCCGACTCCGGCCAGTCGGGGTCGTGCGGATTGACGTTCACCACGCCGATCGTCTGGGTGAAGAAGTCCTTCGAGATCCCCAGCGACGGGTAGTCGGCCGCGTCACCTGGCTGGTAGGTGGAGTTGGGGCAGGCCGGGGGTGGCCCGGGAGCCGAGCCCAGCGTGGCGCAGGCGCCGTCGTCGATCACGGCGTTCCACCAGTAGAGGTAGAAGCCGTCGCGCGGGTCGGACGTCCTCGACACCGCGAGGGCGACCTTCGAGCGTCGCGCGATCCGCTGCTTCAGCGTGGCGCTCTCCTTCTTCCAGTTCGGGTTGCGCGCCGAGGCCACCACCCAGAAGCGGTCGCGGAAGTCGTCGTAGATGACGCGCATGTCGTACCAGTCGTTCAGACAGAACGTGCCCGTGGCGAACGGGTCCTCGACGTCACAGGGCACCCCGCTCGGCAGCTTGAGGAAGCCGTTGATGCCGTTCGTGTTGGGGCCCGGCGGGTCCCAGAGCGGCTTGAACAGCTCGGACGCTTTGATCGGGTAGCTCAGCGGGTTGCCGTACTTGTCCTTCGTGGCGAGCTTCCCGTCCTTCGTGTAGACCCAGAGCCGGTTGTAGGACGTGACGATCAGGTGCGACTTGCCCGCGGCCACCTGCGGGTCGTTTCCTCCCGAGTTGCTCACCAGGAAGGGCGGGTCGGTCGGGGCGGGCGTCTTGTTGAACGGGTCCGCTTCGCCGCCGAGCGCCACCAGGCAGCCCAAGGCGACGCAGTCGGGCTGTGGCTCGGCCTCCAGGTCCTCGAGCTCCTCGTCCTCGCGGTAGAGCTTCGGGCCCCGCCCGCGCGACAATTTGCGCAAGCGGTCCGGGCCCACCACGACCGGTCCCCTGAACTTGAGGCGCCGCAGCTCCCCCCCAACCGGCAGCGTCGGGGAGGGCCTGGGCTCCACAGGCGGAGGCGGGGTCGTGCGCACCGTCCAGCGGCGACTGTCGCGGTCCACGTTCGCTCCGATTGCGTCCCTCACCTCGACCGTGAACAGGTGGTCCCCGTCGGTGAGGCCTGAGTACTGGGCGGGCGAGCTACAGGCGGCCGGGCGCGAGCCGTCGAGTGAGCACCGGAAGGTCGCCCCGCGCTCGTTCGCCTCGAACGCAAGCGCCGCTTTGGTCTGATCGGTGGTGCCTGACGGCCCGGAGGTGATCGTCACCTGGATGGCCGGGCTCGCCACCGCAGTCGAGAGCGGCGAGATGACGAGCAGGACCACCAGGAGGGCCAGGACGGCCACCGCACGTCGAACGTAGACCCCGCCCAAGCGCCGGTCAAGGCAGGAGACCGCAGTGCGGAGGATCGGGCTGGCAATCGACCCGAAGTGGAGGAAAGTGCTATACCGACCAGCGGGGCCGACTTAGGGAGGAGTCGAATGATGCGCAGGGCAGCAGGGCTGATCGCGAGTGTCGTGCTCTTGGTGGCTGCACCGGCCGGAGCGGCGGGGGCAGAGACGCGGGTGACGAACGACAGCACGGCTGGGAGCTACACGCGCTACGACGGCCAGTCCGACGCGACGATGACGGCCTGCAGCACGGGGCGCCGGTCCCAGAACGAGCCCACCGTCGCCGTCGACCCGACGAACGCCATGATCATGACCGCCGGGTCCAACGACTACTGCGCCGAGATCGAGAACGGCTCCGGCAACGTCTGGGCGGGCTACTACCGCTCGACCGACGGCGGACAGACGTGGTCGAACAGCCTCGTCCCCGGCTACCCGGAGGACGGCTCCACCGCGGGCAGCGCGTCACCGGCGCACGGCTCCTGTGCCGCCGCCGGTGACCCGACCCAGTCGTTCGATGGCGCGGGGCACCTCTACTACGGGTTCATCTGCTTCAACCGCGTCAAGCCGACGAACGGTTCGATCTACCTGGCTCGCTACGACGACCACGGCGAGGACTATGTGCGCACGGTCCGCGTTGAGCGCGGCACGCCGTCCGTCTGGGGCCTCTTCCAGGACAAGATCAACATCGCCGTCGATCAGGGCTCTGGAACTCCCACCGCCGGCAATGTGTACGTCGCGTGGGCCCGCTACAGCGGCCAGGCCGCAAACAACAACATCTTCTTCACCCGCTCGACGGACGGCGGGCGCACCTTCTCGAAGCCCACCCGTATCACCGGCGGACAGGCCGAGGAGCAGTTCGCGGACATCGCGATCGGCCCGGATGGCGCCGTGTACGTGACCTACCGCGAGATCGCGCATCAGAAGTCGACCGAGAACCGGATCAGGATCGTGAGCTCGACCGACGGCGGCCAGTCGTTCAGCGCGCCGCGGACCGTCGCTCCGATCGTTCCCTTCGAGTCAACCGACTTCGGCCCGGACACCTGTGGCGACGGGCCGTTCGCGTGCGACAGCGGCCTGACCTACGCCCGCTTCTCGAGTCTGTCCGCTGTGGCGGCGGACGCCACCGGCGTGCACGTGGTCTGGAACGCGCGCAATGACGCCGGGCAGGCGAAGGTGTTCGCACGCAACTCTCCGGACGGGCTCACGTGGACCGACCCCGCGGTGACGCTCGATGCGGCCACGACCGGGCATCAGTTCTTCCCCGACATCGCCTCGAACGGCAGCACGCTCTCCGTGGTCTTCCAAGATTCTCGTGGCGACGGCGCCTATTCGCCCGACCTCCCGCCCGGAGTGACGGCGGCCGGGACCAACTCCGGCAACGTGGTGAACACGTTTGTCGCGACCTCCACCGACGGGACGGCCTGGGCCGAGGCGCCGGTGACCGCCAACGGCACGAACCCGAACTGGGAGGTGCGCAGCGGTATGCGCTCGCCGTTCTTCGGCGACTACAACTACGTCTCGAGCACGGGGAGCAGGGTCGCCGCCGTCTGGACCGACACGCGAGATCTCGTGCCCGGGACCGATCCGCGCGAGACGGGCGGAGACGACGACGGGGACGGCTTCGACGGGGCCCAGACGTGCACGTGGGACCCGAACGACATCGACGCGCCGTCCTACATCACGCCGACGATCGCCGATGCGTGCCTGTCCGTGGGCGGCCTCGACCAGAACATCTACGTGGCTGCCTCGCCATAGCGTCAGGCCGGCCGGTCGAACGCCTGCATAACGCCGCCGACCGCGAAGCAGACGGCGCCGGTGAAGGTTCCCCAGTTCGCCACGTCGACGTTGACCACGCTCGACGTCTCCGGCCTGATGAAGGCGGCGAGCGCCGAGATCATGAACAGGATCGAGCCGAGCTGGTTGATCGCGACGACCCCCCAGCCGAGGTCCCAGCGCGGACGCCG
>Ga0070668_100004497_pt1 | contig 10343 bp, 9 predicted proteins | sample KBSS43metaG_FD_64661 | JGI IMG/M metagenome (GOLD analysis project Ga0070668, IMG submission 64661) | Switchgrass rhizosphere microbial communities from Kellogg Biological Station, Michigan, USA - KBS S4-3 metaG | ecosystem: Host-associated > Plants > Roots > Rhizosphere > Soil ... | reverse complement strand
TGAAACCATGCGCGCGCAAGGTGATCGGCCGCAGCCTTGCTAGCCGAGTATGGCGAGTTCGGAGCATAGGCCGACTCCTCGGAAAAGCGACCGCTCGCGCCGAGGCTTCCATAAACCTCGTCGGTCGAGATGAGGACGAAGCGGAATTCCGGTTCATCTGCGCGCCGTGACGATACATATTCGAGTGCGCTCTGAAGCATCACGAATGTGCCTGTGATGTTCGTCGTCAAAAATGTAGCCGGCCCATCGATCGACCGGTCGACATGGCTTTCGGCCGCGAGGTGAATGACGGCCGTTGGCCTGAACGCGCTGAATGCGCTGGCGATCGCCGAAGCGTCGGCAACATCCGCGTTTAGGAACTGATAGTTCGGCGAGCGCTCAACATCGGCCACGTTCCACAGGTTTGCAGCATAGGTCAGTTTGTCTATGTTGAGGACCTCGGCATTTTCTGAAACAAGGCGGCGGACCACGGCCGAGCCGATAAATCCCGCTCCGCCGGTTACGATGACGCGCATGAGAGACACCACGCTCTTAAGGGCTTGCCGATCCATGAGGGCGTAGCAATCCCGGAGCATCGTGTCGACTAGCAAAAAAGGGCCGCCAGTTGCCGAACAGAACTGACAATAGCAAGATGATATTACGTACGGTTGCGATCCTACAATTTTGCTATTTTTAGTCGAACGTCTATTTTGACATTATCGGCTCTGTCGACGTGTTCGTCGTGTACGATGACGTCCAGGGCGACGTGCGGCTGAACGACCTATCAGCATTTTTGCTCATTCGCGCAGGCATGACGTTCGTTAGTGTGGGTGTATCTCAGCCCTGATCCACCGCGCGTTTCTTCACGCGTCTGACGGCGAACCGGCAAGCAGCATCCGTGCTCGCGATCAGTTACCTGATGGCGGCTCTTCTTCTCTCGCGCCTGCTTTTACCGCCAAACCGCTATCGCATACGGCTACGTTGGCGTTGCTATCAATCCTTGTTTCGTGTTCGTTCCTTTCTAATTAGGAAAATCCGGCCGCAGCCGTCTTCAATTTCAGCTCTCGGGCGTGGCAACTAGCTATCGGCGGAATTACGGAACTTTTGACGCGATATAGGAAGGGACATTCGCTGTGCGCAATCTTCTCAGGCGCAGCCATATTAGCGAACGCACTATTATATGACGATGCCGTGCCCTATCCAGGATGGTGGTGGGCGCTCCTTGCTACGGCAGCAGCATTTTTTGTATTCAGCAAACGGCGCGTGGATTGGCCAAAAGCGTTCGGGTATCGTACAAAGATTGCCTTTCGAAGAATGACTACTGCGGTCAAACCGAGGCAGATCGCGTTACGTCAATGGAGTTTCCTCAATCCGCATTTGGATGAACTTTAAGCTGCTTGACCTCACAGATAAAATCTGCGAGTGGCGGCGACTTCGGCTTACCTCCGAACGGAGATCTAGGTTTGCCAGGTCAGTGAACGACGCACGTTATAGTCATGTCGGTTACGCGGTGGGACCTGATGGCAAGTAGCATTCTCAAAGACGTTGAGTCATAATGAATGAACATGGTCACAATAGTTCGACAACGAATCTGATTGCCTACGGCATAAGCGTATTCACCATCAGTCTCGCTGTGTTCTTTTTTTCGTTGCTATTGTTTGCAGCAGGTCGCGGGCTAGATTACAGCGACGAGAGCTATTCCTATCTTTGGGCGCGATATCCCTATGAATACCGTTTTGCGCTACGGCTATCGGGATTCTTTCTGCACCCGCTAGAACTTCTCGTTCAACACACCGTGGCGGGCCTCCGGCTGGCGGGCATGTTGCTTACGGCTGCCAGCGGCATCCTAATTGGAGTGATTGCGGCGAATGCAGCCGGCAGAGCGCCTACAAGATGGGAGCGAGCCGAGTTGATCGCGACCTGCGGCATCGCAATGTTCCTCAGCAACATCTACTGGTTCAATACGCCATCCTACCAGCACATGACGGTCTGGGGACTGGCGCTGTTGCTGGCTGGGTTCGCAATGCTGGTCAGGAAAGCTCCAATTTCGATCGCGCAACGTCTCGGGACCGCGGCTTTGATTGCCGGAGGAGGCCTGATCCTTGCCTTCGCTAAAATCCCATCTGCGATGGCTGCGGCAGCGCTAACCCTCGGACTGGTCTTGTTTGCCTATGAAGCAAGCGGCGCCGCACGATGGCGCATGCTCGGATTGATCGCGCTCGTCGAGGGGCTCCTTCTGGCGGGCACGGCGGCGCTTGTTTCTCCATCGCTCCTTCTCGAGCTGCTGCGAGAGGGTATCTCACTGAGAACCGGATATGGCAGCCTTCACGACGTCTTGGCGAAGCACCTTGTCGACATCCGAAATATGCCTACCAGATTCATCGGGATATTCGCGATTGCCGTGGCGTCGATATTGATGATGCTGGCTGCAACCTCTCGTCGGCGCATGTTCGGCATCGCGCTCTTGACGGCGGCACTGGCACTCGGCGCCGTCGCGACCTGCGCGGCGCTCGTGTTCGTTAATCCCGTTGGGCCGATCTTGGACCGCTATAACGTTGGCCATCATGGCCTCGGGATGAGCGCCCTTGCCTTTTCCGTCCTTGTGCTGGCAAGCGCCGCCTTCAGATACCGCAAGCCGAAAATCGGCCGCGAACGCTTCGTGCTCGCCGTGCTTCTGATTCTCGCGCCGTGGATCGCAAGCCTGGGCACCGGAAATGCTTTTCTGAATGAAACCGCGTTCTTTTCCGGCTTTTCGGGCCTCGCGATCATTCTCGTCGGTCTAGAAATGCCTCAGGCTATCGCGCAGGCGACGAGGTTGTTTGTCGTGCTGATGTCGGGAGCGACGCTCTATTTCGCGGCGCTGCACCCCTATCGCCTGAATCGGCCGATCATGGAGCAGAATGTTCCGGTGGTGCTGGACGGCCTGAATGGCGGCAGCTTGCTTGTCGATGCTCCGACCGCCAGCTTTTTTTCAAATCTCCATGATCGTGCTCGGGCCGCCGGTCTGTTGGCGGGAACACCGTTATTCGATCTGGCTGGTTATGGACCGGGATTCAATCTGGCGTTGGGCACAAAGCCACCGGTCTACCCCTGGATTGCGGCAGGCTATCCAAACTCGCCGGCGATCCTCGACAAGATCTGGTCGCTCACGCCTGTGGCAGACCGCGGGCGGGCCTGGATTGTCGGGCCGATTCACAACAGTTTTCAGGGCGCCGCCGCCTTGAGCGAGCTCATGCCGTTGGACTCTAACTATGAACTTGTACTAAAAATCGCCGAGCCTCAGAGTGGAATGAATGTTGAACTATGGCGGCCGCGTAACGCGGCGGCGGCTGGAAGGTTGTAATGGCGCCATTTCTAACCCAGGAACGATTTCCGAAATTGTGGTTACTGTTCCAGATGATTTTTGGCGCAACGTTCGAAAAGAAGCGGCTTGCGCTAAAGCATCTGGGAGACCACAAGAACGTCATCGAAATCGGATGCTCGCTGGGTGTCCTGGGACACGCATTTGCCGAAGTACCGGGCCTGCGGTATCTCGGCATCGACATAGACCCGCAAGCCATAGAACACGCCAAGGCCAGGTTCGCCGGTGAGAAAAACCTGTCGTTCTCCACGCAAACCATGCGGGAGCTCGGTGACCAGGGCAGAACTTTCGACTATGTACTGTTTGCCAACATTTTGCATCATGTCGATGACCCCACCGCGGTCAACCTCATTCGCGACGCCTCGCGGCTGGTCGCACCTGGCGGCACCATGGTCGTGATCGAACCCGATATTCTTCGTCCGGACGATTCGCTGTTGGTGCGCTCGCTTTACAAGCTCGAGCGCGGGCGATTCCGGCGGCCTCCCGCCGGATACGAGCGCCTAATGAACGAGGCCGGCGTGCATCCGACGGAATTTTCGTCCGAAGACGTTTCGATCGACACCCTGCCCGGACTCACCTGCGGCCATCTGCTGGTCTACAGATTTGGCCCCGCGGAAGTCGCACATGGCTGATGACCCATCATACCTGACGCTGCAGGAGCATTACGAACGCAAGCTGCGCGAACACGGCGACAACCATCGCGGTGTGGACTGGCCTAACAGGCCAGATGCGGAAAAACGCTATGACGTAATGCTGGATATGATCGGCAACTCCCCAACCTCCGCCAGTCTGCTCGATATCGGTTGCGGGCTCGCGCATCTCTACGACCGGATCGTCGAAAAACGATGGGACACACTCCTGACCTATGAAGGTCTGGATGTCTCGCCTGCCTTCATTGCGGCGTGCCGCCGCAAACACCCCCATATCGAGTTCCATGAAGTAGATATTCTCGCACCGGACTCCGTGCTGCTGCCGGCCCGCCAATATGACTATGTCGTCCTGAATGGGGTGTTTACCGAGAAGCTCGCTATGTCCCATGCCGAGATGTCGGGCTTCTTTCAACGCATGCTCGCAACCGCCTTTGAATTTGCTCGGAAAGGCGTCGCCTTTAACGTCATGAGCAAGCATGTCGACTGGGAACGAGACGATTTATTCCACCTGCCGTTCGATGAGATGGCCGGCTTTGTCACCCGGAACTTGACCCGCAATTTTGTCATTCGCAGCGATTACGGGTTGTTTGAATACACGGTCTATTTGCATCCATGACGAACCCTACAGAACTTGTCCTTCGCTCGAAAAGGCTATAACCGCCCAGGATCAACTTTGATCGGTGCGTGAGCGATCGTCGGCTACAGGTTTGATCACCTTGTCGACGATATAAAGCGGCTTGCCGCGAAGCTCGTCGTAGATGCGCCAAACGTATTCTCCCAGAATACCGAGCATCAATATGTTCAGCCCACCCATCGTGAGAATAAGAATGACGATGACAGCATAGCCGCCTCCGGGTACCTGCCCCATGATTCTGGCAACTGCGACCGACATCGCGTAGAGCAAGCCGATCGCGACGGATGCCAATCCGATAGACGACATCAATCGGATCGGCAAATACGAGCTGTCGACGGTCGCATTCACTAGGCTCCTCAGCCGACCCCAATAGCTATACTGCGAACGCCCGTGCGAACGCGCGCGCCTAGTATACGGAATAAACGCCGTGCGATATCCTAGGCTGAGCACGTCTGTCTGGAAAAAGCGATTCCGGTTTCGCTGCGCTCGAATATTGTCAGCGGCCCGGCGATCGAGCAGGAAGTAATCGAAGCCGCCCGGGGGCAGGCTCGGCGTCGACAATCTCAGAAATCCGTAGGCAAGCGAGGAGAAGGCCTTAGCCACGATCCCGTCTTCACGGTTCGCGCGATGGGCAATAACGATTTCGCTGCCTGCCTTCCACAATCGCACCATGTCGACGGCGACCGAGATGGGATCCTGCTGGTCGGCCGATACGCTGATTACGGCGGCGCCGCGAGCATGATCGACGGCAGCGATCATCGCAAAGAGCTGGCCGAAATTCCGGGTAAAATGGACGACCGAAATGACATCGGGGTGTTTTGCCGCCAGTTCGGATAACACCTCATCAGAACCATCCGTCGATCCGTCGTTGACGAAGACGATTTCAAATTTCACGTCTGGCAGGCCAGTGCTGAACGCTTCAAAGATTTCGTCTACCAGTCCACGCAGGCTGCCGGCGTTCTGAAAGACTGCCACGCCGATCGAGATAAGCGTCGTTTTCGTTGCCGCCCGGGACGTTCTCTCTGCCATATCTGACATGATCTAGACCATATCCGGTAATTCAGCGCGCAGAGCGTCGATGGGATGAAAGCAGAACTCATAGAGTATGCTGTTGGTCCGCCCCGCAAACGGAGGCAGAAATTTGAGCTCAATTCCCCGGCGCTCAAATTGCGCGGCATCATACAGCGCCCGCCCGCCCGGTGCATTGATGTAACGTGTGCCGCCGAGTAACCGCAATATTTCCAAAATACGATCCTGCCCACGCAGATCAGCTGGAATAGCCAGGCTCGAACTTCTAAGCATCCTCGGCTTGAGCCCGAGCCGCTCGGCGCTGAATTCTAGCGTGCCGATCAAATAATCGGACACGTTTGCATTGTCCTCGACCGACCTGACCAGTTGAATCAAGTCTGTCTGCTCGGGGCCGTCGGCCTTTGATATCCACGGAAAAGACGAAAGGCGGCTTTGCCACTCGGAGGCGGCGTCAGGGGCGAAGGCAAGATCCGCGATCCGGACTTCCCGGGCTTGCGCCGCAAGCGGCAAGGTCAGCCAGTATTTCCGCTGTTCAAATCCCGTCGGCGGATATTTCGGCATCTGATTTCGATGCACGTATCCGCGGCGTGGAAACTGCACACAGTCAAAGTGCACAAAGATGTCCGCGGATGCGAGGAGGCGATAATACCCCAGATAGGGAAAGAAGTAGGGCTGCATCACCGCGATGGTAGTCATTACAAATCAGATGACGCGGAGTTTGCGGCTGGAGACACGGCGAATCTCCGAGCCGGCGACAGCCAATACCGCTTCAGCCGGCGTGTCTGTCAACACCAGACATCCCGCGCCGACCATGGTGGCTTCACCCAGCGTGACGCCGTCCCTCAGCGTCGAATTGACACCCAAAAAACTGTAATCGCCGACTTTCACCCTTCCCGAGATGACCACATGAGACGACACAAAGCAGTGGGCGCCGATCGTCGCATGATGTCCGACATGATTTCCGGACCAGAGGATTGTATCGTGCCCGATGGTCACGAAGGGCTGGATCGTGTTGTCTTCCATCACGAACGTATTCTCCGCAGCCGAAAATCCCGGCCAGGCCGACGCCTTGCTGCTCAGATAACTTGCAAGTGTGTATCCCATCGACTTCCCTTCCGCGAACTTCTCGGCGCGTACGGCGTTCATCTTTTGGAAGCCGACGGCCACGAATAGGTCATGGTCGTCGGGCGGAAATCTTGACCGCAATTCTTCGAAAGCAACGAGCGGGCGTGCCCTATGCTCATCCCTGTCAACATAGGCAGCGTCGACAGTGAATGCTGCCACTTCATAGTCCGAGTCATGCGTGAAATAAAAATCGATTACGTCGGCCGTCGCCTCGGTGCCGAATATAACAAGCTTCCGCATCGCTCAGCCAGCCCCTTCGACCGTCACCGGTGCCGTCGCCATCAAGATGCCGGTCTGCCCGAATCCATTGCCATTATAGAACATCAAGAGCCTGTCGCGAATCCTCAACACCGAGGGATAGGCCTGCATAACATCGTCAATGCCTCGAAGCGGAGGCGTTCCGGAAGCAAAAATGCCTGCGTCGGACCGTCGCCAGTTCATTCCGTCATCCGACATCGCCGATCCAATCCTATAGGCGCGAGTTGCATCATCCCGGTATTCAACGAGATCACGGTGGCAGAACCACATCTGGAAGCTAGCCCCGTCGCGCAGCACCGTGGCCCGCGCCACGGCCGCCTCGTCTTCATCGCGGTAATCGACGGCAACGCGGCCTTGCTGCCGCCACGCCATCCCATCGGCAGACTCGGCGTATTTCAGATGGTAGCGCGGCTCCAGCTTACCATTCAGGTCCCGCCATTCGGTCGTGCTGGCGTACCACATTCTCCAGCGCTCAGACGTACGAACGACATCGGCTGTGCTGCAAAAGAGCGGCTCTGTCGCTGTCGATCCGACGACCGGACCTGCAAAACGACGCTCGAACGTGGCTCCGCCGTCGCGACTGACCGCTAGACCAATTGCGTTATGGTAGGGTACGTCGGCCCGGACGGTCCATCCGATGAAATACATCCAGATCTCGCTGTCGACCCGTATCACGCTTGTCGGCATGACGCCCGCGGCATCGAAATAGCCAGCAGGACCCGGGAGCAAGCACGGTTTTTCGGGACGCGCGATCACCCTAGCGGGCGCGTCCACTGCGACATCGGCAAAGAAGACGTGGCTGCGGTTCCTTTGATCGCGCGTGCAATAATAGATTCGCAGGATATCGTTATCGAGCAGCAGCGGCGTGGGCATTTGGCAGTGGCTGTCCCATCCGCTCTGGACGGCAAATGGCGGCAAGATGACGCCGGCTCGACGCCAGGAGATGGCAGCTGCTGGAAGCGTATTCTGCTGCACGCCAACTCCCCGTGCGGTTTGCCTCTGGTCGTATCAAAACCGGACTGTTATACGTCGCGGCGGAACTTCGTCAAGCATATGAAATCGGAGCTTTTGTTGGATCTGCCCATTCCCATCTGCAAGCCGTTGTTACCACCGGCCGAGAGCATTTTGCCCTATATCGGCCGGCTCGACACTTCGCGGATTTACAGCAATTTCGGACCGCTGGTTCGAGAATTTGAAACCCGGTTCGCGCAATCGTGCAGCGTTGAAGACCTCAAACTGGTTACGGCGGCAAACGGCACGCTCGCGATCCAAGCGGCCCTGATCGCCCAATACAATCGGGCAGACGAGAGCCGGAATCTGTGTTTGCTGCCGGCATTCACATTCGCGGGAACCGTCTCTGCCGTCATCGGCGCGGGTCTCGTGCCGATGTTTGTCGACGTTGATCCAAAGACCTGCGTGATCGATCTCGATCGATTGCAAGACGACGACATCTTGCGTCGTACCGCCGCGGTCGTGACGGTCGCCTCATTCGGGCATCTGCCCGACCTCACGCGCTGCTCGGCCTTCAAAGCGCGAACCGGCGTTCCGGTCATCGTCGATGCGGCAGGCTGCTCCGATGCCCTTCTCTCCGGTGCGGTAAAGTCGCTGGAAGGCGCGACGCTGGCGCTCAGCTTTCACGCGACGAAAGCATTCGGCATCGGCGAAGGCGGCGCGGTTGCCACGACGGATCCCGCGCTAGCCCATGACATTCGCACTATTACGAACTTCGGTCTCGACGCCAATCGTGTGGCAAGGCTGCCCGGGATCAACGCCAAGATGAGCGAGTACACCGCCGCTGTCGGTCTTGCACTGCTCGATCACTGGCCTGAGTTTCGTATTCGTTACAACTCGGTACTTTCTTCTTACCACAAGCACTTCGCCGCGGTGTACAATACAGGTCGCTTCTGGCTGGAGCCAAACTGGATCACCACCTATCCGCACGTCATCACTAGATCGGAATCCGAACGGGATCGGCTGATGCAAGCCCTGAAAGATGCGCAGATCGACAGCCGACGCTGGTGGATGGAAGGCTGTCACAACACGCCTGCCTACGAGAACGTCCCGCGCCTTCCGCTTCCCCATACCGACAAATGGGTCGCAACCCTTGTCGGCCTGCCGCTTTCGGTCGACCTCGACGATGAGAAAATCCGCTATATCGCCAGCAAGACGATACCGCTCCTGTCGGATGCTGCAGAGCCAGGCGGAGATCGTATACCCGGGCGGGCGATGCTGTGAGCGGCGACAAGTCGCTGGACATCATCCAGCAAAAACTACATTCCGAAGTCCGCAGCGTTGCCAGGATCCCCGCCCGCAAGCACGATCTCTTGCTCGATGTGTCGAACGGTCGGCTCGAAGTCTGGGCGAAGCACTTCGCTGACACCGAGCCCGAATTACTCGATTTCATCGACGCTATTCCGGATACCGCCACCTATTACGACATCGGCGCATCGATCGGACATTTTGCGCTGTATGCGGCGATGCGTATCAAGCGGGTGATCGCACTGGAACCCGAGGCGCTGAACTTCGCGACGGCATCGCTGAACCATTTCTTGAACCGCGACAAGATCGCAGGCGACTTCACGCTTCTCAATGTCGCTGCAAGCGAAGCAGTTGCGGTCGAGCACCTCGCGATCAATCTTTACGGCGCAGGCGAACATACCAAGGCGCTGCAGCGAACCGGTCGTTCGGAAGGCGCTTCCGAAAGGCGCCCAACGCTGCACCGGCAGCCGGTTCTGACATTTCCGCTCGACGAATTGACCAGCCGATTCAAGCTTCCGGAACCCACGCATCTCAAAATAGACGTCGACGGGGCGGAGGCTTCTGTTTTATTGGGAGCAAGGCGATGTCTTGAAAGCCGCGATCTGAAACAGGTATTTATCGAACTGGAAGCCGGAGAGGCGGAGCAGCATTGTTCGCGCCTACTTGCCGGACATCGCTTCGAGCTCGCCGCGCGGCACGTCGTTCGCCGGGTTTCGGGGGGATATTATGAAAACCTGACCAATTGCGTGTTTGTTCGGACCAATTGAGGCGTACAGATGCAAAATGCACCAGACCCATCCCAGGTTGCAGAATCGTTTGCTGAGCTAGGTTATGTGGTAATTCCGCAGGCGGCTGATGTTGGCCTGTTGACGCTGATCGAGAAGGACCTCGGCGACGTCTTTCATCGCCGCGCCAAAGCTGCCGGCCTCGAGGCAGTGCTCCCCTACAGCTATAACGATTTGAGCGACTTAATCATTGCACTTAAGCAGCATGACCAGAGCGCGTACCTTCAGGCCGCCAAGACAGTCAATCACCTCGCCTCGCTGTC
>Ga0070668_100004494_pt1 | contig 10347 bp, 12 predicted proteins | sample KBSS43metaG_FD_64661 | JGI IMG/M metagenome (GOLD analysis project Ga0070668, IMG submission 64661) | Switchgrass rhizosphere microbial communities from Kellogg Biological Station, Michigan, USA - KBS S4-3 metaG | ecosystem: Host-associated > Plants > Roots > Rhizosphere > Soil ... | reverse complement strand
ATGACCATGACCGACCCGACCGTCATCCTCGCCACTGCCCTGTCCAGCCTCGCCGCCGTCGCGATCCTCGCGGTCGTGGCGCTGCGCGGCTGGCGCGACTGGCTCGACCTGCAGCGCCTCGCCCTCGAACAGCGCCGCGAATCCGCGCTGCCCGCGCCGAGCACCGGCGCCCGCATCGAGATCGCCGACCTCAAGGAACGCATCCGCAAGCTCGAGGCGATCGCGGCAGGGGTGGACCTCTGAAAGAATCGCCCTCTTCCCTGAAGGGGAGAGGGCTTTCGGCCCGGCGGCTTTCGCCCGGCGGCCCGATTGTGTAGCGGGCTGGCGATGACCAGCCGCACGCTCACCGACATCCTCGAAGAATACGAATTCCTCGACACCGACGATCGCTACCGCCTGCTGATCGACCTCGGCCGCGCGCTGGAGGACATGCCCGACGCGCTCAAGACCGATGCGACCCTGGTCCGCGGCTGCTCGGCGGCGGTCTGGGTCTACCCGACGGTCCGCGACGACGGCCGCCTGCACTTTCTCGCCGATTCGAATGCCGCGATCACCAAGGGCATCATCGCGCTGGTGCTGACGACGGTGCAGGACGGCGCCCCCGCCGAGATTGCCGCGACCGACATCGCCGAAGCGCTCGCCCCGTTCGACCTGAAGAACCAGCTCAGCTCGAACCGCACGCAGGGTATCCCGAACATGATCGCGCTGATCCGGCAGACCGCGCAGCGTTACACGGACAAGGGGTAGGCGACCTTCTTCTCCCCTCCCGCAGGGGAGAGGGGGAGCAGCACCTTACAACTCCAGCCGCTCGGCCACCTCGCCGAGCGACATCCCCGCCGGCACCACCTGCCACGCGCCCGGCCGCCGCGTGTCGACCACCGTCACGGCACGCTTCGGGCAGATGTCGAGGCAGCCGACCTCGACCACGCCGACCCGCGACTTGCGCTTGCGGCCCAGGCCCATGCCGCGCTTGAGGAGCTTGGCGAGCGACAGCTTGCCGCCATCGCCAAAGCCGCCGCCGACCTTCTTCGAGCATTTGCGGCAGATCAGGATCGCGCCCTGCCAGTCCGACCGGACCGGCTTCATCGGGCGGTGCGCCGTTCCTCGGCCGCACGCAGCACCTCGAAGGCGGCCTGGACCGCGCGGAAGCGTTCGGCGGCCTCCTTGTCGTCGGGCTTCACGTCGGGGTGATTGGCCTTGGCAAGGCGGCGCCAGCTGGCCTTCACCGTCTCGAAATCGGCATCGGCCTCCAGACCGAGCACGTCGAGCGCGCGCATCTCGTCGCGCGAGCGGGTGCCATCGCCGGGGCCGCCCCAGGCATAATGCGCACTGGCGCTGAAGGCGGAGGCGGTGCCGCGCTCGTCCGCCTCGCGGGCGGCGGCGTCCTCCGCGGAGAGGCCCTCGAAATAATTCCAGCCCTTGTTGTACTCGGCGGCGTGCTGCTCGCAGAAATACCAGCGGTCGCGGCTGTTCGGCGATTTGGGCGCGGGCCGGTCGCCCGGCTGGGTGCAGCCATGGCGGTCGCACAGGCGGACCTGCGCAGCTTCCCGCGTGGCGCCGTATTCGCGCCAGCGCGGAAAGCCCCAGTCGTTCGATCTCGTCTGCCGCGCCATCGCCTGCCTTTACGCCAGAGCAGATGAATGAACCATCGCCCGCCCGCAATTTCGCCAGAGGGTCTGTAAGCCGGGTTCTGTCCAGGCCCGCCGAAACGGGCCCTGGGCGACCATTCCTCTAGGCGACGGATCGCTCCGCCGCTCCAGCAACCAACCCGGACGACGGGCCGGAACCAGGCCCATGTGCCGTCCCTATTCGGTCTTGCTCCCGGTGGGGTTTACCATGCCGTGACCGTTACCGGCCCCGCGGTGCGCTCTTACCGCACCCTTTCGCCCTGGCCCGGCCGAAGCGCGGGTGGTTTGCTTTCTGTGGCACTTTCCCTGGGGTCGCCCCCGCCGGGCGTTACCCGGCACCGTGTTTCCGTGGAGCCCGGACTTTCCTCCCCCTCTCCCCTCGCGGGGACAAGCGGCGGCCGCCCAACCCTCTGGCCGGCTCCAGATAGCAGACGCCGGCGCGATTTAAAGGGCTCCGCTTCAGCGCGTGCCCTGACGCGCCGCCGCGCCCTTGTCGCCCCCGGTCAGCAGCGAGAGCAGGATCGCGCGGCATTCTCCGTCGACGATGCCGTCGATCGTCTCGGGGCGGAAGCGGCGCTGGAAGGCGCGCACCGCCGCCGGCCCGTCGGTCACCTCGTAGCCGAAACGCTCCAGCGCCAGCAGGAACCCGCTGTCGGTCCAGTGCGGGTCGGTCAGGAACTTGTACGGCCGCGGCAGAGCGAGCCGGACCTTGGCCAGCCGCTCCCAGTCGAACAGCTCGCCCGGATCCTGCTTGCGCGCCGGGGCGATGTCGGAATGGCCGACGATGTTGCCACGGGTGATGCCGTGGCGCCCGACGATCTCGGCCATCAGCGGCAGCAGCGCCGCCATCTGCTGTTCGCGAAAGGGCCGGTAACCGAGGTCGTGGCCGGGATTGACCAGCTCGATGCCGATGCTGGCCGAATTGACGTCGTCGATGCCGCGCCAGTGGGCCCGCCCCGCGTGCCAGGCGCGCTTGTCCTCGTCGACCATGCGCACGATCTGGCCGTCCTCGGCGATCAGGTAATGCGTCGAGACCTTCGATTCGGGATCGGCGAGCCGGCGGATCGCAGCCGCCGCGTCCACCATTCCCGTATAGTGCAGCACGAGGATCGAGATCGGCAGCGCGCGGTCGTTGAAATTCGGCGACGGGCTTTCGATCAGCATCCAGGGTCCGTTCGGCAAGACGAGACCCCTGCCTTAGCCCCGCCGCGCGATCAGGACGAGTCCCTCAGGGGCGACCGCCACGATTGCGCAGGCCCGCCTCGCCGACCAGGCGGTAGAGCCCACGGAAATCGGGATCGGGGGCGAAGCGGCCGGTCTGGCCGATCACCGTCTCGCCGGCGCCCAGCAGCAGGTAGCCGTCCTCCGCGATGGCACCGGCGATCATGTCGAAGACCTGGCGGCGGAACTGGCCGGTGAAGTAGAGCATGACGTTGCGGCACAGCACGATGTCGAAGGCGATCCGGCTCGGCGGCCCTTCGCCGAGGCCGCGACGCTGGAAGCTGACCATCTCACGCAGGATCGGCTTGGCCCGCCAATCGTCGCCCTCGGGATCGAACCAGCGGATCATCGACTGCATCGGCAGCCCGCGCTGGATTTCGAAATGCGAGTAACGGCCGATCTTCGCGCGCTCGATCACGCCCGCCGAGATGTCGGTGGCGACGATCTCGGGCAGCACACGCGGCCGGACCCGCTCGACCATCGCCATCGCCAGCGAATAGGCCTCCTGGCCCGTCGAGCAGCCCGCGCACCAGATCCGCAGGCGGCGGCCGGGGTCGGCCTGGAGCCGCTCGGTGATCGCACGCTCGACCACGCGGAAGGCCTGCGGATCGCGGAAGAACGAGGTCTCGTTGTTGAGCAGCCCCTCCACGATCTCGTCGGCGATGCGCGCATCGCGGCCGGAAAGCAGGAGAGAGACCAGCGCGTCGGCGCTGGGCAGCGCGCGCGCGCGCAGGATCGGCTGCAGCGCCGTCTCCATGCGCCAGCGCCGGTCGGAGGAGAGCTGCTGCCCGGTCCGCGCTTCGAACAGGCCGCCCAGCACCCGCTCGATGGCGGCGCTCAGTTCCACGCAGGGGTGTCCGCCGCACCGCGACCCGGCTTCTCGCGCGCGGCGACCCGGTCGGCAAGCGCCGCGGGCGAGGCCACCAGGGCGGCGATCCCGGCACGGACCACCGACCCCGGCATTCCCCACACCACCGAGCTTTCGGCATCCTGGGCGAGGATCTCGCCGCCCAGCTCGGCGAGACGACGCGCCCCGATCGCGCCATCGCGCCCCATCCCGCTCAGGATCAGCGCCAGCGCCGACGGCCCGTAGACGTCGCCCAAACTCGCCAGCATCGGATCAACCGACGGCAGGCAGCCCGAGGGCGCCGGCGTGCTGTCGAGGCGGATCCGCGGGCCGGAGAAGCTGCGGCGGAGATGAAGATGCGCGTCGCCCGGCGCCACGATCAGGCAGCCGGGCTCGATCCGCATGTCGTCGCGTGCCACCTCGGCGGGGCGGCCGGTCATGTCGCGGAGCTGCCCGGCGAAATAGGGCATGAAGCTCGCCGGCAGGTGCTGCGTCACCAGGATCGGCGCCGCGAAGTCGCGCGGCAACCGCGCGAAGAACGCCGAAAGCGCGTGGATGCCGCCGGTCGACGCGCCGATCGCCACGCATTCGAGCGGGAGAGTCGCCGCCGCCGATGCCTTTTTCGGCGGCTGGCGCGGCGGCAGCGCGGCAACCCCGCTCTGTGCAGCCCCGCGCCGGGCCGGGCCGAGGCGGAGCAGTCGATCGATCAGCGCATCGGCGAAGCGCGTGCCGAAATTGCCGGCGCTGGGCTTCAGCAGGGCGTCGGCGGCGCCGAGCGCCATCGCCTGGACGCTGGCGGCGGCGCCCGAATCGCACAGCGCCGAGACCATCACGAAGCGCGCCCCGTCGGACCGCTCGATCATCTCAGGCAGCGCGCTGATCCCGTCCCGCCCCGGCATCTGCACGTCGAGAAGGACGATATCGACCCGGGTCCCGGCGAGGATCTCAAGCGCCTGGGCGACGTTGCCGGCGGCGGCGACGACGCGGAAACCGGCATGGCTCTCCAGCGTGCGCGTCAGGATCGTCCGCACCACCAGCGAATCGTCGACGATCAGCAGCCTGATCGGCTCCGGTGTGCTCCCGGGCGCCGGTCGGGGCGGCCGGGACCAGCTCTCCGCACTCATGGCATCACGCCAGGCCGACGAGTTGCAGCTTGCTGTGAAGCGTCTCCCGATCGAACGGCTTCATGACATATTCGTCGGCACCCGCCTCGATCGCGGTGCGGATATGGGCGACGCCGTTTTCGGTGGTGCAGAACACCACCTTCGGGCGCTGCTTCAGATCGGCATCGTCGAGGGCGCGGAGAAACTCGATCCCGCTCATCACCGGCATGTTCCAGTCGAGCAGGACGACATCGGGCGCATCGGCTTTGCAGCGCCGCAGCGCTTCATGGCCGTCCTGCGCCTCGGCGACCTGGAAATCGAGCGTTTCCAGGATGTGGCGGGCAACCTTGCGGATGACCTTCGAGTCGTCGACCACGAGACAGGTAGGCATCGTCGCGGATTATCCCTTGCTGGCAGGCGGCCGTTCTAGATCGCATCGGTATGCGTAAGGTTAACGCAGCCCCTTCGTCAGGCAGCGAGCGCGGCGGGGCCGTCGACCAGCGCGCCGGCGTCAAGGACGAGCACGGCGTGGCCACGATTGTCGATCATGCCGCGCGCGGCCCTGTGCCAGCCATCCGCCATGCTGCCGCGGATCGGCTCGACCTCGCCGGCGAGTTCGACCACATCCTCGACATCGTCGACGAGCAGCCCGTAGAGATGACCTTCGATGACCACGACGATCGCCTGCGTCACCGCAGTCACCGGGCGGGCGCAGAGGTCGAGCGCGGCGTAGCTGTCGATCACCGTCAGCACCCGGCTGCGCAGCGCGGCCAGGCCGGCGACGTGGCGCGGGGCGCGCGGCACCGGCGTCAGACCCTCGATTTCGACCACCGACTGGATATCACCGGCCGCGATCGCGACCTGCTGACCGGCGAGGCGGGCGATGAGGTAGAGGCTGTTCATGGGGATCCCCTCAGCGGCCGGGGCGCGCGTTGAGCGCGCTGAGCAGGCTGGCACGGTCGTAGCGGTAGATGCTGCCGCGATCGCCCTCAGGCCGGTTGCGCAGCTTGACGACGGGGGTGCGGGCGACCGGCGGCGCCCCGGTCGAGCCCTCACCCTCGATGACCAGATCGGCCTCCTCGGCACCGGCCTCGCTGGCGAAGGCGACACGGTAGCCCGATTGCAGCAGCAGCGGCTGCAGGATCTCGCGCATCCAGTCCTCGTCACCGCCGCGCAGCAGGCAGAGCGGGCTCTCGGCCGCGCGGCCGAATGCCTCGCCGGCCTCGGCGAACAGCCAGAACGGGTCGATCAGCTCGACCGGTTCGTCGCCGACCATCACCACCCCGGCGATCAGCCCGGGATGGGCGGCGGGGGCGACGGCGTTGCCGACGGGCACGATGTCGACGACCGACTGGATGACGTAGGCGACCTCCGACGTGCCGTCGCCGATCCGCAGGACCTGGAATGCGCTCGCCTGCGGCAGGGTGCCGCAGACGACCACCGGGACCGACCCCCCGTCCTTGACCAGCCGGAGCCGGCCGGCGGCCATGGTGAGCGCCGTCGCCTGGACCTCTTCGATCCGCTGGACCAGCGACAGGCGCAGGCCGCGCAGCGCGCCGTCGACGTCGCGGAACAGGAAGGTCGGCGTGGTCGCCTCGGCCTCGGCCGGGGCGGCCGGCTCCTCGGCGACGATCTCACCGCCGTCGCTGAGCCCGCCGGCCCGCGCCAGCCCGGCGGGATCGAGCAGCAGCATCGGGCGGCCATTGTCGGGAAGGGTGGTGCCGGCATAGAGGCCGGTCGCCATCACCGCCGGCGCCGCGGGCTTGACCACCAGCTCCTCGTGATCGTGGACGCTGTCCACGGCGAGCGCGAAGATGCCGCTCCCCGCCGGCTTCAGCACCACCAGCGTCTGGCCGATCAGCGCCGGCGCCGCCTCGCCCATGATCGTCGCCAGATCGGCGACCGGCAGGCGGCGGCCGCGGCTGCGCGCCACCACGCTACCGCCGACCTCCTCGATCCGGATCGTCGACGATCGCGCGCGGACGATCTCCTCGATCGCCGAGCGCGGGATGGCGAAGCGATGGCCGCCGGCATCGACGGTCAGCGCCGGGATGATGGTGAGGGTCAGCGGCACGCGCAGCGTGATGCGCAGGCCAAGGCCGGGACGGTTGTCGAGATCGACCACCCCGCCGATCCGTTCGACATTGGCGCGGACCACGTCCATGCCGACGCCGCGGCCGGAAATCGCCGAGACCGTGTCGGCGGTCGACAGCCCGGGCTTGAAGATCAGCGCCGCACGCGCAGCCGGCGTCAGGCCGACGGCGGCGTCGGGGGTGAGGACCCCCAGCCGCAGCGCCTTTTCGACCAGGCGCTCGCCGTCGATGCCGCGACCGTCGTCGATCACCTCGATCAGGATCTGGTTGCCGGACTGGCGCGCGGAGACCCGGAGCAGGCCCTTGGCGGGCTTGCCGGCCGCGATCCGCTCCGCCGCCGCCTCGATGCCGTGATCTATGGCGTTGCGGACGATATGGGTCAGCGGATCGCGGATCATCTCGATCATCTCGCGGTCGAGCTCGACGTCGCCGCCCTCGATCTCCAGCGTCACCGTCTTGCCGAGTTCGGCCGAAACATCGCGGACCAACCGCGGCAGCGCGGTGAAGAGATGGTCGATGCGCTGCATCCGCGTCCGGGTGATCGCCTCGCGCATCTCGACGACGCAGGCCGACAGCCGCTCGAACGCGGCCTCGACGCCGTCGCCGGGCGCGACCTCCTGGAGGCGGCGGAACAGCTCGTTGCGCGCCAGCACCATGTCGGAGACACCGCTCATCATCCGGTCGAGCAGCTCGACCGGCAGGCGGATGCTGCGCGCGCTGGCCCGCGCCGCCGGCCTGGCCTCGGCCACGGCGGCCGGCCCCTCCTCCTTCGCCGCCGGCGCGGCGGGTTCGGAGAGGGCCAGGATCAGATCGGCATCGTTCTCGGCGGCGATCTCCTCGCCGGCCTCGACGGCGTCGACCAGCTCGGCGATGCGGTCGATCGCGGCGAGCACGGCGCTCACCAGCCGCTCGTCGGGAACGCGCAGCCCGGCCCGGACCGCGGCGAGCGCGTCCTCGGCGGCATGGCTCAGCTTTTCGATCCGCGGCAAATCTAGAAAGCCGCAGCTGCCCTTCACGGTGTGGACGAAGCGGAAGATCGAATCGAGCCTGGTGCGGTCGGCAGGCACCGCCTCCCAGGCGACGATCTCGCCGGCGATTGCCTCCAGCGTCTCGCGCGTCTCGGCCACGAAGTCGTCGAGAAGGTCTTCCATGCGCCGCTGCCCCAGCAATCCGCGCGCATCTTGCGGAGGACTGGTTAACAGGCGGTTATGAGAGGGCGAAGTCCTCCCAGCACGGGGAGGATCTCTACGCTGCCGCGGAAACCCCGCTGCCCAGCCCGGTCACCCCGAACAGCAGCACCTGCGGCTCGGGCTGCGACAATTGCAGGGTTCCGCCGCAGGCGCGGGCCAGCTGGTGGACGAGGCCGGCGACCACCGCGCGCGCGCTCAGCGCGGCAAGCTCGATATCCCCGGACAGCGCGCGACGCAGCTCGTCGTCCAGGACGATCCGCGGCCCTTCGGCGCGGACGACGATCTCGTTGCCTTCGGAGCCGATGTCGAGCCGCCCGCCGCGGACCAGCGCGTCGCCGGCGATCAACGCCAGGTTGAGCAGGATCTTGAGCGACGCCTTCTCCATCGTCGGCTGCTGCACCATCCAGCCGATCTCGGTCCTGGCGTTCTGACCGAACAGCCCCTCGATCGCCGAACGCGCTTCGCCGGTATCGACCTGGTCGCCGAAGCCGCCGGCGGCGCCGAAGGCGAGGCGGAAGAACTTGAGCTTCGCGGCCGACACCCGCGCGCTCTCGGTCAGGAGCTCGATGACGCGGGCGCGCATGTCGGGGTCGTTCTCGTCGGCCAGAAGCTCGATGCCGTTGTTGAGCGCGCCGACCGGGCTCAGCAGATCGTGACACAGGCGCGAACAGAGGAGGCTTGCGAACTCGATGCCCTGCGTCGTCATCCCGTGCTCCTTTTGGGTCGCGGCAGGTTTTGGCGTTTCAATCCCCTCGTTTCAAGGCGCTACGCGGCGATCCCCCTCATTCCACCACCGCTTCGACCGCATCGAAGGCGCCGTGAAGCGCGCCGCCCGACCGCTCCGCCCAGAAGGTCGCCTGGCCGCCCGCGACTACGAGCCACAGCCGCCCTGCACCCGCCGCCGCACCCGCGTCGCGCGGCGATGGCGCCGCCACGCCGCCGGGATGCGAATGGTAATGGCCGAGCACCGCGGGACCGCCGGCACGCTGCCGCCGATACGCGGCGACCAGCCCGGCGGGGTCGATCTCGAAACTGTCGTCCGGGCGTGCCGCGACGTTGGCGAGCGGCTCGACCGCGGTCACCCGCTCCTGCTCGTCCGCCCGCTCACCCAGCAGCAGGCCGCACACCTCGCGCCCCGCATCGGCCGCCGCCAGGGCCAGGACGCGGTCGACCAGCGACCTTGAAATCCGCACCTTCCGCACCATGTCGTCATGCAATGGACCGGGGGGTTTCGACAATGCACGCGGTCGTTCCGGCCGAAGCCGACGGGTGGCGCCTCGACCGGGCGCTGGCGGCGGCGATCCCCACGCTGTCACGCGAACGGCTGAAGGCGCTGATCTCGACCGGGATGGTCGTACGCGGCGACGGCAGGATGATCCGCGATTCCGCCACCAAGGTGGTCGCCGCCGAAGCCTTTGCGGTCACCGTGCCCGCGCCTGCCGAAGCGCACAACGAAGCGCAGGCGATCGACCTCGTCATCGCCTATGAGGACGAGCATCTGATCGTCGTCGACAAGCCGGCCGGTCTCGTCGTCCATCCGGCGGCCGGCAATCCCGACGGGACTTTGGTCAACGCGCTGCTCCATCACTGCGCCGGTCAGCTTTCCGGGATCGGCGGGGTGGCGCGGCCAGGAATCGTCCACCGCATCGACAAGGACACGTCGGGGTTGATCGTCGCGGCCAAGACCGACCGCGCCCATGAAGGCCTCGCCCGCCAGTTCAAGGATCATTCGATCGACCGGCGCTACCGTGCGATCGTCTCGGGCCGGCCGATGCCGGGCAGCGGCACGGTCGACGCCCCGCTCGCCCGGTCGAACGCGAACCGCCAGAAGATCGCGATCGTCTCGGACGGTCGGGGCAAGCGGGCGGTGACCCATTATCGGACGATCGCCCCGCTCCGCGAGGCGGCGCTCGTCGAATGCCGGCTGGAAACCGGACGGACGCACCAGATCCGCGTCCATCTCTCCTCGATCGGGCACCCGCTGCTCGGCGATCAGGTCTATGGTCGACCAAAGCCGGTGCATCGTGGCATATTGGCGAGACTCGGTTTCGCACGACAGGCGCTCCACGCCGGCCATCTCGGCTTCGTGCATCCGGTTACAAGCGCGACTTTGACGCTGGATAGCGAAATGCCTGCTGACATGCAGGAACTGTTCAGCGAGCTTTCGGTATAGACAAAACCGGCCCTGCCGCGATGCGGCATGGCCTGGGAAGGGAGTTTTACGAACATGGCGAGCGGCAAGAACGTCCCTGCGACGATACCCGC
>Ga0070668_100004493_pt1 | contig 10348 bp, 7 predicted proteins | sample KBSS43metaG_FD_64661 | JGI IMG/M metagenome (GOLD analysis project Ga0070668, IMG submission 64661) | Switchgrass rhizosphere microbial communities from Kellogg Biological Station, Michigan, USA - KBS S4-3 metaG | ecosystem: Host-associated > Plants > Roots > Rhizosphere > Soil ... | reverse complement strand
TGAATGCGATCAGCCCGCACTGGTCGAAGGACGCAAGCGTGTATTTCCTCGCGCCCAAGAACGGCGTGCTGCAACTCTGGCGCGTCGCCGCGAAAGGCGGGCCGGCACAGGCGATGACGGCGATGCCGCTCGACATCAATGGCTTCAAGCTTTCTCCCGACGGCAAGCGCGTGCTGCTGTCGATCGACGTGTTCTCCGACTGCGGCGATCTGAATTGCACGAAGAAACGGCTCGACGAGCGCGTCGCGAAATCGAGCGGCACGCTCTACGACAAAGTGTTCGTGCGTCATTGGGATACGTGGGTCGATGGCCGCCGCTCGCAGCTTTTCATCATCGATATCGGTGCTGACGGCAAGAGCGTCGGCGAGCCGCGCCTGCTCAGCAAGGGCATCGACGGCGACATTCCGTCGAAACCGTTCGGTGAAGACAGCGAGTACGCGTTCTCGCCCGATGGAGCGACGGTGTATTTCGATGCGCGCATCGCCGGCAGCAGCGAACCCTGGTCGACGAACTTCGATGTTTTCGCCGTGAGCGCGGACGCCTCGTCCGCTCCGAAAAATCTGACCGCCGACAATCAAGCGTGGGACGGCTATCCGCTGCCCTCGGCCGACGGCAAGACGCTGTACTACCTCGCGATGAAGCGGCCGACGTTCGAGGCGGATCGCTTCGGCATCTGGGCGATCGATCTTGCCAGCGGCGTGAAGCGCGAAATCGATCCGGCGTTTGATCGGTCGGCGTCTGCGCTCCGCGAATCGTCCGACGGCAAGACGCTCTATACCACGGCCGATGATTGGGGCAATCACGCGCTGTTCGCCGTCGACGTCGCGAGCGGCAACGCGAGCAAGCTCGTCGCCGACGGCAGCATCGTCGGCGTCGACGTTGGCAAGAACGGCGTCGTCGTCGCGCGTCGCGACTTCAAGCATCCGGCAGATCTCTACGCGGCGGATGCGCGTGGCAAGGGCTTGAAGCAAGTGACGCATTTCAACGCCGAGCGCCTCAAGGACATCCGCTTCGGCGATGCAGACTTCTTCACGTTCAAAGGCGCCGGCGGCGACACCGTGCAGGGTTACGTCATGAAGCCAGTCGGCTATCAGCCCGGCAAAAAATATCCGGTCGCGTACATCGTCCACGGCGGGCCGCAAGGCGCGATGGGCAACGACTTCCACTACCGCTGGAATCCGCAAACCTATGCGGGGCAGGGTTTCGCCGTCGTCACGATCAACTTCCACGGCTCGACCGGCTACGGCCAGAAGTTCACCGACGCGATCTGGAGCGATTGGGAAGGCATGCCGCTCGACGACTTCAAGCTCGGCTGGGCCGAAGCGCTGAAGAAGTACAAGTTCCTCGACGAGAATCGTGCCTGCGCGCTCGGCGCCTCGTACGGCGGATTCATGATGTACTGGTTCGCCGGCAACTGGAACGAGCCGTGGAAATGTCTCGTCGCGCACGACGGCATCTTCGACAAGCGCATGATGGCGTATTCGTCCGACGAGATCTGGTTCGACGAGTGGGCACACGGCGGAACGCAGTACGACAAGCCGGAGTCCTACGAAAAATTCAATCCCGTCCATCGCGTCGACCAGTGGCGCGTGCCGATGCTCGTCGTGCACAGCGACCCGGATTTCAACGTGTCGTTCGATCAAGGCCTCGCTGCGTTCACCGCGCTGCAGCGACGCGGCATTCCGAGCGAGTTCCTGCGTTTTCCCGACGAGAGCCATTTTGTGTCGAAGCCGCGCAACAGCGTGCAGTGGCACGAGACGGTGAATGCGTGGTTGAAGAAGTGGACTCAGGAGCCCGCGAAGTAGCATCAACGCCGTCATCCCGGCGAAGGCCGGGATCCAGATTTTGCTTGACGAAGAGCTGGATCCCGGCCTTCGCCGGGATGACGAGGAAGGTGGAAATCAGGGTTCGACGCCTCAGCGATCGAACCCACCGCGAAAAATCACCGGCAACGCATGCGGAAACTCATCGCCGTCCGGCCACGTCGCGATCTGATCGAACGCATTCCACATCGCAGAATCGACTTCCGCCGAGTAGCTCGTCGTGCCGGTCTCGTCGCGGCGGTTGAGGATCACCGCGAAATCCCATCCGTACATCGTGCGCACGACATACGAAGTCGTGCTCGGCAAGCTTCCGTCGTGCCACGCATTGCGCTGCTGGTTGCCCCAGTCGCGCACGGCCCAGCCTTCGGCGTAGTACGCATCGCCGGGGTTGTACGGCAGCGGATAGTTCTGCGGCAGCGAATACATACGGTCGATCGAGGCTTGATCGAGGATCGCATCCGACGCATTCGGATCGTCGAGATTGGCGAGCCAGCGCGCGAGCTCGACCGCCGACACGATCCAGCCGCCGTGGCTGTCCATGTTCTCGACGTTGAACGCGCCGTATTCGTACGGCACGCTGACGCCGGATTCGTCCATCACGGTCGTGCCGAAGAAACCGGAGTCGTAGAACACTTCGCCGGGCGCGCGATACGGCTCGAGCGAGCGGCCCTGTCGCATGTCCCAGATGCCGATGCGATTCAGAACGGACGCGGCGTAATCGGAATAGCTCATGCCGGTCACCGCCTCGATGACGCGGCCGAGCAGCAGATAGCCGTAGTTGCTGTAGTTGTACGTCGTGCCGGGATCGGTCGCGAGCGGCACGCCGTTCATGAATTCGATGATGTCGGCGCGATGAACCGGCAGCGCGATGCCGAGCGCATTCGCGATGTTCGCATCGTAGAACATCGGATCGAAGCCGATCGTCGAATAGACGCCGAGGCCCGCGAGATGTTCGAGCAGGTTGCGGATTGTGATCGTCGCGAGACGCGGATCGGCCGTCTCGCCGGGCGGCGGCGTGAGATCGACGTATTGCCCGAGCGTGTCGTCGAGCGACAGGCGGCCTTCCTGGATCAGCCGGTTGATCAGCGTCGAGGTGATCGGTTTGCTGACGCTCGCGATGCGGAACAGCGATTGCGGCTGCACGACGATGTCGTTCGGACCGGGATCGAGCGTGTAGCCGTGCGCGAGCACGAGCCGCCCCTGCCACGTGATCGCCGCCGAGCCCGACGGGATCGAATGATTAGCCATGATCGTATGGATCGCGTCGTCGAACGCGGCAAGCTCGGGCACGGGCGTGCCGGTGACTTGCCATTGCGCGGTGACGGCGGGACTCGCGAGCAGCGCGGCGAGCAGCGTGAACCGATGCAGATGCGACATCGACGTAACCCCCAGGATTGGCGACGGCAGAGCGGGAACGCTCCTACTATCTTGCGTGAAACAGCGCGCCGATGTATCACGCGGCGCGAAAAAAGCGTTCAGCAGCAGCGCCCGCCGCCGCCCCGATAGCGCGCCTGCTGGCGTTCGGCGAAGAATTCGGCGTAGTCCGGAATCGGCCGGCCGGGGTGATGGAGGCGCAGGTGCGCGACGTACGCGTCGTAATCCGGCACGCCGATGAGGCGCCGCCCGATCGCGACGAGGCGGCGCCAATGACGAAGCAGCGTCTCGCGGTTCATAGCTCTGCTCCCGCCAATCCGACGTATGGCGCTTCGCGCACGGTCGGCATCGTTGCTTTGCGCGCCGCGAGCGCAGCTCGAAGTCCGAGGCCGATGATGGCGATCACCAGCAGCATGAAAATCAGCGCCAGCGCAGCATCGACGGTGTCGTTGCGCACGATGCGCCGCATTTCGTCGAGTGTTTTCGCCGGCGCAAGAATCTGTCCGGCGTCGATCGCCGCGGCGAACTTCTGCGCGTGCGCGACGAAGCTGACGCGCGCGTCGCCCGAAAACACTTTCTGCCAGCCGGCGGTCAGCGTGCAGATCACGAGCCATGCCATCGGCAAGAGCGCGATCCAGAGATAGCGCTCGCGCTTCATCTTGATCAGGCACACGCTCGCCAGCGTCAGCGCGATCGCGGCCAGCATCTGATTCGCGATGCCGAACAGCGGCCACAAGGTGTTGATGCCGCCGAGCGGATCGACGACGCCTTGATAGAGGAAATAACCCCAGCAGCCGACGCAAAGCGCGGTCGCGATCAGGTTCGCCGCCCACGATTCGGTTTTCTTAAGCGCCGGAACGGCCAGACCGGCGAGCTCCTGGATCATGAAGCGGCCGACACGCGTGCCGGCGTCGACCGTCGTGAGGATGAACAAGGCCTCGAACAGGATCGCGTAGTGATACCAGAACGCCATCATGCCTTCGCCGGGAATGAGGCGGCGCAGGATTTCGGCCATGCCGACCGCGAGCGTCGGCGCGCCGCCGGCGCGCGAGAGGATCGTCGTCTCGCCGATGTCGCGTGCGGTTTGCGCGAGCACATCGGGCGTGATCACGAAGCCCCATTGCGTGATCGCCTGCGCGGCGGAATCGACGCTCGTGCCGATCAGCGCGGCGGGCGCGTTCATCGCGAAATAGACGCCGGGCTGCAGCACGCAGGCGGCGATCAGCGCCATGATCGCGACGAAGGCTTCGACCAGCATCGCGCCGTAGCCGATGAGGCGCGCGTCTTTCTCGTTCGCGATCAGCTTCGGCGTGGTGCCGGACGCGATCAGCGAATGCCAGCCCGATACGGCGCCGCACGCGATCGTGATGAAGAGGAATGGGAACAGCGATCCCGCGAACACGGGTCCTGAGCCGTCGACGAATTTCGTCAGCGCCGGCATCTTCAGATCCGGCATCGCGACCGCGATGCCGATCGCGAGCAGCACGACCGTGCCGATCTTGAGGAATGTCGAAAGATAATCGCGCGGCGCGAGCAAGAGCCACACCGGAATCGCCGACGCGCAAAAGCCATACGCGATCAGCATCCACGCGAGCGCCTTGCCGTCGTAGGTGAAAAGCGGCGCCCACGCGGGATCGGCCGCGACCTTGCCGCCGAGCCAGATCGAAACCAGCAGCAGCGCGAGACCGATGATCGACGCCTCCAGCACTTTGCCGGGGCGCAGCACTCGCATGTACAAGCCCATCACCAGCGCGATCGGAATCGTCGCCGCGACCGTGAAGGTTCCCCACGGGCTGATCGCGAGCGCCTTGACGACGACGAGCGCGAGCACGGCGAGGATGATGAACATGATCATCAGCACGCCGATCATCGCGACGATGCCGGCCGCAGGACCGATTTCGCTCCGGATCATTTCGCCGAGCGAACGCGCATCGCGTCGCATCGAGAGGAACAGGATCATGAAATCCTGCACCGCGCCGCCGAGAACGACACCGGCGACGATCCACAAGGTTCCCGGCAGATAACCCATCTGCGCCGCGAGCACGGGACCGACCAGCGGTCCCGCGCCGGCGATCGCGGCGAAGTGATGGCCGAACACGACCCATCGATCGGTCGGCACGTAATCGAGCCCGTCGTTGCGCACGATCGCGGGCGTCGCGCGCGAAGCATCGAGCCCGAGCGCCTTGTCGGCGATGTAGCGGCCGTAGTAGCGGTAGCCGATGATGAAGATCGAGATCGACGCCGCGACGAGCCACAGTGCGTTGATCGATTCGCCGCGATGCAGCGCGATGACGCCGAGGCATATCGCGCCGATGATCGCCAACACGGCGCCGCCGAGGTTGCCTGCTATCGAACGCATCGCCGAAGCGTGGAGTGGCGCGTCGTTTCGGTCAAGGCTCTCTGCATCACGGGATTCCGCATGATGGAGGAAAGCAGCAGTGACGAAATGCTGCAACGCCCGAGTTAATGCCGCTTCGCGTGGTTAAGCCTCAGGCCAACCCTCGTCTTGTGCGCGAATAGAAGGGCATGTCCGCAAGCCGCTTCCCACCGGCGGCAGCCACCGCGTTGGCAACGGCGGGTGCCACGGGCGGAACCGGCGGCTCGCCGAGGCCCGTCGGCGCGCGGTCGCTTTGAATAAGGTCGGCGACGATCACCGGTGCATCGTGCATTCGAGCAATCGGATAGCTGGCGAAATTGTCCTGTACGACGCTTCCGTCTTTGAGCGTGATCTCGCCATAGAGGCAGCAGGAGAGGGCGAAGATCGTGCCACCTTCTATCTGGGCGCGTGCGCCATCGGGATTGATCACGATGCCGCAATCAGCGACGGAGAAGATGCGATCGACGCGAAAACCGTCTTCTTCGAGTGTGATCTCGGCGACGGTTGCGACGACGGTCCCGCTGAGCCGCTCTACAGCGAATCCCCGGCCTCGTCCCGCAGACAAGGGTGTGTTCCATTGTGAAATCTCGCGCACGCGCGCAATGGTCGCGGCGATTCGCGCGGTGTCGAGCCAGTATGTTGCTGCCGCGCCGGTCGGCAACGCCTGCTGTAGCCCGAGCGGCCCGAGCCAAGACAGCCGCATATCGATGGGGTCGCGCCCAGTTTCGCGCGCGAGCTCGTCGATGAAGCTGTTTGTTGCAAAAGAGTGGAAGAAGCTGCTGATGCCGCGCATCCAGCTGCGACGCACCGGCATTTCAACATGCGTGCCTTCGAAGCGGAGATTCGGGATCGCATACGGAAAACGCGTGACGCCATCGCTCATGTCGCCGGCGCTGAGCTCGTGCGAGGCAGGATCCTCCGTCGAGGTGTTCCACGTTGCAAAGGCCGTGTGATGGCGCCAGAACGTGACGCGCCCTTCATGGTCTATGCCGGCCTCGAGCTCCTGCAGCGTGCGTGACTTGTAGAAACCGTCGCGGATGTCGTCTTCGCGCGTCCACAGAAGCTTTACCGGGCGTTGCACTTGACGCGAGATGCGCACTGCTTCGAGCACGAAATCGCATAATGACTTCCGCCCGAAGGCGCCGCCGATGAATGTCACATTGACCGTCACGCTCGCGATCGGCAGTCCGAGCTCGGAGGCGATTTCCGCTCGTGCCGTCTGTGGATCCTGGGTCGGCGCCCATACCTCGCAACGATCCGGACGCACATCGGCAGTGCAGTTCGGCGGCTCAAGCGGTGCATGTACGAGGAAAGGCGTCGAGTAGCGGCGCTTCATGACGCGTGACGCTTTCGAGCGCGCCTCGTCGACATCGCCGGCGCTTCGGTAGACGGCGCCAGGTTTCGCGAGCGCTTCATCGAGTCGACGCCCTAGGCTTTCATCGCTCTCGGCGACGAGAGAGCCGAGGTCCCAATCGATCGAGATGGCACGACGTGCGACCAGGCAGCTCCACGTGTCGGCACCTACGATGGCCACACCGTTGCGCGTCTCGCCGAGCCGGCGAAACGCGCCTTCGAGCGGAAACGCGGCGAAGTAGCCGGTCGTTTTCCGCGCCGCGGAATCGTCGAAGGATCGGATGCGTCCGCCGACGACCGGAGCGCGCACGACGGTCGCGTACAGCATGCGCTCTCGGCGCACGTCGATGCCGTATTTGATGCCGCCGCGTGTCAACGCGTCGAGATCGATGCTAGATCGCGCCGTGCCTATGAGCCGATAGCTCGATGGCGATTTGGCTTGCGCATCGGAAGGAATGTCCTCGCGCATCGCGAGCGCGGCGAGATCGCCGTAGCCGATGCGCTTGCCGCTTGCCGCATGACTTGCCACGCTGTCGCGAGTTTCGATTTCGGCGAGCGGAACGGACCACAGGCGTGCCGCAGCGCCGATCAGCATCGCGCGACCGGTCGCCGCGGCGGTGCGCAGAGGATCCCAGCCTAGGAGGAGGCTCAGGTCTCCGACGGTGTTCTGATCGCCATAGCGCGCATCGCCGACGGCCTGACGAACGCGAATGCGCCCCCAGTCCGCGTCGAGCTCTTCGGCAAGGATCATAGCGATCGTCGTGCGGATGCCCTGTCCCATCTCCGATCGGTGAACGGTCAGGGTCACGAAACCGTCGTTATCAATTGAGATGAATGCATTAGGTTCGAAGCGCGCGGCGGGAGCATTCGCTTTGGCCAAGATGTCGCCCCAGCGAAAGGCAAGTCCGAAACCGACGCTCGCGCCCAGAGCCAAGAACTGGCGACGGTCGAGTACGGCGAGCGCGCTCATGCGTCGGAGTTCCGCGCGAGTTCGGCCGCACTCGCGACAGCGGCCTCGATGCGCGAATAAGTTCCGCAACGACATAGGTTTCCGCTCATGGCCGTGCGAATATCCTCGCGTGTCGGTTCGGGCGTTTCAGCGAGCAAGGCTGCGGCCGTCATGATCTGTCCCGACTGGCAATAGCCGCATTGCGGCACTCGATGCTCCCGCCACGCGCGCTGAACCGGATGCTGGTTCGCAGACGAGAGGCCCTCGATCGTCGTGATGTGTTGCTCGCCGATGTTGCCGACCGGCAACAGGCACGATCGTACGGCGCGTCCTGCGATGTGGACGGTACATGCGCCGCAGGCTCCGATGCCGCAGCCATACTTCGTGCCCATAAGGCCAAGATGATCACGCAAGGCCCACAGCAATGGCATCTGCTCCGGGATATCCAGCCGATGCGTGGTGCCATTGACGTTCAAGCGGATTGTGCTCATGGCGCGGCTCCCGCTTCGCTGAGCGCATCGATGACGAGCCATCGGTTGTTCCACCGCGTCAGATGCAGTAGCTCAGTCCGATCGGTCAGCAAAAGCCGCACGCTGGCGAGATTGCGATCCACCGCAAGTACCGTGACATCGGCCTTGCGCGCGGAGGGCACGACGCCGCGGCCGAGGCCGCGATCGGTCACATCGAGTTGCCCGAGCCCGCTGCGCTGCGCGATGCTCGACGGCTTGGAAGCCGATACGGATACGAGGTGCCAAGAGAAGTCGGGATGCAGCGTCTGCTGCATCGCTTCGGTATTTCCTTCATACCAACTCTGCGCATATCGCCGAACCGTTGCGGTAATCGCCGCCGGCGTATCTTTCTCCGATTCCGGCTTGTAAGGGCCGGACGCCTGTCGTACTGCTGCCGGCGCGGAATCGCCGAGCACGAGGCAAACGCAGAGTGCCGCCGCTCCCGCGCACCATTTCTTCGCACGCATCGCGATTCCCTCCTAGCCCATATAACCGGTAGGGAAGACTACTCGCGTTCCTGAGAAGTTCGAAAGAAGAGGCGAATCGATGGTCTTTTGCGATGAAAGCGAGCGGCGATGGAAATTGCGAGATGCGAGGTTTGTGATGATTAATCCGCAATCGCAGGCTTTCAGAGCCACTTCGCGCGCTTGAGCACCCAGTACAGAATGCCGCAGATGCCGCCCGTGATCGCGATCATCGCCGGATAGCCCCACGGCTTGTCGAGCTCGGGCATGTGATGGAAGTTCATGCCGTACCAGCTTGCGAGCAGCGTGGGCGCCGCAAGAAGCGCCGCCCAGCCGGCAAGACGCTTGACGACTTCGCCTTGTGCGACCGTGACCAGCGAGAGGTTTACTGTCAGCGCGGCGGTCAGCATCTCGCGCATCGTGTCGGTCGATTCGTTGATGCGCGCGGCGTGATCGTAGACGTCGCGAAAATACGGGCGCACTTCTTCGCGGATGAGGCCGGGATAGAGGCGCGTCAGCTGATTGACGATGTCCTGCAGCGGAGCGATCGCGAGGCGCAGCGTGACCAGCTCTTTCTTGAGCTCGTACAGGCTGCGAATTGTTTCGCGCTTGAACGTATCTTCGAATACGTCTTCCTCGAGCTCCTGCAGCTCCTCGCGGAACGAGCGCACGATCGGAAAGAAATTGTCGACGATGAAATCGAGCACCGAATAGAGGCCGTAACTCGGACCCAGGCCGAGCAGTTCCGGCGTCTGCTCGCAGCTGCGCCGCGCGATCGCATAGCTCAGCGAGGCGCCGTGGCGCACGGTGACGAGATAGTTGCGGCCCATGAAGATGTGCGTCTCGCCGAATGCGATCTTGCCGCTGACGACTTGCGCCGTGTGCGCGACGATGAACAGCGAATCGCCGTAGATCTCGATCTTCGGACGCTGATGCGCGGTGTGCGCATCCTCGACCGCGAGCTCGTGCAGGTCGAATTCCTCGCGCAGCTTCTCGAGCAACGCTTCGTCCGGCTCGTGCAAGCCGACCCAGACGAAGTGGTCGGGCTGCGCCAGCACGTCGCTGATCTCGTCCAGCGTGATGTCGCGCAGCTTCTTGCCTTCCGAGGTGTACGCAACACAGTTGACGACCATCGGATCGGTGCAGGTCGGGTCGTGCGGGAGGGCGAGTTGGTCCATCGCGCGATGATGCCGCTTCCGACGTGACATCGGCAATCGTGTCCGGTGTTCAGCCGGCGCAGGAGAGGCGCACCTCGGCTTTTTGCTCCCACTGACCGGAGATCGAGTAATACGTCGCGAGGCCGGCGTTCTGGTCGCCGGGCGTCAGGCGCTTGCGCAGCCGTTCTTCGTCCTTGGCCGCGCGGGCGATGTAGGCGTATGACGGGTTAAAGAACTCGAAGCATCCGTTCAGGGCGAGATCGAGCTCGAACAACGCCCACGCCCAGGCTCCGGAGAGATCGCCTTGCGCATCGAGCTGGCTGACGAGCGTCGAGATCGCGG
>Ga0070668_100004490_pt1 | contig 10350 bp, 7 predicted proteins | sample KBSS43metaG_FD_64661 | JGI IMG/M metagenome (GOLD analysis project Ga0070668, IMG submission 64661) | Switchgrass rhizosphere microbial communities from Kellogg Biological Station, Michigan, USA - KBS S4-3 metaG | ecosystem: Host-associated > Plants > Roots > Rhizosphere > Soil ... | reverse complement strand
GCCTCGAAGACGGGGGCGGGCGATGCAGCGGCGGTCATGGGGCACGGCGGAGGCGAAGCGATTGCAGGACGGAATTCACGCTGCGATGATGCCTGCCCATCCAGGGAGTCCCGCCATGGCTTCGATCGCCGTCCCCAGGTCGCCGCTTCGGATCGCGACGGTCGCCTGCGTGCTCGCCGCCGCTCTCGGCGCCGCCGCCGCCGCCGAGCCGCCGATCATCCTCAAGAAGGAGACCGGTGCCGGCCAGCCGGTGATGGTGCGTGGCTTCGCCGAGTTCGACTCTCGCTGCCGCCTCAAGCACGTGCAACGCATCGCCGTCGCCAGCGCGCCGAGCCACGGCACGGTGGAAACGCGCCCGGGCGACGTCGTCGTCGGCCCCAATTGGGTCGGCGCCGCCCGCTGCGAAGGAACGAAACTGCGCGGCGTCCAGGTCTTCTACCTTCCGGCGCCCGGCTTCACGGGCACCGACCACTTCCTGCTCGACATCGGCTACTCGCGCGGCGTCACGGTGCGCGCCGACGTCGAGGTCGAAGTCCGCTAGGCGCGGCGCGCCGTTCCTCACAGGCCGAGCTGGCGCGCCGCCAGCTCCTTCATGATCTCCTCGCTGCCGCCGCCGATCATCATCACCTTCACTTCGCGGTAGATCCGCTCGCTCTTCGTGCCGCGCATGAAGCCCATGGCGCCGAGGATCTGCACCGCCTGGTCGGCGCAGTACTGCATCGTCTGCGTCGCGTGGTTCTTGAGCAGGCAGAGCTGGGCGACGCCGTCGCCGTCGAGCGAGCCGGCGTCGTAGCGCTCGATCATCGCTTCGATCCACGCATGGGCGCTGAAGATGCGCATGCGCATGTCGACCAGCTTGTGGCGAACGGCCTGGTGCTCGACGAGCGGCTGGCCGAAGGTCTTTCGCTGGCGCGCCCACGCCAGCGCCTCGTCGAAGCAGACGGCGGCGAAAGCGCACGCGCTCGTCGCCATGAGCAGCCGCTCGCCGTTGAAGTTGTCCATGATCGCGCGAAAGCCCTCGTTCTCTGCGCCGATCAGGTGGTCGGCGGGGACGCGGCAGCCGCTGAAGGAGAGCCGGGCCGTGTCGCTGCACCACCAGCCCATCTTGGCGAGCGGCGCGCGCTCGAGGCCGGCGGCGTCGCCCGGCACCGCGATCAGCGAGATGCCGCTTGCCCCCGGGCCCCCGGTGCGGACGGCGACGGTCAGCCAGTCGGCGCGCAGGCCCGAGGTGATGAACGCCTTCTCGCCGTCGATCACCCACTCTGCGCCATCGCGGCGGGCTCGGCAGGCCAGCCGCGCAACGTCGGATCCTGCGCCCGGCTCGCTGATCGCGAGGGCGGCGATCTTGCGACCCGCGAGGACGTCGGGGACGATGCGTCGCTGCAGCACGTTGCTGCCGCGGGCGATGACAGGCGGCAAGCCGATCGAGTGCGAAAACAGGCTCGCCAGCAGGCCGCCGCTGCCGGCGCGCGCCACCTCTTCGGTCGCGATCAGGCGCCACGCCATCGGCGCCGGCGTGCCGCCGAGGTGCTCGGGGTAGCCGAGCCCGATCAGGCCGGCGTCGGCCGCCTTGGCATAGAGCTCGCGCGGGAACGAGCCGGCTTCGTCCCACGCGTCGACGTGCGGCGCGATCTCGCGCTCGACGAAGCGGCGAACGCTCGCGCGGAAGGCGTCGCGCGCGGCGAACTCGTCGGCGTCGACGACGGCGCCGCGCGCGCTCATGCGCGCACCTCGACGAGCGGCTGGCGAACCGCGACCTGGTCGCCGGCGCGAACGTGGAGCGCGGCGATCGTGCCGGCATGCGGGGCGCGGATCTGGTGCTCCATCTTCATCGCCTCGATGACGACGAGCAACGCGCCGGCGGCGACCGTGGCGCCGGTTTCGACGCACGCCTCGGTGACGCGACCATGCATCGGCGCGACCATCGTCCCGGACGCCACCATCGCGGCCCGGGCGCTGCCGCGCAAGCGCAGGTCGAGCGCGACCAGCTCGCTGCCCTCGGCCTGCCAGTGGCCGACGTCGCCGGCGAGAAGGGCGGCGACGCGGACGGCTCGACCGTCGACCTCGGCTTCGATGATCGTGGCGCCGTCGTCGACGCGTTGCGACAGCCCGGCGATGCGGTGCGTCGATCCGCCGCAAGAGGCGACCAGCGTCTCGCGCGATCCGGTCAGGCGCCAGCGTCGCACGGCGCCGGCGATCTCGATCGGTGCCGAGGTGTCGATCGACGGCGACGACGACCAGCCGGACCACAGCGGCGGCAGCGGCGCGCGCGGCAGCACGGCGAGCGATGCGGCGGCGAGGGCTTCGAGCCAGGTCGGCGCCGGGGTCGAGCGCGCCGCGTCGTCGGCGAAACGGCGCATCAGGAAGGTCGTGTCGAACGCGCCCGCGCCGAACTCGTCGTCGCGCAAGACGCGGGCGAGGTGCTCGCGATTCGTCGTCACGCCCCAGCAGACGGTCGAATCGAGCGCGGCGGCGAGCCGTGCCAGCGACTCGCGCCGTGTCGGTGCGTCGGCGATCACGCGCGCCAGCATCGAGTCGTAGAACGACGGCACCGCGGCGCCGTCGGCAAGCGCATGGTCGGTGCGAACGCCGGGCGCAGCGCGCCAGCGCACGATCCGGCCGGACTGCGGCAGGTAGCCTTGCGCCGGATCCTCGGCGCAGAGGCGCGCCTCGATGGCGTGGCCGCCGCGCTCGTAGCGCCCGAGCGCTTCGTCCTGTGACCACGGCAGCGCTTCGCCGGCGGCGATTCGCAATTGCCACTCGACGAGGTCGACGCCGAGCACGGCCTCGGTGACCGCGTGCTCGACCTGCAGGCGCGTGTTCATCTCGATGAAGCGGAAGTCGCCGTCGGGGTCGAGCAGGAATTCGACCGTGCCCGCGCCGCGATAGTCGACGGCACGCGCCACCGCCACCGCGACCTCGCCCATGCGCCGGCGCAGTTCGGGCGTGACCGCAGGCGAGGGCGCTTCCTCGACCAGCTTCTGATGGCGCCGCTGAAGCGAGCAGTCGCGCTCGCCGAGATGGATGGAGTTGCCGTGCGAATCGGCGACCACCTGGATCTCGACGTGGCGGGCGTGATCGACGGCGCTTTCGAGCAGAAGCCTGGCGTCGCCGAACGAGCTGCCTGCCTCGGCGGCCGCCGATGCGAGCGCGGCGTCCAGCCCGGCCACGCTCGCGACCAGCCGCATCCCGCGGCCGCCACCGCCGGCGACGGCCTTGACCATCAGCGGATAGCCGATCCGCGTCGCTTCGGCGCGCAGCGTCGCCGCGTCCTGCGCCGCGCCGTCGTAGCCGGGCAGGATCGGAACGCCGGCCGCCTGCATGCGCCGGCGCGCCGCCGCCTTGTCGGCCATCGCGCGCATCGCCGCCGCAGGCGGGCCGATCCACGCGAGCCCGGCCGCGAGGACCGCGTCGGCGAAGTCGGCGCGCTCGCTCAGGAAGCCGTAGCCGGGATGGACCGCCTGCGCGCCCGACGACCTCGCGGCGCCGATGATCTTGTCGATGCGCAGGTACGAATCGGCCGCGAGCTCGCCACCGATCGCGACGACGCGATCGCACGCGGCGGTGAACGGCGCGCCGCGGTCGGCGTCGGAGGCGATCGCGACCGTCGCGACGCCGAGCCGCTTCGCCGTCCGGGCGATGCGCGCGACGATCTCGCCGCGGTTGGCGATCAGCAGCGACGCGAACATGCCGCCGGTCAGTGCCGCGCCGGCAGCGTGTGCATGTACTTGGCGATGATGCCGAGCATGACCTCGTCGGCGCCGCCGGCGATCGAGCCGAGGCGGCCGTCGCGGTAGTGCCGCGCGACCGGGTTGTCCCAGGTGTAGCCCATGCCGCCCCAGTACTGCATGCAGGCGTCGGGAACGAGGCGGCCGAGCCGGCACGCCTTCAGCTTGGCCATCGACGCCCACTCGGTGACGTCGGCGCCGGCAACGTACTTCTCGGTCGCCATGTAGACCAGCCCGCGCAGCGACTCGACCTCGGTCTTGAGCTCGGCGAGCTTGTAGTGGCAGACCTGATGGTCGAGCACGCTCTTGCCGAAGATCTGCCGTTCGCGCGCGTAGTCGGCGGTTTGCTGAATGGTGTTGAGGAGCGCCTGGATCGCGTGCGCTGCCGCCCACAGGCGCTCCTCCTGGAACTGCATCATCTGGTAGGTGAAGCCCATGCCTTCTTCACCGATGCGGTTGGTCTGCGGAACGCGGACGTCGTCGAAGTGAATCAGGCCGGTGTCGCTCGACATCATCCCGATCTTCCTGATCTTCTTCGCCTTGACGACGCCCTTGGCCGCCATCGGCACCATGATCAGGCTCTTGTTCTTGTGCGCGGCGCCCTCCGAGGTGTTGGCGAGCAGGCACATCCAGTCGGCCTGCAGGCTGTTCGTGATCCACATCTTGGCGCCGTTGATGACGTAGTCGGCGCCGTCTTTCCGTGCCGTCGTCTTGATGCTTGCGACATCAGACCCCGCGCCGGGCTCGGAGACGCCGATGCAGCCGACCGCGTCGCCGGTGATCGCCGGGACGAGGAACTCCTTGCACAGCGCCTCGCTGCCGAAGCGGGCGAGCGCGGGCGTGCACATGTCGGTCTGCACGCCGATCGCCATCGGCACGCCGCCGCAGGCGACGTGGCCGAGCGTCTCCGCCATCGCCACCGAGTACGAATAGTCGAGGTTCATCCCGCCGTACTTCTCGGGCTTCGTGAGACCGAGCAGGCCGAGCTCGCCGAGGCGCTTGAACACCTGGTGCGCGGGAAACTCCTCGGCCGCTTCCCACTCGTCGACGTGCGGGTTGATCTCCTCGTCGATGAAGCGCTTGAGCGTGCGCTGGATCTCCTCGTGCTCGTGCGTGTACTGCATCTCGTCTCCTCGTGTGCAACGCCTCAGGGGCGGGCGACGCCGAACTGCATCGGGTGAAGGGTGCGCCGCGCCGCCTCGTCGCAGACCGCCAGCGCCAGGGCGACGACGCGGCGCGTGTCGCGCGGGTCGATGATGCCGTCGTCGAGCAGCAGCCCCGACGTGTAGAAGGCGTCGGCCTGGCGCTCGAAGGTCGCGACGATCTTGTCCTTGAGCGCCGCCAGCTTCGCTTCGTCAAGCGGCTCGCCCTTCCTCCCCGCGCCTTCGCGCATGACGATCTCCATCGTTCCGGCGGCCTGCTCAGCGCCCATCACCGCGGTCTTCGCGGTCGGCCACGCGAAGACGAAGCGCGGCCCGAAGCCGCGTCCGCACATGCCGTAGTTGCCGGCGCCGAACGAGGCGCCGCACTGGACGGTGATCTGCGCCACGTTGGCGTTCGACAGCGCCTGGATCTGCTTCGAGCCGTGCTTGATCATGCCGGCGCGCTCGGCCTCGCTGCCGACGATGAAGCCTGTCGTGTTCTGCAGCCAGACGATCGGCGTGCCGAGCTGGCAGCAGGCCTGGACGAAGTGGGTCACCTTGGTGCTGCCGGCGGGGTCGAGCGGCCCGTTGTTGGTGACGATGCCGACGCGAAAGCCGGCGATGGCGGCGTGCCCGCAGACCGTTCCCGGGCCGTACTCGGCCTTGAACTCGAGGAACTCGGAGGCGTCGACGATGCGTGCGATCACGTGGCGCATGTCGACCGCTTTCTTGGCGTCGGCGCCGAACAGGCCGAGCAGCGCTTCGCCATCGTGCAGAGGCACCGGGCCGTCGGGCCAGGTCGCTCGCGGCTGCCAGCCGAGCGCGGCGACCAGCTCGCGCGCGGTCGCGAGCGCGCTCGCGTCGTCGTCGGCGACGTGCTCGGCGAGCCCCGAGACGCTCGCATGCATGTCGGCCCCGCCGAGCGCCTCGTCGGTCGCGACCTCGCCGGTCGCCGCCTTGAGCAGCGGCGGCCCGGCGAGGAACGCGCGCGCCCGGCCGCGCACCATGATCACGTGATCGGCAAGGCCGGTCATGTATGCGCCGCCCGCCGTCGACGAGCCATGGACGATCGCGATCACCGGCAGGCCGGCGGCGGAAAGGCGCGCCAGGTTGCAGAACAGCGTGCCGCCGCGGACGAACTGCTCGACACGGTACTTGAGCAGGTTCGCGCCCGCCGACTCGACGAGGTGGACGAAGGGCAGGCGGTTGTCGAGGGCGATCTGCTGCGCGCGCAGCAGCTTCTCGAGGCCTTGCGCCTGCAGCGCGCCGGCATCGATGCCGGCGTCGTCGGCGACGACGAGGACGCGAACCCCCGCGACGACGCCGATGCCGCAGATCGTTCCGCCGCCCGGGACCGAGCGCTCGACGTCGTCGACGTCCTGGCGCCAGCCGGCGAGCGTCGACAGCTCGAGGAAGGGAATGCCGGGATCGAGCAGGCGCGCGACGCGCTCGCGCGGCAGCAGCTGGCCGCGCTTCTCGAACAGCGGCGCCGCTTTCGCGCTCGCTGCGCGGGTACGCGCCTCGATGGCGCGCCATTGCTCGATCAGGTCGAGCGCGTGGCGGCGGTTGGCGGCGAACGCATCGCCGGCGCTGTCGAGCGCGAGCGTCAGGGCGGGCACGTCCGGCTCGCCTCAGTCGTCGCGCAGCACGCGCGGCGTGGTGGCGAGATGAAAGCCATCGAAGGCCGGCGTCGACCCGCCGGTGCCGACCTCGGGCCAGATCCGCTTGGCGTTCGGCGCCGCGCCGTCGACGCGCAGGCACGCGCCGGAGATGAATGCCGCGGCCGGGGTGAGCAGGAAGACGATGGCGGCGGCGACCTCGCTCTCGGTGCCGAGCCGGCGCAGCGGCACGAGGTCCTTCATGGCGCGCAGTCGCGGCGCCATCTCGGGTGGGTAGTGGTCCATGCCGCTCGATGCGATCCAGCCGGGCGCGACGGCATTGACACGCACCGGCGCCCACTCCAGCGCCGCCGTCTCGGTGAAGTTGAGCATGCCCGCGCGCGCTGCACCCGAGTGGCCCATTCCCGGCATGCCGCCCCACATGTCGGCAATGATGTTCACCACCGCGCCGCCGTTCGGCTTTGCGCCACCCCGGCTTTCGTCGGCTTCCTTCAGCATCCACTGGCCGACGCATTCGCGCGCGAACAGGAAGCCGCCGGTGAGGTTGTTGCGGACGACCGTGTCCCACCCTTTGGCGCTGATCGCCGACAGCGGTGCCTGGAACTGGCCGCCCGCGTTGTTGACCAGCGCATCGATGCGGCCGTGGCGCGCGAGCACGGCCGCGACGGTCGACTGCACCTGAGGTTCTTCGCGGATGTCGCACACGTGGATCGAGCACGTGCCGCCGTCGTCTTCGATCTCGTTCTGGACCGCAGCGAGCTTTTCGGCCTTGCGGCCGACGATCGCCACGGCGGCGCCCAGGGCTGCCAGCTCGTGCGCGGTGCAGCGGCCGATGCCCGAGCCGCCGCCGGTGACCAGCGCCACCTGCCCGCGAAGCAGGCCGGGAGCGAAGATCGATCGATAGGAAGACATGGCAGGCGGCAGAACGGGTCGGTGGCCATCAACCAAGCAGTTGCTTGGTGAGTTGTGGGGCAGTGTGCCCAGCCGGATAATCGCTTGTCAATGCGGGGCAGCCGCGCTTGCGCCCGCCGCCGATCACCAGGAGCACCCATGCCGCACGCCATGATCTTCGATGCCGTTCGCACGCCGCGCGGCAAGGGCAAGAAGGACGGCAGCCTGCACGAGGTCAAGCCGATCGACCTGCTCGCCGGCCTGCTCGTCAAGCTGCAGAAGCGCCACGGCTTCGATCCGGCGGCGCTCGACGACGTCGTCATGGGCGTCGTCTCTCCCGTCGGCGAGCAAGGGTCGGTGATCGCCAAGACGGCGGCGCTCAAGGCCGGCTGGGACTTCAAGGTGGCGGGGATGCAGATCAACCGCTTCTGCGCGTCGGGGCTCGAGGCCGTCAACATCGCCGCGCAGAAGGTCGCGAGCGGCTGGGAGGACCTGGTCGTCGCCGGCGGCGTCGAGAGCATGTCGCGCGTGCCGATCGGCAGCGACGGCGGCGCCTGGTCGCAGGACCCGGCGACGAACTTCCAGATCGGCTTCGTGCCGCAGGGCATCGGCGCCGACCTGATCGCGACGCTCGCCGGCTGGGACCGCGAAGACGTCGACCGCTACGCGCTCGCGTCGCAGCAGCGCGCCGCGGCGGCGCAAAGCGCGGGGCGGTTCGACCGCTCGGTGCTCGCCGTCGACGACGAGATCGGCCTGCCGGTGCTCGAGCGCGACGAATTCATCAAGCCGCGAACGACGCTCGAGGGCCTCGGTCAGCTCAAGGTCGCCTTCTCCGAGCTCGGCGCGATGGGGTTCGATGCGGTCGCGCTCGCGCGCTATCCGCAGGTCGAGCGCATCGAGCACGTGCATACCGCCGGCAACTCGTCGGGGATCGTCGACGGCGCCGCCGCCGTGCTGGTCGGCAGCGAAGCGATGGGCAAGACGCTCGGCCTGACGCCGCGCGCGCGCATCGTCGCCACTGCACTCTCGGGCGCCGACCCGACGATCATGCTCACCGGGCCGATGCCGGCGACGCGAAAGGCGCTCGCCAAGGCCGGGCTGACGGTCGACGACATCGACCTGTTCGAGGTCAACGAGGCGTTCGCCGCCGTGCCGATGCGCTTCATGAAGGAGCTCGGCGTTCCGCACGAGAAAGTCAACGTCAACGGCGGCGCGATCGCGATGGGCCACCCGCTCGGCGCGACCGGCGCGATGCTGGTCGGCACGCTGCTCGACGAGCTCGAGCGCAGGAACCTGAAGCGCGGCCTGGTGACGCTCTGCGTCGGCGGCGGCATGGGCATCGCGACGATCGTCGAGCGCGTCTGATGCCGGCCGCGATGGAAACGCTTCGCTACGAGCTCGCCGCCGACGGCATCCTGACGATCACGTTCGACGCGCCCGACGCCGCCGTCAACACGATGACGCTGGCCTGGCAGCACGACCTTGCCGCCGCCGCCGCGCAGGCCGTCGCCGACAAGGCGCGCATCCGCGGCGTGCTGCTCGCCTCGGCCAAGCCGACGTTCTTCGCTGGCGCGGCCCTGAAGAGCGTGCTCTCGCTCGAGGCGAAGGACGCGGCCGCCGGCTTCGCCGAGATCCGCGCCCTGACGGCGAGCTACCGCACGCTCGAGACGCTCGGCCGGCCGGTCGTTTCGCTCCTCACCGGGTCGGCGCTCGGCGGCGGCTGGGAGGTCGCGCTGATCGGCCATGCGCGCTTCGCGCTCGACGACCCCAAAGTCCGCTTCGGCATGCCCGAGGTGACGCTCGGCCTCATCCCCGGTGCGACCGGCATCACCAAGACGGTCCGCACGCTCGGCCTCATGGGCGCTCAGCCGTACCTGCTCGAAGGCAAGCTGTTCGGCCCGCGTGAAGCGCTCGAGATCGGCTGGGTCGACGGCCTCGGCGCGTCGGCCGACGAGGTGCGTTCGCAGGCACTGGCGTGGATCGACTCGCATCCGGACGCGGCGCAGCCGTGGGACCGCAAGGACTTCCGCCTGCCGGGTGGAACGCCGGCGACCCCGAAGATCGCGGCCGCGCTCGCGGTCGCGCCGGCCGTGCTGGCGCAGAAGACGCGCGGCCTCTATCCGGCGACGCAGGCGATCCTCGAAGCGATGGTCGAAGGCGCACTCGTCGACTACGACACCGCGGTGCGGATCGAGGCGAGAAAGCTCGCCAAGGTCATGGTCGGGCAGACCGCGAAGAACATGATCCAGGCGTTCTTCTTCGACCTGCAGGCGATCCGGTCGGGCAAGGCGCGACCGAAGGGCTTTCCTTCGTGGCGGCCGGCCAAGGTCGGCATCCTCGGCGCCGGCATGATGGGCGCCGGCATCGCCCACGCCAACGCGTCGCGCGGCATCGCCTGCGTCCTGAAGGACGTCTCGGCCGAGAAGGCTGCCGCGGGGCTGGCGGCGATCCGCAAGGTGACGGCCGGGCAGGTCAAGCGCGGCGCGCTCGATGAGCTCGGTGAGGCGAAGCTGCTCGCGCTGGTCACGCCGACCGCCGAAGCGCGCGCGCTCGACGGCTGCGAACTGATCGTCGAGGCGGTGTTCGAGAACCGAGCCCTCAAGGGGGAGGTCACGCGCGAGGCCGAGCCGATGCTCGCGCCCGACGGCGTGTTCGCGAGCAACACGTCGACCTTGCCGATCTCGGGCCTGGCCGCCGCGAGCGCTCGGCCGGAGCGCTTCGTCGGCCTGCATTTCTTCTCGCCGGTGCACAGGATGAAGCTGGTCGAGATCATTCGTGGCAAGCAGACGAGCGAAGAGACGATCGCGCGCGCCTACGACTACGTGATCGCGCTCGGCAAGACGCCGATCGTGGTCAACGATTCGCGCGGCTTCTTCACCAGCCGCGTCTTCGGCACCTTCGTCATGGAAGGCGCGGCGATGCTCGCCGAGGGCATCGCCGCGCCGCTCATCGAGCACGCCGCGCTCGCCG
>Ga0070668_100004488_pt1 | contig 10353 bp, 3 predicted proteins | sample KBSS43metaG_FD_64661 | JGI IMG/M metagenome (GOLD analysis project Ga0070668, IMG submission 64661) | Switchgrass rhizosphere microbial communities from Kellogg Biological Station, Michigan, USA - KBS S4-3 metaG | ecosystem: Host-associated > Plants > Roots > Rhizosphere > Soil ... | reverse complement strand
GCCGCCACCCGCGACGACGTCGTTGCCACCGGGACCCTCACGGGTGATGACGAAGCCGCCCCCCGGGCCGCCGGCGCGTGCGCGCGCCATGCGCGCCTTGGCTGAATCGATGATGGCCGTCTTCGCGGAATCGGAGAGACGCTGCCAGTCGAAGGGGATCTTCGGCGACGACGTCTTCTGTCCGTTCGCGTCCACGTAGTCGACGTGGTAGTCCTTGCGAACGATTGCGATCGTTCCGTCGGGAAGGACGGCCCAGTCGTCGACTTCCTGGAGCGGGTTGATGATCGTGGTCATCGAGACGCCGCGCTCGTTCTGTACAATGTTGAACTTCGGCGCTGGAGAGCGCACGAAGGCGGCGGTGTCGAGCTTGCGCGCGAACAAGTCGTAGCGAACGAGCGGGACGCTGTCCGGAATGACCGGAGGCTGCATCGGCTGACCGGCCATGCCGCCACGCGGCGGGCCGAAGCTCTGCGCGCGATAGACGAGGCGGCCCTTCGCGTCGAAGCCCGGATTTCCCTGCGGACCGCCGAGAAGGAAGATGACGTCGTTCGCGCGTGGTGCGGCCATGATGCGTGCGACCTTCCCCGCCGGATCGATGACGAGCATCGAGAGCGAGTTGGGGTCGACGAAGAGAGCCGAGTCGCCGCGGAAGGGGAGCAGTCCGCCGGTTCGCGTACCGTAGGCGGCCTTCGTCGCGGGCGTCGTATCGGCGACGACGGCGATCACCTTCATCGTAGAGTCGAGCAACAGGAGCTGCCGGCGCGACGGATCGTTGACGAGCAGCTTGCCACCCGGGAGCGCCTGAATGGCCGCGACGGCGCCGAGCGCGTCGGAGGTGGCGACCGCGGCGCCGAGGCGCCGGAGCGGGGGTCGCGACTGCTGTGCACTCGCGGTGGACGCGAGCAGAGTGACGATGACGAGGGACGAGGTGAGTGTACGCATGGTGGGGATGCGGGAATGCGGAGATGCGGGAATGCGGAAGTGCGTCATGAGAAGCATTAGTTGCGGATGATGACGACGTTGCCGCCGCCTCCACCGCCACCGCCGATGAAGACCGGACCACCGCCACCGATGAATCCGCCGCCGAAGGCGCCGGCACCGGCGCTGCCCGCGGTGCCGCTGCGGATGCCGGCGAGATAGCGGGTGTCGAGATAGCTGGCGACGATCGCGGGAAGCTTGCGGCGCTGTTCGTCGGTGAGGAGCGCGCGAACGACGGGCGCGGCTTTCACGAGCAGATCGACCGATGCCTTGCGCGCCTCGGTGTAATGCCCGTACGCCTCACCCTGGTCGTAGCGCTCGGGGAGGTTGGCGAGATACTTCGCGACGGGAGTCCAGATGCTGTCGAGGCTGACGGTGTAAGCCCGATTCATGGTGGCGAGGCTATCCGCCTGCGGGCCGGTGAGTCCGAGCGTGTCGCTCTGCCGCAGGATCTGCCCGATCGGATTGAGGATGCCGCCCGTGCCGTACATGGCCTTGAGCTGGAACTCTGGCGTGCGCTGTCCCTGCCTCGTGCGCCCGCGGTCGAGTTGCTGAGTGAGCTGCTGGCGCTCGCGCGTTGGTCCGACGTCGATGCGCATCTGCATCGTGAGCGTGACGGGTGCGCGGAACGAGTTGAACTGCGGGTTGGTGCTGCCGAAGCGCGGATTCACTTCATACTTGTAGCGCTTCGTCGTGGAATCGAAGCCGCGGACGTAGAGCAGCGTCGGGTCGACGAAGGTGAACTGCCCCCAGCCGTGCAGGTTGTTCTGGCCGTGCAGCAGCAGATCCGCCGCGCCGAGGGGGTTCGAAACGGAGAAGCTCAACGTGGCGCGCTGCGGCAGCCGAACCTTCATCGGATTGAGCGAGATGCTCAGGTTCGCGTTCGACGTCCACGGACCACGACACGAGTTTCGTGACGCCAGTACACCGAGCTGACGGGTGAGGCAGTCCTTCGCCGGCCCCGAGCCGCTCTCGAGCAGGGAGCGCATCGCGCTCGCGACGGCGGGATCGCTCGCACGTGCGGGATCGAACACGAAGGCGCGGTCGTTCACGTAGCCGTCGCCGTTCACGTCGGCGGAGATCGTCGGCGTGAACGGCGTCCCGCTGCGGAACTGGCCGAACCAGTTCACGCGCACGGCGTCGAAGAGGTTGTACCCGAGCGTGTACGAGATCTGATGGCGCGCTTCGCCGCCGCTGCGCGACCAGTCGACGGCGAGCGGATTGCCCGCCGTGCTCTGGAAGCCACGGTACTGCTCGCGGACGTCGGCGAGGGTGTAGTTGAGCGACCAGGTGAGCTGCTGATTGAACGACGCGGGGAAGATCCCGACGCGGAGCTGCTTCGTCTCGCTGCGCAGGTCGCTCCGGAGCTCGCTCACCCGATTGAACTGCTGGCTCACGCGCGCGTCGCGCGACGCGATGGCGCCCGTCGCGGGCACGATGCTCGACGGCTGCGCGTACACGGGGCGCCCGCCCTCGTCGGCGAGCGTGAAGCGCTCGGTCGGCTTGAAGTTGAGGTCGAGCGTGCTGGCCTGATTCAGGTTGCGCGACCAGGTGACGTCCACCGTCGCGCTGAAGCGATTGCCGAGAATCGGGCCGTTCCAGTTGAGATTGGACCGGACACTGCGCGGCGCGGCGAAGTCTCGCGCGAAGAGTGTCGCGTTCGGTGCGTCGCTGGCGAAGACGGTGCCCGTGCTGCCGTCGGCGCAGCGCGATGGGATCGCCGACGGGTTCGCGGCATACGCGGCCCAGTCCGGAGTCGGCACTGCCGCACCGACACAGGTGATCTGCTGGAGCGCGCCGGCGAGGCCGGTGTTATCGATGGCCGAACCGATGGATGTTGCGGAGGGCAAACCCTGGAAGACGCCGATGCCGCCGCGCACGACGGCGCGTGGCCCGCGCACGGCACCCTCGAAGCCGGCGATGGTCGGCGCGGTGCCATAGCTCCAGGAGAAACCGATGCGCGGGCTCGCGTAGAGGCGGTTCGGCGCGCGATCGTTGCGCTCGCCGAACAGGCGCTCGAGCTCGGGATTCAACGTCGGCGCGGTGGAGAAGCGATTCGCGTCGAGACGCAGGCCGTACTGAACCTGGAGATTGTTCGTGCGGCGATACGAGTCGCCGAGCGAGAGCGCGCCCGTGACCTGGCTCGCGCTCTGGACGCGCGGCAGCAGCGTGCGCGAGTACGACGCCGGCCGGTTGGCGGCGAAGTCGTCGAGCGACAGATAGGTGAACGTGCCGTTGGCGTTGGTGGTCTGATCCTGATCGTAGCCCTCGCGACGCAGCTCGCTGCTCAGCTTGAGCCGGTGCTTGTTGTTACTGCTGAACCAGGAGAGCTGGTTGATCGCTTCGGTGACGACGGTGCTGCTGCTCGTGCCGAGGAAGCCGTTGCCGCCGATGCCGAGCGTGCGCACGCCGCTCGTGCCATCGGAGAACAGGGAGTTCACGAGCACGCTGCCGTTGGGAATCGCGAGGTAGGGGCTGCCGTAGCTCCGATTTCCGTTCAGGTTGAGCGTCGTCTCGCTGAGCACGACGTTCTTCACGTACGAGGTGTGGCGCGCCTGCGCTCCCGCATTCCAGCTCGTGCGATCGCCGCCGTGGGCCGGCAGCTCCGTGACGAGGTTCCCCGCCGGCGTCTGGCGATTCCAGTTGCCGTTGAGCGTGAGGTTCATCGTCGTGCCGCTGGTGGAGCTGGGCGGGGTGAGGTCGATCGTGCCGAACAGCGAACCTTGATCGGAGAGCCGATCGCTGCGCAGTGCGCTGCCCGTGCTGACGGGGATTCGCTGCGCCGCGGCGATCGCGAGCAGCCGCGATACGGAATCGGCGGCGACGCCGGAAGCCTGCAATCCAGCTGCGTCGGTGTTGAGCAGCGTGCGCAGATCGTTGGAACGACGGCCGAGCTGATACGACAGGTTGTAGAACGCCTTGTCGAACACGATCGGGCCGGCGAGCAGGCCGCCGAGGGAGACGTTGGAGTACTGCTGTCCGAGGGAACGCGCGGCACGGTCGGTCCACTGGAGCGCGGGCGCGTCGAGGTTCAGGCTGTTGTTGCGGCGAATGAAGTTCGAGCTGCCGAAGGTGCGCAGCGAGAATTGCGCGCCACTGAAGCCGCCGCGGCTGACGTCGTATGGCGTCGTGACGAGCGACGACGACACCTGTGCGTCGCGCGGAATGTTCGAGGCGCCGAAGCTGGCGCCGTTGAGCGTGGTGTTGTTCTGATCGGCCGAGAGCCCGAGCACGGAGAAGCCGGCCGGGTCGCCGTTGGCGTCGTTGATCGGTGTAACGCCGGGGATCGTCGCGGCCATGGCGTTCAGGTCGCCCTGCTGACCGGCGGCGACGGCGTCGTTCTGGATCGACTGCTCGGTGCCGCTGAGGTCGGGCTGGTTGTCGTTCCGACTGACGCGCCCGCGCTGCGCGACGGAGCGCATCGTATCGAGCATGGCCATGCGCTGGAGCTGCGCGTCGGCGACGAGGATCTCCTGATCGGCGGTGCGACGCACCTCGAAGCGGCGGGGCGCGTAGCCGATAGCGGTGAAGTTGACGAAGTAATCGCCCTCCCCGCCGGGGAAGGTGATCGTGAAGCGGCCGTTCCGATCGGTGCGTGCGGTGCGATTGACGCCGCCCCCGACGGAGGTCGCGGTCACGGTGGCGTTCTCGATCGGCTGCGCCTCGGGGTTCACGACCTGTCCCCGAATGACGTCGAGCTGCTGGGCGACGACGGCGCGCGGTAGTACCAGAAGGAATACGAGCGCGGCGAGCAGCGCGGCGCTGTAACGACGGAACACGGTGGGGGAGGCGTCAGTTGTGGGTCGGGCCGTTCATCCTGCGTGCACGGTTCGACACGCGGGAGTGGAAAAGGGTGCCCGCCGGGAGGTCAAAACCATGTCAGAAGCACGAACGGCCACCGAATGGTGGCCGTGTGCGTGCGGAAGTACCAGTGCAGTTGCGTCTACTTCTCCCGAGCCCGTACGACGTGCACGCCCGCCTGATCCCGAACGCCGAGGTAGACGATGCCGCCGGTGCCGAAGCCGGCGATCGTGGTGCCGCGCGGAAGGGTGATGCGCTCGACGAGCTTGCCGGAGCGGTCGATCACGTCGTACTCCGGGCCCCCGGTGAGCGGCCTGGTCGGGATGACGCGCACCCAGAGCTTGCCTTCCGCATCGGCGCGCACCGATCCGTTGGCAAAGGCGGGCCGATAGTCGGGCAGCTCGTTCGCCGAAACGAAGTTGATCTGACGGCCACCGCCAGGTCCACGGTTGCCCACTGCGCCCGGGACGCCAGCGGCTCCGGCGCCCTGCGCGGGCGCTGCACCGCCATTCTCCGTGCGGCGCGGAGGCGGCGGGCCATCGCCACCACCACCACCGCCGCCACCACCGCCACGACGACCGAAGCCACCACCACCGCCGAATCCACCACCGCCAAATCCACCACCACCACCGAAACCTCCGCCGCCGGCGAAGCCTCCGCCGCCGTTATCACCACCGCCGAAGATCGCAGCGATGGCGCCAGGTCCACCCTTCTCCGCGAGTGCGCGAACCGAATCGATCACTGCGCTCTTCGCCGAGTCGGTGAGTCGCTGCCAATCATATGGAATGCGCGACGACGCGCTGATCTTCCCGTCGGCGTCGATGTAATCGATGTGGTAGTCCTTGCGCACGATGGCGATCGTGCCATCGGGGAGCACGGCCCAGTCGTCCACCTCGGGCATCGGGTTGACGGTGAGCGAGATCTGCCGGCGCCCTTCGTTCTCGATGAAGTTGATGCGCGGCGCGGCGACCTTGATCTTCGCGACCGTGTCGAGCTTGCGCGTCGCGAGATCGAAGCGGACGAGTGGCGTGCTGTCCGGAAAGGTCGGTGGCTGGAAGCCGCCAGGTCCGCCCGCGCCACCACCGCCACCACCGAAGCCGCGCCGGCCGAAGTTCAGACCAGTCGCGCGATAGACGAGACGGCCCCTGGCGTCGAAGCCGGGAAAGCCGAGTGCGCCGCCGACGAGGGAGAAGACGTCGTCGGGACGGGGCGCGGCCATGACGCGCTTGATCTCGCCGTTCCCATCGAGCACGAGCATCGACAGCGACGCGGGATCGAGGAAGAGCGTCGAGTCGCCGTGCCAGGCCAGCAGACCGCCGCCGCGCGCGCCGTACGCGTTCTGCGTCATCGGCGTCGTGTCGGCGACGACCTTGATCAGCTTCATGTTCGAGTCGAGCATCACGACGCGCCGGCGCGCCGGATCGTTCACGAGCACTCGACCGCCCGGGAGCTGACGCACGGCGCTGATGGCGCCCATCGGATCCGACGTCGCGATGGCCTGGCCAAGCGGCCGCGCGGGCGGCCGCTCCGACGGTTGCTGAGCCGACGGCTGTTGGATCGCCGGCTGTTCGGCCGTCGTCTGCTGCGCCGACGCAGGCGAGGCGAGCGAGCCGAGGGCGAGCAGCACGGCAGCGCGCCGCGCGATGATCGATCTATTCATTGAAGTGTCGGTGCGAGTGACGATATCGCTCTGCATCGGTCAGCCTCCCCGTCCGCGTCCGAAGCCGCCACCGCCACCGCCGCCACCACCGCCGAAGCCACCGCCACCGAATCCGCCGAACGCTCCGCCACCGCCGCCGCCCACCGTGCCGCTGCGGATGCCCGCGAGGTAGCGCGTGTCGAGATAGCTCGCGACGAGCGCGGGAAGCAGACGCCGCTGATCGGCGGTGAGGAGATGATTGATCGTCGGAGCGGCGGCGACGAGCAGATCGATCGTCGCCTTGCGTGCGCGGGTGTAGTGCTCGTAGGCCTCGCCCTGATCATAGCGTTCCGGCAGCTCGGCGAGATACTTGACGACCGGCGACCAGATGCTGTCCAGCTTGATCGTGTAGCGACGGTTCATGCTCGCGATGCTGTCCGCCTGCATGCCGCTGAGGCCGAGCGTATCCATGGAGCGAAGGATCTGCGCCATCGGATTCATCAGACCGCCAGAGCTGTACTGCGCGCGAAGGAATCCCTCGGGCATCCGCTGCCCCTGCTGCGTGCGCCCGCGGTCGAGCATCTGCGTGAGCTGCTGGCGCTCGCGCGACGGGCCGATGTCGATGCGCATCTGCATCGTCAGCGTGACCGGCGCGCGGAAGGCGTTGAACTGCGGGTTGGCGCTGCCGAAGCGGGGGTTCACCTCATACCTGTAGCGCTTCGCGGTGGAGTCGAAGCCGCGAACATAGAACAGCGTGGGATCGACGAAGGTCGTCTGCCCCCAGCCGTGCAGGTTGCCCTGGCCGTGCAGCAGGAGATCCGCCGCGCCGAGCGGGTTCGACACCGAGAAGCTCAGCGTGGCGCGCTGCGGCATCCGGACCTTGAGCGGGTTGAACGAGACGCTGAGGTTCGCGCTCGACGTCCACGGACCCGTGCATGAATTGCGTTCCGCCAGCTTGCCGAGCTGGTTCATCAGGCAGTCCTTCGCCGAGCCGGTGCTGCTGGCGAGGAGGTCGCGCATCGCGGTGGCGAGCGCGGGGTCGGTGGTGGTCGCCGGGTTGTAGATGAAGGCGCGGTCGTTCGAGTAGCCGTCGCCGTTCACGTCGCCCGAGATGCTCGGCGTATAGGGCGAGCCGCTGCGGATCTGGCCGAACCAGTTCACGCGCACGGCGTCGAAGAAGTTGTAGAACAGGTTGTAGGTGAACTGGTGGCGCGACTCTCCCCCTGATGGCGACCATGCCAGCAGCTGCGGGTTGCCGACGGTGCTCTGGAAGCCGCGATACTGCTCGCGCACGCTGGCGAGGGTGTAGTTGAGCGACCAGTTGTAGCGCTGACTGAACGTCTGCGGCGCGATGCCGACGCGCAGCTGCGCGCTCCGGCTCATGAGATCACTCCGCAGCTCGCTCACGCGATTGAACAGCTGACTGACGCGCGAGTCGCGCGACGCGATGACGCCGGTGGTGGGGATGATGCTGCCCGCCTGCACGTACACGGGCCGGTTGTCCTCGTCCGGGAGAGTGAAGCTCTGCGTCGGCTGGAAGTTCAGGTCGTAGTTGCTCGCCTGATTCAGGTTCACCGAGTAGGTGACGTCCCAGGTGGCGCTCAGGCGGTTGTTCAGGATCGGGCCGGCCCAGTTGATGTTGGAGCGCACGCTGCGCGGCGACTGGAAGTCGCTCGCGAACAGGTTGACGTTGGGGACGTTGCTGGCGAACACGGTGCCCAGCGATCCATCCGCGCATTCCGACGGGATGGAGCCCGGATCGGTGGCGTAGGCGCCCCAGTTGGGGATCGGCACGGCACTGCCGACGCAGCTGAGCTGCTGCACCGCGGTCGCGAGGCCGGTGTTGGACACGGCGTTGGAGACGAGGTTCGCGTTCGGCGTGCTCTGGAAGACGCCGATGCCGCCGCGCACGACGGCGCGCGGGCTGCGCACGGCGCCCTCGAAGGCGGCGATCTGCGGCGCGGTGCCGTACGTCCACGAGAATCCGATGCGCGGGCTGAGATACAGCTTGTTCGGCGTGACGTCGTTCCGCGCGCCGAACGCCTGCTCGACGTCCGCGTTGTACGCCGGCACCGCGTTGAAGCGATTGGCGTCGAGGCGGAGCCCGTACTGGATCTGCAAGTTGCTGGTGCGGCGATACGAATCGCCGAGGGCGAGCGCCGCGGTGACGGCGCCGGCGCTCTGGATGCGGTTGAGCAGCGAGCGCGTGAAGAACGCCGGCTTGTTCGCCGCGAGATCGGCGAGCGAGTTGTAGCCGAAGGTGCCGAGCAGGTTCGTCGTCTGATCCTGATGATAGTCGTCGTACTGCAGCTCGCTGCTCAGCTTGAGGCGGTGCTTGTTGTTCCGGCTGAACCAGGAGATCTGGTTCTGCAGCTCGGTCGTGAGGCCGCTGCTGCTCGTGGAGAGGTTCGAGCTGCCGCCGAAGCCGAGCGTGCGGACGCCGCTCGTGCCGTCGGTGAAGGAGGAGTTCACGAGCACGCTTCCATTGGGAAGGAGCGTGTACGGATCCCCGAAGTTCCTGTTGCCGCCGACGCTGAGCGTGGTCTCGCTGAGGAGGATCTGCTTGAGGTAGGTCGTGTGCTGGAGCTGCGCACCGGCACCCCAGTTGGTTCGATCGCCGCTGTGCGCGGGGAGCTCGGTGTTGAGATTGCTGGCCGGCGTCTGCCGGTTCCAGTTCCCGTTCAGCACGAGGTTGTACGTCGTGCCGCTGCTCGAATTGGTCGGCGTGAAGTTGACGCTGCCGAAGAGCGAGCCCTGATCGCGGAGGCGGTTCGCGGGAGTCTCGCTGCTCGTGAGCGGAATGCTCTGCGCCTGCGCGATTGCGAGCAGTCGCGCCACGGAGTCGGCGGCGACGCCGGTTGCCTCGAAGCCGGTGGGATCGGTGTTGAGCAGCGTGCGCAGATCGTTCTCTCGACGTCCGAGCTGGTAGGCGAAGTTGTAGAACGCCTTGTCGAACACGATCGGGCCGGAGACCGAGCCGCCCAGCGAGAGGTTCTTGTATTGCTGCCCGAGGGCGCGCGCGGCGGGATCGGTCCACTGCAGTGCGGGCGCGTCGAAGTTCAGGCTGTTGCTGCGGCGGATGAAGTTCGACCCGGTGCCGCTGCGCACGTTGAGCTGCCCGCCGCTGAAACCGCCGCGGCTCACGTCGTACGGCGCCGTGACGAGCGAGGTGGAGACCTGGGCATCGCGCGGGAGCGTGGAGCTGCCGAAGTTCGCGCCGTTCAGGGTCATGCTGTTCTGATCGGCCGACAGTCCGAGCACGGAGAAGCCGGCGGGATCGCCGGCGGCATCGAGGACGGGCGTCACACCGGGAATCGTGGCCGCGATGGCGTTGAGGTCGCCCTGCTGGTCCGCGGGGACGGCAGCGCTGCTCGCCGACTGCTCCGTTCCGCTGACGTCGGGCGTCCGGTCGTTGCGGTTCACGCGCTCGCGCTCGGCCACGGCGCGAACGGTGTCGAGCACCGCCATGCGCGTCATCTGCACGTCGGCGACGAGGATGTCCTGGTCGGCGGTGCGGCGCACCTCGAACCGCTTCGGCTGGTAGCCGATCGAGGTGACGGTGAGGAAGTAGTCGCCCTCGCCGCCTGGGAAGGTGATGGTGAACCGGCCATTCCGGTCGGTGCGGACGGTTCTGTTCACCCCACCGCCGACGGAGGTCGCGGTGACGTTCGCGTTCGCGATTGGATCGTCGTCGTCGCCGGTCACCTGGCCGCGGATGACATCGAGCTGCTGGGCGGCCACGGCTCGCGGCGATGCAACGGCAACAGCGAGGAATGCGGCGACGAAGAGGAGGAAACGACGGACGTTCACGGGTGCGTCTGGTATGAGAGCAGCCGTGGGCCGGCGACGACCGACCCGACGTGCCATGCGAGATGTGAGGGCGCAGACTCGCCGGACGCGAGCGCATCGCCTCAGGTACGTACGATTCGGTGTCC